>Ga0316222_1000017_pt1 | contig 316568 bp, 320 predicted proteins | sample TBH18011metaG_FD_206008 | JGI IMG/M metagenome (GOLD analysis project Ga0316222, IMG submission 206008) | Freshwater microbial communities from Trout Bog Lake, Wisconsin, USA - TBH18011 | ecosystem: Environmental > Aquatic > Freshwater > Lake > Hypolimnion/Profundal zone | place: USA...
TAGTCCGAGCGATTCTCGATCGCCATCCTCACGGCTCGTTCACGCAGCTCGGGTGAGTAACGGGTTGATCCTGACATGGAGTAATCCTCTCAGAGGATTTACTCTCCAACATTCCCGTCGCGATTCACACACGCGCACTCGTCCCTACCACCCGCAGACCAATGGGAAAGTGGAGCGTTTCAACCGGACCCTGCTCGAGGAGTGGCCTACCAACGCACGTGGACGAGCGAGCGGGCCCGGGCCAAGGCGTTGGGCCCGTTCCTGCATCGATACAATCATCACCGCTACCACTTGGCCATCAAGCGCTCACCAATCGAACGCGTGACCAACGTGGGTGGGTATTGCACGCGGCGCATCTCGAAACGTCGTCACCACCTCCGTCCCTTCCCTTGCGCCCGATCCGTAGCGCGGTCGCAACGATTCAGTCGTGAACCCAGGCCACTTCGCCAGCGACAGGCGAACGGCATCGGGCCATCGTGCTCGGGGCCTTCCCCTGGCGTGGCACATCGCCGCGACATATGGTGAATCTGTAGTGGTGGCGGATGTTCCACGTCGCCTCGCGAAATGGGGACAAGATGGACATCAGCGGCGCCGTCTGCATCGTGACCGGTGCCTCGTCGGGTATCGGCGAGGCGACCGCGCGGTTGCTGGCGAGCCACGGTGCCAAGGTGGTACTCGCCGCACGGAGGATCGACCGCCTGGAGACGATCGCTGCCGGACTGCCCGGTTCGTTGGCCGTTGCGACCGACGTGACACGCGCCGAAGACGTCGAGCAACTAATGGCACGAACTCGAGAATCCTTCGGTACCGTCGACGTGGTCGTCAACAATGCGGGCCAGGGTCTGCACGTGCCGGTCGAAGAACTGAAACCCGACGATCTTCGAGCGGTCTTCGAACTCAACGTGGTGGCACCGCTCGCGATGATGCAGGCCGCGTTGCCGATGCTTCGCGAGGGTCGCGGCGGATCGATCGTCAACGTCAGTTCCGCGACGTCGCTGCGCGTGTTCCCGGGACTCGGCGGCTACGCGGCCACTAAAGCCGCGCTCAATCAACTCTCGCAGACCGCCAGGGTCGAATGGGCCAAGGACGCAATTCGCGTATCTATCGTCTATCCCTCGATCACCGCGACCGAGTTTCACAAACGACTCCGCGCCGGGCACATCGTGACCGGGCCCTGGTCCGAAACCCCTGATCCGCCCGAACTGGTCGCGACCGCCATACTCTTCGCCATCGAGCATGGCCACGAGCACGTCCTCGTCGCATCTCCCCCACGAGCGATACAACTCGGTGCCGAGGGTGCCGCTGCACTGCTCGAAGGTCGCCAGTCGGTTCACTGACCAGTTCCCGGTGCGTCGAGCCGCCCTCCGCAACATCACCGACGAGCCGACGCTTCGCGGGCGAGTTCGAACTCGAGGACTTGGTCGCTAACCTAGATATCCCGTGGCAATTCTCGTCGACCTGCAGAAGGTCACCCTCCAAGGCGCCGACAGGGCGATTCTCGAAAACCTCTATCTGACCATTTCAACCGGAGACCGGATTGGCGTGGTCGGCATCAACGGCACGGGCAAGTCGACGCTCCTGCGTATCGTCGCCGGTGATCTCACCCCGGACTCGGGCGACATCCGTCGCGGACGCGGCGTCCAGGTGGGCTTCCTCGAACAGATCCCCGTCCTGCCGAACGGCACCGTGCGCGAGGCCCTCGGCGAAGGGTGGCAGGTCGACGCCGCGCTCGACCGATTGGGGATGCTCGCCGCAGCCGACATCGATTGCGCCCACCTCTCGGGTGGCCAATCGAAGCGCGTCGCGCTGGCCCGGGTCTTCGCCGGGGACAACGACGTGCTGATCCTCGACGAGCCGACCAACCACCTCGACCTGAGTGCGATCCAGTGGCTGGAGCAGCAGATCCTCGCCTTTCGCGGTGCCGTCATCCTCGTCAGCCACGACCGCTTCCTCCTCGACCAGGTCACCACTCGGATGGTCGAGATCGATCGCGGCAAGACCTTCGTGCACGCGGGCGGTTATTCGAAGCTCCTCGAAGCCCAGGCCGAGCGCGAGGAGCAGGCCGCGAACGCTGAGCAGACCCGTCGCAACCTCGCCCGGACCGAGCTCGCGTGGCTACGCCGCGGCGTGAAGGCCCGGTCTACCAAACCCCAAGCCCGCATCGACGCCGCCGAGCGCTTGCTCGCGAGCCGCCCCGAGGCCGCCGCCCGTTCGGGGACCTTGGATCTCAGCGTGGGCACGCCACGGCTCGGCAATACGGTGATCAAGGCGCACAACGTCTCGTTCTCCTACCCCAACGGCCGCCAGATCCTCTCCGACGTCACACTCGATCTCGGCCCCGGTGACCGGGTCGGCATCGTGGGGCCGAACGGCGCCGGCAAGTCAACGTTCGTCAACCTGCTGGCTCGACGTAGCGAACCGACCAAGGGAACACTCAAGGTCGGCCCTACCGTCGTGACGTCGTACTTCGAACAGCACGACGGCGACTACAACCTCGAGTTGACGGTGCAGGAACTCGTCGCCGGCCCCCAGGGAATTCCCGGTTCGGTCGCGGACCTCGCGCTCATGAAGAAGTTCTGGTTCACGGGGGCGCTACCCGCGACGAAGGCCAAGGACCTCTCGGGCGGTGAACGCCGTCGACTCCAGTTGCTGCTCGCGCTCTCAGTCCATCCCAACGTCCTGTTCCTCGACGAACCAACCAACGACCTCGACCTCGAAACGATCCGACTCATCGAGGAATTCCTCAGTCAATGGCCCGGCACGCTGATCGTCGTCTCGCACGACCGCACTTTTCTGAGCCGCACCACGGACCGCCTCCTCGAGGTGCACGACGACGGTTCCATCTCGGACATCCCCGGCGGCATCGACGCGTGGATCGCCCGGGCGGCCGGCATCATCACGAGCATGGTCACCGAGGACGACGTACCAGCCGACGATGAGGAGCCCACGTCGAAGGTCCCCCGTGGGCGTCTCCTGCGCGACGCCGAGAAGGAGATGACGCGATTGGACCGGCGCCGAACGACCCTGACCGACAAGATCCTCGCCACGGACGACTACGCCGCACAGGCCAAACTCGGCGCTGAACTCGAAGAAGTCAGAAAGTCCTTGGCCATCGCCGAGGACCACTGGCTGACGCTGCACGAGTAGCCACCCGGTTCCACCACTTCACCACGCCACCCCTTCACTCGGCTACGGGCCGCAGCCCACTCTGCGATGACGTGACGGGTACTGTGGTGTTGATACGTTTCGAAGGAGCGGGCAGCGGTCATGACTGATCCCAGTGGCAACCCGTCGATCAACGACGCTGCCTCTGCCGCCTTCATGGAGTTCGCGAACACACTGTCCCAGGAGCTCACGCGCTGCAGTGACGACGAGCAAACTCTCGGCGATGGTCACCTCGTTGGCGAAAGCGTCACGGTCGAGGACCCGGTCAACGATCTCGTGCAACGAATGGCCGTGAACCGGGCCATCATGGGACGAATCGACCGCATCATGAATCCTGCATCAGTCGCCACGATCTTCGCGACTGGCGACCTCGCGGCGGCTCGAGAACTCGCCAGTTCGATCAGCAGCGTATTCGCCGCGCTGCTGACGTGGGCCCGCGACGCGCGAAACGCCGTACTCGCCCCGGAGTGGCAGCCGATCTACGCGGCCCTCGCCAATTTCTCCCGCGAGCCTCTTCGCCAGATCAGCGATTTCGCCATCGACGTCACCACCCGCGCGACGTCGATGGCCGAGTCGTCAACACGCAGTGAACCCGTTCATCTGGCGCTGCACCTGAGCGTGGGGGGTGGCGACTTCGCCGCGCTCAGCAATGCCGTCGCCGTCGCCGACGTCGTTCCCCAACCGGAACCGAGGAAGAAGTCGAGGTTGTTCCGTCACTAGTCCGGCTGCAGCGCGACGTGCCCGGTCTAATCGTGTTGCGCGAGGAACTGCTCGACGACGCTCCGATAGAGTTCGGGCTCCTCTTCGAACGGCATGTGACTGGAATCCTCGAAGATCTGCCACTGCACATTCGCGATGTTGTCGAAGAACGGCTGGACCGTCGCCGGCGTCGCCTCGTCGTATCGTCCCGACAACAGCAACGTGGGCGCAGTGATCGTGGCCACCTCGTCGACAACGCTCCACTCGCGCAGGGTCCCGATGCAGAAGAACTCGTTCGGTCCGTTCATGGTGTTGTAGACGGTTGAATCTTCCTCCATGTACGCCATCGTCGCCAGGAGACCCGGTGGGTTGGGGAGCACCCGGCACACGTGCTCGTCGTAGTAGACCTGCGTCGCGGCGAGGTACTCGGGGTCGCTCGTCGTGCCCGCGGCCTCGTGGCGGTCCAGCGCCTCCTCGGTGGCCACCGCCAACTGAGCGCGCAAGACCTTGGCCTCACTCGCCCAGAGTTCCATGGACGCGGGCGAGTTGCTCACGATCAATCCTTTGAGACCCTGAGGACGACGGATGGCGTGCTCGGCTCCGAGCATGCCGCCCCATGACTGGCCGAGCAGGTGGTAGCCACCGGCCACGCCGAGGGTTCGCAGCAGATTGTCGAGCTCGTCGAGGAAGAGGTCGACGGTCCAGAAGTCCTCTCCCTTGTCGGGGAGTCGTGTCGAGCGGCCCGCTCCCACCTGGTCGTAATGGATGACCGGGCGTCCAGTCTCGGCGATGTCCGCGAGACGCAACAGGTAGTCGTGTGTGCAACCCGGGCCGCCGTGCACGACGACCAACGGCGTCAGGCTTGACGTCAGGTCGCCACTGACCCGATACCAGGTCTGCCACTCGCCAAAAGGAATGAGACCTTCACTTACCGGGTACGAATTCATAGCTCGACTCTACGACGCGAGGCCACCGCCCGGTAGAAGGTGCATGTACTCGTGGTTGCCCACGACGACGAGCCCTCCGGGCAGGCGGACCGACGCCTCAAATCCGACAACGACGCCCACGAAGGAATCACCTCGCGGAGAGGTTCGTGACCCTTGGGGTAGCCTCGTATCCTCTATGGCACTCTCAATCGGTATCGTCGGTCTGCCCAATGTCGGCAAATCCACCCTCTTCAACGCGCTCACCGACAACAATGTCCTGGCGGCGAACTACCCGTTCGCCACCATCGAACCGAACGTCGGCATCGTCTCGGTACCCGACCCGCGGCTGGCCAGATTGGCTGCGGTGTTCGGCTCCGAGAGGATCCTGCCCGCGGTCGTGACCTTCGTCGACATCGCCGGCATCGTGCGCGGCGCCTCGGAGGGCGAAGGCCTGGGCAACCAGTTCCTCGCCGCGATCAGAGAATCCAACGCCATCTGCGAGGTCGTGCGGGTCTTCGAGGATGACGACGTCATCCACGTCGACGGCAAGATCGACCCCGCGGGCGACGTGGCGACCATCGAGACCGAGTTGATCCTGGCCGACCTCCAGACCGTTGAGAAAGCCGCCACGCGACTCGAGCGCGAAGCCAAGCGTGGTGGTGACGCCGCCGTGAAGCTCGCCGAGATCAGGAAGGCCGAGGCCGCCCTCAACGAGGGACGCGTCATCTCCAAGGTCTCCAAGAAGGAGCTCGACCACGAGGCGCTCGCGGACCTCCACCTCCTCACGGACAAACCTTTCATCTACGTCTTCAACGTCGACGAGGCGACGCTCGCGGATACCGCGCGGCGCGCGCAGCTCGAGGCGTCGGTGGCGCCGGCCCCGTGCGTGATCCTCTGCGCCAAAGTCGAATCGGAACTCTCCGGACTCGACGAGGACGACGCGCTCGAGATGCTCCAGTCCTACGGCCAGGAGGAATCGGGCCTCGCGCAATTGTCGAGAGTCGGCTTCGCCGCCCTCGGCCTGCAGACCTTCTTGACCGCCGGACCCAAGGAGACCCGCGCCTGGACCATCCCCGTGGGCGCCACGGCCCCCGAGGCCGCGGGCGAGATCCACACTGACTTCCAGAAGCACTTCATCAAGGCCGAGGTCGTCGCCTTCGCCGACCTCATGGAGGCGGGCACCATGGCCGCCGTACGCGCCGCCGGCAAGGCCCGTATCGAGGGCAAGGACTACGTGATGCAAGACGGCGACGTGGTGGAGTTCCGCGTAAACGCGTAACCACTACGCTTTAGCCAGGCGTATGCGACAGAGGTCGGCGCCTACAGACCATTACTACCGCTTAGGAGCATCATGACCTCTGCCGCCTTCGATTTCAAGGTTGCTGACCTATCCCTGGCCGACTTCGGTCGCGCTGAAATGACCCTCGCCGAGCACGAGATGCCCGGGCTCATGGCCATGCGCGAGGAGTTCGGCGCCTCGAAGCCGCTGAAGGGCGCTCGTATCGCCGGTTCGCTGCACATGACCATTCAAACCGCCGTGCTCATCGAGACCCTCGTCGAGTTGGGAGCCGATGTGCGCTGGGTGAGTTGCAACATCTTCTCCACCCAGGACCACGCCGCTGCCGCAATCGTCGTCGGGCCGACCGGTACCGTCGAGGAACCGCGCGGCGTGCCCGTCTTCGCCTGGAAGGGCGAGTCCCTCGAGGAGTACTGGTGGTGCACCGAGCAACTCCTTCGCTGGCCCGGATTCGACGGACCGACGATGATCCTCGACGATGGCGGTGACGCGACACTGCTGGTTCACAAGGGCCTCGAGTTCGAGCGCGCCGGCTTCGTGCCCGCCCCCGAGAGCGCCGAGTCCGAGGAGTACCGCGTCATCCTCGCCCTGCTCCACAAGATCGTCGACAGTGGCGAGAAGATCTTCGAACCGATGGCTCGCGGCATCATCGGCGTCTCCGAGGAGACGACCACCGGGGTGCACCGCCTCTACGAGATGGAGCGCGACGGCGTCCTGCTCTTTCCGGCCATCAACGTCAACGATGCGGTCACCAAGTCGAAGTTCGACAACAAGTACGGATGCCGGCACTCGCTCATCGACGGCATCAACCGCGCGACCGACACGCTGATCGGCGGCAAGGTCGCCGTGATCTGTGGCTACGGCGACGTCGGCAAGGGTTCGGCTGAATCGCTGCGCGGCCAGGGTGCACGTGTCATCATCACCGAGATCGACCCCATCTGCGCGCTGCAGGCGGCCATGGACGGGTTCCAGGTCACCACGCTTGAAGAGGCGCTCCCGTTCGCCGACATCATCATCACCGCGACCGGCAACAAGGACATCGTCACCGTCGAGCACATGCAGGCCATGAAGCACCAGGCGATCCTCGGTAACATCGGTCACTTCGACAACGAGATCGACATCGCGGGTCTGGCGGCACTGCCCGGAGTCAAGCGCGAGAACATCAAACCGCAGGTCGACAAGTGGATCATGCCGAGCGGGCGCGCAATCATCCTGCTCTCCGAGGGACGACTCCTCAACCTCGGTAACGCCACCGGTCACCCGAGTTTCGTCATGAGCAACTCGTTCACGAACCAGACCATGGCCCAGATGGAGCTGTTCGTGAACAACGCGCAGTACGAGAAGAAGGTCTACGTCCTGCCCAAGCACCTCGACGAGAAGGTCGCACGACTGCACCTCGACGCGCTCGGCGTGAAGTTGACGAAGCTCTCGAAGCAGCAGGCGGACTACATCGGCGTCTCGGTCGAAGGCCCCTTCAAGCCCGACACCTACCGCTACTAGGCATCGACGCACCGACGAACCCCGGGGACCGGTCCCCGGGGTTCGTCGTCCGTCTTCCTCGAGGCCGTCCAACGCCTTGCGCCGTCGGACGCCACCACGTGTGGCCCGAGTCAACTCCAAAGTTTGCCATGATGGGACTTCAGTTCGTGGTGAGGCCGCCAGCCCACCCCCGAGAGGAGTTGTATGGAGCCGTCGTATCGTCGCCGGGCGACCGTGTTGGACGCGATCGGCTCGACGCCGCTGATCGAGGTTGACGGCATCTGGCTCAAGCTCGAGTACCTCAATCCTTCCGGCTCGATCAAGGCTCGAATGGCCCGCTACATCATCGAGCGAGCCGAGCGAGAAGGTCTCTTGCGGCCCGGCGACACCATCGTCGAGGCGTCGAGCGGGAACACGGGTAACGCGATGAGCATGGTCGCCGCCGTCAAGGGCTACAAGATGCTGGTCGTGATGCCCGAGGGCATGAGTCCTGAACGCGCAGCCATCTCCACGGCCTTCGGCGCCCAGCTCATCACGGTGGGCAACTTTCACGTCAACGACGCGCTGGAGCTCGCACGCGAACTGGGCGCGAAGCCCGGTCACTTCGCTCCGCATCAGTTCGAATCGGAGTGGAACGTCGAGGAGAACCGGACCTGGCTCGGTCCCGAGATCCTCCAGCAACTCCCCGTGGGGTCCAAGCCCGACGCGTTCGTCATGGGCGTCGGCACCGGGGGCACACTGATCGGCGTGGGCCAGGCGCTTCGCGCGGCTAATCCCGACGTGCTGATCGTCGGCCTCGAGCCCAGCGAGTCGTGCACCATCTTGTGCGGCGACACCGGTCTGCACAAGATCGAAGGAATCGCCGACGGCTTCGTGCCGGCCATCTACCAACGACACCACGAGATCGTGAGTCGGGTGGTCGCCGTGCACAGTGATGATGCGGTCGCCGAGATGCGCAGGCTCGCACGAGAACACGGTCTCCTCGTGGGCCCGAGCTCGGGCGCGAACATGGTCGCCGCCCGCCAGTTGCTGCGCGAGAAGCCCGATCTCGAGACGGTCGTGACGATCTGCTGTGACGAGGGCGAGAAGTACCTCAGCGAGTACTTCATCCCCGAGGTGCATCCCATCACCCGCGCCTCACTCGGCGCCGAGCACGTGCTCACCGAAGGCTAGGGCGCTCGTGACGGGCTGACGTCTAGAGCGGCGTGACGTAGGCGCCGCTGATCCCACCGTCGACGAGGAACGTTGACGCGGTCACGAACGACGAGTCGTCGCTCGCCAGGAACAAGACGGCGCTGGCCATCTCCTCGGGCTCGGCGAAACGACCCATCGGCACGTGCACGAGACGACGCGCGGCGCGCTCGGGGTCCTTGGCGAAGAGTTCGCGCAGCAGTGGCGTGTTGACCGGGCCCGGGCACAGCGCGTTCACGCGGATACCTTCACGCGCGAACTGCACACCGAGTTCGCGCGTCATCGCCAGTACCGCGCCCTTGGAGGCCGTGTACGAGATCTGGGACGTCGCCGATCCCATCACGGCGACGAAGGACGCGGTGTTGATGATCGAACCACCACCGCGTCGCTGCAGGTACGGGATGCCGTACCGGCAGCAGAGATAGACCGACCGGAGGTTCACGTCCTGGACCCGTTGCCAGGCGTCGAGCCCGGTCGTGAGGATCGAGTCATCGTCGGCTGGCGAGATGCCCGCGTTGTTGAAGAGAATGTCGATCCCACCGTAGACGTCCTCGGCGGTCTTGAAGAGCGCGATGACGCTCTGCTCATCCGCGACGTCGACGTTGACGTACGTGCCTCCGATCTCGGTGGCCGCGGCGAGACCTTCGAGCGTTGCGCAGTCGGCGACCACGACCTTGGCCCCTTCCGCGGCGAAGCGGCGGGCGCTCGCGAGTCCGATGCCACTCGCGCCACCGGTGATCACCGCGACCTTGTTATCGAGGCGACCCACTAGTCCTCTGTGGAGATGAAGACGTTCTTCTCTTCGCTGAAGCCGAGGAGAGCGTCCGGCCCGAGTTCGCGGCCGATGCCGGACTGCTTGAAACCACCGAAGGGCGTCGAGTAGCGAACCGAGGAATTGGAGTTCACCGACAGTGCTCCGGTCTCGACCGCGCGCGCGACGCGCAACGCCTTGCCGGTGTCGCGGGTCCAGATCGATCCCGAAAGCCCGTAGGGACTGTCGTTGGCGATCCGCACGGCGTCGGCCTCATCGCGGAATCGTACGACCGACACGATGGGCCCGAAGATCTCCTCGTTGAACGCACGACTCGACGGGTCGGGGGTCTCGAGCACCGTGGGAGCGAACCAGTAACCCTGGCCTTCTGGCGCACTGCCGCGGAATGCCACGTTCGCCTCTTCGACGTAGGATGCCACGCTCTCGCGTTGGGCGGCGGTGATGAGGGGGCCCATCTCGCTCGTCTCGTCCCTTGGATCAAGAACCTTGACCCCCTTGACCGCGGTCTCGAACAACTCCATGAAGCGGTCGTAGGCCGACTCTTCGACGAGGATCCGAGAGCGCGCACAGCAGTCCTGTCCCGCGTTGTCAAAGACGGCGTAGGGCGCACTGGCGGCGGCCTTCTCGAGGTCGGCGTCGGCGAAGATGACGTTGGCACTCTTGCCGCCGAGTTCCAGGGTGACGCGCTTGACCTGATCCGCACAGCCCGACATGATCGTGCGCCCCGCAGCGTTCGATCCGGTGAAGCAGACCTTGCGTACCAGTTCGTTGGTGACGAACCGGTAGCCCACGGACGAGCCGTCACCGGTGATGACCTGGAAGACATCATCGGGCAGCCCGGCTTCGAGACCGAGCTCCGCCAGACGGATCGCGGTGAGGGGCGTCAGTGTCGCGGGCTTGAGCACGACGGTATTGCCGGCGGCGAGCGCGGGACCCAAGCCCCAACCAGCGATGGGCATCGGGAAATTCCATGGCGCGATGATGCCGACGACGCCGAGCGGCTCGTAGAACGTGATGTCGACGCCACCGGCCACGGGGATCTGTCGACCCGAGTGGCGCTCGGGGGCACCCGAGTAGTAATTGAGGACGTCACGCACGTTGCCGGCCTCCCAGCGGGCATTGCCAATGGTGTGTCCGGAGTTCGCCACCTCGAGTTGGGCCAGCTCCTCGATGTGCGAGTCGACGACCGCTGCGAAACGACGAAGGAGTCGTGCCCGGTCGGCGGGTGTGACCGCGCGCCAGCCCACGGAGGCCTTCGCGGATCGCGCGATGGCCTCGTCGGTCTGCTCGACCGTGAACATCTCGACTGAGCCGATTGACTGCTCGGTCGACGGGTTGATGATGGAGAAGGTCCTGCTCATAGTCGCTCAAATCCTCGGTAGCGTTCCCAGTCGGTCACAGCCGCGGCGTACGTGTCGACCTCGACCTGTCCCGCGTTCACGTAATGCTCAACGACTTCGTCGCCGAACGCATCGCGCGCCACTTCGCTCGCGCCGAACAGCGCGACGGCCTCTCGCAGGTTCGGCGGTACTCGCGGCGCGTCAGCGATGTACGCATTGCCCACGAACGCGGGCGCCAGCTCCAGCGACTCCTCGACGCCGCGCAGACCCGCGGCGATCAACGCCGCCACGGCGAGGTACTGATTGACGTCGCCGCCTGGCGTGCGGCACTCGAAACGAAGTCCCGGACCGTGGCCCACCACTCGAAAGGCGCACGAGCGATTATCCAGCCCCCACAGCAGCGCCGTCGGCGCGAACGAGCCAGCAACGAAGCGCTTGTAGCTGTTGATGTTGGGCGCGAGGAAGAGGGAGAGTTCGCGCGTGTAGGCCAACTGCCCCGCGAGGAAGTGCTCGAAGACCTTCGAGAAGCCGTGCGGTCCGTCGCCCGCGAAGACGGGCTTGTTGTTCTCGTCGCGGAGCGAGAGGTGAATGTGGCAGGAGTTGCCCTCGCGCTCGTTGTACTTCGCCATGAAGGTGAGACTGCAGCCCTCTTGGGCGGCGATCTCCTTGGCGCCGAGTTTGAACAGGCCGTGCTCGTCGCACTTGTCCACCAGCGTGCTGTACTTGAAGGCGATCTCGTGCTGACCGAAGTTGCATTCGCCCTTCACCGACTCGACGACCATTCCCGCGCCACGCATCGAACGACGGATCCGACCCAGCAGCGGCTCGACTCGCGACGTTCCTTGAATCGAATAGTCCACGTTGTACTGGTTCGCGGGTGTCATATTGCGGTATCCCGAGTTCCAGGCCTCCTCGTAGGTGTCGTTGAAGACGATGAACTCGAGTTCGGTGCCGGTAAGTCCAGTCCAGCCGCGTTCGGCGAGACGCGACACCTGCTGCTGCAAGATCTGGCGCGGTGACGGACCGACGGGTTCGCCGACGACCGTCTCGACATCGGCGAAGATCACCACCGTCTTGTCGTGCCAGGGAACCATCCGGATGGTCGAGAAGTCGGGCTGGAACGCGAGGTCGCCGTAGCCACGGTCCCATGACGTCAACGCGAAGCCGTCAACCGTGCGCATGTCGACGTCGGAGGCGAGCATGTAGCTGCATCCTTCAACGGGAGCGTCACCGATCTCATCGGCGAAGTACGTGGCGTCGAGGCGCTTGCCCTGAAGGCGACCCTGCATGTCGGTGATCGCCAGAATGATCGTATCGATTTCGCCAGCGCGAATCTTGCCCAGAAGTTCGTCGCGCGTAAGGCGACCAGGTGATTGCTGCACGTGAAACTCCTCTGAGTGGATTGTCATCGATGGTAACCGCCGTGTCGCACGTTATCCAAAACGTGCGCGACGATAGGCGCGACTCGGCCCTCGCCGGGTAGTCGGGCTTCGTCGCGGGGCGTCGGCGTGTCGCACGACTGAGAGTTTGCATATTCTTCTCCACCACGTCGAGCGGACTACGGCTCGTAGGAAAACACCTTCATTCGTTGGGACACTTTGCGAAATCGGCGGCTTGCAGCTGGACCGCGTCGGAAGATGGCACCGCCGCAATCCTCGTTGGTCGCGAATCCACCCCATCGTTCTGACCAATGGTCCGGATGACCGCACCTTGGGAATCTATGCTGCAACGAACTGACATTTTGCCATCACCAATTGGGGGTTTCAATGGCTACTGCAAATGAAGAACTGTCAGCGTCCGAACAAGCGGACGTTGCACGGCTCCACGAACTGGGCTACGCCCAAGAGTTGAAACGAGGCATGGGGTCGTTCTCGAACTTCGCCGTTTCATTCTCGATCATCTCAATTCTGACCGGAGGTATCACCACCTACTACCTCGGCATGGACGCGGGTGGCCCCTTCGTCATCACCATCGGGTGGTTCATCGTCGGAGCGCTGACGCTCTGTGTCGGACTCGGTATGGCAGAGATCACCTCGGCGTACCCGACCGCTGGCGGCCTCTACTACTGGTCGGCGCAACTCGCGAAGAAGAACAAGGCGGCGTGGTCGTGGGCCTGCGGCTGGTTCAATCTCGTAGGTCAGGTCGCCGTCACCGCGTCGATTGACTACGGTCTCGCCACCTACATCGGCTTCATCATCAGTCTGTACTCGACGAGTTTCCACAACAACGCGAAGTGGACGCTCTTCTTCTACTTCCTCGTTCTCGCCGCCCACGGTGTGCTGAACACCTTCCGGGTTCGCCTCGTCGGCATGCTGGCCGACGTGAGTGCCTGGTGGCACTTCATCGGCACGGCGATCATCGTTCTGGCGTTGCTCTTCATCCCGAGCCATCACCAGAGTGTGAGCTTCCTGTTCCACCACGAGAACCTCACCGGGTGGACCGGTCCATTCGCCGGCACCTACGCCTTCGCGATCGGCCTGTTGCTGGCCCAGTACACCCTCACCGGCTATGACGCGTCCGCGCACATGACCGAGGAGACCAAGGGCGCCGCGACCGAAGGACCCAAGTCCATCGTGCGAGCGATCTACGTGTCGATCATCGCTGGTTTCATACTCAATCTGGCCATGACGTTAGCTCTGCAGGGCGGCTCGAAGAACTACGCCGCGGTGGCACTCAACGGAGCCCCGGCCGGTGGTGTCATCTTCACCCAGGCGCTCACCGGCGCCGGTGGGAAGCTCCTGGTACTCATTGCCATGGTGGCCATGTTCTTCTGCGGCTTGGCGTCGGTCACCGCGAACTCGCGAATGATCTACGCGTTCTCGCGTGACGGTGCGGTTCCCGGCCATCGACTGTGGCACCGCCTGCACCCGAACACCCGCACGCCGGTCAACGCCGTGTGGCTCGCGGTCGTTGGTGCGTTCGTGCTCGGCCTGCCCTCCCTGTACCAAGTGGGTGGCTCGTCGGTTGCGTTCTTCGCCATCGTCTCGATCGGCACCGTCGGCCTCTACGTGGCCTACGCGATTCCAATCTTCCTGCGCTTGCGCGCCGGCAAGAGCTTCGAGCAGGGTCCGTGGAACCTCGGCAAGTGGAGCACGGTCATCGGGACCGTCGCCGTCGTCTGGGTGCTGATCATCACGATCCTGTTCTTCGCCCCGGCCTTCTACCCATGGACCACCGCCGTTGACATCAACTGGTCGGGACCGGTCTTCCTGGTCGTGATGGCGATCATTTTCGCCTGGTACGCGATCTCGGCTCACAAGTGGTTCACCGGACCAAAGATCCAAGGCAGTGAAGAGGTGCTCGAGGAGATCGAAGAGGAATACGCCGAGGGTATCGTCCCCGACGAGGACTAGTACTTCAGCTCACCCGACGCCGTCGAAGCGTCAGTGAAGAAGCCCCCTCGGTAGTGACCGAGGGGGCTTCTTCACGAGTGCGACTCAGGCACCTCCGCTGCGGTGCGCGAACCCCTAGCGATAGCCCGCGAAGATGTCCGTCACGCAACCCTCCAGATGCTTCGGGTTCGTGACCCTGACGAAGGCCTCGCGACCCATCGCCTCCTTGAACTGGGAACGATCCATCTTCATCCAGAAGGAATCACCGATCTGCGAATGGTGCGCGGCGAGCGCGTCGTACTTGGCGTCCGAGACGGTACTGACGTCGATGACCGCGTCGATCTCGTCGTCGGGCGTCCCCATGTTGATCTCTTCCTGATCGCTCGGCGGCTCGGGTTCGCGAACAATCCCCTTGGCCTCGTCGGCTGCGCGCCGGTCCAGCTCTTCCTGGCGCCAGCGAGCACGGTAACGCTCCATCACCGAGTCGGGTATGGCGTTGTAATACAGCGTCGGCTCGTAGTCGAGCAGCTCCAGTGCGGCGAGCGTGACGCGATTCGCCTGGATGTGGTCGGGATGCCCGTAGAAACCGATCTCGTTGTAGGTCATGATCACCTGGGGCCGCTCCTCGAGCAGGATGGTCGCGAGTTTCGCAGCGGCGGCGGCGACGGGCGTGGCCCAGAAACTCTCGGGATCCTCGTTTTGGGGCCAGCCAATCATTCCCGAGTCGCGGTAACCGAGTCGGACCAACCGGTCGATGCCGAGGATCTCCACGGCCTGGTCCAACTCCTTCGCACGCACCTTGGCAACCTCGTCGCCGTCGTGATGGTCGGCGTCGGGCTTCGCGCCATCGAGGGCGTCGCCGCATTCGCCGTTGGTGCAGGTGACGAGCACCGTGCGCACGCCCTGATTCGCGAGCAGTCGGAAGAGCCCGCCGGTCGAACTCGCCTCATCATCGGGGTGAGCGTGCACGGCGAGAAACGTCAGTTGTTCCATGGCAATCCTCCAAAGAGATCGGTCTTGTCGTCGCGGGTCGCGTAACGACTCCAAGCACCTTGGTAGTACTCAGTCCCAAACAACAGGTTAAAGAGATCGGGCGACATCGTGACCAGATCCGCATTGTCGGTCTGTGATGCGTGGGTCGCGATCGCCGCTTGCTTGCGACGCGCGTAGGGCGTCACGTCCATGACCGTCGAGACCAACGAATCGGGAGTCCCCGGGGCCGCGTGCAACACCCACGCCGGCAGGAACACACCCGTCGCCTCTGCGTCGTTGATGAATCGCTCGAGCACGCTGCTCGGGATCACCGGGTAGTACAGACGCTCGACAACCGAACTGCGCTGGACGGCGTTACGGGTCACCCGATTGGCCATGACGTGGTCGGGATGTCCGTAGAAGCCGCGCTCGTCGTAGGTGACCACGACCGTGGCGCCCACCTCGTCGAAGAGGGCGGCGAGGGTGCGTCCAACCTTGTCGATATCGGCACCGACGAAGGCGCCGGGGTCGTTGTTCTGGGGCCAACCGCTCATGCCCGAGTCGTTGAATCCCAATGTCACTTGACGAGTGAACCCGACCAGGGCCGCCGCGCGCTGCAGTTCACCCGCCCGCACCGACGCGGTGGTGCCGGGGTCGTGGTGAAGGCTCGAGCCGGCGCGCCCGCCCTCGTCGATGCCAAGGCGGCCATTGGTGCACGTCACGAGGACCACGTCGTACCCGAGACCCGCGTAGTGGGCGCTGATGCCCGCCGTGAAGAGAGATTCGTCGTCAGGGTGCGCGTGCACGCACACCAGTGTCCGGGTCGACGTCATCCTGACGAGACTACGAGGTGGCGAGCTGAACGATGCGAACGATGAGCAGCGTGCCGGCTATCACCAGGTAGCTCCCCACGCATCGCAGCAGTACCCGACGGGCACGCGACGTCGGCAAGGGAGCCAGCAGGGTGAGCCGAGGGGTCCGCCAGTCACGCTTGTCCGTCTCGTAGACGAGTGCGGGCGCCACGCGGCGCAACCCGATCGGAAGGCCCACCACCAGCCCAACCGCGGCGGCGGCGCTGAGGTACGTGAGCAGCTTGATGACGTTGACGCCGGTGAAGAGCGTCGAGACCATCATGGTGATCGACAGCACGACCAAGGTCGACACGATGATGGTCGCGATGATGTTCAACCACGTGCCGTTGACCCAGGGACCGAGGACCTCGCGGTCGTTGCAGAGCAGGAGCACGAAGATCGTCGTACTCGGCAGCATCAGTCCACACATGGCCTGGACCGCCAACGTGATGATCCCGAGTGGCGCTCCCGGCAGGAGCGTGACGATGCCGGCGACCACGAGGAGCCCGGCGAACGCGCCGTAGAAGCCCTTGGCGTCGCGCAAGCGTGAGTTGAGGGACTGGCGCGACCCGCCACCGAGGTCCCCGAGCGCGTAGGAACTCGCCAGGGTCACCGCCGCCGCGCCGATGACCGATGCGTTCAGCAACAGGATGGCGAACAACGTCCCGGATCCGTGACCCGTGTACGTGCCGAGACCCCGCGCGACGCCGAGGGCGCTGACGAAGCTGTTCGAACCACCGTGACCGGCCAACCCCGCGGCGCAGACCGCGATGAGCGCCGAGGCGCCGATCACCACGATGAACGAACCCAGGATCGTGTCGACTCGTTCGTAATTGAGCCAGCGTGGCGTGATCTTCTTGTCCACGATGTTCGACTGCTGGAAGTAGAGCTGCCAGGGGGCGACGGTGGTGCCGATGATCGAGATGATCAACAGCACCGCGTTCGATGATGCCCCGCCGCGGATGCCGGGCACGAGTGCGTGGTGCAGCACTGTCGAGAAGTGGGGCTTGGCGACCAGCACCAGGGGTATCACGAAGAGGTTGATCGCCACGAAGAGCATCATGAACCGCTCCCAACGCTGGAACGAACCCGACGCGGTGACCGCGAAGAGGAGTACGACGGCGATGGGAACCGAGACGTAGGGCGACACGCCGAAGTAGTCCATGGAGAGCGAGACGCCGATGAACTCGGTGATGATGATAAGGAAGTTGAGCAAGAGGATCGAACTGATCGAGACGTTGCCCCAGTAGCGACCGAAGCGCTCGCGGATCAGTCGACCGTGGCCCACACCGGTGACGGCGCCGAGGCGCGCCACCATCTCCTGGTTGATGATCAGGACGGGGATCAGGAGCGGCAGCGTCCACAACAGCGAGTAGCCGAAATTCTGGCCGGCCTGGGCGTAGGTCGAGACACCTCCGGCGTCGTTGTCGCCGACCATGACGATCAGGCCGGGACCGATGATGGCGATGAGCGTGAGAAAACGTGCGCGCAGTCCCTTACGGTCGCCAACGTCATGCGCCTTGATGGTGCCGAAGGCACCGCTGATCTGATGTTCTTTCGGCCGCTCGCTCTGCACGCTCCACCTCCTTTCGTCTCGTTGTGGTCGTCCGGCGAAACAACCACGCAAAAACTGGAGGGGGCTAGCAGCCCTTCCTGGAAGTCGTACGAAGTTGGATCGAATCTTGCTGTGCCGTGAGGCTGGTACTAGGGGGTTTCAGAGAAGCCTCCTTTGAACACGACCCGGACGTGGCGCGTTGACATCATTCCTCCACCGCGCTCATGCCGAACTCGCGGCGCCAACCCTGGGGCAGGAGCTCTTCGAGCAGGTCGTCGACGGTCACGACACCGATCATGGTGCTGTGCTCGTCGTCGAGCACGGGCAGCACCGTCAAGTTGAAGTCGCTCATCTTTCGTGAGATCCGGTGCAGGTCCCAGTGCGGGTGCACGTGGGTCAACTGCGTTCGCGCAACACTGATCGCGGGCTCGGTGCCGCGCGCACGAACGAGGGGTGCGATTGACGCCGCACCGATGGGCTGGCCATTCTCATCGAGGACGAAGACGGCGTGCAGCGACTCGGCCGGCACCGTTGACGTGCGGATGGCCTCGAGCGCGTCGGCGACGGTCGCCGTCGCGGGCACCGAGACGAAATCGGTGTTCATGAGCCCACCGGCGGTATCCGCGTTGTACGAGAGGAGTTGGCGAACCTTGATCTGTTGCGCGTCGGGAAGTTGCTCGAGTATCGGTAGCCGCCGGTCCTGGTCAACTTCGTTGATCAAGTCTGCCGCGTTGTCCGGCTCCATCCTCGACAAGAGACGCGCGGCCTCGACGTCGCTTCGCGACTCCAGGAACTCCAACTGATGGGTGGTGTCCAGTTCCTCGAAGACGTCGGCCTCGAGTTCACGGTCCAGCCCCACCGCTTCGATGATCTCCTCGCCCTCTTCGTGGCTCGCCTGCTCAACCAGGTCCGCGATCTGCGCGGGATGGAGCTTCGCCAATTTCCGATACGGGATACGAAGCCGCGCCGAAGGAACGTGCGAGACGAAGGGCTCGATCGAGGCGAAGTCAACGATGGCGTCCGCCTTCACGCGCTGACCAACCCGCTGTCCGAGCACCCGTCGGAAGAACGGACGTCGGCCCGGATCGACGCCAACGACTTCCCATCGGCCATCGATTTCGGCGATCTCGATTTCGTTCGCGATGATCAACCGCCCGCGCACGAGATTGATGAGGTGACGGGCCAGGAGGTCCTCGGCGAGGAGCAGCTCACCGGGTCGTCGCTCGAATCGACGGAGATCGACCTTGCGCCCCGAGAAGCTCATCCGTCCCTCGCTCAAACCAGCGATCTTTCGGATCGGGACGAAGAGGTTGCGTCCTTCAATTCGGATAACCGCACCGACGATGGGTGGATGGGCGTCGTCACCCAGACGCGCGACCAGGTCCTGGACGCGGCCAATCCGGTCACCGCTCGAATCGAAGAACGGGCGGCGCAGGAACGTGGAGAGATGGAGAATTTCAGTCATGACGAGCTCTGGAAGCCCCCAAAGGCTACTCCTTCACGGCGCGTGAACACCAGTCTCGACAAGTGAACTTCTGGGTAACGTGGCGCAAAATCCGGGCTCGGATGAATCAAACGGCGGCGGGCTTGAAGTGCTCGAGGATCTCCGTCACGAGGTCGACGTCAGCGTCGCCGATTCCGGCGTGCGTGACGAAACGGGCCCTGCGGGGGGCAACCGTTTGACCCTCGACACCGAGCATCGTCAGTTGTTCCACGATCTGTCGCGCCTGGGGGTGATCGAAGGCGACGATATTGGTTCGACACGTCGACGGGTCGTAACCCGATTCCGGGAACGCCTCGCTGAACGCATCGGCCAATCGACGCGCCCGACGGTGGTCGTCGGCGAGCCGATCGATCATGGTCTCGAGCGCGACCAGGCCGGCGGCGGCGAGGAATCCGGCTTGACGCATCGAACCTCCGAGTCGCTTGCGTTCCACGCGGGCGCGACGCATGAGTGGTGCTGGTCCGGCGAGGATTGATCCGACGGGTGCGCACAGGCCCTTGGAGAGGCACGCGAACACCGTCGTGGCGGGTTGCGCGTACTCCGCGGCGCTGGTGCCAGTGGCGACGACGGCGTTGAACAGTCGCGCGCCATCAAGGTGCAGCGGCCGTTCACCGATGGCGTTCGCCAGGGAGCGGAGATGTCGCACGTCCCACGGGGTCCCACCCGATGGCATGTGTGTGTTCTCGATCGCGACCATCGCGACGTGGGGCTGATGGTCCGCCTCGGCGTCGATCACGTCGATCACCTCATTCAGATCCAGCTCGCCCGTCGAGTCGTCGACCAGAGCGAACTGCACCGACGAGTTCCTGGCTGATGCGCCCATTTCGTAGCCGACGAGGTGCTGGTTCCGTCCCGCGATGATGAGATCGCCCGGTGTGGTGAGAACCCGCACCGCGATCTGGTTGGCCATCACGCCCGAGGGTACGAAGACCGCGGCTTGCTTGCCGACGAGGGCGGCGAAGAACTCCTCGAGCCGGTTCACCGTCGGGTCCTCGTTGTAACCATCGTCACCGACGAGGGCCGCGGCGATCGCTTCACGCATGGCGGGCGTCGGCTGGGTCACGGTGTCACTTCGTAGGTCTACGCGCTGATTCACATCGAAAGGCTACCGGCACACCCGTAGAATTCCCCTATGACCGAAAACTTCACCAATCCCGCCGCCGCGACGGACAACGTCCACCAGTCACTCGGCATCGACGTCGTGCACGTCTCGCCGGACAAGGTCGTCATGCAAGTGGCGGTTGGACCGAAGGTCCACCAGCCCTACGGGATCTTGCACGGCGGCGTCTCGGCGCTACTCGCTGAAAGCGCCGCCTCGATGGGCGGCGCGGTCAGCGTCGCTCCCGACTTCATCGTCGTCGGCACCGAACTGAACTGTTCACACCTTCGCTCCATGACCAGCGGCATCCTCACCGCCACCGCAACACCTATTCGCAAGGGACGCAGCGTGCACGTGTGGGCAATCGACCTCACCGACGACCAGGGGCGCCAGATCTGTGTGGCGCGTTGCACGCTGCAGGTTCTCAAGGCGCCCAAGGTCCAGACCGTCTAGGACCTAGACTTTTCGCAGGACTAGCCGTTAAAGGGGCTGACGATGGGTGTTCGATTCAAAGGTTGGGGCATCGGTCTACCCGACCGCATCGTCACCAACGACGAGCTCTCGCTGACCCTCGACACATCCGATGAGTGGATTACCGAGCGGACCGGAATCCGCCAACGCCGGATCGGTGGCTCCGCCAAGTCCCTCGGCGTCGTCGCCGGACGCGAAGCGATGAAGGACGCGGGCGTCGTCGCTGACGATATTGACTTCCTCTTGTTGGCCACGACCACGCCCGACCGCATCACCCCGGCCACCGCAACGATGATTGCCCACGAGTTGAGACTCTCGTGTCCCGCGATGGACCTCAATGCCGCCTGCAGTGGATTCATGTACGCGGTGCGCACGGCGTACGGACTCCTCGAGACCGGTGACAAGCGGATCCTCGTCATCGGCGCGGAGAATCTCTCGCGCTGGGTCGACTGGACCGATCGCAACATGGCGGTGCTGTTCGCTGACGGTGCGGGCGCCGCGGTCCTCGAATACGATCCCGACGGGACCGACCTGCTGTCCTTCGCCCTCGGCGCCGACGGCTCCGGTGCCGACCTCTTGTACTGCGAGCACGGTGGCTACTTCCAGATGGATGGGCGCGAGGTCTTTCGCCGTGCGGTGCGCGTCATGGTCGACTCGTCACAGGAGGCGATCGCGAAAGCCGGTATCACCGCTGACGACGTGAGCCTCGTCATCCCCCATCAGGCCAATATTCGGATCATCCAGGCGGCCACCCAGCGTCTCGGCATCGACATGGAACGCGCCGTCGTCGTCCTCGACCGCTACGGCAACTCGTCGAGCGCATCGATCCCGCTCGCGCTCTACGATGCCCGCGAGAACGGTCGCATCAAGCCGGGCGAGTACGCCCTCATGACCGGATTCGGAGCCGGCATGACCTGGGCTTCAGCGATCGTACGCTGGTCCTGATGAGCGGCGCGCCTCTGGTCATACTCGCGGCGGGGCGGGCTCGTCGCTACGGCGGGCTGAAGCAACTAGCTCCGATCGGCGTGCACGGCGAGGGGGTGATCGACCTCATCGCCTCCGACGCGTACGCGGCCGGTTTCGACGAATTCGTGATCGTCGTCAACCCCGACACCGGTCGTGACATCAAGCTCCACGTCGACCGAGCCTGGCCCGCGCACTACAAGGTCACCTTCGCAGTTCAAGACGAGCCGCGTGGAACGGTTGACGCCGTGCTCGCCGCCGAGCCCTTCCTCGACGCCTCCAAGCCCTTCGGTGTCTCCAACGCCGACGATCTCTACGGACGTGACGCGCTCTCCAAGCTGGGGGCGCACCTTCTCGCCAAGAGCACCTGCTGCCTGATCGGATTTCAACTCGACCGGGCTCTCGTGGGCGACCTTCCCGTCTCGCGCGGCATCTGCAACGTGGTGAACGGACACCTCACCGATATCGTGGAACGCCGTCAGGTGCATACGGCGCACGGCGGTTTCATCTCCGATGACGGACTCTCGCCCGTCTTCCTCGAACCGGACTCCGTCGTCTCGATGAACCTCTGGGGGTTCCAACCTTCGATGTGGCCGGTGCTGCACACCGAGATGGCGACCCACGACTTCGAGGCCGAACCTGAGGCCCAGTTGCCGGTCATGGTGGGCAAGATCCTGCACCACGTACCTCTTCGATTCGACGTTCTCCCAACGGTGTCGCGATGCGTCGGCGTGACCCACGCCGACGACCTCTCCCTCGTGCAAGCCGACGTCCTCGCTCAAGTGTCGATCGGCGAACGACCCGAACGCCCGTTCCTCTAGCTTCAACGATGACGTCCGGGACCGACCGGACGGGACCAGAACCTCGACCTCACGACCACTTCGCCGCGCGATCCACCAATGGGCGTCCTGCGATGGCCGCTCGTCACTGCCGGGGCCACCGAGGACGCTCCTACTCAGGAGCTGGCACCGATGCTGCGGGAGGCGGCGTCTACGAGACGCTCGACCGTTGAGAATCCACCGTATCTGGCGTCGGAGCTCGCCACTTGCTGCAGGCCACCTGGTATCGGCCCATTCTGACCTCGCGGGCCAACTTGCCTTGACCTGCGTGGCCAGATTTTCGGTGGCGACCATTGGATTCGCTCTGGTCGAAGCAGCGATCGCGACCGCCACCCTCATACTCGCGACGACCAGGATTGGTCACCGCGTTTATGGAATCATGGAGATGGTTGCGAACTTCGAGAACCATCACGCCCTCGGTGAACTTTTGCACGCCCATACACACCTCACCCACTACCATCCGGTGCTTCGACCCCACCTCCCCGGGTCCCGACCGCGGTATTTCGAACACTCACGACGGCTTCGAGCCGAACTCGATCGTCGCAACGGCTGACCGGTCGAAGGCTAAACCGGGCCGCGCGAGCGACGATGCTCGTCGTTTCGCCGCTGTTCCAGGACCAGCGTCGCAGAGGCTGGTCGAGATTGCCGCTGATGACAGGCTGGCCGCGAGTTCGATACGAACGAACCCGTTCACGGGCCTGGTCGAAGCGCTCGCAACCCGACGCCCTCCACGCAGTAGGTTCGGGCACGGGCTAGAACGCAATTGAGAGGGGAACCATGGGCAAGGTCGCACTGGTCACCGGGGCGTCGTCCGGCATTGGCATGGCCGCGGCCAAGGATCTGCATCGACGTGGTTTCACCGTCTACGCCGCCGCTCGACGGCTCGAACGCATGACCGAGCTCCACGACCTCGGGATCCGCACTCTGCAGATGGACGTCACCGACGAAGCGTCGCTCGTCGCGGGCGTGCAACGGATCATCGACGAGACCGGCTCGTTGGACGTGCTCGTGAACAACGCGGGCTACGGGTCTTACGGGTCGGTTGAGGACGTCGCGCTCGACGAGGCGCGTCGCCAGTTCGAGGTGAATCTCTTCGGCGTGGCCCGCCTCACGCAACTCGTCCTGCCCCAGATGCGTGCGCACTCGTCGGGGCGCATCATCAACATCTCCTCCATGGGCGGAAAGATGTACGAGCCGATGGGTGCCTGGTACCACGCGACCAAGTTCGCTCTCGAGGGTTTCAGCGACTGCCTCCGTCTCGAGCTCGCCCCGTTCGGCATCCAGGTGGTGCTCGTTGAACCAGGTGCGATTCGAACCGAGTGGAGCACAATCGCGGCCGACGGACTCGACGAGACCTCCGGTTCGAGTGCGTACGCCCAGCAGGCGCATGAGGTGAGTGCGGTGCTGCGAATGGCCGGGAGCGATTCACGCCCTTCGGACCCGGTCGCCGTCGGCCAGGTCATTGGCCGTGCCTCGACCGCACGCAGGCCCAAGACCCGCTACATCGTCGGCTACGGAGCGCGCCCGCTGATCACGCTGCGCTGGTTGCTGAGCGACCGGTGGTTCGACCGGCTGATGCGAATGGTGTACCGGCGAGCGGCCTGAAGCGACCCGTCCCGACGGCGGTCGCGGATTCGTGGCCGCGCCCGTGCAAACTCGCCTAATTTGGATGGATGGGAACCGAGACCGCGCCTCGCGCCAACAAGTCGGTCGTGGGTCGAATCATCGCCGTGGTGGTGATGGGTCTCGCGTTCTACGTCGTTCTTCCCGCCATGGTGCGGGTCGTCGCTTCGTGGCCGCGACTACTCACCCTTTCGCCGTGGTGGTTGGTCATCGCGGTCTGCGCCGAGGTCGCGAGTTTTCTCTGCGCCATGGCGCTGCTGCGGCTCGTGTTGCGCAGTGACGCCTGGTTCCCCGTTGTCACCTCGGCGCTCGCCGGCAACGCGGTGACCAACACCTTGCCGGGCGGCGACGCCATGGGCGCCAGCGTGCAGTTCCGTATGCTGTCGGCCGCCGGCGTCGACACGGTCCAAGCGGCGAGTGGGCTCGCGGTGTCGTCGATCATCGGCATCGCCGGGCTCCTGTCGCTGCCCATCTTCGCGCTCCCGGTGGTCTTCGGCGGCACCGCGGTGAGTGCCGGACTTCAACACGCGGGAGAACTCGGCGCGATTGGCTTTGTGCTCATCGCGGTACTCGGTGTCATCCTGCTGACGACGGACCGCACACTCCTCGTTGTCGGGCGCGTCGTGCAGTGGTTGATGAACAAATTGCCGCGCCGAGCCCGATCGCACGACCTACCCGAACGCCTCATCGACGAGCGAAACCTGGTGCGGGCCGACCTCGGCAAGAACTGGTGGAAGGCCGTGCTGTTGATCTCGGGCCGGATCGGTCTCGACTACCTCAGCCTGCTCGCCGCCCTTCGAGCAACCGGTGCCCGTCCCAATCCGTCGCTCGTGCTGCTCGCCTACTCGGCCACGGCGGTCATCGCCCTGCTCCCGCTGACGCCCGGCGGGCTCGGAATCGTAGAAGCCAGTCTCAGCGGACTGCTGGTGCTCGCCAACGTGCCCAGTGCGAGTGCCGTGGTCGCCACGCTGGCCTTTCGCGTTGGCTCCTACTGGCTTCCGACGATTGCGGGTGGCGTCTGCTGGATTCTCTTCCGTCGCCGCTACGGACCCCTGCGGGTTCCCGACAGGTCCTCGACCTGATCGTCAGCACGCCGTCGATCGGCGGCGTGCTGACACGAGGTGTCGCTGGCGTGACTCGAGGCGGGCGCTAGCGTAAACCGCATCGAGCAACGACCGGGAGTGTCAAGAATGTCAGATCAATCCGATCGGTCAGCCCCCGCTCCCGAGACTCGCCGAGCACGGATGTTCGAGCGGGCGCAATCGAACAACGTGCCGCTCAAGACGATCTTCGTGACGATCCTCACCATCGTCGCGGTCTACGCGCTTTCCAAGCTCCTCTATCGACTGCGCGACGTGCTGCTCCTGATGCTGGTCGGCGGGTTCGTGGCCCTCGTGCTCAATCCGCTCGTCGACGGACTCGAGCGATGGAAGATTCGCCGACGGGGCGCCGCGGTCGCGGTCGTAACCCTCGGGGCGGTCATCATCTTCAGCGCCCTGGCGTTCGCCTTCGGCGATCCCCTGGTCAACAGCCTGACCCACCTCGCGAACGACCTTCCCGGGTACGTCAGCAAAGCCCAGCATGGTAAAGGGTGGATCGGTCACCTCCTCAGCCACTACCACATCAAGAACTGGTTCAACAAGAACTCGTCCAAGCTCATCTCCCTGGGCAAGGGCCTCAGCAAGCCGGCGCTGGCCTTCGGCAAGGGAGCGGTGTCAATGCTCTTTCTGGCCGTCACGATGTTCGCGTTCGTCGTGCTGGTGCTCCTCGAGGCTTCCAAGATTCGCCAGAGCGTGCTCGCAATGATGTCGCCCGCGCACGCGGCCCGGTTGACGAGGGTGGGCGCCCAGGTCAGTCGCGCCGCCCTCGGCTACGTGCTCGGCAGTCTTCTGATCTCGGTGATGGCCGGACTCGTGGTCTTCGTGACGCTGGCGTTACTCGGGGTACCCTTCGCGTTGCTGTGGGGACTGTGGGTGGCGCTCGTCGACTTCCTACCCCAGATCGGTGGCGCGCTGGCGGGTTTTCCGACGGTGCTCTTCGCGTTCGGCCACTCCGTGACCGCGGGCGTCATCACCCTCGTCGTGTTCCTCGTCTACACCCTGTTGCAGAACCACGTGCTCAATCCCGTCATCATGAGTCGTACGGTGAAGTTGAACCCCTTGACCGTCTTCATCGCCATCCTCGTCGGCGCCGAAGTCGGATCCTGGGTTGACGGCATCTTCGGCGGCTTCGTCGGGGTGCTGCTGGCGGTCCCGATCGCAGCGGCGATCCAAGTCGTGATCAAGGAGTTCTGGAACGCGCCCCCAGGACCACTCGACACGGCGTCGGATACGCCGGCACCACCCACGTCCTAGCCCGCACCGTCGTTCGGCGAGTTCTACACTTTCGTATCGTGAAGGAGCACCCTTGCACATCGACACAGCGTCAACTCGAGACCTCTTCGTGAGCGGCGGCTGAGGTGGCCCTCTGGATTCGCGTGGTGTCGGGCGTGGCGGCACTCGTCCTCGAGTTGTTGGTGCTCGATGCCGCCATACGCACCTTCCTGCTGCCGAGGATGGCCAACGTCACACTCAGTCGGTTCGTCGCCCGCGTGGTGGGGATGCTCTTCCATCTCCTGGCCAGCCCCAAGCGCCCCTACCGCGTGCGCGACGCCATCCTCTCGTTCTACGCGTCGATCGTCCTGTTGACCTATCAGGCACTCTGGCTGGTCTTCAGCATCGTGGCCTTCGCCCTCGGCTTCGTCGCGCTCGGCGAGCCGAGCTTCATCCACGCGTTCGAGGTGTCGGGCTCCTCGCTGCTCACGCTCGGCACCGCCTCGGGTCACGGGGCCGGTCAGGTGGCCCTCGGTTACGTGGAGGCGGGTCTGGGTCTCACGTTGCTGGCCCTCCTGATCGCCTTCATTCCCACGCTCTACGGGGCGTTCCAGCGGCGCGAGTTCTCGGTGTCGCGACTCGCGGTGCGCTCGGGCCTGCCCGCGACACCGTGGGGCGTGCTCGAGATCGCCCAGAGTGTGAATTCCTACGAGCGGCTCGACGAACTCTGGTCCGAGTGGGAGGAGTGGTTCATCGAGATCGGCGAGACCCATACGAGCCTGACGATTCTCAATTTCTACCGTTCCCCATCGCCCGACCAGACATGGATCGGCGCCGCCGCCACGGTGCTCGACGCCGCAGCCCTCTTCAACGCCGCTGTCGATTTCCCCCCATCACCGATGGCGGGACTCTGCATCCGCTCTGGGTGGCTGACGCTGCGCCGTCTCGCTGACTACTTCCGCATCCCCTATCCGCGTCACCTCGACCAGAGCACCCCGATCTCGATCACGCGCGACGATTTCGACGGCGTGCTCGACCACCTGACGCGCAGTGGCGTTCCAATCGTCGCCAATCGCGATGCGGCGTGGTCCGACTTCGTTGGTTGGCGAGTCAACTACGACGCCATCATCGAAGCCCTCGCCGAACTCCTGACGTGTCCGCGCACCGACTGGAAGACCGCCTCGGGCGAACCGCTGCTCGGTCCATCCAACACCCGCGGGGCCTGAGCCCGCGCATCGTCAGCCACGCCGAACAGAGTGGCCGCGTGGCCTACGGGCCTGTGGTCGTGGTCGTGCTTGAGGTCGTGCTCGTGCTCGAGGTCGTGGCGGTGGCTGGGGTCGTGGTCAGGTAGCCCGGCCAACCGATCCACTCCACCGCCGGACCCGACACCGACAACGGCGCCGCCTTCAATTCCGCCCGGATCGACTGCGCGAGCACCAGCGCCATCTGGCCAGCGCGATTGATGGCATCAGCGCCGTGCACCCCGAGCACCACGGCGTACGTGGTGATGACCGCGTTGTTCAACGTGATTCTGATGGCCATGGCGTCACAACCACCCGCGGGGGTGGTGAAGCCCGACTTGACGCCGATGACGCCATACTGACCCTCGAAGGGCGTGTAGGACTCGACCAGTCCAGCCACCGGAAGCTTCACGTTCGCGAGCGCGACGATGTCGCGGACGATCGGCTCGTTGGTCATCAAGTTCACCGCGACGACCGACTGATCTTGCGCGGTCGAGACGTCACCGGGCGAGATCCCCGTGAAGTCCACGTAGTGGGTCTGGCGCAACCCGAGTGACCGAGCATCGCCATTCATCATCGTCACGAACGTACTCGCGCTCATTCCCATCATCTCGATAAGCATGGCGGCGTAATTACCAGCCGAATGCACGAGCATGCCGCGAAGGAGCGTGCCCTCGCAGAGTCGCTCCCCCAACGCAACCTTGACGCTGGACTGGCCAGACGACAGGTCGTAGTCGTAGGTCGCCATGTCGTGAGCACTCACGGTCCGACACGGACCTCGCTGCGAGAACATGAGCGGCATCTTCTGCAACACCACCCACGCGGTCATCATCTTGGTGAGGCTCGCGATGGGCACTCTCGGTTGCGACGGGGACGCCGCCGCCAGCGAGATGCCGGGAACCGCCACCGCGGCGCTCGCGGCGCTCGGCCACGGCAACGCCAGGGACCGCGGAACGGCGCTCGCCACGACGGGATCAGTCGTTGTCGACGTCGTTGATACCGGCACCGTGGACGTCGTTGTCGAATCTGGAAGTGTCGTGGTGGCCGCGTCCATGGCCGATGTGGCTCGCGCGGGAACGGACGCGAGAAAGGATCCGGTCACGACCACGCTCACCGCGAGCGCGATGAGCGGACGACGTCGCAACCACGTGTACGAGTAGAACTTCACTGGAGACCACTTTAGTTGGGCCGGTTTTCGCAAACGGTCTCCTGGCCGGCATTCTTTCGTCGGCGTGAGCGACTCGTGGTGCCGCCGCCGTCGCAACCAGGACCCTTCGCGAATGTAGGTAACCTCACCTTGTGCGGCGCCGGCCGCCACGACAACGAGTGAGGTCATCCATGCCGTTCGAATTCTCCACCCAAGGTCTTGAGATCCAGGAATCCGTCAAGCACTTCATGGACGCCGTTATCTACCCCGACGAGGAGACCTACTACCGCCAGTTGGACGAAGTCGGAGCGGACGGCTATCCCCCGGTCCTCGACAAGATGAAGTCCGCCGCGCTCGCTCGCGGACTGTGGAATCTCTTCCTGCCCCATCTCCGTCCCGGAAACCCCGGCGTCACGCTTTCCAACCTCGACTACGCCCCGATCTCGGAGATGCTCGGCAAGGTCGGCTTCGCTTCCGAGGCGCTCAACTGCAACGCGCCCGACACGGGCAACATGGAGGTCCTTCACCTGTACGGCTCGGACAAGGTCAAGGGTGATTGGCTCGAGCCGCTGCTGGCGGGCGAGATTCGCAGTGCCTTCTCGATGACCGAACCCGACTCGGCGTCATCGGACGCGACCAACATCGGTCTCTCGATCGAGCGCGACGGCGACGAGTACGTGCTGAACGGCCGCAAGTGGTTCAGCTCGGGAGCTCGCGCCGAGCGCTGCAAGGTGCTCATCGTCATGGGAAAGACGAATCCCAAAGCCGCCCGCCACCTGCAGCAGTCCATGATCGTCGTGCCCAAGAACACGCCCGGCGTCGAACTCGGACTCGACCCGCACGTCTTTGGTTACGCCGAGCGCGGTGGTCACCCCGAGATCATCTACCGCAACGTGCGCGTGCCCGTCGACAACCTGCTCGGCGAGGAGGGCAGCGGCTTCGCCATCTCCCAGGCGCGCCTCGGGCCGGGACGCATCCATCACTGCATGCGTTCGCTCGGTGTCGCCGAGCGTGCGCTCGACCTGATGGTCATCCGCTCACTCGAGCGCAGCACCTTCGGCTCGAGCCTCGCGCACAAGGGGCTCATCCAGGACTGGATCGCCGAGTCGCGCATCGAGATCGACATGGCGCGCCAGTACGTGCTGCACACGGCCCACCTCATGGACACCGTGGGCAACAAGGCCGCCGCCACCGAGATCTCGGGCATCAAGGTCGCGATCCCCAACGTCACGCTGAAGGTCATCGACCGCGCCATCCAGGTCCACGGGGCCGCCGGCGTCACCCAGTTCTTCCCCCTCGCCCACATGTACGCGGGTCAGCGCACGCTGCGTATCGCGGACGGCCCCGACGAGGTGCACAAGATGACGATCGCGCGCCGCGAGATCCTGAAGCACCAGCCCGGTTTCCGGATGCACCTGGTACCTCAGGAGTAGGGCCGGGCGCTCAGTCGGTTCTATCGGCGTCGAGACCGTAGAGGTCCGGCCGTCGCAACGAGAGCACGGCGATCTGGGAGCGGCGTCGCGTGACCTCGTCCAGGTCGAGGGTGGCGACGAGCACGTCGTCGCCCGTCGAGCTCGATTCGACGAGGACCTCGCCCCACGGGTCGACGATGATCGAATGACCGTACGACGACAGGCCCGCCTCGGTGACGCCGACCTGCGCCGCGGCGACGACGAACGCGTGGTTCTCGATCGCGCGGGCCTTGATCAGGGTGTCCCAATGGGCGCGTCCGGTCGCCGCGTTGAACGCGGAGGGTATGGCGAAGACCGACGCCCCGCGAAGCGCCAAGGTCCGGTAGAGCTCGGGGAAACGAAGGTCGAAGCAGATCGAGAGACCCAGGTCGAAGGCCGGAAGTTCGGCGACCACGATGCGCTCGCCGTGGGCGATGGACCTGGACTCCAGGTACGACACCTGGCCGGGCACTTCGACGTCGAAGAGATGCGTCTTTCGATACGTGGCCCCAATCGAGCCGTCGGGCATGATGACCGCGCTCGTGTTGAAGCACTTGTCACTGGCGGGGTCCTTCTCGAGCATGCTGCCGATATGCACGACCACCCTTTTCGAGGTGGCGATCTCGGCGAGTCGGTCGGTCGTGGGTCCGGGGATTGATTCTGCGACGATGTTGTAGTTGGCGCTGGGCCCGTAGTAATTGAAGTACTCCGGCAGCTGGATGTAGGTCGCGGACTGGCTCGCCGCGTCGAGGGTCATCGCCACCGCGTTGTCGACATTCACCGACGAATCTGCACCCGACGTCATCTGTACTGCGGCAACCCGTACTTGTCCACCAGTCATCGAGGATGCTCTCCAGTTGTCGTGCCCTGGTCATAAGTTACTTTGGCCACACGCGGCCGGTGTCGTCACCAGTGCCGCTCGACCAGTCGAGACCGGGAGTCTTGCCGCGCGCCGCGCGAAGTCGCTACCGTTGGTTGCGTGCTCTGGCGAACAGTTGGGTGTCGTGCATCGAGTGGCCCAGCATTCCTGAGTGCGCCGACGACGTCACGTCGCACCGCGTGCAGGCTTCAGCGATCGACCACCGCCGAGAGGGGGCTTGGCATGAGGATGAGACTTCGCTGCCCCCGATTGCGCGTGACACTCTCGGTCGGCGTCGCGGTGGCAATCCTCCTCGCATCCGCACCCGTCGGCGCGAGTACCTCGCACCCGGCCGCGAACGTTGCACCTGTTCCCAACTATGAAGAGGCCAGCGCTTGCCGCGATCAGACGTTGAGTGCGTGGGTTCTCAACGATCCCTGCCTGGCCCTCAGTCTCGCGGCGCTCAACAACGCCCGGGCCCGCGAAGGCGTCGGTCCCATGTCCCTGCCGGGCAACTGGAACTCGCTCAGCCAGCCAGAACAGCTCTTCGTCGTCTTCAATCTCGAACGCGTCGACCGGGGTCTCCCCCCTTACCTCGGACTCAACGCCCACCTCGACGCGGCGGCTCAGGCCGCGGCCGCGGCGTCCGGTGACCCCTCGTCGTCGGACGGCTATCCCACGGGCGGATGGGCGGGCGTGTGGACCGAAGGGCAGCACAACGCCGTGGACGCCCTCTACGGCTTCATGTACGCCGATGGTTGGGGCGGGGCCGGCTCGACGATCAACATGGACTGCACCCGGGCGACCGCTCCAGGATGCTGGGGACACCGTGACGCGGTGCTCGGCGTCGATACGGGAGTCCACTGCACGACCTGTGAGGTCGGGGTCGGCTACAGCACCGGCGCCGCGGTCTCGGCCGCGGCGGTCATCTCCTCGACGGTCGGGCGGGCACCCGCGATGGTCTTCACCTGGAGCAGCGAGCTTCCGTTCCTCGCCACCCCGTGGCTCCCCTCAACCGCCAACGTTCCGGTGGCGGCGGCGACCATCGTCCACCCGACGCTCAGGGCCGGCCAGGTCACGTTCCACGCCACGGCCCTCACCACGCGCACGGTCACGGTGACGTGGTCCGCTCCTCGCGCGTGGGGGGTGGGTGGAGTGCAGGTGATGGTCGAGCGGGGTGCGGGGTGCTCGGGGCGACTCGTGAGCAACGGGTCCTTCGTCTACCCGGCCGGTGACAACGTGCGCGCGGGCACGCTGAGGGTCGTCGGTTCCTTCTCGTCCGTCGAGGCCTACTCCGGTCGCATCATGCTCTCCTACGTCAACGGACACGTGACGAGCGGCTGCGTGACGCTCGGACGCGGCTGACCAGACCGCTCGTCGCTGCGGTGCGTCCATTGCTGGCGGCTCTGAGCCGGTGACGGTGGCGAATGGATCCATCAACGCCAATCCCTCGACGGGGCCACGTCGCCCACGCTGAGCGGTTCAACGAACTCGACCATGAGTGCGATCGTTCCCTGTCCGCGTTGCAACGATCCTCGTATCAGCAGTGCGGGTGATTTTCGTGCCACTGGCGACCAGCGCGTCCACGCCCCCTTGGAGAAAATCACGTTCACGTGACCGGTCTCGTCCTCCAGATTCAAGAAGACCGCTCCATTGGCCGTCTCGGGATGCTGACGATGGGTCACCACCCCCGCAACCGTGACCCGCGAACTCTCGACGCTCGCCAATCCGCTCGCCCGCGTGATGCCCCGCTCGTTCAAGTCGTCGCGCACCAGCGCGATCGCGGTGGCGTCGGGGGTGAGACCCATTGACCAGAGGTCGTCCGCGACCCGTTCCAACTCGGAGATTCCCGGAAGCTCGGGAGCGATCAGTCCGGTCACCACCCCCGCCAGCCGGTCGGACGTGCCCTGAGCCGCGGGGCCCGCCGCCCACGCCAGCGCCCGTCGACTCGCTCCGAACGAGTCGAGGGCGCCAGAAGCGGCGAGCGCCTCCAGATGATGCTGTTGGCAACCCGACCGGCGCACGAGATCCTCCGAACTCTTCCAGGGTGCCCCCTCGACGATGCGTCGGGCGAGTTCGTCGCCAATCGTGCGCAACGCACCCAGTCCGAGGCGCACCTCGGGCGCGTCACGGTCGCCTTCGAGCGTGGCCCCGATACCCGACCTGTTCACGTCGGGCCGGTGCACGAGCACCCCGTGACGCTTCGCGTCCGCGACAAGGCTTTGCGGTGACCAGAATCCCAGGGGCTGCGCGTTCAAGAGTGAGACCAGGAAGGCGGCTGGATAGTGATGCTTGATCCACGCCGAGCAGTAGACGAGATGGGCGAACGAGACCGAGTGCGATTCGGGGAACCCGAAGTTGGCGAACGCCGCGAGCGCGTCGAAGAGCTGGTCCGCGGCGGCCCCGGTGATGTCATTCTTCGCCATGCCGGCGTAGAAGCGGCTCTTCAGCTTCAGCATGCGCAGCTCGGAACGCTTGGCGGCCATGGCCTGGCGCAACTCGTCGGCCTCCGCCGGGGAGAAACCCGCGACCGCGACCACCATCTCCATCAACTGCTCCTGGAAGAGCGGGACCCCGAGGGTTCGCGAGAGAATCGGCTCGAGGCGGGGGTGCAGGTACGTCACGGCTTCGTCGCCGCGTCTCCGACGGATGTACGGATTCACCGCGTTGCCCTGAATCGGCCCCGGGCGGATGAGCGCCACCTCGATGACGAGGTCGTAGAAGCAGCGCGGCTGCACGCGCGGCAGTGTCGCCATCTGGGCGCGCGACTCGACCTGGAAGACCCCGACGGTGTCCGCCTCGCAGAGCAGGTCGTAGACCGCATCCTCCTGGGCCAACGCGCCCAGGTCGATAGTCGTGGCGTGAAAATCCGCCACCTGGTCGACCGCGCGGTGCAGCGCGTCGAGCATGCCCAGTCCGAGCAGATCGAACTTCACGAGCCCGATGGCGGCGCAGTCGTCCTTGTCCCACTGCAGCACCGTGCGCCCGGGGGTGCGCCCCCACTCCACCGGACACACCTCGATGACGGGCCGGTCACAGAGCACCATGCCCGCCGAATGGATCCCGAGATGACGCGGACGGGTGAGCAGTTCGTTGGCCATCGTGATGACCAGTTCGGGTACATCGCCCGAGAGCGCAGTCATGCTCTGACGGTCGACGCTGTCGCGCAACCGGTTCGCCTCCTCCTCGGAGTAGCCAAATGCCCGCGCCACGTCGCGCAGCGCCGAACGGGGGCGGTAGGTGATCACCGCGGCCACCTGGGCGGCGTGACGGCGCCCGTAGCGCTCGTACACGTACTGGATGACCTCCTCGCGTCGCCCCGACTCGATGTCGACGTCGATGTCCGGGGGGCCGTCGCGCGCCGGCGAGAGGAACCGCTCGAAGAAGAGATTCAACTTCACCGCGTCGGCGTTCGTGATGCCGAGTGAGAAGCAGACCGCCGAGTTGGCAGCCGAGCCGCGGCCCTGACAGTAGATGTTCTCGCGACGGCAGAACTCGGTGATGTCCCACACCGTGAGGAAGTACCCCGCGAAGCCCAGCGCGCCGATGACGCCGAGTTCGTGATCGATCTGGCGCCACGCGCCGGGCACGCGCTCGTCGTCGCGCGCGCCGTAGCGCGCCGTCGCGCCCCTCTCGACGAGCACCCGCAGGTACGACTGCTCGTCGAGGCCGTCCGGGGTCGGGAACGCCGGCAGGTTCGGGGCCACGAGGCGAAGGTCGAACGCCAGCGCGACGGCGAGTTCTCCCGCCTGGTCGACCACCCCGGGCCAACGCGCGAAGCGACGGCGCTGTTCAGCGTCCCCGCGCAGGTGCGCGAGCGGTGACGCCGAGAGCCAGCCCTGCATCTCGTCGAGGCTTCGCCGCGCGCGAATCGCCGCGAGGACATTGGCGCGCGCGAAGGCGTCCGGTGACGCGTAGTGGACGTTGCCCGTCGCCACCGGGGCGACACCCTGCTCCAGCGCGAGTTGCGCCAGCACGTCATTGCGAGCGACGTCGTCAAAGCCCCCGTGGTCCCAGAGCTCCACCGCCACGTTCTCCCGGCCGAAGGCCTCGATCAGGCGCGCCAGTTCGCGTCGGGCCCCGCGCGGGCCCTCGTGCATGAGCGCGCGCGTCAGGGGGCCCTTGCGACAGCCCGTCAGCACCAGCCACTCACGCGCACTCCCCGCCACGTCGTGGAGATTGAAACGTGGGGTGCCCTTTTCGCCGCGGGCCAGGTGCGCCTCACCGAGCATCGACGAGAGACGACGGTAACCCTCAGGTGAGCGGGCGAGCACCACGAGATGGTCGCCGACCGGATCCGGCATCCCGACCCGGTCGTCGGCCGCGTCGAGGGTGATCTCGGTACCGAAGATCGCCGGCAACGCGAAGGCCCGTGCGGCCTCGGCGAAACGCACGACCCCGTAGAGACCGTGATGGTCGGTGAGCGCAAGCCCCGAAAGCGCGAGGCGCGAGGCCTCGGCGACGAGTTCTTCAGGGTCACTCGCCCCGTCGAGGAAGCTGAAGCCCGAGTGGGCGTGGAGTTCGCCGTACTGCGCCATCAGTCGTAAATCCCCACCACCCACCACCGGGCGAACTCGGTGACGAGCAGCACCGCCTCGCCGGTGGCGAGCAGCACCTGGAGGTGTGCGCGCCGTCGCGGCGCGGCCCACCATCGCTCGACCAGCGGCCAGGGACCCGCGTGCCAGGTCACGCCACGGCGGACCTGACTCGAGAAGAGCAGTGACGCGGGTGGCGCGCTCAAGAGACCGCGCGAGCCCATGCGTATCTCCTGGCCGCTCTCGTCGTGCAGCTGGACCGTGACCCGGTGCTGCAGCGTCATCGCCGGCGCGGGGGCGCGCAGCTGGCCCGGCCACGGCGCGACGTCGTCGACCCGGTTCAGCGGTGATCCGAACGGCACCAGCGTGGCGCGGTCCTCGGGGACCCTCCCCCCACGTAGTGACGCCACCATCACCGCGTCGACGCCCAGACGACTGCGCACGCGGTAGGCGGCGGTCTGGGCCCGATCGTCGCCGGCGCCGCGCTGGCCGAAGAATCCGATCTGCTCCTCTCCCAACCCGTCGTCGCCGCGAAGGTTGCGGATGCGCGCAGCGAGACGCCCGTCGCGCTGGCCCTTCAGCTCGTCGCACTCGCCACGCGCCACGCGATGAAGTTCGAGCACCGCCGAGGAGAAACGCTCCGCAACCCGGGCTCGCTCGAGGTCGGCGAACGCACCAAGTGAGCGGAGTCCCAACCGACGACACGTCGTGGTCAGGTCCTTGCGGGCGAGGACGCTGAGCGGCTGGCCGCGACGGAACGATTCCGTCGCCCCCGGTGCCACCACGACGCCGGCGTGTGCCGCGAGCTCAGCGCAGAAGAGACCGTCCGCGACACCGAGCGACGGTTCGTAACCAAGAATGTCGCACACGCTCTGTCGCACGGTATCGAGCAACGCCTCCTCTCCGCCGAAGAACCGACTCGGTCCGCGCACGGGCAGCACGAAGAGCCCGAGTCGCACCGGCTCGGTGAAGGGACAGAGGATCGTGAGCGCGTCGAGGACCTCGAGGTAGTCACGCAGCGACGAGCCATCCGCCTTCTCTTCGCTGAGTGTCTCGATCCATACGGCGAGGAGACGTTCCATTTAGCTCGCCGCCGCTCGGCCTCTTCGGTTCGGCAACACCACGACGTGCTCTCCCCCGCGCTGCGCCTCGCCGCGCCCACCCACGCGAACCGTGAGGTAGCGCGCGTCAAGACGCGACGACGTGGTCCACTGCGCGTTCACGATGTCGAACGAGAGGTCGACCGGTAACGGCCAGGGCGCACCCGGTTCGCACAGTGCGATCAGCACGGTACCGCGCTCACGCACGCGATCCATCAAGCGCCGCGCGACCCCGTGCGCCACGCGCGACGGTGGTCGCACCACCAGAAGGTCGACGCCGTCGAGCAGGTCCGCCGCGGACTCAGCCCACGCGCCACGAGGTCGCGGGACAAAGAGCACACGACGCAGGTCGACCCCGAGGTCAGCGATCGCGACCACCCCGGGGTCGTCAACACCCACCACCGCGACCCAGTGGCCCAAGGTGCTCGCCTCGGTGACGAGGCTGAGAGCCAGGCTAAGCCCACCCGTGCCGGGTTGCGCCTGCACGAGCACCGTCGAACCTCGTCGTAGCCCCGCGTCGGGCGTCAACGTCTTCCAGGGCTCGCCAAGTGCGACGACACGGCTTTTCGCCATGGTCACGGGGCGTAATGTAGCCACCACGTCATCGGAAAGTCGGGGTCGAGTAGTTGGTAAAGCGAACATATGTTCGTAAGAGTAGCCACTCCCCGTCACACGCGCCAATGGCCCGTATCGTCAAGAGGGAAAGGAGTCGTATGTGCGGACGTGTCGCCCTCTTCAGTCCTCCGGCACGCCTCGCGAAGCTCCTCGACGCGCAACTCGCGGCGGGAATCGACCCTGACGGTCACCCCAGTTGGAACATCGGCCCCCTGCGCCGTCTCTTCGCCGTCACCGAGCACGACAACGCGCGCACCCTCGACCGGTACCGCTGGGGGCTCGTTCCGAGTTGGGCGAAGGACTCGTCCATCGCCAACCGGCTCTTCAACGCGCGCGGCGAGACGGTCGCGGAGAAGCCATCATTTCGTAGCGCCTTCGCCAAGCGCCCGTGCGTCGTCCCGGTCGACGGCTTCTACGAATGGGACCACCGCCCCGGACGCGAGAAGCAGCCGCACTACTTCAGTCGTCGAGACGAGCAACCTCTGCTCCTGGCCGGCCTCTACGAGCGGTGGCACGATCCCGACGGGCCGAGCGATGCGCCGCTCCTGCAGACCTGCACCATCATCACCACAAATCCCAACAAGGACATGGATGATCTGCACGACCGCATGCCCGTCGTGCTCGACCTCTCCGACGTCGCGTGTTGGCTCGACGTCCAGACCCACGGCCCCGACGAGCGCGCGCTGTTGTTACGACCGGCCCCCGTGGGAACGTTGCACCACTACGGCGTCGACAAGGCCGTCGGTTCGATACGCAACGACGGCCCCGAACTCATCGAGCCGGCCGAGCCACAGTCGTTGTTCTAACAGGTGAACCAACGTCCGACCTGGAACTGACCTGCGAAATGGCGAGTACGCCGTCGCTTCTCTCGCCTCAGTGAGCGGCCGTCGCGGCGAGGGCCGAGGCGAAAATCTGCCACGCCAGTAGTGACTTCGCGACGAGCGAGAGCACGAGGTAGGTCTTCTCGCCCACCAGGTAGTCGGCGAAGCGGCCGATCCGTCGGTACTGCAGGTACTGCACCAGGGCGAAACAGTTGAAGGCCAGGAACAACGAGACGTAGATGCCGTAGACGAATCCCGGGGCGTGGTCGTGGGCGCCGGGACCGATCAGGTAGATCCCGATGGCGATCCACGGCACGGTTCCCGCGCCGCAGCCCAACCAGAAGGGCATGAGGCTCGCGCCGGGCTGCTCGTAGCGCTCCTGGATCCAACCGAACCCGATCATCGAGGCGTTCACGCCGACAAGGGCTACGAGGGCGGCCACGTCGGCGATGCCCGTGAGTTGGGCCAGCGCGACGATCATCAACGACGACGAGACCGAGTATTCGATCCATCGGTACGGATTGCGGCTCTGGGCGAGCTCACCCTCGTAGCGCGAACGCAGCGGACCGGCGATCAGCAGGTGCGCGGTGGCGGAGAGGAAGAAGAAGGCCGCGACCAACCACGCGAGGCGCACGTCGCCCAGGTGCACCAACTGGCGTGCGGTGGTGCCGGGGGGACCGGCCATGTAGTCGGCCGTCACCGGCAGGGCAAAGGTATTGGCGAGGACGACGATCAGGATCCCCGACACGGCGTGCAGTGCTCCGGCCACGAGGTTGTAGTTCCGTAGGCGCGCGTACGTCGGTGTGGTCATGGCTACGACAGTACCGGTGAGTCGTTGGGACGATGCGTCGAAGCCCCGTCGATGCCGGCGCAACGTGACACCGGTGGATGTCGCTGTTCGCCCTGATCCACACGTCGCCGTGAAAGCCGAAAACCCCGAGTGACCAGTGAGTCGAAACTCGCCAGCCCCTCGGGGTTCCCGAAGGCACATCACTCGCTGGCCCGTGTCGGACAGGCCACCGCATGACGGCTGGTACTCCACGCCATTCGTCCTACGGACTGCGGACCGAACTCCGCTGCCCGGTGAGAGCTTCCGTTCCTCTTGCGAGGCCCCTCCGCTCTCCACCGACTTCCCCTTTCGGTTCCGTCGACTTCGACAGGTGCTTCGTGAACTACGAGTATCACTGTGCCATACGCCGGGTGACCAAAGTCGAGCGAAAGGGGAAATCAAAAGCTTTTGCCCAGGGTTTCTGCGGTTATCCACCGACAAACCGTAGGAGTCTGGCGATATCAACCGGTAAGTGACATCTTTTCAACAGAGAACTGACCGCCGCGCAGCCGATTCGTGAATCCTTTGATCACGACGTGACGTTGTGGTGACCGTATCCGTCTCGTCGACCACGTGCCGTCCGCTTCGATCACGACCCTCTCGCCTCGCGGCGGCTCGAATCCGACGACACGAGCGCCGCGTCCAATGAAAGCGATCGGGTCTTGTGACAAAAGGACTGGCAGATCCCACCCGATGCAGGACAGAATGAGGCTGACGACGTCGGTACGAAGTGACCGAAGATCGAAGGCACGATGATGTTCACGAAACGTGGATCGACCAAAGTGTTCGCCCCCCTCGACCGCGTGACTCGAGCGAGGGGCCTTCGCGCTACTGTCGCCGCGCTGGCGGTGACCCTCGCCATCGCCACGATCACCACCACCGCCGGTCCGAGCGCGTACGGCTTGGGCTCGCCACTGCGACAGCGTGCGCCGTCGGTGTTGATCCAGACGCTCACCACCAGCCAAAGGTCCTACGGTCCGGGAACCCCCGTGACGATGACGTGGTCAGTGCGCAACTCGTCGGCCACGGACTGCGCAGTGGCCACCGGCCCGAGTTCCCCGTCGTTCACTATCACCAACTCTCGTGGCGCTGCGGTGTGGAACAACTGCTACTCGAACGACCAACCCGGCCCCTGTCCGCTGTACCTCATGGATCACAGACTCGCGGCGCACGCCTCGTTCGCCGAGACGTTCTCGTGGGACCAGCGCTCGGGCGCAACGGGAAGTCGCGTACCAACGGGAACCTACCGATTGCGGGTGCAGTACGGCGGGCTGCGCTCACTCACCTTCGCCCTCGTCGCGCGTCCAACACGCACCGTCGTGGTCACGCAAGCGCAGAGCGGCACGAGCGTCGTCGTGCACATCGGCGAACGCCTGTCGGTGATCCTCTCCGGTCCGACGAACTACACCTGGAGCGATCCCGTCACCTCTGATCAGAGTGTTCTCGAGCGCCTCAGCGACGAATCGGGTGCGGTGGCGTCGGCCACCTTCGTGGGCGTGGCCGCGGGGCAGGTACGGGTGACCGCAATCGACAACCCCAACTGCTATCCCGGTTGCCTGGCGCCGAGTCGCCTCTTCACCCTTTCCGTCACCGTCACCAACTGATGGCACTGGACGGTTTGGCGCGCCTCGAAGATCGGGTCTAATACGGTCACGACGAGGTCTGGCGACGAGGCCACTTCGCACCGGGTCAGAAGTCGGATCGTCAGTGTCGCAGTGATCGGGATCCGGACGCCACCCACAGAGCGCGGCGGATCACGTTGCTGACGGCGTTCGGTGGAGACACCGTTGACGTCGCCATCGCGTTATGACGAACCCGGGCGGTCACTCCAGGTGTGCGTTGTGCTCAAGCGTCGCTTCGTCTGGTCGAGAGTCATTGGCTTGACCGAGGCGCTCCTCGATCGCGTTGGTGGCTCGCAGAACTTGCCCAGAACACCAACGAGCTGTTCGCGCTCGTGGCGCCAGGCGTCGTGACCGCAACCCGGCGCGTGGCTCCCGATCTGGTAGCCATCGTGGTCGACGTGCATGCGGCGACAACCGTGCCACTGGGATCTACTGTCACCATCGGCACTTCAACTCATCGCCACTGACTCCAGCGCAGACAGTACGCGACTGTCTGTGTCGTGGCGCCGGATCTAGAGAGACAAGAGCGCGGGCCTGAGGAACTCCACGATGTCGCGTGCGAAGTACTCGGTGCCATCGACCGCAAGTGCACGAAGTTCGTTGATGCTGTCCCCGCTCGTGACGACAGCGGGCTCGTGACTTCCGTCGGCCCGCACTTGACCCAGCCCGCATGCGGCCATGAGCCCGTTGCAGAGACAAAGTCGGCCGTCGGTCTCCTCATGCTGTCCGCCCTTCCTGATGTAGGCCCCAACCGGCTCACCAGCGCACCGGTAGCCGATCTCACCATCCGAGGCGACGAACGCGTCGCGCAGGTAGCCCAGGTCACACTTGCGCGTGCGCTCGTCGAGGATCGCCGGCTCCGACGTGGTCCCCTCGACGTCGGCAACCTTGAACGGGTAGCCCGTCGATGACGCGCGTGTCGATGTCGTGACCTTGATCGATCCGTGTCGCACATCCTCGAGCACCCGTGCTCGAAGTTCGGGTTCCAGCCCCGATTCCTGGCAGTACGCGAACATCGTGCCGACCTGCACCCCCGCGGCGCCTAGGTCAAAGGCCTCGCGAACGTGCTGTGGCGACGTGATGCCGCCTCCGATCCAGTACGGCAGACCCAGTTCACGAAGAGACTCGTAGTCGACCCGGTCGCGCTCGCCGTACGCGACGTTGCCCTGATCGTCGAAGGTCATCTTGCCCCGCGGCGGGGCGTTGTGGCCACCAGCGCTCGGGCGCTCGACCACGAATCCTTCGACGGAGCCGTTGCTGCGCTTGGCGAGGGCGGTAGCCAGGACGTGCGACGAGACGATACCCACGAACTTCGGTCGGCGAAGACTCGGCTGGGGCAGGTATCGCGAGGGATCGAACTCGATCGAAGGACTGAGACCCTGCGGATTCTCACCGACGATTGTGAGCGGCAATTGAACCGTCGCTCCCCGAGCGAGGTCGTCGAGGACCCCGGGGATGTGTGTCGGCACCCCAGCGCCCATGAGGACGTAGTCGACGCCGGCGAGCATCGCGCCAAAGAGTGAAGGGCCAGTCGGGATCTGCACCTTGGTGAGTAGATTCATGCCGACGATTCCGTCGTGTCCCTGTTTCGCCATGGCGACCTCGACGAACGAAGCAAGTACCAGCAGGTCGACGGAACGTTGCACGTGGTGGTGTGTGAGCATCTGGACCGGCAGGTAGGGGGCGAGCGGGTCACGCCGCTTCGCCGCAAATCGTGACAACACTTCATCAACGATCGCCGGAACGGGGAACTGGTCGAGTACGAGGCGAAGGGTCTCGTCGACACCCTGATCCTGCAGGCGGCGGGCGAAGACCGTGTCGATAGCCGTGCCGGACACGACGCCCAATTGGCCGGTCATCGACACCGCACGAGCGAGCGACCACCCCGACAGCGCTATTCCCATCCCGCCTTGAATAAGCCAAGGGTTTCCACTGTCAATGCTCACGTTGGTCTCACTCACGCAACTTGCCCACGAACCTTCTTGAACTGGGCACACGTCATAGTTTGGCGATAATCCACTCTACGCCGACGAGCATTGTTCGTTGTCTGCGCGGAGCGTGACGAGGGCAGTCGCACGGGTTGGCCTCGCGTGACGGTGCAAACTCGTACGGAGGTCGCCGACTCTCGGTTGGCCGAGGTCAACAAGTAGCGTTGGCTTCATGAACGCCATTGCTTCCTTCTCCAACCACCTTCCCGTCAAGATCCGATTCGGTGAAGGCGTGTCATCGTCACTGCCCGCCGTGCTCGCCGAGATCGGCGCGACCAACGTCTTCTTGATGGTCGACGAAGGAATCGAGCAACACAATCCCGCCGTCGCGTCGCTGCTCGGCGAACTGAACGCGCACGCAGGTCTCACGATCACCCGCTTCGACAAGCCCGCCGCTGAACCGACCATCGCCATGGTCGACGAGGCGACGAGCGCGCTCGCGAACTCGGGGGCGAGCGCGGTCGTGGCGATTGGGGGCGGGTCGGTCATCGACACCGCCAAGGCGGCTCGACTGTGTGCCCAACTCCAGTTGGACTTCCGCGGGTTCCTCGCGACGTCACCGGGGTACCCGGCGCCCACGGTGCCGTTGATCGCCGTGCCCACCAGTGCGGGGACCGGTTCGGAGGTCTCGGGCGGGTCGGTCGTCTCGGACCCCGAGGCCGGACGAAAGAACGGCATCGCCAACGCGAATCTTCGTGCCCAGTACGCCCTGGTCGACCCGGTGCTCACGTACTCCATGCCACCGTCCATGACCGCCAACACGGGTATCGACGCACTCGCCCAGGCGATCGCCGGCATGGTGGCGAAGGTGCGTACCCCGATCGGTGACGGCATCGCGCTCGAGGCCATCCGCATGATGACGCCCTCACTCGTCGCCGCGTACCGTGACGGCACCGACGCTGCGGCCCGCGCCGGCATGTCGTGTGGATCGATGATGGCCGGACTCACGATGAACATCTCGGACTGCACGTCCGAGCACTCGCTCGGCCAGGCCATCGGTGGGGTGAAGCACGTGCCGCACGGGCTCACCATCGGTCTGGTGCTTGCCGAAACCCTCGAGCGCGAACGGACCCACGTGCCCGAGATCCTCGAGCGAGTCGCCGACGCCATGGGCGAGCCAGCCGACGGCTCGAAGGATGGAAGTCGATGCGTGCGCGCCGTGCGGCGCATCCTCGCCGAGCTTGATTTCCCGGTGCTCTCCAGCCTCGGATTCACTCACGACGATCTGGCCGATCTCGCCGATCTGGCTCTCGCCGACTACTTCATCACGATGTCGCCGGTCCCCTGGACAAAGGACGAGGTCGTCACGGCGTTCACATCGGCGCTGGCGCTGGCGGGTCGCGCGGCCTAGCGGGCGTGACCACGGGGCTATTTGACACCTCGGTCGTGATCGACCGGGATGGTTGTTCGTTCCGAACAACCTTGCCCGATGAGATCGCAATCAGCACGATCACGTTTGAGGAATTGACCGCCGTACTCAGTGATGCAGACGCGCCCCGAATCCTCGGTGCTGCGAACCGCCGCCAAGCGAGTTGCCGCCGTGACTCCTCATCGAACGCCACATCACACCACCCACGAGCACCACGCCAATCGCGAAGGCCGCTAGCAGTGTTCCCGGTCCACGGAGGTAGAAGGACAGGAGCCTCACCACGAAACTGAAGAAGGTGATTACGCCGAGGACAAGGACCGGGGTCTGCTTGGACGACAGCCCGTACCACACACCGACGGCCGCAGCCGAGAGTCCGAGTGCCAGGGCCAGAGACCGGCTGGGACCGGTCATTACCATCGCGCCCACGAAGACACCACCCTGAGCCACCAAGGTCGCGATCAACGATGGGTGGAGCACCTTCAACGACAGCGTCCCGAGTCCGGCGGCGGACGCCCATATCAGCAGACCCGCGACCAAGTCGTTCGGTCGCCAGCCCATCAACACGATTGCGCCAACGAAGGACAGGACCAGTCCGGCCACCGAGGTCAAGAACTGGAGTGGTCGTTCGAGGTTCCTCCAGAGCGCAGCACTCACGATCAGCACGACCAGTCCAGTCACGAATAGGGTCCAGTGCGGGTCGTGCCCCGCCGCTCGATCGACGATCACCGCCGTGGACATGGCGACGCCACCCGTACCGCATAGCCAGAGAAACCGCCCCAATCGAGTTGTCCCTTCGTCACCGATTCGCGAGACGGCCCGCTCGCCGACGAAACCGACTAGCGCAACCACGACGCCAACCCCGACCCGCCCGCTCACGCCAATGCTCGTCCAGACTCTGGCCACGAACATCGCACCGCTGGCGACGACCAGCACGATGCCCACATAGGACACCAGTTCGGCCACCACCGTGAAGTGGCGCGTCGGGTGCTTCGTTGCGGACCCTAGAGTCGTCGATGGTCCCATCCGCACGATGCGCTCGCCCTGCTCGGCGGTGATGATTCCTGCGGCGATCCAGCGCGCGACCTCGCCTTGAAGACCCGTGGTTGTCGCTGTCGTCTCTTCCGAAGGCATCCCTGCCTCCCCCTCTCCGTCGCCACCGACGGAGACCCGATCCCTGTCCCGATGGCGGGCAACATCCTCGGTTTAGACCTTCGCCGACCACAATTCAAGTTGCCGAAGTCGACACAATCCCAGTTTCCCGGAGATCGTTCAACCGTTCACCGATCAACTCACCGAAGTTCCAGCCGGTGCCACTCTCGTACCAGTGGAAGATGACCTTGGCCATGAGGATCTTGTGGACCTCGTCGGGTTCATCGGCGAGACGCAATACTCAAGCGGTGAGGTACATCTGGGCGAGTGCCAGGCCATTGCTCACGCCCGCGCGACCCCAGACCAAGTGGAGGGACTCCAGCTCCGTAGCAAGATGCTCTCTAAATGAGAGACGTCAGATGTGTGCGCCCATTGTCGTTGGATCTTGGCTTTCGAAGAAAGAGAACTCAACCCGTCCACTTTTCAAACGCGGGTCCTGGAGCTTAAAATCCGCGGTGTCGAACTGGCTACGAAGCGAGCCCGAGTTGCCGAGGAAGTCCTGATGCTGCCCGACACCACCCCGAATCACTCCTCCCGCTTACGTCAGGCCCGTGATGCTGGTGCGACAATCGCGGTGACTCGAGGGCGACCTCTTACGTCTGGTCGCATCTTGATGAAAGCTGGCTTCACAGTTCACAACCAGGAAAATTGTTACCGCTTGTCTATCGGTTGAGTGGTCCGTTTGCCATACACGGACACCCAGTGCGATGACATAGGGATTGAGGCCTCGGAGTGGAGGTGATGGGATTCGAACCCACTGCCTCTACATTGCGAACGTAGCGCTCTACCAATTGAGCTACACCCCCGAAGGAGCACCCAGTTTAGCCTAAGGCGTAGTTGGCTACCGATTCACGGTGCCACTGGCCCTCGTCGTCGGCTTCGTAGAACTCGGAGTCGTACTCGTCGCGGGCGTCGGGGCGCAAGGTCTCGATGGTCGCCAGTCCACGACTCGAACGGCGCAGGGGCAGTGACGACTCGTGCAGGAATCCCTGGCTGACCGCGAACAACGCCGCGGCGACAAATCCCACGAGGCCGAGCCAGCAGAGAACCGCGAGGTCCTGGATCAACGAAACGTTGATCATCAACGCGCACAACGTGAAGAAAACGGCGGCGGCCACGAGGCCGAGGAAGATCCGCGTCCGACGGACCTTCATGGAGACGTGGTGACGCACGGTCTCTTCGTAGCGCATCGTCATCCGCTCGTCGGGCACCGAGGAGTACGCCGAGGCGTAGCGGTTCGTCGACGGTGGGACCGCACGAACTCCCCGGCGGTCGTCGTAGTCGTAGTCCTCACTCCACTCGTCCCACGAACTGCGCGACTCGAGCGAACGGTACGTGTCGTCAGCGTGAACGACGGTCAGTCGAGGACGCTCGCGGATCTCGCGGCCCATCTCCACGACCTGGTCCGCCGTGTCGAGTCGGTGCGCCGGCGCCACCGTGTACTCCTGGCGGCTCAAGACCTCGTGCTCGGCGTGAAACGACTCGATCGAACGCTCGGTACCGTTGGCCCGAAAATGACGTATGCCGATCGGCACGAGGATCGCTATCCACACCAGGGCGAGGATGATCAGGGGCATCCGACCGGTCCCTGTGATGAGCGAGCAAACATTGAGGTCAAATGTACAGCGATACGACCGAAATTTGGTGGATATTAACTCTCGTGGAGCCCACACTCTTCCTTGTCGGCACCGACCCACCGACCCGATCGACGGTCACCGTCGTCGGCGGGCTTCATCGTCACCGCGGCGCAGCCGATCGAGGCGTAGCCCTGCGCCCACAACGGGTGTTGCGCGAGCCCCTTCGCCGACAGGTAGTACGCCACGTCGTCGTCGGACCACGTGGCGAGAGGGTTGACCTTGACCAGTGCGAACTTCTCATCCCAGTGCACTGTCTTCATGGCGGCGCGTGTGGGGGCGTCGACGCGCTTCACTGAGGTGATCCACGCCGCGCTGTTGCTCACCGCTCGCGCCAGCGGCTGCACCTTGCGAAGTTCACAGCACCTCTCGGTGCCGCACGGCCACTCGTCCGCCTCGGGCGACGGCACGGTGCGGGTCAGGTTGAGCTGCCACTCGTCCTCGATCCGTGCGGCGAATTCGAGTGTCTCGGGGAAGTGACCCTGGGTATCGAGGAAGATGATCTCCGTGCGGGGACGAAGCTCGTGGACCATGTGCAGCAGCGCGAGGTCCTCGAAGGAGCACGCCATCACCACATCGTCGTTGAAACGTTCGAACGTCCACTGAAGGATCTCGGTGGGCGACGCGTGCTCGAACTGCGCATTCTTCGCCTCGAGCTCGTCGAGCAGGGCTGGACTTGGGGTATTCATAGTGATTCCAGACTAATGACTTACTTCGCCTAGTGGTTTACTAGGATATTCAAGACAACTCCTTGACTATGACAACTTCCTCCCTCCCACAAGCTCCTTCTACGACCGATCATCTGGACTTGCTCGAGTCGCACGCGATCTTCATCATGCGTGAGGTCGTGGCGGAATGCCAACGTCCCGTGCTGCTCTTCTCCGGCGGAAAAGACTCCGCCGTTCTGCTGCATCTCGCGGTCAAGGCCTTCGCACCCCAGCAGCTCCCCTTCCCCATCATGCACATCGACACCGGCCAGAACTTCCCCGAGGTCCTGGAGTTCCGTGACCGCGCGGCCCAGCGGATCAACGCTCGCCTCGTCATCGCCAGCGTGCAGGACTCGATCGACCAGAACAAGGTTCCCGACCCGGGCCCGATGGGATCGCGTAATCGGCTCCAGACCGTGACGTTGCTCGACGCCATCACCGAGAACAACTTCGACGCGGCCTTCGGCGGCGCGCGCCGCGACGAGGACAAGGCTCGAGCGAAGGAACGGATCCTCTCGTTCCGTGACAACTTCGGCCAATGGGACCCGCGCCAGCAGCGTCCCGAACTTTGGCAGCTCTACCAGGGCAAGGTGAATCCGGGCGAACACCTTCGCGCGTTCCCGCTCTCGGACTGGACCGAACTCGACATCTGGCAGTACATCGAACGCGAGGAGATGGACCTGCCCTCGATCTACTTCGCCCACGAGCGCGACGTCGTGCTGCGCGACAAGATGTGGCTCGCCGTGGGACCCTTCGTCGAACCCCGCTCGACCGAGACGGTCGAGCGTCTGACCGTGCGTTTTCGCACGGTCGGCGACGCCAACTGCACGGGTGCCGTTCTTTCGACGGCCTCGACGCTCAGCGAGATCATCGACGAGGTCTCGGTCGCCAACGTCTCGGAGCGCGGTGCCACCCGCGCCGACGACCGCTTCAGTGAAACGGCGATGGAAGACCGCAAACGCGAGGGTTACTTCTAATGAAGATCGCACACAAGGACCTGCTGCGTCTGGCGACCGTGGGATCGGTCGATGACGGCAAGTCGACGTTGATCGGCCGATTGCTGGTCGACACCCGTCAACTCTTCGACGACCAGCTCGACGCGGTGGCCGCCGCATCGGAGAAGCGCGGCGTCGGCGACCTCGACCTCAGCTTCGTCACCGACGGGCTGCGCGCCGAACGCGAGCAGGGCATCACCATCGACGTCGCCTACCGCTACGCCACGACCCCGACACGGAAGTTCATCATCGCGGACTGTCCCGGACACGTCCAGTACACGAGGAACATGGCGACGGGTGCCTCCACCGCCGATCTGGCTCTGGTCGTGCTCAACGTCGAGCACGGGCTGAAGGAACAATCCCGGCGCCACCTCTGCATCGCCGCGCTGCTCGGCGTACGCAGCATCGTCGTCGCCATCAACAAGATGGACGGCGTGGACTGGTCGGAGAGCGCCTACCTGGGCGTGGTTGACGAATTGGAGATCCTCGCCAAGGAACTCGGTTTCGAATCAGTGACGTCGATCCCCGTCTCGGCGCTGCTCGGCGACAACGTCGTCGATCCCTCGGTGCACATGCCCTGGTACACCGGACCCACGGTCCTGTCCGCACTCGAGACCTCCGAGGCCGGTTCGTGGACGACGACGCACGAAGGTGCCCGCCTACCTATCCAGTGGGTGCTGCGCCAACCCGGTGGCGGGCGCACCTACGCCGGGATGTTGAACGGATCCTCGCTCAACGTCGGCGACCGGGTCCGGCTCCTGCCCGCGAACATCGAGACGACGATCACCGCGATCACCAGCGGGGCTGGTCCCGTCGAGAGCGCGACCGCGGGGCTGTCGATCGACATCGCGCTGAAGGCCGAGACCGACGCGGGACGCGGCGACATGCTCGCCACGCTGCCGTTGCCCAAGGTGACCAAGGAGTTTGAGGCGACGATCTGCTGGTTCGGTGACAATCCCCTCTACATGGGTCAACGACTCCGCCTCAAGCACACGACCAAGACGACGCCCGTGCGGGTCGTCGCCTTCGGAGGCGTGGTCGACATCGCGAACCTCCAGGTGAGCGACACGATGAACCTGAGCATGAACGAGATCGGACTGGCCACCCTGCAAGCCGCCGATCCGCTCGTGCTCGACGACTACCGTGACAACCGCGTCACCGGAAGCTTCGTGCTCATCGACGAGGTGACCAACGCGACCGTCGCCGCGGGCATGGTCGGACGGGCCTCGTTCCTTTAGAACTGGGTCAACATCGCGACGAAGGCGACCGCGATCAACGCGAGCAACACGTCGATCGAGAGCTGCAACTTACGTCCCCGCTCGGGTGACGCCACTCCGTCGTGGGCGATGACCTCGGCCACCACCCGCTCGAGCGGGAGCGTGCGCGCCTCCAGGTGACCGGCGCCCGCGAGATAGCAGAGCAGGCCCACGCCGATCCAGGGCTTGGTGAGCGACACCGAACTGTCGCCACTCAGCGACATCACGAGCCCGGTCACCGGCAACACGTGCAGCAGGCGGGCCGCCCAATTGGTGCGGTTGGGGAAACGACGCCGCTGGACGGTACCGTCGTCCCCACGCACGACGGCGCGCGCCGAACTGCGCATGGCGACGAGTACGACGAGCACCGCGACCGCCGACAGGACGTGGACGAGAAAGACGAGATCGTAGGCGACGGAGGTGGCGATCATGACTCTGAGAGTAACGTTTCGGCGGCCCGGTACGGATCGGTGGTGCCGGCGAGCAGGCGATCGACCTGCGCCTCGTACGCGCCGGTGTGCGACAGGTCCTTCACCCTCGAGCGAAGCATCGCGGCGAGCACCTGGTCGAGTTCACGGCCGAGCCGACGACGTCGGTGCTCCTCGTAGCGTCCGTCGTCCAGAAAGCTCCGGTGCTCGACGATCGCGTCCCAGAGTTCGTCGGTGCCGACGCCGGTGCTCGCGACGGTCTCGACGATGAGCGGGCGCCACTGGTGTTCGCCGAGTTCGAGCATCTGTTCGAGGTCGCGGCGCGTCTCGCGCACCCCGGGCCGGTCCGCCTTGTTGATGACGAAGATGTCGGCGACCTCCAGGAGACCGGCCTTGCTCGCCTGCATGGCGTCGCCCCAGCCCGGATTGGTCACCACGACCGTGGTGTCGGCGGCCGAGGCGATGTCCACCTCCATCTGGCCGACCCCCACGGTCTCGACCAGCGCGATCGTGAAGTTCGCCGCGCCGAGCACCCGAAGGGCGTCGGGTACGGCGAGCGAGAGCCCGCCCAGGTGACCACGGGTCGCCATGGAGCGGATGAAGACGTGCTCGTTGGTCGCGTGGTCCTGCATGCGGATCCGGTCGCCCAGAATGGCGCCGCCGCTGAAGGGCGAACTGGGGTCGATGCACAGCACGCCGACCTGATCGAACGCGTCATGCCCGTTGAACGACCCGTGCGTGAGCGCGCTCGTGATGAGTCGGTCCGTCAGCGTCGATTTTCCCGCCCCCGGGGCACCGGTGATGCCGATCGCGTAGGGCGGGGGCGTTTGGTAGACCAGCGCCGCGGTGGCCAGTTGCTGCGCCCCGCCGGACTCGACGTAGGTCACGAGGCGCGCGAGTGCGGTACGCGATCCCTCGCGGGCGAGCGCCAGCAGTTCCTTCGGGTCGCGAGCGATCATGCCAGCCTCTCCACGTTGGCCCCCAGACTGCGCAGACGTCCGGCGAAATCGTCGTAGCCGCGGTCCACGTGCTCGAGGCCGTGCACGGTGGTGGTACCGCGTGCGACGAGTCCCGCCAGGGCGAGGGCGGCGCCGGCGCGGATATCGCTCGCGTGCACGCTGGTGCCGTTCAAGTGGTCGACCCCGCGAATCATGGCGTGGTGACCCTCGGTGGTGATGCTGGCACCCAGGCGGACGAGCTCGTCGACGTAGCGGAAACGACCGGCGAAAAGGTTCTCTGAGACGACCGACACGCCGTCAGCAACGCTCAGCATCGTGGTGATGAGCGGCTTGTAATCGGTCGCGACCCCCGGATACGGCAGGGTGGAGACGTCACAGGCCTTGAGGCGCGCCGGTCCGACGACGGCGATGCCGGGCCCGTCGGTGCGGATGACCCCGCCCATGGTCTCGATCTTTCGTAGCAACATCTCCATGTGGTCGGCCCGCGCGTCCACGACACGGACCTCACCGCCGGTGATGAGTCCCGACGCGAGATACGTCGCCGCCACCACCCGGTCGGTGACCACCGCGTGGTGCGCCGGCGACAACGTCGCGACACCGTCGATCGTGAGACGCGACGTGCCGAGACCATCGATCTTCGCGCCCATGGCGATCAGTTGGAGCCCGAGGTCCTCGACCTCGGGTTCTCGCGCCGCGTTGTCGATGACCGAACGACCGTGCGCCAACACGCAGGCCATCATCAGGTTGTCGGTCGCGGTGTGGCTCGGGTACTCGAGGGTGATGCGCGTGGCGCGGAGTCGTTCGCCGTTGGTGGTGGCGTGGATCGAATTGCGGTCGTTGCGGAAGGTCGCACCCATGGCGCTCAGCCCGTCGGTGTGGAAGTTGATCGGTCGTTGACCGAAATCGTCGCCGCCGGGCAACGCCATGTTCGCTTCACCCGAGCGCACCAGGAGCGGACCGAGAACGACGATGGAGGCTCGCATCGCCTCGAAGAGGTGCGCGGGCGCCACCGGGAGCAGGTCGCCCGCCTCGGGCACGGTGATCAGCAGTTCGTGCTCGACCGGCCGTGCGACGGTGCACCCCAGTGCTTCGAGCAACTCGACCATGATGTTCACGTCGGTGATGTCAGGAACGTTGGTCAGATGGTGCTCGCCGGTCGCGAGCAGGCACGCGGCCATCTGCTTCAAGACCGCGTTCTTCGCGCCGTAGGCCCGGACGTCGCCCGCGAGAGGTCCGGCGGGCTTGATGACGAGAGAACTCACCCTCTAAGTATGGCCGAGACGCCAAGGGCCGACCGGTGCGACGTGCGGCGTCAACGACACCTCCGAGGCGCCGGACCCGTCCGGTAAATACCTGATCCGAGGCTCGTGCGCACATCGAACAGGCCCGCGCCACGAGAGTGCGACGCTGACACGGACTCTCGCGACGTGGCACGTCGTACGAGTCGGGTGCGTTCGCGTTACCCGGCGACCATGGCGTCGCGAATCGACGAGACGGGCGGCACTTGGAGGTCAGCGCCCTCGACGAAAATGACTTTCGGCCCTGCATGAAGCATTTACTTGAGTAACGAGATTCGCATACTTTGATTCCTAAATGAAATTAAAGTTCCTGACCCGGTTTCACCAACCGGCATGGTGAAATGGACGACACGGCATGACAACACTGATCCCCGGGCACGCCGTCACGGCCCGCCGAGCAACGGTGCACGCGCCCGAGGCGCAGACCCGACTCGTCGAGACCGCGCTTGACCTGATCAGAAGGCTCCCCTTCGATCAGGTCACGGCACGCCGGGTGACCAGCGAGGCCCAGCTCTCCCTCCCGACCATTCTCCGCAACTTCGGATCGATGGAGGTGCTCTTCACACGGGTCGCCCAGGAGTTGCTCGAGTTGGCAATGGCCCGAAGGTCCCACCTGCAGGACTCCTCGATCTTCTTCGACCCCGACTTCGTCCTGCGCTCGCGGCTGGTGGCGTGGCTCATCGGCGAAGGTGCCGATCCGGCCGGCTTTCGCAGCGCCGCCATGGGTGATCTCTTGGGTCAGATGCGCGAGGAGGCGGGCGGCCTGAGTGAGCGAACCGCGTTCACCTGGCTCCAGGTGCTCTCCTTCATTGTCGAGGGCCACGCCATCTTCGCCGACGTCCACGCACTGAGCGACCAGGAGTTCGCCGACGGCTACACCCTCGTGGCGACGCTTCGTGACCTCCTGCCCTACGTGGAGAGGCAATTGGGCTGGGCCGACTGACGTTCCCCGCACGAGGGAACGTCAGTCGCCGAGAGCGTGACGCAGCGGTCCGAGCGGCCGAGGATGACTGGAGAACCGGTCTCCCTAGTACGATTCGTTCCATGCAGCCGCCATCCAAGCCAGATCGCAACATCGCACTCGAGATGATTCGCGTCACCGAGGCCGCCGCCATCGCCGCGGCCCGTTGGGCCGGTCGAGGCGACAAGAACGCCGCCGACGGTGCCGCGGTCGACGCCATGCGCTTCGTGCTGGGCGCCATCGCCATGGACGGCATCGTCGTCATCGGCGAAGGCGAGAAGGACGAAGCCCCCATGCTGTTCAATGGCGAACGCATCGGTGACGGCCGGGCGCCTCAGGTCGACGTCGCGGTTGACCCCGTGGACGGGACGACGCTCACGGCCATGGGACGAAACGGTGCCCTCTCGGTCATCGCGCTCTCCGAGCGCGGGACGATGTTCAACCCCGGCCCGGTCGTCTACATGAAGAAGGTCGCGGTCGGCCCCCGCGGACGAGGTGCCGTCGACATCAACGCGTCGGCGACCGACAACCTGACCGAACTCTCGAAACGATTGAAGAAGCCGGTCCAGGAGCTAGGTGTCGTGATCCTGGACCGTCCGCGCCACAGTCTGCTCGTCGAAGAGGTCCGCGAGGCCGGCGCGCGCGTGCTGTCCATCTCCGATGGTGACGTCGCCGGTGCGATTGCGACCGGTTGGCCCAACTCGGGTGCCGACATCCTGTTCGGCATCGGTGGCACGCCCGAGGGCGTCATCGCCGCCGCGGCCCTGAAGGGACTCGGCGGTGAGATCCAGGGCGTACTGCATCCGAGGAACGACCAGGAGAAACTGGAAGCCGAGGCCCTCGGGTACGACTTCAACCGGGTGCTGTTCACCGACGATCTGGTGGCGAGTGACAACTGCTATTTCTCGGCGACCGCGATCACCGATGGTGACTTCCTGCGAGGGGTGCGTTTCTACGATTTTGGGGCGACAACGCAGTCGCTCGTCGTGCGCTCGCGATCGGGCACCGTGCGCACCATCGAGACCTTCCACCGTCACGACAAGCTCCAGGAGTTCACCACCGCGGGCTTCTAAGCCGCGCCGGATCGAATTCGCGGATCCGACCCGGCGCACTCGCGAACTCGTGCAATCCTTCACAACCTCCTGCTCCTCGTTGCAATCGCGCGTCACCCGTCGTAGTCTCCCAACTGAGGGCGACGCCACCGCGTGGCGTTGCCAAAAAGGGGGGGTTCAATGAAGGTGAAGGATTTGTTGGCAGCGAAGGGGCACGACGTCGCCACTATCTCCCAGGAGCGTTCCGTCACGGATGCGCTCGCGCTGCTCAAGGAACGACGGATCGGTGCGTTGGTGGTGACCGGACCAACTCCGCCGCTCGTCGGCATCTTCAGCGAACGCGACGTCGTTCGCGCGCTCGCCTCGTACGGGGCCGAGGCCCTCACGCACAGTGTCGCCGACCTCATGTCGAGCGACGTGACGATATGTGACGAGTCGACGTCGGTGACGTCGCTCATGGGACTGATGACCGAGAACCGTATCCGCCACCTTCCCGTCGTTCAAGACGAGAAGCTCGTGGGGATGATATCGATCGGTGACGTCGTGAAGGCCCGTCTCGATGAACTCGAACACGACAAGAAGGACCTGCTCGACTACGTGAGCGCCCGCTAGGGAGTTACTTCGACGCCGCCCGCAGGCGCAGTTCTGCGCGATCGAGAGCCGACTGCGCGAGCGCCTGGCCGGCGTGGTCGCTCGCGTCGCTGCGCGCGCTCGCGAGTGCGGCCTCGGCCGCTTCCTTGGCCGCCTGCGCTCGCACTACGTCGATCGCCGTGGTCCTCTCGGCGACGCCGGCAAGGACTGTGGCGCGCGTGACGCCCTCCCCTTCGCCAGCCCCGACCTGGAAGTAACCGCCGTGCACCGCGAACGCGAGTTCGCCCTCACTGGTTTCGACCCGGACGATACCGGGCACGATGTCGCCAACGGTTGACGTGTGCTGAGGGAGAATCGTGAACTCACCGTCCGACGACCGGGCGATCAAGGCCGTGGCCTCGCCCGCCCACAACGCCGACTCGGGCGTCACAATCTCAACATTCATCGTCGCCATTGGCTAGTCCCTCTGCAACTCAGCGGCCTTGCGCTCGACGTCGGACGCACCGCCGACGTTGAGGAAGGCCTGCTCTGGGAAGGCGTCGAGGTCGCCCTTGACCAGGTGCTCGAAGGACTCGATGGTCTCCTGGACGGGGACGTTGATGCCGTCGATGCCGGTGAAGATCTTCGAGACGAACATCGGCTGGGACAGGAAGCGCTGGATCTTGCGCGCTCGTGACACGGTGATGCGGTCGGCCTCGGACAACTCGTCGAGACCAAGGATCGCGATGATGTCCTGCAGCTCCTTGTAGCGCTGGAGGATCTGCTGCACCTGACGCGCAACGGCGTAGTGACGGTCGCCCACGATCTCGGGCGCCAGGATGTTCGACGTCGAGGTCAGGGGATCGACGGCCGGGTAGATGCCCAGCGCCGCGATCTGACGACTCAACTCGGTCGTGGCGTCCAGGTGGGTGAAGGTCGTGAACGGCGCGGGGTCGGTGTAGTCGTCCGCAGGGACGTAGACGGCCTGCAGCGACGTGATCGAACGACCTCGCGTCGACGTGATGCGCTCCTGCAGTTCACCCATCTCGTCGGCCAGCGTGGGCTGGTAACCCACGGCACTCGGCATACGGCCCAATAGCGTGGAGACTTCGGAACCGGCCTGCACGAAACGGAAGATGTTGTCGATGAACAGCAACACGTCCTGGTTCTTCACGTCGCGGAAGTACTCCGCCATCGTGAGTGCCGCCAGGGCGACGCGAAGGCGCACGCCCGGTGGTTCGTCCATCTGGCCGTAGACCAGTGCAGTCTTCTCGATAACGCCGGATTCGCGCATCTCCAAGAGGAGATCCGTGCCCTCACGGGTGCGCTCGCCGACGCCGGCGAACACCGACACGCCCTCGTGCTGCTCGGCAACACGACGGATCATCTCCATGATCAACACGGTCTTGCCGACCCCGGCGCCTCCGAAGAGGCCGATCTTTCCACCCTGCACGTACGGGGCGAGCAGGTCAATGACCTTGATGCCCGTCTCGAACATGGTCGCGCGGGGCTCGAGCTGGTCGAACGCGGGTGCGCTGCGGTGGATCTCCCAGTGGTCCTCGACCGCACCGATGTTGTCGGTGTCAAGGGGCTGGCCAATCACGTTGAACACGTGGCCTAGCACCGCGTCGCCGACGGGCACGGTGATGCCGCGCCCGGTCTGACGCACGACGGCGCCGCGAACGAGTCCGTCGGTGGGCTTCATGCACACGCAACGCACTCGGCCTTCGCCAATTTGCTGGGCGACCTCGCCCGTGACGGTGACGGTCACGCCATCGATGACGATGTCGACCTCGACGGCGTGGTTGATCTCCGGCAACGAGTGCGGCGGGAACTCAACGTCCACCACCGGACCGGCGATTGCGACGACGCGTCCTGTTTCAAAAGTGGTCTTTTCAGGAGCCATTGTCATTGGTATCTCACTTTCCCGAGCGGAGCGCTTCGGCGCCGCTCACGATTTCCATGATTTCGGTGGTAATCGAGTCCTGGCGGGCTCGGTTCATAATGCGGCTGAGGTTCTGTCCGAGTTCGTCGGCGTTGTCGGTCGCGGCGGCCATGGCACGCTGCTGACTGGTGTGGAATGAGGCGGCACCCTCCAAGAGGGCCGAGAAGATCTCACTCTCGAGCGCGCGCGGCGCCAAGAAGGTGAGGAGCTGCTCGACTTCGGGTTCGAATTCGGTGTAGCCCTTCAGAGCCTTCGGCGAGTCGTCGATGATCACGTCGGGCATCGAGAGGGGTAGCAACTGCTCCACCTCGACGGCCTGGCTGCCCGCCGAGAGGAACCTCGTCGAGACGAGCAGGACCTGCTGGGCGGTGCCGTCGATGAACGGTGCGGCGATGGTGCCCGCTACGTCACGCGCGTCGCCGAATCCCGGGCGGTCGGCGAAACCGACGAAGCTTTGCTCGACCTCCATGCCACGGAATCGGAAGAAGCCGGCGGCCTTCTTGCCCACGGCGAACAGGCGAACGTTGGTCCCTTCCGCGCGAAGCTTGCGAACGAGCCGCTCACCGGCGCGCAGCACCGACGAGTTGTAGGCGCCCGACAGACCGCGGTCACCGGTGATGACGAGCACGATGGCGCACTCGACGTTCTCGGGGGTGGCGAGGAGCTTCTTGGCCGCCGCGGGGTCACCCAGGGCCGCCTCGATCACGATGCGCTGCATGCCGTGTCGGTAGGGTCGGTTCGCGACGATGCGGGCCTGACTCCGAGAGATCTGGGACGCCGCGATCAGTTCCATCGCCTTGGTGATCTTGCGTGTGGCCTGCACCGACTTGATACGTCGACGCAGGATTCTTTCCTGTCCACCAGCCATCGCTACTCCCTTCTCGCTCGGTCGTTACGTTCTTTAGTTACTTGTGGCAAAGCCGTCAACGAACGTGCGCAGTGCGGCGTCGATCTTGTCGGTGTCCGGCAGGGTGCCCGCGGTGCGGATCTGGTCCAGGAGGTCCGCGTGCTTGGCGCGAAACGCCATGAGCAACTCCGCCTCGAAGCGGCGCACGTCGGCGACCGGGATGGTGTCCAACCAGCCCTTGGTACCGGCGTAGATCACGACGCACTGCTCCTCGACGGGAACCGGCGCGTTGAGGCCCTGCTTCAAGAGTTCGGTCAGGCGGTAGCCACGGTCGAGCTGCTGCTGGGACGACTTGTCGAGCTCGGAACCGAAGGTCGCGAACGACTCGAGGTCACGGAACTGGGCGAGGTCGATCTTGAGGGTTCCAGCGACCGACTTCATCGCCTTGATCTGGGCGGCACCACCCACGCGCGACACGGAGTTACCCACGTTGATCGCGGGACGAACACCCGAGTAGAAGAGGTCGGACTCGAGGAAGACCTGACCGTCGGTGATCGAGATCACGTTGGTCGGGATGTACGCCGAGATGTCGCCGGCCTTGGTCTCGATGATCGGCAGGGCGGTCAGTGAACCGCCGCCGAGCTCGTCGCTCAACTTCGCGGCGCGCTCGAGGAGACGGCTGTGCAGGTAGAACACGTCGCCGGGGTACGCCTCGCGGCCCGGTGGACGACGCAGCAGCAGCGAGATCTGTCGGTAGGCCTCGGCCTGCTTGGAGAGGTCGTCGTACACGACGAGGGCGTGCTGGCCGTTGTCCATCCACTCCTGACCAATGGCGCAACCCGCGTAGGGGGCGAGGAACTTGAACGGCGCGGGGTCACCCGCCGAGGCGACGACGACGACCGTGTACTCGAGGGCACCGTGGTCGTCGAGCGTCTTGACGGTCTGGGCGACCGACGAGTTCTTCTGGCCAATGGCGACGTAGATGCACTTCACGCCCTGACCCTTCTGGTTCAGGATCGTGTCGATCGCGACAGTCGTCTTGCCGGTCTTGCGGTCACCGATGATCAGTTCGCGCTGGCCGCGGCCGATCGGGGTCATCGCGTCGATGGCCTTGATACCGGTCTGCAGGGGCTCGCCCACGGGCTGGCGACCGATGATGCCAGGGGCCTGGACTTCCATGCGTCGCTGGGAGGGGTTCACGAGTGGACCCTTGCCGTCGATGGGCTCGCCCAGCGCGTTCACGACGCGCCCGAGCAATGCGTCACCCACTGGCATCGAGAGGATGCGGCCGGTCGCGCGAACGACCTGCTCTTCTTCGATGCCGTCGACCGAGCCGAGCACGACGGCGCCGATGGTCTCCTCGTCGAGGTTCATCGCGAGACCGAGGGTCCCGTCCTGGAACTCGAGCAGTTCATTGACCTTCGCCGAGGGGAGCCCCGACACGCGCGCGATGCCGTCACCCACCTCGACCACACGGCCAACCTGCTCGGCGCCGACGGCCGGGTTGAATTCCGTGACGTGCTTGCGCAGGGCGTCGGTAATCTCGGTGGCACTAATGGTGAGCTCAGTCATCACAGTTTCCTTTTCCTTAGTCGTTTCGATTCAAAGCGGATTCGTACAGCCGACCCGACGCCACGGAGTCGCGCAGCGCGCCGAGGCGCCCTCGCGTCGTCGCGTCGAGTCGCAGATCGCCGACTTCGACCAACACGCCGCCCAGGAGGGCGGGGTCTTCGGCGATCTGGAGTTCTACGTTCTTGCCCGTCAGCGACGTGAGCGAACCCACGAGCTGTGCCTGACTGCTCTCATCGAGGGGACGGGCCGTGTAGACGCGCGCCACCCTCCAGTCACGGGCCTTGGCGACGTAGTCGACCAAGAAATCAAGGGTGCCCACAACGTCGCGCGGGCGGCCGCCCTCGATCACGTAGCAGGCCAGTCGCAACGTGATCGCGTTGACCTTGTCGCCGAGCAGTTGCTCGACGGTGCCGATCCGCGAGGCGAGTGGCGCATCGCGGTCGAGCAGCAGGCGGCGCAGCTCCTGATTCTCTTCGACGGTGCGGGCCCATCGGAAGAGTTCGTTCTCGATCGCGGCGAAGTTGGCGGTATCGGTGGTCTCGAGCAACGCGTCCGCGAAGCCTCCCACCCGTCGTCGAGCCGCGAGAAGTCCGAGGCTCGACTGGATGAAATCGCCCGTGGACTCCAGCACCTGGGCGACCACGGCCAGCTCGGCGATCGAATGGTCGACCTCCTGGGCCGGGGCCATCGTCGCGGCGTAGACGCTGAGTCGAAGGGTGACGTCGTGCAGCTTGCCCGTCAGCAGGTCGTGAAGGATCTGACCGCGCACGACGCCAGCGATGGAGGTATCGCTCAACACGGCGCGCAGGTCGGATCGGCTCAGGACGGTCTGCTCGAGCGAGGTGAGCTCACCGGCCACCGTGGCGAGCACGGTGGGGTCCAGGGAGCCCAGCAGGGCGGCGGCGTATCCTTCGAGTTTCGCCAGCATGATTAGCGGTTCGTTTCCCTCTGGGCTTCGGCGTTCAGCGCCGTCACCGCTTCACGGACAAGGTCCTGGTGCGCGCTCTGGTCGACTTCACGTCCCACGATCTTGGTGACGAGGTCAAAGACGATCTCGCCGATCTTCGCGGACGCCTCGTCGATGGCGCGCTGGCGGGCGGTCGCTACTTCGCTCTGGGCCGCCGCGACGATGCGCTCGTACTCCGCTTGTCCGCGTCCACCCGATTCGGCCTTCACCTGGTCGGCGGTCGCCTGGGCGCTCGCGACGATCTCACGAGCCTGGTCGCGAGCCTCGCTCAACACCTTGGCCCGCTCATCACCCGCGGCGTCCGCCTCGGCACGTGCCTGGTCAGCCGCCTCGAGGGCGCTGCGAATCTTCGCCTGACGTGCTTCCATGGCCTTGTTGAGGGGCGGCAGGATGTACTTCGTGACGAGGAACAAGATCACCACCACAACGAGCAGTTCAACGAAGAACGTCCCGTTGGGGATGAGGAAGATTGACCCGGTAAACATGTCGATTGACCTTCTTTAACTAGAGGGAACTCGGTCGCGGGCCCGTTGATGGGCCGCGACGTCGGAACTATTGCGCCTTGAAGACGTAAACGAAGACAACCATGAACAGCAGGTTGATGAAGTACATGGCTTCAACCAAACCGACTGTCAGGAAGAAGTACTGACGCGCCTTGTTCTCGATCTCGGGCTGACGGGCGATCGCCGCGATGGTCTGACTACCGGCGAGACCGTCACCGATCGCCGCACCAATAGCGCCGCCTCCGAGGGCGAGACCGCCGCCGACGAGTGCGCCAGCGATCCGGACTGCGGAACCGATGTCTGATGGATTTGCCATTTTTGTATTTCCTCCTGGGTTTGGTTAGTGCGAGGTCTCAAGTACGACATCGTGTTCCTCGTCGTGGCTGGTCGCCATGCCGAAGTACAGGACCGCGAGCAACATGAAGATGTATGCCTGGATCACGCCGATACCGAGATCGAAAGGCTTCCAGACGATCTCACCGAAGGGCACGATGTAGATCGGAAGCAGGGTGGTCATGACCGCGACCATGAGTCCACCCGAGAAGAGGTTGCCGAAGAGACGGAAGGTCATCGTGATCGGCTTGGTGATCTCCTCGACGACGTTGATCGGAGCCAACGCCACGTAGGGCTGGGCGTAGTGCTTGAAGTAGCCCTTGAAGCCGCGGGCCTTGAAGGATTCGACGTGGACCCAGGCGATGACCAGCAGCGCCATGGCGAGGGGAAGGTTGACGTCGCCGGTCGGCGCGGGCAGGATCTCGCCCGACGCACCGGGGTGCATGGCCGAGGGGATGAACCCGATCCAGTTGGCGATGAGGATGAACAGGAAGAGCGTGACGCCGATCGGCACGTAGCGCCGGCCCTTGGGTCCCATGGCCGACACGGCCAGGTCGGTGACCTGCTCGACGAGAACTTCCCAGAAGAGTTGGAGCTTGCCGGGGACGCCGTCGGTGACCTTGGCGCGCATGCGAAAGCCGAGGAAGAGGAAGATCGCCATGGCGAGCAGGGTCGAGGTCACGATGTCGGTGTCGATGGTCAGACCAAGGACGTGGATCGTCGGGTGAACGCCAACAGTGATTGTCTTCGCCGCGTAAAGCGTCTTCACTACATTCCTCCCTGGTTCGCCACCACGCGCATGACGTTGACGACGAACACGATTTGATAAAGCACGAGCCCTGACACAATACCGATTCCCAGAGGTGCGTTCAGAAACACGGCTGCCAGCACGACAATCGTCATGATGGCGAGGCGTCCGGTGGTCTTGCCGCCCAGTTGGCGACGGACCGCTTTGGAGCTCTGCTCACCCTTCAACTCCACGCGCGCCGCCTGCCGGTCGAGGTAACGAAGGTTGAGGATCGCGAGGCCGACGCCGATCACGACGCCGAGCGCGCTCAGCGGAGGGGCCACCAGGAGGGCGACGATAAAGCCCAGAAAGCCCGCAACGATGGCCGAAAGTGTGGTTCGGCGCAGCAAGCGAGGGAGCGTATTGGGAGGGAGGTTATCGAGCACGTAAGTGGGGTTCTAGAGGTAACGTCGGACTTGCTTCATAACGCTCGCCACGGCCGCAACCGCTCCTAACACTATCCCGATTAGAAGACCCGCGGGAGCGATTCCCCACGCGCTGTCGGCCCAGAGGCCGAGAGCGACACCGACACCCACGCACGTCGCGATCGTCGACCCCATGACGGCGAACGCGGCGACGCCGGGAAGGTCCGAACCATCAGGACTTATCTCGTCGTCGCGTCCGTGCTCGTTGTCCGACGTTGGAACGCTCACGGCGCGGACGTCGTCTTGCGGTGATCCCTCGCTTCGTGCTTGCCCGGCGTGCGGTTGAGCAGTGGGCTGAACCAGGTGAACAGCACGATGAGCATGAACGCCACGGCGAAGGGGATGTAGACGTTGACGCTCGCCTCGAAGATGGGAACGAGCACGAAGCCGCACAAGAGAGCGGTCCACAGCCACAGGATGATGACCGTGCGTCGCTGACCGTGACCGAGACGCATGAGGCGGTGATGGATGTGGTTCTTGTCCGGCGTGTGAAATCCCTGGCCCGAGGCGGTGCGCCGGACGAAGGCCCAGATGGCGTCGGCCAGAGGGACGCCGAGGATGAACACCGGGATGAGCAGCGGGGCGAAGAAGAAGAAGGTCTGGCCGCTCGCGGGCGGCGTGCGTCCACCGATCACCATGGTCGAGGCGCTCATCAGGAGCCCGAGCATCAGCGCTCCGGCGTCGCCCATGAAGAGCTTGGCCGGATGGAAGTTGTCACGCAAGAAGCCGAGGCAGATACCACAGGTCAGGGCCGCGATCAGTGGCCCGACGTTGTTGGTGGGCAGCAGCCCGAGGTCCTCGAGGCGAAGCCCGTACACGCAGAGTGTCCCCGACGCGATGGCGACGATTCCCGCCGCGAGGCCGTCGAGGCCGTCGATCAGGTTCACGGCGTTGGAGAGGGTGAAGACCCAGATCGCCGTGATGATCGGCAGCATCGACGGTCCGAGCACCACGAAACCGGCGAAGGGGAGCTTCAACTGATACATCGTGCAGCCGCTGAAGTACAGGATTGATGCGGCGAGCACCTGACCGGCGACCTTCGCCGGGGCGCTCATGTCGCGAAAGTCGTCGATCACGCCAACGACGAAGATCACGCCCGTCGCGAGCAACACGCCCATCATCTCGTGTGACGACGTGATGACTGAGCGCAGTGACGGGATGACGAACGCCGCCAGCAACGCCACGCAGAAGCCGACGAGCATGGCGGCCCCTCCCCCGTAGGGCGTTACCGTCTGATGGACCTTGCGCTCATCTGGCTGCGCGGTGTAGCCAATACGTACCGAGATGACCCGGGCCGGTCGGTTCGCCACCAGCGTCACGACGACCCCGACGAGCAGGACCGCCACGTACGAGGCGATGTTGCCCATTGACTACTTCGAGAACGTCGCGTAGGGATTGAAGGTGGCGCAGAGTTCGCCGACCTCACTTCGCACCGTGGCCAACGCCGCGTCGTCGTCACGATGGCGCAAGGCGCGCGCCATCAGCGACGCCACGTTCGCGAACTCGTCCTGCTTCAGGCCCGCGGTCGTCTCGGCGGCGGTGCCCACGCGAAGTCCCGACGTGATGAATGGGCTGCGGGGGTCGTCGGGAATCGTGTTGCGGTTGGTGGTGATCCCGGCGCGGTCGAGCGCTTCCTGGGCGACCTTACCCGTGAGCTCCGCGTCGAAGGTGTTGAGGTCGAGCAGGACCATGTGATTCTCGGTCCCTCCCGAAACGATCCGAAAGCCCTCGGCGGCGAGCGCGGACGCGAACGCGGCGGCATTCGTTACGACCTGGTCGGTGTACACCGAGAAGCTCGGCTGGGCCGCTTCCTTGAACGAGACGGCCTTGGCGGCGATGGCGTGCTCCAACGGTCCGCCCTGCTGGCCCGGGAATACGGCGGAATCGATCTTCTTGGCGTGCTCCTCGCGACAGAGGATCGCGCCACCACGTGGACCGCGCAGGGTCTTGTGCGTGGTGAAGGTGACCACGTCGGCGTACGGGACCGGATTCGGGTGCGAACCACCCGCGATGAGGCCCGCGACGTGCGCGGAGTCGAACATGAGCATCGCGCCCACCTCGTCGGCGATCTCGCGAAACGGTGCGGGATCGATGCGGCGCGCGTAGGCGGTGGCCCCGGCGACGATCAGCTTGGGACGGTGCTTGAGGGCCTGCTCGCGGACGTTGTCGAAGTCGATGATCTCGCCGGGCGACGCCGGATCGTCGCTGCGCGGCGTGACGCCGTAGGAGACGAAGTTCCAGACCTTGGACGTCATGGAGGCCGGGGAACCGTGGGTGAGGTGTCCGCCCTGGTCGAGACGCATGGCGAGAATCGTGTCGCCGGCGTTCAGCAGTGCCTGGTAGACCGCCACGTTGGCGTTCGCGCCGCTGTGGGGCTGGACGTTGGCGTGCTCGGCGCCGAACAGCGCCGTGAGGCGACGGCGCGCGAGGTCCTCGACCTCGTCGACCACCTGGTTGCCCCCGTAGTAACGACGCCCGGGGTAACCCTCGGCGTACTTGTTGGTCAGGATCGATCCGGTGGCGGCCATGACCGACGGCGACGCGAAGTTCTCACTGGCGATCAACTGGAGCGTCGACGTCTGACGCTCCCACTCGCGAGCCAGGAGCGAGGTCAGTTCCTCGTCGTTGGTGATCCAACTGTCAAATGGTGAAGAACCCACGGTGTCCGGAACCTTTCTTGCTTACTCGCTCACGTGCTCGTCGAGCAGGTGCAGCTTCTCTATTCGTTGCGCGTGGCGACCCTCACCCGGCGTGGCCTTCAGCCACGCCTCGAGGGCGTCCATCGCGACCGGCGCGCCGATCAGTCGTGCGCCGAGGCAGAGCACGTTGGCGTGATTATGCTCTCGCGCGAGGTGGGCGGACGTGACGTCGTGCACCAGCGCGGCGCGCACCCCGGGCACCTTGTTCGCGGCGATCGAGATGCCGATACCCGAGCCGCAGACCGCCACGCCGAGTTCGGCCCGGCCGGTACTCACGGCGCGTCCGACCGCCTCGCCGAAGTCGGGGTAGTCGACGGAATCGACGTTGTTCTCGGCGCCGAGGTCGAGCACGTCATAGCCCCACTCGGTGAGCTTCGTCGCCAGCAATGCCTTGAGGTCGTACCCCGCATGATCAGATCCGAGGGCGATTCGCATGAGACCAGCCTACAGGCCGAGGTTCGCCCGCACGAAGGGCTCCCGCGGTCATCGGGCCTCACACGAAGCGCGAACTCACCGGTAACTAGTATCGGCACATGAAGCAAGTTTTGCTCGCGCCCCCATTGTCGTCGACCCTCGATACGTCGTCGCAACAGTTCCAAAAGAACCGCGAGGACATGCTCGAACAGTTGGGCGTGATCGACGGTCTCCTCGACGAGGCCGAGGCCGGCGGCGGTGAGAAGGCCATGGAGCGTTTGCGCTCGCGCAACAAGCTGCCGATTCGCGAACGCATCGCGCTCGCGCTGGACCCGGACTCCCCTTTCCTCGAGATTTCCGCGCTCGCGGGCTACGACTCGGACTACACCCTGGGTGGCGGCATGATCGTCGGCATCGGCGTCATCGCGGGCACCGAGTGCGTGGTGATGGGCAACGACCCCACGGTGCTCGGCGGGGCGTTGACCGCCTATTCCGCGAAGAAATGGGCCCGGGCGCTCGAGATCGCCCGCGACAACCAGATCCCCTACGTGAGTTTCGTCGAGTCAGCGGGGGCGGATCTTCGCGTCGGTGGTGGCGGCGGCGGGCGGATGCACACGAGCCATTTCGCCGAAAGCGGACGATTCTTCTACGACCTCATCGAACTCTCGAAGATGCGGGTGCCCACGGTCTGCGTGGTCTTCGGTTCGTCGACCGCCGGCGGGGCCTATCAACCGGGACTCTCCGACTACAACATCGTGGTGAAGAACCAGTCGAAGGTCTTCCTCGCCGGACCACCCTTGGTGAAGATGGCCACGGGCGAGGAATCCGACGATGAGACCCTCGGCGGCGCGCAGATGCACGCGGAGGTCTCGGGTCTGGGCGACTACTTCGCCGAGGACGAGATGGACGCGATACGCATGTGCCGCGAGGTCGTCTCACACCTCAACTGGAAGAAGCGCGGACCCGCGGCGTCGCTCGCCGCTGACGAGCCGATCTACGATGCCGAGCAGTTGCTCGGCATCGTGAGCCGCGACCTTCGCCAGGCTGTTGACGTGCGCGACATCATCGCGCGCACGGTTGACGGCTCGCGCTTCGAGGAGTTCAAGGCCCGCTACGGCGCCACGCTCGTCTGCGGGTGGGCCAGTGTTCACGGTTATCCCGTCGGGATCCTCGGCAACAATGGGGTCATCCACCCCCACGCCGCGGAAAAAGCCGCCCAGTTCATCCAACTCTGCAACCAGATCAACGTGCCCCTCGTCTTCCTGCAGAACATCACGGGCTACATGGTCGGCAAGGACGCCGAGGCCGAGGGCATCATCAAGAAGGGTTCGCAGATGTTGAACGCGGTCACCAACTCGACGGTGCCGCACATCACCGTCATTGTGGGATCCTCCTACGGCGCGGGCACCTACGGCATGTCGGGGCGCGCCTTCGGGAACCGCTTCACCTTCCTGTGGCCCACCGCGAAGATCGCGGTCATGGGACCCAAGCAGATCGCGGGCGTCATGTCCCAGGTCCGCCGTGGTCAGGCCGAGCGCAAGGGGATCGAGTTCGACGAGGCTGAAGACCGCGCCATCGTCGAGATGGTCGAAGAGGCTCAGGAGAAGGGGTCGCTCGCGCTCGCCGCCACCGGCGCGATCAGTGACGACGGCATCATCGATCCACGCGACACGCGCACCGTGCTCGGCCTGTGTCTCTCGGTCGTGCGGTCCAGACCCATCGAGGGCTCGACCAGTTACGGGGTCTTTCGCCTATGACCTACGACACCCTCCTCATCGCGAACCGCGGCGAGATCGCCCGACGCATCGTGCGCGGCGCACACGCCATGGGTATCCGCTGCGTCGGCGTCTACGTCGACGCCGACGCGCAGGCGCCGTTCATCGGTGACTGCGACCAGTCCGTGCGCCTCGCCACGGGCTACCTCGACATCGACGCCATCCTCGAGGCCGCTCGTCGAAGCGGCGCGCAGGCGCTGCACCCCGGCTACGGCTTTCTCTCGGAGAACGCGGAGTTCGCCCAGCGGGTCGAGTCCGCCGGTCTCGTCTGGGTGGGCCCCTCCGCGCGCGTCATCGCGGCCATGGGCGACAAGCTCGCCGCCAAGGAAACGGCCAGGGCCGCCGGAGTACCGGTGCTCGCTTCCAGCGAGGACCCCGCCGACGCCGGCGCCATTGGCTACCCCCTCATCGTCAAAGCCGCCGCCGGAGGCGGTGGCAAGGGCATGAGGATCGTGCACGACGCGTCACACCTCGATGAGGCGATTGGCGCCGCCCGGCGCGAAGCACTCAGCGGTTTCGGCGACGAGAGGATCTTTCTCGAGCGCTACGTCGCGGCGTCGCGCCACGTGGAGATACAGATCCTCGGTGATCACCACGGCAACCTCGTACACCTGGGCGAGCGCGAATGCTCCATCCAGCGGCGCCACCAGAAGTTGATAGAGGAGTCGCCGTCACCGATCGTCGACGACACGATGCGCACCGCCATGGGTAACGCCGCCCTTTCACTCGCGCGCTCAATCGGCTACCAGTCAGCCGGGACCGTCGAGTTCCTCGTCGACGACGAGACCAGAGACTTCTTCTTCCTCGAAGTGAACACCCGCCTGCAGGTCGAACATCCCGTGAGCGAGGCGGTGACGGGTATCGACCTCGTGCGCGAACAACTGCGCATCGCCGCGGGTGAACCCCTCGGGTACGGTCAGGACGACGTGCGCTTCACCGGCCACGCGATCGAGGCCCGACTCTGCGCGGAGGACCCGGCGTCCGGATTCTTGCCCGCCACGGGCACCTTGTTCGCCTTCGAACCCAGCGAGCACCCGGTCGTGCGCTGGGAATCGGGGGTCGAGAGCGGTTCGGTCATCACCGTCGCCTTCGACCCGCTGCTCGCCAAGGTGATCGCCCACGCGCCCACGCGCCGCGAAGCCGCGGCGACGCTGGCGCTCGCTCTCGAACGACTCCACCTTGGCGGCGTCACCACCAACCGTGATTTCCTCGCCTCGACGCTGCGTCACCAGGGCTTCATCGCGGGCGACACCACCACGAGCTTCATCGAACACCACTCGCCCGCCCTGACGCTCGACCTCGACGACGAGGAGGCCGCGTGGGCCAGTGGCGCGGCGGCCCTGTGGCTCCAGGGCGAGAACCGGGCCAACGCCGCGGTGCTCGAGCGAATCCCGAGCGGGTGGCGTAACGCCCGACTGCCGCGCCAACGCGTCAACTTGTCCTGGAACGGACGCGACTTCACGGTGGACTACCGCTCGAGGCGTGACGGTTCGTTCGATCTCAACGACGCTGACGCACGGGTCTTCGCCTGGAGCGAACACGGCATCGACGTCGAAGTGGACGGTCGACGGGCCAACGCGCGCGTGACGCGCATGGGTCAACACCTGCTGGTCCAGAGCCCACGGGGCACGGTCCAGTTCGAGATCGCTCCTCGCTTCGTCGTCCCCGGCGTCGAGGCGCCGCTCGGTGGCCTCAACGCCCCGATGCCCGGCGTGATCTTGGACGTGCGCGTCGTTCTCGGCCAGCGCGTGGACGCCGGCGAGGCGTTGATGGTCATGGAGGCGATGAAGATGGAGCACGTCATCACCGCGCCGCACGCGGGGGTCGTGAGCGCCATCCTGGTCCGAGCGACCCAGCAGGTGGACAACGGCGAGGTCCTGCTCACCCTCGACGACGAGAAGGACTGACGTGACCGAACCCGTGCGCATCGCCAACTGTTCCGGCTTCTACGGCGATCGTCTGTCGGCGGCTCGCGAGATGGTCGAGGGAGGACCCATCGACGTCTTGACCGGCGACTGGCTCGCCGAGTTGACGATGCTCATCCTCGCGCGGACCCGGGCCAAGCACGCCGGTGGCGGGTACGCGAAGAGCTTCGTGCGCCAGATGGAACAGGTGATGGGTACCTGCCTCGACCGGGGCATCAAGGTGGTGGCCAACGCTGGTGGGTTGGACCCCGACCACTGCGCCGAGGCGGTCGCCGAACTGGCGGCCACGCTCGGGCTGGCCCCCACGATCGCCTACGTCAACGGCGACGATCTCCTGCCGCGACTCAACGAGCTCCAGGACGCCGGCGTCGATCTCGCCCACTTCGAGACCGGTGAACCGGTCGGCGACGTGAGCCGCTTCATCACCGCCAACGCCTACCTCGGCTGTTTCGGGATCGTCGAGGCGCTCACCATGGGTGCCGACATCGTCATCACCGGCCGAGTCACCGACGCGGCGGTCGTGTGCGGACCCGCGGCGTGGCACCACGGATGGTCGCGCGACAACTGGGACGCGCTGGCGGGCGCGGTCGTCGCCGGACACGTCATCGAGTGCGGCGCTCAGGTGACGGGCGGCAACTACTCGTTCTTCACCGAGGTCGCGGGTATGACCCGCGTGGGTTTCCCGTGGGTTGAGATCGCCGAGGACGGATCGTCGGTCGTGGGCAAGCACGACGGCACGGGTGGTGAGGTGTCGATCGGCACCGTGACGTCCCAGCTCCTCTACGAGATCGCGAGCCCCACGTACCTCGGGCCCGACGTCTCGGCCCGTTTCGACACGATCAAGCTCGACCAGGTCGCCAAGGACCGGGTGCGCATCAGTTCCACCAAGGGCGAGCCGCCTCCGGCCACCCTCAAGGTCGCGATGAACGAGATCGGCGGTTACCGCAAGGACCTCACCGTCGCCCTGACCGGGCTCGACATCGAGGCGAAGGCCCGCCTCGTCGAGGAGGCGTTCTGGGTGGCGAGTCCCTTCGCGCCCGACGACTTCGAGAGCGTCACGACGCGTCTCATCCGCACCGACAAGACGGACCCGCCCACCAACGAGGAAGCGGTCGCCCTGTGGCGCCTCACGCTGAAGGATCACGAGGAGCGCAAGGTCGGCCGGGCCCTCGCCGACGCCGCAGTCGAGATCGCCCTCGCGACCGTGCCGGGCTTCTTCATGGTCGGCGCCAGCCCCTCGGCGGGTTCGCCCTTCGGGGTCTACCGTCCTGCGGTGGTGCCCGCCGAACTCGTGCCCCAGTACGTGACCGTGCTCGGCGGTGCGCGCACGGTCGTGGACTCCGTCGCCCCGCGCGGGGCGACCCACGTCGAAGCGTTGTCAGGGACGCAGGTGCCGGTACCCGACGGGCCCAGCGAGGCGGCCCCCTTGGGTGCGATCTTCGGTGCTCGGTCCGGCGACAAGGGTGGCAACGCGAACCTCGGCGTCTTCGCGCGTAGCGATGCGGCGTGGGCGTGGCTGGACCACTTCTTGAGTGTCGACGAGTTGCGGCGACTGCTGCCCGAGACGGCGCCCCTCGCGGTCGAGCGCTACCGCCTGCCCGCCCTGCGCTCGTTGAATTTCGTCATCCACGACCTTCTCGAAGAGGGCGTCGCCGCGTCGACGCGTCAGGACGCCCAGGCCAAGGGTCTCGGCGAATGGCTGCGCAGCCGCGTCGTGCAGATTCCCTCGTCACTGCTGGCGGCGTCGTGAGCGATCTTGATGACGTCCGCGACGATCTCGCAGCAGAGCAGTGGGACCTCGACGCCGTCGTCGCCGCCATGGACGACGAGCAGTGGCACCGGTCGACACCGAGTGCCGGCTGGGACGTGGCCGATCAAGTGGGCCACCTGACCTTCTTCGACCACGCGGCGGCCCGCGCGATCACCGATCCTGATGCATTCCAGGCCAGCGTGCGCGATCTCTTCGAAGGGGCCGTCGCCCGCGGCATCGACGAGTACACGCTCGGTGATTTCCGCACGCTCGAGCCTGCGGCACAACTGGACGCCTGGCGTCGAGGGCGCGTCGCGCTCCACGATGCAGCGGCGACACTACGCGACGACGTGCGCGTCGCCTGGTACGGACCCTCGATGGGTGCCACGTCCTTTCTCACCGCTCGCCTCATGGAGGTGTGGGCCCACGGCATCGACGTGCGCGATGCTCTGGGTGTCGCGCCCCACGCCACGTCGCGACTGCGTCACATCGCCCAGCTCGGCTTCATCACCCGAAAATGGTCGTACGTGGTTCGTGGCGAGGAGATTCCGTCGGGCGAGGTTCGCCTCGAACTCACGGGACCGTCAGGCGAACTGTGGACCTGGGGGTCCGCGGACGCTTTGGACACCGTGCGCGGATCCGCGCAGGACTTCTGTCTCGTCGTGACCCAGCGCCGACACGTCGACGACACGACGCTCGAGACCGGCGCGCTCGGCCGTCACTGGCTCCTTCGCGCTCAGGCGTTCGCCGGTGGCGCGACGAGTGGCCCTGAGCCGAGGGGGACCTGATGGCGCTGCTCAACACCAGCATCGCGCACGGTGTGATGACCTTGACCCTGAACGACGTCGAGCGTCGAAACGCCCTGAGCCGTCAGTTGATGTCCGAGTTCGTCGACGCCGTTGACCGCGCCGAGAGCGACCCCGCGATTCGCGTGGTCCTGGTCACGAACGAAGGAGGCGTCTTCTGCGCTGGTGCCAACCTCGCCGAGCGCTCCTCGCCAGACGCCGACGCCGACGCCGAGCCGACGCGCACCGTCGAGCTGAGTGAACTCTTCCAGCGCATCCGCACGTCGCCGCTCCCGTTCGTCGGGCGCATCAACGGTCACTGCGTCGCCGGGGGTGTCGGGCTCGGGGCCGCGATGGACATCTCGATCGCCCTGGACACGGCGCTCTTCGGCTTCACCGAGGTTCGAGTCGGCGTCGCTCCGGCGATGATCTCGGTCGTCTGCCTCGCCAAGATGCGTCTCGCCGACGCCTCGTCAGCGTTCCTGCGCGGCAACCGCTTCCCCGCCGCCGAGGCCGTGCGAATGGGCTTGATCAACCAGGTGGCGACGAGTGAGACCTTGGACGGCGAGGTCACCGCGGTCCTGAACGATCTGCTCGCGGGAGAGCCCGCGGCGATCGCCGCGGCGAAGAGGTTGACCACGACGGTTCCCACGATGTCCGTGGACGAGGCCTTCGCCTGGACGACGGCCCTCTCCGCGTCGCTCTTCGCGAGCGAGGCCGCTCGCGAAGGAATGACCGCATTCTTGGAGAAGCGCAAAGCCTCGTGGGTGCAGCGCTTCGACGACGAGTGACGCAGACGTATCGCCGCTGACCGGCCTCAGCGTCGCCGACAGAGCAGTTCGCCCTTGCCAATGGGGACGACCACCGCGTCGAGACGCGCATCGCCGAGCGCGGCGTCGATCATCGGTCGCAGTGCTTCTCCGTGGCTGATCGCGTTGTCCGCGACGAGCCAGCCCCCGCGCACGAGTCGAGGAACCACCAGGTCGTAGCAGTCGGCGTAGACCTCCTTCTCCGCGTCGAGGAAGCAGAACGAGATCCGCTCGGGAATCGACGTCGCACGCAGGAAGTCACCCTCGATGAGGGTCACGATATCGTCGACACCGGCATCGCGCAACGTGTCGCGCGCCAAGGCCGCCTTCGCCGCGAGGATCTCGTACGTGACGATGCGGCGACCCCGTTCTCGTGCGGCGAGGGAGATCCAGAGCGTCGAGTAGCCGGCGCTGGTGCCGATCTCCAACCACTCCCCGTCGGGGGCCGACGCCGCGATCAGCGCCAGGAACTCGCCGGTCTCGCGCGGTATCTGGCGCAGCCGGTTCGCGCGCGCCGTGCCGTCGGCCCGGTCGCGCGCGTCGATGGCCTCGAGTCGCTGCATGACCCTCGAGATCGACGGATCGACATCGTGGAACATCGTGCCTCCTTGTCATGCGCGCCGCACACCAACCTCACCCACAACCTAGGCCTCGCGCCATCACGCTCGACGCATCGCGGGCCGACGTCGACTCAGGAGCCGGGGGTCTCGCGATCGAGCACGGCCGCGATCTCGTCCTCACCAATCGCTCCGTGTCGCACGATTCGCCACTGATCATCATGGACCTCGACGACAGTCGACACCTCGCCGTGGCGCTCCCCGCCGTCAACGACACCGGCCAACTCGTCGCGGTCGCGAAACGCGCTCTGCACCTGCGAGGCGCTCTCACACGGCGGCTCGCCGTGGATGTTGGCGCTGGTGACACAGAGTGCGCCGCAACGCTTCAGCACGGCGAGCAATTGCGCATCGTCCGGGACGCGAAATCCCGCGCTCATCGTCGTGCTCCCGACGGTGCGCGCGATCCTCTCGGGCACCGCGACCACGATCGTCAGCGCTCCGGGCCAGAACTTCCGCGCCAGGCGGCGCGCCAGCAGCGGCCACATCACTCCGTACGCCTCGATCTGTTCGACCGAATGCGCGAGTACCGGCAGCGGCTTCGAATCGGGGCGCTCCTTCAATGCGAAGAGTGACTGCACCGCATCGGGGTGAGCCAGGGACGCGGCGACGCCGTAGACGGTGTCGGTCGCCAGGGCGACCACCTTGCCCCTCAGGAGCAGGTCGGCCGCGGTGTCAACGTCGATGATCTCGATCATCCGCGCCTCGCCACCAGGATCCGGGGGTGTCGCGCGAGATCGTCCAGATCGTCCACGTCAGTGAAGCCCGCGGCCCGAGCGGCGCTCGTGACCGCGTCGCGCTGCGTGGTGCCGTGCTCGCACACGAGGACGCCGCGGTCGTTCAACCACGACGGCGCGTCGCGGATGATGACCGCGAGGTCCGCGAAGCCCTCGATGCCGTTCACGTCCGGGGCCACGATGGCGGTCTCGGGCTCGTAGGCGAGCACCGGGTCGAGCGTGGCGAATTCGACGTCGCCCACGTAGGGCGGATTGGCCACGATGAGATCGAGGTGCCCGCGCAGCGAGGGGTCGACCTCGTCGAACCACGACGAACGCACGAAGGACACCGCGTGCAGCTTGTGCTTCAGCGCGTTGCTGCGCGCGAGGGCGAGGGCGTCGATCGATTCGTCCACGGCGACCAGGGTCGCCGCCACGCCACGCGCGCGCAGCTCGTCGAGCAGCGCCAGTCCGATCGCACCCGAACCGCATCCCAGATCGAGGATCGTCGGGGCGACCACGTCGAGCCGCGCCAGTTCGATCAGCGCGGCGCCGACCAGCTCCTCGGTCTCGGGGCGCGGTATGAGGGCCCGGGGATCGACGTCGAGGTCGAGGGACCGAAAGGGCCAGTGTCCGATGATGTACTGCAGGGGCTCGCCGGCCAGGCGACGATCCGCGGCCACGCGAAGCGCGGGCACGGCGTCGAGGTCGCCGCCAGGGATGAACTCCTCGACCAACCAGCGGGCCTCGTGCCGTTCGATACCGGCCGCGACGAGCTGGTTGACGAGATCGCTGTTAACGCCCGTCACTCTCGGCCAATTGGCGCGCACGCTTGTCGGCGAGCAGGGCGTCGACGTAGGTGTCGAGATCACCGTTCAGCACCGCGTCCAATGTGTAGGTGGTCAGGTTGATCCGGTGGTCGGTGACCCGGTTCTCCTTGAAGTTGTAGGTCCGGATCTTCTCGCTGCGCCCGCCGGTGCCGAGCTGGGAGCGCTTGAGGTCACCGATCTCGTTGGCCTGGGCGTCCTGGGCCGCCTTCAAGAGGCGTGAGCGCAGGACGATCAAGGCCTTCGCCCGGTTCTGGATCTGGCTCTTCTCGTCCTGCATGGAGACGACGATGCCGGTCGGCAGGTGGGTGATGCGCACCGCCGAGTCGGTGGTGTTGACGCTCTGACCGCCGGGACCCGACGAACGGTACACGTCGATCTTGAGGTCGCTGGCGTCGATGTTGACGTCGACCTCTTCGGCCTCGGGCAGTACCGACACGGTCGCCGACGACGTGTGCACGCGGCCCTTCGCCTCGGTGGTCGGAACCCGCTGGACGCGGTGCACGCCCGCCTCCTGCTCGAGACGGGCCCAGGCGTCCTCACCCTTGATGAGGTAGATCGCCTCGTCGAGCCCGCCCTGCTCGGATTCGCGCTGTTCGATGACCTCGAGTTTCCATCCGCGCAGTGCCGCGTAGCGACGGTACATCTCGGCCAGGTCGCTCGCGAAGAGATTCGCCTCCTCGCCGCCCTCGGCGCCGCGGATCTCCAGGATGACGTTGCGTCCGATGTTGGGATCGCGCGGCAGCAGGAGCGTCTCGAGGGTCATCTCCAGATCGGGGATCTGCGCCTCGGCGTTGTTCATCTCTTCGCGCCACTGCTCGCGGTCGTCCCCGCTCGATTCATTGAACATCTCGCGTGCGGTCGCGAAATCCTCCTGGACGGCCTTCAGCTGCTGCCAGGCGTTGTTGATCTCGGCGAGTTCCTTGTGGCGACGCGACAGGTCGCGCAAACGCGTGAGGTCACTCGCGACGTCGGGTTCGGCGAGTGCCGCCTCGACGGTGTGTAGTTCGTCCTGAAGTGCGTTCAGGGTCTCGTTAACGGAGCGCACGAAAGTTGGTGAGCGCTCGGGGGCTTACGCCTTCGGAGCGCGCGCCTTGTTGGTCTTTTGCGCGTAGCGACGCTGGAAGCGCTCCACTCGTCCACCGGTGTCGACCAGCTTCTGCTTACCGGTGAAGAAGGGGTGGCACTCGTTGCAGAGTTCCACCGTCATGACGGGCTTGGTCGACTCCGTCGTGAAGGTGTTCCCGCACGAGCAGGTGACGGTCGCTTCGCCGTACTTGGGGTGAATATCTGGCTTCATGAGTGCTCCTTGTTGCGAAGGACAAGTTTACAGGAAAATCAACTGGTCGGCGCGGGGCCCCTGGCGATTTCGGCCAGGAACTCGTCATTGCTGCGTGTGGACTTGAGTTTGTCGATCAAAAGCTCGAGCCCGGCGGCCTCGCGGCCCTCCGAGGCGAGCCCATTCAGCACGCGACGCAGTTTCCAGACCTGGGCGAGGTGCTCGCGGTTGAAGAGCAGCTCCTCGTGGCGGGTGGAGGACGCGTTCACGTCGATCGCCGGGTAGAGGCGCCGCTCGGCGAGACGGCGGTCGAGCTTGATCTCCATGTTGCCGGTGCCCTTGAACTCCTCGAAGATGACCTCGTCCATCTTGGAGCCGGTCTCGACGAGGGCGCTGGCGAGGATCGTCAGCGAGCCGCCTTCTTCGATGTTGCGCGCCGCCCCGAAGAACTTCTTCGGGGGGTACAGGGCGCCCGAGTCGACACCACCCGACATGATGCGTCCGGTGGCCGGGGCGGCGAGGTTGTAGGCCCGCGCGAGACGGGTGATGCCGTCGAGGATGATGACGACGTCACGACCCTGCTCGACGAGCCGCTTGGCGCGCTCGATGCAGAGTTCGGCGACGTGGGTGTGCTCCTCGGCGGGACGGTCGAACGTCGAGGCGATCACCTCGCCGCGCACGCTGCGACGCATGTCGGTGACCTCTTCGGGGCGCTCGTCGACGAGCAGCACCATCAGGTGCACCTCGGGGTTGTTCTCCTCGATCGACTGGGCGATCTGTTTCATGACCGTGGTCTTGCCGGCCTTCGGGGGCGACACGATGAGCCCACGCTGTCCCTTGCCGATGGGTGCGAGCAGGTCGACGATGCGTGGCGTGAGGTCGGTCTTGCCGGCGTTCGTCTCCAACTTCAACTTCTCGTCGGGGAACAGCGGTGTCAGGTCCTCGAAACGCGGACGTAGGCGCGCGACTTCGGGGTCCAGTCCCGCGACGGTGTCGACGCGCAGCAGCGCCGGGTACTTCTCGTTCGATGCGGCCGGCCGGAAACCGCCGACGATGGCGTCGCCCTTGCGCAAGTGGTACCGGCGCACCTGGTTGATCGAGACGTAGACGTCGTTGGGCGACGGGTGGAAGCTCTTGGTGCGCAAGAAGCCGTAGCCGTCGTCACGCAGGTCGAGGAGGCCCTCGATCTCGACGAGCTCGCCCGCGTAGGGCTGATCGGCGTTCTGCATCGATTCGCCCCCGAAGCGCTCACGTCCACCACCCTGGCCACCCTGGCCCCCTGGACGGTTGCGTCGGTTGCGCCGGTTGCGGCCGCCGGGCTCATTCGTGAAGTCGCGCGGCTGGCGCTCACGCTGCTGGTTGTTCTGGCGGGGCGGCTGGCTGTTCTGGCGCTCGGGCGCCTCGCTCGAAGGAGCGGGGTTGTTCGCAGGCGCGGCGGACTCGGTTGGCGCGGTCACGGTCTTGGGGACGTCCTTCGCGTCACGGTCAAACTCGCCGAGCATCGAATCGAAGTCATCGCTCGGGGTCGCGACAGTGCGCCGCGAGCGCACCGCGCGCGTGCTCGGCTCGCTCGACGCCGCTGCGGGACTCGGCTTGGGCGCCGGGCCGTCGCCCATGATGGACTCGATAAGTGCCGACTTGCTCGCGCGCGCGGAGACGTCCACGCCCTTCACTTTGGCAATGGTTTGCAGATCCTCGCGAGTCTTCGACTCGAGATCTGAACGGTCTGGGGTGGGCTTTGCAGCCATGTGGTGTTCCTTTCTCACCGCTCGCAAGAGTTCAGCAGAACGGAGAAGAAAAACAAGAGATGTCGACTTGGGAAGAGTTCCTCACATCGGCGAACGGCCAGATGCGTACGACAATGTGAAGTGTAGCCGACCGCCGCGCGAACGCAAGCGGGGGCGGCGCGACCTAGGCCAGTTCCCCGAGCAACGCCTTCAAGGTGGCGTCGAGCACCACCGGCTTGTCGCTCGTCCCGACCGCGGTGTCGGGGTCCTTCAGCCCGTTGCCGGTGAGCACGCAGACGACGGTCGAACCCTTGGGCACGCCGAACTTCAAGATGCCCGCGACCGACGCCGCCGAGGCGGGCTCGCAGAAGATCGACTCGTGGCGCGCCACGAACCGGTAGGCGTCGAGGATCTCGTCGTCGGTGACGGCGCGGATATCGCCGAGCGATTCGTGGATGACCTCGAGGGCCGGGACCCAACTGGCGGGGTTCCCGATGCGGATGGCGGTGGCGATGGTCTCGGGGTTCGCCACGGGGTGGCCGAGCACGATCGGGGCGGCACCGGCCGCCTGGAAGCCCCACATCTTGGGCAGGCTCGTGATGACGTTCGCGTCGTGGTACTGGGTGAAGCCGCGCCAGTAGGCGGTGATGTTGCCGGCGTTACCGACCGGAATCGAGAGGATGTCGGGCGCCTTGCCGAGCACGTCGACGACCTCGAACGCGCCCGTCTTCTGCCCCTCGATGCGGTCGGGGTTGATCGAGTTCACGATGGTGATCGCCATGTGCTGGGTCAGTTCGCGAGCCAGGTCGAGCGCCTGGTCGAAGTTGCCCCGGATCTGGATCACCTTGGCGCCGTAGACGATGGCCTGGGCGAGCTTGCCCATGGCGATCTTGCCCTCGGGCACCAGCACGACGCAGTCCATGCCGGCCTTCGCGGCGTACGCGGCGGCGGCGGCCGACGTGTTGCCGGTCGAGCCGCAGATGACCGTCTTGGCCCCGTTGGCCTTGGCCTTGGTGATCGCCATCGTCATGCCGCGGTCCTTGAACGATCCCGTCGGGTTCAGGCCTTCGTACTTCAGCCAGACCTCGGCATCGAGCCGGTCGGAGAGTCGCTCGGCGAAGAGCAGCGGGGTGTTGCCCTCTTGGAGGGTGACGACCTCGTCGACCCCACGCAGGTCGAACCACTGGGCGTACTCCTTGATCAGACCGTTCCAGCCCTTCATTTCGCTCCTCCATCGATCACGCGGAAACACGCGCCCACCGAATCGACCGAATCCAGTTTGGCGAGTTCGTCGATCGTGGAGCGGACGTTGTCGGTTCGCGCCGCGTGCGTCACGAAGGAGAGTCGGGCCTCGTCGCCGAAACCGGACTGTTCCATTGACTGGATCGAGACGCCGTGGGCCCCGAAGATGCTGGCGACGCTGGCGAGCACGCCCGGCTCGTCCATGACGTCGAGACTGATGTAGAAGACGCTCGCGATCTCACCCGCGGGGACACTCTCCAACCGGTCATCGACGCTGAAGGGGACATCGTGACGTCCGCTCACCCGATTGCGCGCGGCGTGCAGGACGTCGCCGAGGACGGCCGTTGCGGTGGGCTCGCCGCCCGCCCCCTGACCAAGCCACATCAACGGACCGCTCTTGGCGCCTTCGACGAACACCGCGTTCATGGCGCCGTGCACCGAGGCCAGAGGGTGGTCGACGGGCACCAGCGCGGGATGGGCGCGGCGCGAGATGCCGTGCTCGCCCACCCGCTCGGCGACGCCGAGCAACTTGATCACGTAGCCCGCTCGACGAGCGAAGTCGACGTCGATCGAGCGCACCCCCGTGATGCCCTCGCGCGAGATCTCCTCGCCATTCAGTTCGGTGCCGAAGGCCAGCGACGAGAGGACCTGCACCTTGGCGGCGGCGTCGAATGCGTCGACGTCGGCGCTCGGATCAGCCTCGGCGTAGCCGAGGGCCTGCGCCTCGGCGAGGACGACGCCGTAGTCGCTGCCCTCGCTGGTCATCTTGGAGAGGATGAAGTTCGTCGTGCCGTTCACGATGCCCATGACGCGCTCGATGCGCTCACCCGCCAGCGAGGTGCGCAGCGCACGAAGAATCGGTATGCCCCCGCCCACCGAGGCCTCGTAGAGCAGGTCGGCGCCGTTCTCGTGGGCGAGCCGGCTGAGGCTGGTGCCGTGTGCGGCCATGAGCGCCTTGTTGGCCGTCACGACCGAGACGCCACGGCGAAGCGCCGTCTCGATGTACGTGCGGGCCGGCTCGATGCCGCCCACCAACTCGACCAGGATGTCGAGGTCCTCGCGCGAGGCGAGGGCGACGGCGTCAGTCGTCAGCAGCTCCTTGTCGACACCCGGTCGGTCCTTGTCGATGTCGCGTACCGCGACACCGACGACCTCCAGCGACGCGGTCGCCGCGTCGACCAGTGCGATGTGGCGCGATTCGTCGCCCAGCAGCTGCACGAGGGCGCTGCCCACGAAGCCCGCACCTATTACTCCGACCCGAATTTTCGGCGTGTTCATTGAACAAGGCTAACCGCTGGCACGTTGTGTGAACTTCAAGCCTCGAGGCGGGCGAGGTCGTCAAAGGTCTCGCGACGCAGCACCTCGCGGGCTCGGCCGTCGGCGACGAACACCACCGCCGGGCGCGGCACCCGGTTGTAGTTCGACGCCATGGAGTAGCCGTATGCGCCGGTCACGGGCGTGGCGATCACACTGCCCACGCCGGTCACGCTGGGCAGCCACGCCTCGTCGATCAGGACGTCGCCGCTCTCGCAGTGCTTGCCGACCAGGCGGACAACCTGCGCTCGAGGATCGAGCGGGTGGTCCACGTCGAGCGCCTCGTAGCCCGAACCGTAGAGGACGGGACGGGGGTTGTCGCTCATACCGCCGTCGACCGCCATGTAGGTGCGTTGGGTGACCGGTTTGACCGCGCCGACCCGGTACAGGGTGATGCCCGCTTGGGCGACGATGGAACGGCCGGGCTCGGCCAACAGGCGCAGCGTGGCGGCGAGCCCCGCCTCGGCCGCGGCCTTTCGAATCGACGATCCCCACTCGGTGATCGTGGGCGCGGACTCGTCGGCCACGTAGGCGACCCCGAGTCCGCCGCCGATGCAGAGTTCGTCGAAGTCGTCGTCGCTGGTGAATTCCGAGAGGATCGACAGGGTCTCGACGTAGCCGGCCATGTCGAAGATCTGCGAACCGATGTGCGCGTGCACGCCGTGCAGTCGAACCCCGGGGATCTCACGCAGGTAGGAGATGGCGCGTCGGGCGTCGCCGGTCGCCACCGAGAAACCGAACTTGGTGTCCTCCTGGCCCGTGCGCACGAACTCGTGCGTGTGCGCTTCAACCCCCGGCGTCACCCGCACCAGACAGTCGAATGGCGCGTTCGGTGTGGCGAGGGCACGGATTCGCTCGATCTCGTCGAAGTTGTCGACGATGACCCGGTGCACCCCGACGCTCCACGCGCGTTCGAGCTCGTCGTGGGACTTGTTGTTGCCGTGCAGGATGATCCGACTCGCCGGTACTCCCGCACGAAGCACGATGTCGAGCTCCCCGCCCGTCGACACGTCGATGCAAAGCCCCTCCTCGAAGGCGAGCCGGGCCATCGCGCCACAGAGAAACGACTTCGACGCGAACGCGACGCCGTCGTCAAAGACGCTGGCGGCTTCGCGACAACGCGAACGCAGGGTCGCCTCGTCGTAGACGAAGAGCGGGGTCCCGTAGGTGGCGGCGAGGTCACGCAGTGACACGCCGCCGATGCTCACGTCATCGGGTCGCAAGGTCGCAGTATCGGGCAGCAACGAAACGAGAATCGGCTCAGAACTCATGCACCCACCTTAGAAGTTGACTCGGTTGCTTCTCGAGGCTCATCCATTTCCTTGTTGGAGCGATCGTTGGTGCACTCGCCCCGCACGGGGCCGGGCGACTGGTATTAGTTGCTACATTCTCTTAATGTCCCTCGGCCATCGCATCACGAGAGCCCCGTGTCGACCGTGACGAATCCGGCCGGGGTCGGTCGCCTGCAGTTCCTTGATGCCTTGCGAGGACTCGCGGTGCTGCTGGTGCTGCTCGAGCACGTCGGCCAGTCCCTCTTCCCCCCGTTCGCCACGTTCGCGACCAGGTACCTGCAGATGGGTCAACTCGGGGTCCTGGTCTTCTTCCTCTGCAGTGGGTACATCATTCCCGCCACGCTGGAACGTCGTTCGTCGCTGCGCGATTTCTGGACGAGTCGCTTCTTTCGACTCTTCCCCATGTACTGGTTGAGTCTCCTCGGCGTCAGCGTCGCCCTGAGCGCCGGCGCGCATTTCCCTCCCATCAGCGCGCACGAGTGGTTGAGCAACATAACGATGCTCCAGCTCTACCTCGGTGGTGGCAATGTCCTCGGCCCCTACTGGACCCTCGGTTGGGAGATGACCTTCTACTTCCTGATGAGCGGACTCTTGCTCGCCAAGATGAACACCCGCACTCGTGCGCTCAGCCTCACTGCGAGCGCGGTGATCCTCGTCGGCGTCCTCGCCTCGTCGCTCACGAGCCACCACCTTCCACTCGGCACCTTCGACCTCGCCACGATGTTCACCGGGACCCTCGTCTACCGGGTCCATCACGGCGAACTGCGCTGGCGCGACACCACCATCGCCTACGTCGCAATCTGCGTCGCGGGCTTGACCCTGCTCGTCAAGGTGCTCGGCTCCAACGCCGGACCGGCTGATCTCGGGGACCACCGTTTCGTACCGATGCTCGCCGCCTGGACCACTGCCTACGTCATCTTTCACGTCGGCGCGTGGTGGTGGCGCGTCCACGGGGCCCCAAGCGCGCTCAACGCAACGGGCCGGTGGAGCTATTCGATCTACCTCTGGCAGGGCCTGATCATCGCCGTCATCCGGCCGAGGCATCTCAACCACTGGCTCGTCGCGGCGATCTGGATCGGCGCGACCTTCATCCTTAGTGTGTTCACCTACCGATACGTCGAGACACCGGCCACCGCATGGGGGCGTGGCGTCATCCAACGTCGTGCGCAGCGCAGCGCACCCACGATGGCATCCTGACGAGTTCGTCGTCAGCACAAGCGCCGGGCACCAGGCGAGTCATCGTCGCGGTCCCTGTCGAAATCCAACCGGATCGTCCCATGAGTTCGATTGACCGTCTCGAATGACGCAGGCGCCAGACCGGCGTCACGGTAGTTTCTCGGCACCGCGGCATCGGCGAGCAGTGCGAGGAGAGGAGAGGACGACGGTTCGCCGATAGCGGACCGCAGAGGCCCGCGTTCACCACCACCGAAGTGACGGCTCATTCGTTCGGTAGGCTGATGAGGTAGCTCCCGTAGCTCAGGGGATAGAGCATTGGCCTCCGAAGCCATGTGCGCAGGTTCGATTCCTGCCGGGGGCACCAAGGGAACGGTTGGAGCGCCAGCGACGTGACCGGCCCAGACTCCAAACAGCGCTCCGGGCGTCACGAGGCCGTTGGTCGCGCACAGGAGTCACTTCTGCGCAATGAATCCCGATTGTCCCGCGTTAGAATTTGTCTTTAGCCAGAGGACGCCATGACCGACGAAACGCAGGATGTCAACAACAGAGTGCTGAGCGGCCTCATCGCCGATCACTTCGCCACGCTCTTCGAGAGCACCTTCGAGGACCTCGGCGCCTTCGTGACACCTGAGATGGAGGCCTTCATCGCGAGAGGTGACTTCGACCCGGAACTCAAGGCCAGTATCGATCAGCTGTTCTGGACCTGCGCGTATGAACCTCTGATGGTGTTTCGCACCTTGTTCGCCGCAAGTCTGTTGACCGCGCTTGAAGAAGGTATCGAGACCGAGCCCATCGAGGTCCTCGAGTAGATCAACGCCGACGGAGGGTCGCATGGCCCTCTGTTCCAGATTCACGCGTGCGCAGGCTGGTTGTTCGTCGACACCCCTTCAGGACGCCCAACGCGCAAGCGTGCTTGGCAGAAGTACGTCACCCTAACGCCGCGCACGACAATGGGGACCCCGCGAATCGCACGCGCCGGTGTTGCTCGGAACCTTCACGGACTCGTCGACGTCGCCGCTCGATTCGACGTGGCGACGCAACGACGAAATCCGGGGATCCGCCAAGAATTGGCCCCCCTGGGGATGTCGCTAAGGGACAATCATCATTCGAACGGTGTCGGTGATTGCCGCTCCGCCCGACTGCGATCCGGCCATGATGACGATCGCGTCGCCCGACTGCGCGATGCCGGTCGCCTTGACCTGGGCCACCGCGAAATCGCACAACTCGTCGATATCGGAAAGTGGCGACATGAAGACGTCCTGCACGCCCCACGAACTTCGCAATTGGCGGGCGGTCGACTCGCTCGGCGTGATGGCGATGATGGGCATGGGCGGGCGGAATCGAGAGATCGCCCGAGCGGTCATACCCGAGCGCGTGCAGGCCACGATCGCCACCGCCTTCTCCTCCATCGCGGCCCGCCAGGCAGCTCCGGTGATGGCGGCCGTGATGCGCGTTGATTGCGTGCCACTGCCCACGATCTGCTGGACCCCGAGTGATGACCCCCACTTGGCGTAGTCGAACGACTCTTCCGCGCGCGTCACGATGCGGTCCATCGTGCGCACGGTGCCGACGGGATCGTCACCAATGGCGGTCTCACCGCTCAACATGACGGCGCTCGCGCCGTCGAGCACCGCGTTGGCGACGTCGGTCACCTCGGCGCGGGTGGGGACCTGCGCGTGGGTCATCGATTCGAGCATCTGGGTCGCGACCACCACGGGTCGCGCGTAACGGATGCCGTGACGCACGATCAACTTCTGCAGGTGGGGCACTTCCTCGATGGGCATGCGCACGCCGAGGTCCCCGCGCGCGACCATGATCGCGTCGGAGACGGCGATGATCTCGTCGAGGTTCTCGACGCCTTCACCGGTCTCGATCTTCGCCATCATCATGACGTCGTCACGTGACAACACCGTTCGCACCGAGACCATGTCGAAGGCTGAGCGGACGAAAGACACCGCGAGGATCTCGAACTCCTCGGTGCGCAGCGCCTCCAGGCGGGCGCGATCGTCATCGGTCGGCAAGCGGTCGTTGAGTATCGACGAGGGAAGAGAGAGCCCGGGCTTGCCCATGACGCCGCCGCCGGAGATGACGACCGCCTTGATGGTCTTTCCCGGCGTCACCACCCTGAGCGACACGCCGCCGTCACCGATGTGGATACGGTCATCGGTCCTCAGCTGCGCGAGGATCTCGTGACGCTCGACCGCTATGCGCTCGGCGGTCGAGGTCTCGCCGAAGGCCTCATACAACTCGATCTCGTCACCGACGTTGAGGTTGACGGGGGTCGTGCCGAAGGATCCGGCACGGATCTTGGGACCCGGGATGTCGACCATGATGGCCAGGTGTGGCGCCAGCGCCCGGACCCGGCGAAGCCGCTCGATGCTCGAAGGGATGTCGCCGTGGGCCATGGACAGACGAAAGACGTCGACGCCGGCGTCGACCAGTCCCCGCAGGACCTCATCACTGTCTGAGGCTGGTCCAATGGTTGCTACGATTCGCGTGCGCCGCACGGTATTCCCTTCGCTGCTTTCGGACAAGTCTATTGGAATATGGATTGTCGCCCCAGTGTTGGCAATCGGTTCGAGCCGCGCTCGTCATTCGCTCGCAAGGTCCGATCCGGCCACGACCGAGAAGGTGACGCCGGCGTCGCCTCAGTGACGGACGGGGACCACGACGTCGCGGCCGTCGACGTCGACGACCCGCAGGTTCATGCCGTAACGCTCGGAGAGCTCGGTGCTTCGCACCACGTCACGCGCCGGACCGTCGAGAACGACACTCCCCTGGTCGAGCAGCACCAGACGGTCGGCGAACTGGCCCGCGAGTGTGAGGTCGTGCAGCGTGGCGACCACCGTGAGTCCGCATTCATGTACTTCCTTCTTCAACAGCTCGAGCAGGTCCATCTGGTGGCGCAAATCGAGTCCCGTGATCGGCTCGTCGAGCACGATGACCATCGTCGACTGCGCGAGCGCCCGGGCGATGACCACGCGTTGACGTTCGCCTCCCGACAGGGTCGCGACGTCGCGGTTGGCGAATTCCGACAGCGACAACCGCTCGAGCACGACGTGCACGGCCGTGCGGTCCCCAGTGCTCGGCGCGCGCAACAGGCCGTGGTACGCGACCCTGGCGAGCGCGACGTACTCGCGCACCGTCATCCCGGCCGGCACCTGGGGGTGCTGGGGGACGAGCGCGACCAGTCGGGCGCGTTCGCGTTCGTTGAGCGCGGCGATGGACTGGCCCGAGATCGTGATCGAACCGTGCGCGACACGACGCAGTCCCGCGATCGTCTCGACGAGCGTGGTCTTGCCCGCGCCGTTGGGTCCCACCACCGTGCACCACGAACCGGCCTCGATGTCGAGCGAGATCCCGGCGACCAGCGGCTTCGCGCCGGCCTTGACCGTCAGGTCGCGAATCTCGACCGCGTTCACCGGACCATCGACTTTCGCAGGCTGAGTATCGTGACGAACACCGGCGCACCGATCACCGCGGTGACGACCCCGAGCGGGAGCTCCGACGGGGCCATGACCGTGCGGGCGATGGTGTCGGCGAACACGAGGAACGCGGCACCGAAGAGCACCGAGATCGGCAGGATCCGGCGATAGGACGTGCCCACCAGCAGACGCACGATGTGCGGGACGATGATGCCCACGAAGCCGATGAGCCCGACCGCCGAGACGATGGCGGCCGTACCGAGCGACGACGTCGCGACGACGACCAGGCGCACGCGGCGCACGCGCAGTCCGAGCGAACGCGACTCGTCGTCGCCCACGCTCATGACGTCGAGGGCGCGTCCGGCGCCGACACAGATGATGGTGCACACGAGCACGTAGGGCACGACCATCGTGACCGAGTGCCAGCTCGCGCTCGCGAGCGAGCCCAGCAGCCAGATGTAGACGCGCGCGATGGAATTGGACGACGACTGCTGCTGGAGGAACGTCTGGACGCTCGTGAGCAGCGCCGAGACCGCGACGCCCGCGAGAATCAGCGTCGCGGCGTTCGAGCGCAGCCCGCGCCCTCCGATCAGCCAGGTGCACGCGACGGCGACCATGGCCCCGACGAAGGCCAGTAGCGGCGTCCACGTGGGCGTCGAGCCGTAGTTCGCGCCGACGATGGCGAAGGTCGCGCCGAGCCCCGCCCCCGCGGCGACGCCGAGGAGGTAGGGGTCGGCCAACGGGTTGCGGAACACGCCTTGGTACGTGCCGCCGGCGACCGCGAGCATCGCGCCCGCGAGCAGCCCGAGCACCATTCTCGGCGCACGCAACTGCCAGATGATCGTCGACTGGAGCCCGGTCAGGGTGGTGTGACCGATGCCCACGTGGCTGAGGGCGTCACCGACGACCCGCCACGTGCCGATGGACGTGGGCCCCACCACGAGTCCGCAGACCATCGCGACGAGCAGGGCGACCAACGTCGCGATCGTCACTGTCACCACGCGGCGACTGGTCGGCGGGTTGGTGGGCACGGACCGCTAGTTCCAGACCTTCGGGTCACCCAGTGCGCTCTTGACCGCCGCGGTGAACTGGTTCATCAGCGTGGCCAGACGCGGCCCCCACCGTGACGCGACGTCGTCGTTGAGGTTCACCACGTGGCCGGTGACCACGGCGCTCACCGAGGCGAACCCGGCGCGCGCGGCGACGGTCGCGGCGTTGACCTTGCAGCACACGGTGTCGGCGAGGAAGATCAGCTTGGGGTCAGCGCTCGCGATGTACTCCGAACTCAGTTGGGGGTAGCCCGCGTCGGCGCTCGTCGCGTCGGCGTCAGCGATGTTGATGACGCCCAGTGCCTTCAGGAGCGAACCGACGAACGTGTCGCTGGTCAACGAGTAGTACGTCGGGTCGAGCTCGTAGTACGCGGTGAGCTTCTTGGTGGGGTGCGAGGGCACCGACGCGATGTCGCGCCTGATCGTCGTGTGGAGCGACGTCGCCAGCTTGTTCGCCGCGACCGCGTGGCCGGTCAGGGTACCGAGTTGGCGGATCTCGCTCAACGCACCGGCGACCGAGGTCGGAGCATTCTGGGACACGACCTTCACGCCGAGAGCGGTCAACTTCTCGACGATTGAATTGGCGTCGTACGCGACGATCACGAGGTCGGGCTTGGACGACGGGTGGGCCGTCGAGGTCGTGCAGATCCCGAGCACGGATTCCACGCTCGGGTTGAGCGCGTTGACCCGCTTGGTGGGCAGACCACTCGTCGGGAAGTTCGAATCCGAATCGACCGCTTGCACCTGGGGTCCCGCGCCGATCGCGTACAAGGTCTCGGTCGCGGTGGGCGACAACGAGACGATGCACCGGGGCGGCGAGCTCGCGGCGCCAGCGCCGGGTCCGCCGATGAATGGCACCGCCATCGCACTCAGCGAGAGTGCGAGGAGGAGTCGCGGGAACATGATCATGGATATCTCCTTTTCGTCGAAGGGGGTTGGACGACGGATGGATATCCGAACGACCGCTCCTTACCTCGAGAGCTGTCTTTCACTTCTCCTCGCAGCAGGCGACCTGGCTACGCGACCTTCGAGAAGGCCACTTACAGTTGCGGGACAGCGTTGGAGTCACACCAACTTCGCTGCCGCGAGGCAACTCGACCTTAGCCCAGGTACCGGCGACCCGAAATCGCCCGGCACGGCCAGCGCCCGCGACGGGCCCACCATGGTTCGCGCGGTCAATGCGACGAGATCGCACCCACGTCGTGCAGGGAACCGTCGCGAAGCTCCACCCGACGAGTGGCCCGAACGTGATCGCCGTCGCGGTGCGAGATGACGAGCACCGCGCGCTCGTCATAGCGCTCGGCGATCGACGACATCACGATGGTGGCGGTCTCCTCGTCGAGTCCCTCGGTCGGTTCATCGAAGATGACGAACGCACGGTCCACGAGCACTTCGCGAGCGATGCCGAGACGGCGCTGTTCGCCTCCGGAGAGTCCCGTCTCGACACCCCCGAGACGGGTGTCGAGACCTTCGGGCATACCCGCGAGAAGTCCGGCGAGCCCCGCCGTCGCGAGCGCCGCACGTAACTCGTCGTCGGTCGCGGTGGGCTTGGCGACGCGCAGGTTCCCCGCCAGCGACGTGGCGAACACGTGGGGGGCGTCGTCGACGAAACCCACGTGCTCGCGCACCTGGGTGGACTGGAGTCGCGCGTAGCTCGACGCTCCGAGCGACAGCACGCCGGCGTCGGGGTCGAGGAACTTCGCGAGCAGGCGCGCGAAGGTCGTCTTGCCACCCCCGCTCGGTCCCCCCAGTACCACGAGTTCGCCGGCCACGAGTCTGAATGACGCGTTGGCCAGCACGTGCGTGTCCGCGAAGCGCTGCTCGAGGTTCGCGCCGCTCAGTTCAGTGACGTCGCACGGCACGGACCCCACCTGATCGGGCTCGCGCACGGGTGCGTCGACGCGGGTGAGCGCGTCGAGTCGCGCCAGTGCCGCGCGGTCCCCGCGCAGTCCCACCAATGACGGAGCGACACCCCCCACCAACTCGAGCGCGGTCACGCTGAGCAGGGCCGGCACCGCGAGCAGGGCCGGTGCCAGTTCCAAGCGGCGAAGCGCCACTGCGCTACACCCGACGACGCCGATCACGCACAGGCCCGACACCAGCGTCGCGAGACCCGAGATCACACCCATCATCGCGGTGCGACGGTGCAGCGCTGCGTCAAGACGGTCCTCGAGCGCGTCGAGTTCGTCCATGAGCTGCGACGATGCGCCGGTCATGACGTACTCGTCGCCGCTCTGGGACGCCCGATCGAACAGGGAGGTCATGGCGCGACGAACGTCGTCCATGGCGTCCTCGGAATGGGTCCCGAGACGCGCCGCCAGGAACGGGAGGCCCGCGGCGCTGATCAACAGTCCGGCGAACAGCACCATCGCCGTCCACGGCACGAGCACACCACAGATGGCGACGGTGACGAGCCCGGCGCACATGCTCGTCATGAGGGGACCAGCGACGGCGGTGAGCAGGTCCTGGACCCGTTCGACGTCGCGCAGCACCACGTCGACCACCTCGGCACTGTTGGGACCGAGCCCCGCGGGGACGAGTGGCTCCAGGACGCGCGCCACCGACGCGCGCACGTGGCCCATCACCGCGAGTGCGGCCTGGTGCGTCTGGGTCCGTTCGACGTAGCGACCAGCCGCCTTGGACAGGGCGAACAACTGGACGAGACCCATGGGCACGGTGAGCGACAGCACCACCGGCTCCTGGGCGGCGCGCACGATCAGCCACGCCGACGTTCCGCTCAACCCGATCGTCGACAGGGTGACGAGCAGCCCGGACCACAGCGCGCGGCGAAGGGCGGACCGCTCCTGCTCGAGCGCCCTGCGCACGATCGACTCAGACCGCACCGGACACCTTCAACGGCTCCAGCAGAATCGACGCGTCGACCGTGAACGGCCGGTGCGTCGCGACGATTCGTGTCATCGTCAACGCGGTGATGGTGTTCATCACCAGCCGGGCACTCTCCTCGTCGAGGTGCGACGTCGGCTCGTCGAGCACCAGCACGAGCGGACGGCGCACCAGACAGCGCACCAGTGCGAGTCGGCGACGCTGGCCCGCGGAGAGTTCCGTCGATCCCTCGCCGAGGGGGCGGTCGAGTTCGAGCGCAAGCCCGACCTCGGCCATCGCGCCCAGAATCGTCGCGTCATCGATTGCGTGGTCGCCCATCTGGACGACCGCGCGCACCGAATCACCGGGCAGCGTCGGGTCCTGAGGGAGCCACGCCACACGGTCGCGCCACGAATCCAGGTCGAGGTCCGTCATCGCCACGCCGTCGACGAGCACCGAGCCACTCGCGGGACTGCGCAGGCCGCACAGCACACGGAGCAGCGTGGTCTTGCCCGAACCGGACGGACCCACCACGCTCACGAGCGAACCCGACTGGATCGTCGCGTTGAGCGGCGCCACCACGGCCGACGCGCGCTCCGCTCGAGCCACGACCAGATCGCGCAATTCGATCACCGGCGCCGCCGTGGGCGCGGCCAGCGCCCCGCGATGGGGCGACGTCTCGAGATGATCGAGTAGGTCGGTCGCCGCGGCGATGCCGTCGGCCGAGGAGTGAAACTGCGCCGCGGACCGGCGAAGCGGCAAGAACACCTCGGGCGTGAGCAGCAACACCGCCAAGGCGGTCGAGAGTCCCAGCGTGCCGTTGAGGAGTCGCAGTCCGAGCACCAGGGCCACGAGTGCGGTCGCCAGCGACGAGAGCAACTCGAGCGCGAAACTCGAGAGGAACGCCACGCGTAGCGTCCCCATGGTGGTGCGCTGGAGCGCCTCGCCCACCTCGTCCAGGTTCCTCACCGCGTCCGTCGAACGGTTGAAGGCCTTCAGGACCGTCATCCCTCGGACGACGTCGCCGAAGTACCCGGCCAACCGCTGCTGATCGTGCCAGCGCTCGTCCATCTTCTCCTTCGCCGCCAGGCCGAGCAGCACCATGAAGACCGGCAGCAGGGCCACGCTCACGAGCACGATCGAGGCGCTCCACAGATCGTGGACGCTGAGCCATCCGAGCAGGATCACCGGCGCCAGCGTGGCGAGCACGAGCGACGGCACGTACTTCGCGATGTAGGTCTCGATGGCGTCGACGCCGCGGGTACACAACTGCACCGTCGCGTCCACGCTCGACATCGGACCGTTCGTGAGGACCTGGCGAAGAGCCCTTCGTCGCAGATCGCGGCGCACCGGTCCCGCGATGCGTGACGTGACCGGCTCACTCGACGCCACGCACAGCATCCGAAGAACGGTTGCGACGATGAAGATCGCGCTGTCGCACGCGAGCCGCGCGCGCGAGTGATGAAAGAGCGCACCGAGCAACGTCGCGAGCGCGACGGCCTGTCCAATGATCGCGACCGTGCCGACGAGTCCGAGCGCCACCGCCGCCACGAGCGCGCGCCGCACCAGTGGCGAGGTGCGGCCCAGCCGTTTCAGCAGGGCCGAAGGCCGTTCGGCCCTACGCACGGATCAAACGTTCGTGGGGTGCTGGGACGTCTCGCTGGCCGAGCCGGGACGGCTCACGCGCTTACGGAAGATCCAGTACGTCCAACTCTGGTACAGGAGGACGAGGGGCGTGAAGATCAGGGCCACCCAACTCATCACCTCGAGCGTGTAGCGGTGCGACGCCGCACCCACGATCGAGATGTCGAAGTGAGGGCTCACCGACGAGATCAGCACGTTCGGGTACAGGTTCAAGAAGAGCGTCGAGAAGAACGCCACGATGACGATGGCGGTCGCTAAGAACGCCCAGCCCTCCAACTTCTCGCGCACGAGCCAGCTGACGCCCGCCAAGGCCAGGATGCCGACGATCGGCAGCAGTGGCGGCACGAGGCCCTCGTGATGCATGGTGTGAGCGGTCTGGTAGGTCCACAGGAGGAATCCGGTCACGGCGAGGAACGTCACCGGTGCGAGCCGTGTGGCGATTGCGTGCGCTCGGTCGCGGATAGCGCCGTCGGTCTTCAAACCCAGGTAGGTGGCCCCGTGAAGGGTGAAGAGCAGTAACGTGCTCACCCCACCGAGGAGCGCGTAGGGCTTGACGAGGTCGAAGAAGTTCCCCGTCCACGTGGCGTTGGCCGCGATCGGCACCCCGTGCACGAAGTCCGCGAACGCGACGCCCCAGAGCAGTGCCGGCAGCGCCGAACCCCAGAAGATGGCCCGGTCCCACCACGTCGTCCACCGGGCGTCGTCGCGCTTGTGACGGAATTCGAACGCCATGCCCCGGAAGATCAACGCCGCGAGGACGAGGAAGAGGGCCAGGTAGAAGCCGCTGAAGACCGTCGCGTACCAGAGGGGGAAGGCCGCGAAGGTGGCGCCACCCGCAGTGAGCAGCCAGACTTCGTTGCCGTCCCAGACCGGTCCGATGGTGTTGATGACGACGCGTCGATCGGTGTCGTCCTTCGAGACGAAGGGCAGGAGCGTGCCGACGCCGAAGTCGAATCCCTCGAGGAAGAAGTAGCCCAGCCAGAGGACCAGGATGAGGGCGAACCACAGTTGTTGGAGACCACTGGGGCTTAGGGGGTGTAGGGCGAGCAACATTGTTTCTCCTAGTAGATGAGCTCAGGAACGCGCTCGGCTTCCTCAGACGTTTCGATGACGGGTGGAATCTTGGCGAGCTTCAGCATGAGGCCGATCTCGATCACCGCCAAGAGGGTGTAGATGGCGGTGAAGCCGATCAGACTGGTGGCGACGTACCCGGGCGAGATGAGCGTGACCGCCTTGGACGTCTTCAAGAGTCCGTAGACCACCCAGGGCTGACGACCGACTTCGGTGAAGATCCACCCGAAGCTGTTCGCGAGGAACGGGGCCAGCACCATCCACGACGCGAAGCGCAAGAACCGGGGGGACTTCTCGAGACGGTGCTTGCGCACCAGCCAGAGGGCGACGCCGCCCAAGAGGAAGAGCAGGATCCCGAGTCCGACCATCAAGCGGAACGTCCAGTAACAGACCCAGATCACCGGCACGTAACTACCCGCACCGTACTTCTGGGTCGCCTGCTTCTGCAGTTGGTTGATCCCCTGGACCTTGCCGTCCCAGGTGTTGGTCGCGAGCACGCTCAAGATGTGCGGCACGCGCACCTGGAAGACCGCGTTGCCCGAGAGGTCGCCAATGGTGAGCAGCGAGAAACTCGCGCCGTTGGTGGTGTTGTAGAGGGCCTCCGCGGCGGCCATCTTCATGGGCTGCTGGACCTCCATCTGCTTGGCTTGGCTGTCGCCGAGGAACATGGTCGCGATCGACGCGAGCACGGTCACGACGATCGCCACGCGCGCGGCCTTGCCGAATCCGGCGAGGTCGTGGCCCTTGCGCAGGTGCCACGCCGCAATCGCGAGCATGAAGACCGAACCAGTCAGGAATGCCGCGGAGAGCACGTGGCCGTAGGCGGCGAGGAACGTCGGATTGGTCATCACGGCCCAGAAATTGGTCATGACCGCCTGGTGCGTCCTCGCGTCGATCGCGTATCCCACCGGGTGCTGCATCCACGAGTTCGCGGCGATGATGAACGCCGCCGACAGCATGGTCCCGATGCTGGCCATCCAGATCGAGGCCAGGTGGATGCGCGCGCTGACGCGGCCCCTGCCGAAGATCCAGATCCCGATGAACGTGGACTCGAGGAAGAAGGCCAACAGGGCCTCGATGGCGAGCGGTGCGCCGAAGATGTTGCCGACGAACACCGAGTAGCGCGACCAGTCCATGCCGAACTGGAACTCCTGGACGATCCCGGTCACGACGCCAATGGCGAAGTTGACGAGGAAGAGCTTGCCGAAGAACTTGGTCATCCGGTCATAGGACAGGTCACCGGTCCGGTACGTCGCTGTCTGGAGGATCGCCACGAGCAGGCCCAATCCAATAGTCAGCGGAACGAACAGGAAGTGAAAAACAGTCGTGATACCGAACTGCCATCGAGCCAACGACAGTGTTGAGATACCTGCAATAAACGTAGTCATGAAACCCAACGTAACTAGCCCATCATGGTTATCCCCGAGAACGAATGGGGTCGAAGGTCATTTTCTCGAAAACAGATAGTGACCTCACGTGATCCGTCCGTCGTCGCCAGGATCACGCGGCGAGGCACGTACGAATCTCGCCGTTACCCCGGCGAAAGTGGTGCCGCGACGCGAGCGGCCATGACGCTGAAAGCGCGGCGGCGTGGCGGGCCGACCGCCGCGGCGCGAGTGACGTCGAGACGGTTCGCCGCACGGCGGCGTGGTCTATTTGGCGCGCAGGCGCGAGAGGAATCCGCCGGACGAGGACTTGACCGAAGGGGCGTTCTTGTCGCACGTGCAACGTTGGTTCTTGGGTACCCCCGCGAGCGCCTGCTCGATGTGGTTACCGCACCCCTTCCAGGTGGGCTTGGCGCACTGCTTGCACGTTGTCTTCTGGCACATGATTGCTGCTTTCTTCTTCTGTTGTTAGTCGCGGACCGAGCCCACGAGTTGGAGATCTGTCGCGGCGGGCGAATGTGACCACGTCGCGTAGCCGCCGTCGAGGTTGCGCACGGTGAAGCCGTGCTGGTTCAACATCAACGTGGCGACGTGGCCGCGCTGGCCCACCTGGCAGTAGACGACGACGTCGCGAGATCCGACCTCATCGAGTCGCAGGCGAAGTTCGTTGAGGGCGATGTTGATCGCTCCGGGGATCGAACCATTCGCGAACTCCGACGGGTCGCGCACGTCCACGATCGTCGCGCCCGCGGCGCGCGCCTGCTCGAGCTCGTGCCACTGCAGCGACCGGGTCAGTCCGGTGAGGAGGTTCTCGGCGATGTACCCGAGCATGTTGACGGGGTCCTTCGCCGAGCCGAAGGGCGGCGCGTAGGCCAGTTCGAGGTCGGCCAGCTCCGGAGCCGTCATGCCGGCGCGAATCGCCGTCGCCAGCACGTCGATCCGCTTGTCGACGCCGTCGGTTCCTATGCCCTGGGCGCCGAGGACGGCCCCCGACACGGGGTCCACCAGCAGCTTGAGGGCCATGGGCCGGGCGCCGGGGTAGTACCCCGCGTGCGAGGTCGGGTGCGTGTGGATGACGAGCGCCGCGCGGCCCTGACTCGTCAGGCGCTTCTCGTTCCACCCGGTGGTCGCGATGGTGAGGTCGAAGACCTTGACGATGGCGGTCCCGATCGTGGCGACGGGGCGCACGGTACGACCCGCGATGTGGTCGGCGACCACCCGTCCCTGACGGTTGGCGATATTGGCGAGCGGCACCAGCGTCGCGCTGTCGTCGAGCGCGTCGCGCTTCTCGACCGCGTCGCCAATGGCGTAGATCGACGGATCGCTCGTCCGGTTGAAGGCGTCAACGGCGATGCCGCCGCGCTCACCGACCGTGAGGCCCGCCGCGCGGGCCAGAATCACCTCGGGTCGCACACCGATCGAGACGATCACCAGCTGCGCCTCCAGCACTGCGCCCGATGACAGTTCCACAGCGTCACCCGTCACACGAGCGACTGATTCATTGAGGTACAACGACACACCGTGCGCGACCATTTCGTCCGCGACGAGTAGCGCCATCTCGGGGTCCAACGGGGCCAGCACCTGGGCGGACGCCTCGACCACACTGGTGGCGATACCACGACGCATGAGATTCTCCGCGATCTCGAGACCGATGAATCCGCCGCCGATGACCACCGCGCGCTGGGGGTGGTTGCGGGCGACCGCGTCGATCCGTTCCACATCCTCGACGGTCCGCAAGGGATACGCCCGCTCGATGCCCTCGATCGGGGGGACCACCGGTGACGCGCCGGGGCTCATGACGAGGACGTCGTAGTCGAGGGTCTCGTCGTCTCGCGTCAGCAGATCGCGCACGGTGACCCTCTTGGCGCGCGGGTCGATAGCCGTGACCTCGTGGCTGACGCGCACGTCGATGCGGAAGCGTTCGTAGAGACTCACGGGTGTCTGCAGCAGCAGCGACGCCTCGTCCTCGATCACGCCACCGACGAAGTAGGGCAAGCCGCAGTTCGCGTACGAGACGTGACCGCTCTTCTCGACGACGATGATCTCCGCGTCGTCGAGCAGACGGCGCAAGCGCGTCGCCGTGGACATGCCTCCGGCCACCCCTCCGATGATGATGACTCGCATGATGCTCCTTAGGCCAGGCTCAAGAAGAGCTTTTGAAGTTTTTGGGTGACCTCGTCACTGTCGACCGACGGATCGCTGATGCACTCGCGCAGGCTCGCCGAGATGAGCGTGAAGGCCGCGGTGTTGACTGCCTTCGCGACGGCGGCCATCTGGGTCACGATGTCGTCACAGGAACGGCCCTCGTCGAGCATGCGCACGACGGCGCCCAGTTGTCCGTGGGCTCGCCTCACCCGCTTGGTGATGGCCTCGAGTTGGCGCTCATCGCCAAGCGTGTGCGCGAGGGTGGAGTCGTCGGGACCGGTCATGAGGCAAGTTTACATACCCTATGGGGTATATGCAACAGGAGGTGCTGTAGTGGTCAACCACGACGGAGGTGGTCGTTTCAGCGTCGCTCACGGCGCAGTAGCTGCCACGCGAGCCCGTGGGCTCGATTCGCGACTCGGTCGCTCAGGAGACGGTCATGCCACCGTCGACGGCGATGTCGGCACCGGTGATGGCCGACGCGGCGGGTGAGCAGAGCCACGCAATAGAGGCGGCGACCTCCGCCGGCTCGATGAGGCGACCGATCGGCTGGTTCTTGGCGAATTCCTCTTCACTCGCGAGCCCGTAGACGTCGGCCGACGCCTTCAGAATCGCGGTGCGCGTGGATCCCGGGCTCACCGCATTGGCGGTCACACCATGTTCGGCGAGGTCCATCGCCACGCCTCGGATGAGTCCCACGACGGCGTGCTTCGCCGCCGAGTAGGCGGCCAGATGATAGAGACCGGTGCTGCCCGCCGCCGAGGCGACCGCGACGATGCGGCTCTGGGCGTCACGACCGTTGGCGATGAGTGTCGCGGCAGCGGCTTCGATGAGCCGACGCGTGCCGAGCACGTTCACCGACCACACCGCATCCCACGCGGCGTCGCTGACCTCCCACAATGGCGCTCCCGCGCCGATGACGCCCGCACAGGCGACCACCGCGTCGAGTCGGCCGAAGTGTCGCGTCGCTGTTTCGACGGCCAACTGCATGTCGGTGGCGCTGCGCACGTCGCCCACCAGTCCGAGGACCGACTCGCCGTGGCGCGCGACGACCGCGTCGAGGTCCGCGCGCGTCGCGAGCGCGTACGGAACGTCGGCGATATCGCGGCAGCGGTCCACCGCCACCACGCGGTACCCGTCGTTCACCAGCGCGTCGACCGTGGCGGCGCCGATCCCCCGGGCTGCACCCGTGACGATGGCGACTCGGCTCATGAGCCCAGCTGGCGGAAGAAGTCGGGCGGGGCGACCACGTCGCCGCGGTTGAGGTCCGCGATGTCGGCCTTGCCGATTCCGAGGAGGGTCGAGTCGATGCCGCTGCGCAAGACGTCGAGCACGTTCTCCACGCCCGCCTGTCCGTTCGCGGCGAGGCCCCAGAGGTAGGCACGACCGATCATGACGCCCTTGGCGCCGAGCGCGAGGGCCTTGACGACGTCACTGCCGCGGCGCACCCCACCGTCGAGCACGATCTCGATCTGGTCACCGACGGCGTCGACGATCCCCGGCAGCGAGCGGATCGGCGCGGGGGTGCCGTCGAGGTTGTTGCCGCCGTGGTTGGAGACCGACAGCGTCGTCGCGCCCAGGTCCACGACGCGTTTGGCGTCGTCGACGCGGCTCACCCCCTTGACCATGAACGGCCCGTCCCACTGGGCGCGCAGCCACGCCACGTCCTCCCAGCTCGGCAAGACGCTCTGCATCCACTCGTAGTAGGCGCCGAAGAACGTCGGGGGCTTGGTGCCGAGCGGGGCCATGTTGGGGGTCGTGAGGTCGGGTAGGTGCCCGGACTTCACGAACGCCCAGAGCCAGCCTGGCCGTGACAGGGCCTCGGGCGCCAACTTGAGGGCGTTGCGCAAGTTGACCTTCTCGGGGATCCAGGGGCTGCCCCAGTCGCGTCCGTTGGCGAAGGACCAGTCGAGGGTGAGGATGATGCCCTTGGCGCCCGCGGCCTTCGCGCGCACCATACGGGCGACCATGACGTCGCGGTCGCCCGACCAGTACATCTGGAACAGGACCTGGTTGTTGACCGCGCAGACCTCCTCGACCGAGCGGCTGGCGAACGAGCTCAGCCCCATCGCGACGCCGCGTGCGGCGGCGGCCCGGGCGACGGCGACTTCGCCGTCGGGATGGACCGCCTGGACCCCGGTTGGCGAGATGATCACCGGCATCGACACGGACTGACCCATGAGCGTGGTCGCCATGGAGCGCTCGCGCGCCAGTCCCGCGATGTGCGGAGCCAGTCCCAACTGATCGAACGAGGCGAGGTTGTCGCGCGAGGAAAGACCCTTCTCGGATCCGGCGATCAACGCTCCGTAGACCGACTTCGGCAAACGCTGCTCGGCGCGACGCTGTGCGACGGCCACTGTCTCAAACCACTTACCGGCCACGTATCCTCCAAAGACTCCTCGCAACTTTACAGGAGTCCTCGGAGAGCTCCGTTAGCGACTGGTGATGGCGACCGGCACCCGCTTGGAGTGATCGGGTGATGGCGTCGGACGAAGGGCCACCGCAACGCGCTTGTTCTCGAGCGCGGTCTCACCGTGTCCGAACACGCACTCGGGGTCGGGATCGGTCAGTTCCAGGCCGGTGAAGAATTTCGCGGCCATGCACCCGCCACGGCACGCGTCGTAGGAACCGCACGACACACACGCGCCGGGATTGCCCGGTTCGCGCAACGAACGGAACAGTTCGCTCGACGTCCAGACCGCGGCGAAGCCCGCGTCGCGGACGTTGCCAGCCTTGAACTCGTCGTGGATCACGAACGGACACGCGTAGACCTCGCCCACCGGATCGATGAGGCAGACCACCCGTCCGGCACCGCACAGGTTGAGCCCTTCGAGGGGATCGCCGAGGGCCGAGAGGTGGAAGAACGAGTCGCCGGTGAGCACGTTGGGCCGCTCGAGCAGCCACTGGTACAGGCGGCGGTTCTGCTCGCGGGTCGGATGCAACGCATCCCAGACGTCCACGCCCCGTCCCGACGGACGCAGCCGGGTGAGACGCAGTTCGGCGCCGTAGTGCTGGGCCAACGCCTCGAACTCGTCGAGTTGCTCGATGCTGTCACGCGTCATGACGACCGAGATCTTGAACTGCCCGAAGTTCGCGGCCTTCAGATTGTCCATCGCCGTGCGCGCCTGGGCGTAGCTGCCCTCGCCGCGGATCCGGTCGCTGGTCGTCGCGTCGGCACCGTCGATCGAGATCTGGATATCGAGGTAGTCAATGGCCGCCAGGCGTATCGCCGCCGCCTCGTCGATGCGGGTGCCGTTCGTCGAGAACTTGACGCCGACCTTCTGGTTGACGGCGTGCTCGACAAGCTCGAAGAAGTCGCGCCGGATCATGGGTTCGCCGCCGCCGATGTTGATGTAGAAGATCTGCATCGCCGCGATCTCGTCGATCAGCGCCTTCGCCTCGTCCGTCGATAATTCCATCGGATCGCGCCGGCCCGATGAGGAGAGACAGTGGGTGCAGGCGAGGTTGCACGCGTAGGTGAGCTCCCACGTCAGACAGATCGGGGCCGCGAGACCGCTCTCGAATCGATTGCGCAACGACTGGTCAGCGCCCATTGAGGATCTCCGACTTCACGAGTGAGGCGAGCGCGCGCACGTAGCGCTGGTGCTGGCCGACCGGCACGACCGCGTCGATGGCCTCGTCGGCGCTGGTGAAGCCTTCGAGGCTGCGCACCAGCGCCACCAGTTCCACTGACTTCAAGAACACGAGGCGTCGGTTGCCGTGGTGATAGGCGAGCGCGCCGAAGGCCTCGTCGCGAATCGAGACCTGGTCGCTCAACTTCCAGGGAGCCGACGCGTCGAAGTCGAGCGCCATCGTTGGCACCGGCATTTAGTAGACCCCGCAGAGGCCGTCGATGGAGACTTCCTCGACGAGCAACTCCTCGACGTCGCCTAGTTCAACAACTTCTTCGTCAGCCAGAAGCGTGTCTGTCGTCATGTGATCCCCTTTCGGACTGCATCTATTCTGCCGTGTCGACGCACCCCACGTGATCTCGTCGTGGAAAACTGGTGATGTGGACGCCCAACTTTCCCTCGCCCCCTCGGCCGCGGGGGCACCAATCCCCCCCGGGACCACGGTGATCCTCGACGAGACAGCCCAGTTTCTGGGCCACACGTTCATCGCCGGTGGATCCCCGTGGCGACTGCTGCGCCTGCCCGGAGGTTCGAAGTCGGTGCTCGACCGGTGGAGCAGTGGTGGCACTGTCCGAGCGGGCGAGGAACGATTGGCGAGGACCCTGATCCAGCAGGGACTCCTTCGTCCGCTCTATCGTGTGACGCTCGACGTCGAGCAGATCGACGTGGTCATCCCCGTGCGTGACGACGTCCCCGGGCTTCGCCGTCTGCTCGGTTCGTTGCGGGGCTTGCACGTCACCGTGGTCGACGACGGCTCCGTCAATCCCGGCCTGGTCAACGAGTGCACCCAACTCTTCGGCGCGACCCTGGTCACGCTCGGCCAGAACCGTGGCCCCGGCGCCGCGCGCAACGCGGGGGCCGACGCGACCTCGCGACCACTCATCTGTTTCATCGACGCCGACGTCGCACTCGATGACGCGCACGACGTGCTCGCCCGCCTCTACGCCCAATTCCCCGACCCCCTGCTCGGCGCGTGCGCTCCTCGAATCAGAGGTGGGGCGGGGGACTCGATCAAGGATCGTTTCGAACAGCGCTTCAGCCCACTCGACCAGGGTGAGCGCAGCGGACTGGTCATGCCCGAGGGATCGATCTCGTACGTGCCGAGTGCGTGCCTGATGGTGCGTCGCGATGCCTTCGACGACGGATTCGACGAGGAGTTGCGTACCGGTGAGGACGTCGACCTCGTCTGGCGTCTACACGACCGGGGCTGGCTCGTTCGCTACGTCGCCGACGTCGTCGTGGCCCATCGCGCACGAGCCACGTGGCGACGGTGGTTCGCTCAACGCGTGGGCTACGGGAGCTCGGCGGGTGAGTTGGCGATCCGCCACGGCTCGCGGTTGGCACCGGTTCGCGCCGACGCGTGGACCCTGGTCGCCTGGACGTCGGTACTCGCGGGCAGACCTCTGATCGCGCAACGGATCTACCGCGTCACCCGTGAACGGCTGGGCGAGCGACTGGTCACCCAGGGCGACGACGACGTGTCCGACGCCATTGTCCGCAAGGCCATGATCGCAACGGGTGGTCCCCTCGCCCGGGCACTGGTGCGCACGTTCGGAATCGCGATACTGGCGGCGGCGCTGCACCCACGACTACGACGTCGCGCGCTGCTCATCTTCGCCGTGGGGACCGCGTGGCGATGGCGCCACCAGCGCGTGCATCTCGCTGACATCCCCCTCGCCGTTGCCGACGACGGCGCCTACGGTGTGGGCGTCATCAAGGGGGCGTGGCGCACGCGGTCGCTGACGCCGCTCACGCCACAGATCAAGAAGTCATCGCTGAGCGTGCGCGACGTGTTGGGTATCCCCTCGAGGACGACGAGGTAGTCCCGGCGGCGAGACTCCTACGGCCGGGACCACACCGAATCGGCACCTCGCCGTGCCAACTGGCGCGACGCTGATCGGATCAGAAGCGAATGACGCCCCGGAGATTCTCGCCCGACGCGAGGTCCTCGGCCGCCTGCTGCACCTGGTCGATCGTGTACTCCTTGGTGATCAACTCGTCGATGAAGAACTTCCCCTCGTGGTGCATGCGCAGCAGGCGCGGCACCTGGATCCTCGGGTTCTCCGAACCGAAGACGGTTCCACGTAGCTCCTGGTTGCTCATCGAGAACATCATCATGTTGATGTCGACGTTGGTGAGCGTATTCGCCGCCAGCGTGGTCGCGACGATGACCCCGCCCTTGGCCGTGATCGACCTCGCCTCCTCCAAGAGCTCCGACGTGAGGTTGTCAACCGTGATGATGACCACGTCGCAGTTCTTTCCGAAGGTCAGGTCGGGCAGGATCGTGAACGCCGCGTCGAGCGTGGTCGCGCACCCGTGGGTCGCACCGATCTTGAGGGCCCGGTCGATCTTGGACTGGTTCGTGTCGATCGCGATGATCGCGCGGGCGCCCGCGTGCGCGGCGCCCTGGATCGCGCCCGAGCCCACGCCGCCGCAGCCAATGACCGCGACGGTGTCACCGGGCTTCACGTCGCCGCGATTCACGGCCGATCCGAAGCCCGTGGAGATGCCGCACGAGATGAGCGCCGCGGCGCGAAGGTCGTACCAGGGCTCGATACGGATCAGCGACGCCTCGTGCACGACGATGTACTCGGAGAACGAGCCGATCTGACACATGCGGTTGAGGACTTCCTCGCCGTAGTGGTGGCGCCAGGTGCCGTCCGCGATCATCGGACCGGCCAGGATGGTCGCGCCCATGTCGCAGATGTACTGGCGTCCCGACAGGCAGTAGTCACACTTGCCGCACGACGGTACGAACGAGACCGCGACGTGGTCGCCCTCTTTGAGCGAGGTGACGTTCGCGCCCACGGACTCGACGATGCCCGATCCCTCGTGGCCACCAATGACCGGGAACATGGACTCACGACCCGAGATCATGGCCATCACCTCGGGCGCCATGCCGATGTCGCCGTGTCGAAGGTGCTCGTCGGAGAAACAGAGTCCCGAGAAGGCCATCTTCACCTTCACCTCGTTGGCGTGCGGCTCGTCGATCTCGATGAGTTCGGTGTGCCATGGTCCGTGTTGCTCGGTAACGATCGCGGCCTTAACCTGCATTATTCCCCCCAAGTGCTGTTGCGACGCTGCGCGCCACGAATTGCACTCTACTGACTCGCGGTCTCCGTGTGGCGACTGAAGACCTACCGGCCGCCGAGGGGCCCACCTGGTCGTCTCACATCTGGTCGGGCGCCTCGATGCCGAGCAGTGAAAGACCGAGACTCAGCGTTCGTGACGTCAGTTCGCACAGCGCCAGGCGCTCGTCACGAAGGGCTCCCTCGGCCGCCAGCACCGGGCAGGCCTCGTAGAACGAGGTGAAGCGCTGGGCCAGGTCGAAGAGGTACACGCAGAGCCGGTGGGGCTGCAGTCCCGCGAGTGCGAGTTCGAAGGCCTCGGGAAAGGCCAGTAGGCCGAGCGCGAGTTGTCGCTCGGCCGGCGCCTCGAGGGCGAAGGTCGCCGCGCGCGAGTCCCACGACGAACCGAGGCGACGGAAGATCGAACGAAGTCGGGCGTGCGCGTACTGGAGGTAGGGGCCGGTGTCACCTTCGAACGCGATCATGCGGTCGAGGTCGAAGATGTAGTCGCGTGAGCGCTCAGTCGAGAGGTCGGCGTACTTCACGGCGGCGCGCGCCACCTGGGTGGCGAGGTGTCGTCGTTCGGACTCGCTGAGATCGCTCTGTCGCTCCTCGAGTGCCGCGTAGGCGCGCTCGATGGCCTCGTCGAGCAGGCCGACGAGCTTGACCGTCTCGCCGCTGCGGCTCTTGAACATCTTGCGGTCGGGCCCGAGCACGTTGCCGAAGGCCACGTGTTCGCAACGCACGTGCTCGGGCAGCCAACCCGCGAGGCGCGCGACCGCGTAGATCATCTCGAAGTGCTGGGCCTGGGGGGCACCGACCACGTAGAGCAGTTCGTCGCCCTCGAGGTTGCGCACCCGGTCGCGCACGGCCGCGAGGTCGGTGGCGGCGTAGCCGAATCCCTCGTCACGCTTCTGGACGATGAGGGGCAGGGGCTCATCGTCGCGGTTGGTGAAGCCCGGCGGGAACACGCACAGCGCGCCGCCGCTCTCGACGAGCAGACCGGCCTTGTCGAGGTCGGTCACGACGTCCTCGAGCATGTCGTTGTAATAGGACTCGCCCACGACATCCTCGGGGGCGAGGGTGATGTCGAGCTTGGTGTAGACCTCGGCGAAATAGGTCACCGACTCGTGGACCAGGATGCCCCACAGGCGCCGGGTCTCGGGGTCGCCGGCCTGGAGCGACACGACGCGCGCCCGGCTGCGGTCCTTGAACGTGTCGTCAGCCTCGAACTTGTTCCTCGCCGCCCGGTAGAAGGAGTCCAGGTCGCCAATCGACAACGACGCCATGGCCTCGTCCTCGCCCAGGTCGATCAGGTGCTCGATCAGCATCCCGAAGGGCGTGCCCCAGTCGCCGACGTGGTTTCGCGCGATGACGCGGTGTCCGGCGAAACGGTGCATCCTCGCCAGCGCGTCACCAATGACGGTCGAGCGCAGATGCCCGACGTGCATCTCCTTGGCCACGTTGGGAGCGGAGTAGTCGATCACGATGTTCTTCGCGTGAGCGAGACCGATGCCCATCCGCGCGTCGGCGAGCAGCGCCTGCAGTTGTGCCTGCAGGAACGAGGGGCTGAGCGTCAGGTTGAGGAATCCCGGTCCCGCAATCTCGACCGAGGCGACGTCGACGAGGTCGAGTGAGCCAATGATCTGCTCGGCGACCTCACGAGGGGGTCGCCCGGCCTGTTTCGCGATGGCCATGACGCCATTGGACTGGTAATCGCCCCGTTCGGACTGTCGAAGCACCGGGTCGGCCCCGGGAGCGATGAGCTCGAACGCCGCGCAGAGGCGTTCGAGCAGGGTGTTGTACGTCGAGGTCATGCCCCAGTCTCCCACTTGGGAAGGCGTCAGACGGTGGGCTTCGACGCGGGTCTCACCAACACGGCAGAATGGAGGTATGACAACTCCCTCGCTCAACTCATTCGGTTCCAAGGACACGCTCAACGTCGCGGGCCGCTCCCTCACCTATTTCTCGCTGCGCGCCAGCGGCCTGAGCGACTTCGACGTGGCGCGTCTCCCCTATTCCATCAAGGTGTTGCTGGAGAATCTCCTGCGCCACGAGGACGGCGTGAAGGTGCGCGCCGCCGACATCGAGGCGCTCGCGCGCTGGGGCGAGACCCCGACGCGACACGGCGAGGCCGCGGGTGACGACGCCCAGGAGATCGCCTTCACCCCCGAGCGGGTCCTCATGCAGGACCTCACGGGCGTGCCCGCCGTGGTGGACCTCGCCTCGATGCGCGACGCGATCATCGCCCTCGGTGGTGACCCGGACAAGATCAACCCGCTGGTGCCCGTCGAGATGGTCATCGACCACTCGGTCATCCTCGAGCGCACCGGCACCCCGGAGAGCTACGAGGAGAACGTCGCAATCGAGTACAACCGCAACGTCGAGCGCTACACCTTCTTGAAGTGGGCCCAGAGTTCGTTCAAGCAGTTCCGCGTCGTGCCCCCCGGCATGGGCATCTGCCACCAGGTCAACCTCGAGCATCTCGCGCGCGTGGTCTTCGAGAACGACGGCGTCGCCTACCTCGACACCGTCGTGGGCACCGACTCGCACACCACGATGGTGAACGGACTCGGCGTGCTCGGCTGGGGTGTCGGTGGTATCGAGGCCGAGGCCGGCATGCTCGGTCAGCCCACCTCGATGCTCATCCCACCCGTGGTCGGGCTGCGTCTCTTGGGAGCCACCCGCGAAGGCGTCACCGCGACCGACGTCGTGCTGACCATCACCGAGCTGCTCCGTCGCCAGGGCGTCGTGGGCAAGTTCGTCGAGGCCTACGGGCCCGGCGTCACGTCGCTCTCGCTCGAGACGCGCGCCACCATTGGCAACATGGCGCCCGAGTACGGCGCCACCTGCGCCATCTTCCCGATCGACCAGGTCACCCTCGACTACCTGGCGTTCACCGGCCGTCCCGGGACACAGCTCGAGCTCGTCGAGGCCTACGCGAAGGCCCAGGGCATCTGGCACGACGCCAACGCCGTCGAGCCCATCTACTCCGAGTACGTCGAGCTCGACCTCTCGAGCGTCGAGCCCAGCCTCGCGGGACCCAAGCGTCCCCAGGACCGCGTCTCGCTGTCGGGTGCGCGCGGCGCCTTCCGCACGGCCCTCGGTCGCGCGCCCATCGCAGTGCGCGGCCTCGACAACGCCGACCACCTGCGTGACGGCGACGTCACCGTGGCGGCGATCACCTCGTGCACCAACACGTCCAACCCCGCCGTCCTGGTGGCCGCGGGACTCGTCGCCAAGCGCGCCGTCGAGCGCGGCCTGTCATCCAAGCCCTGGGTCAAGACGTCACTGGCGCCGGGCAGCCGGGTGGTCATGGATTATCTGGAGCGCGCCAACCTCGTCGACTCGCTGGACCAGCTCGGTTTCTACCTCGCGGGTTACGGCTGCACCACCTGCATCGGCAACACCGGACCCCTGCTGAACGGCGTCTCGGACGCGGTCATCGAGCACGACCTCTCGGTGGTCTCGGTGCTGTCGGGCAACCGTAACTTCGAAGGACGTATCCACCCCGACGTGAAGCAGAATTACCTGGCGAGCCCGCCGCTCGTCGTGGCCTACGCCCTCGCGGGCACCATCGACATCGACCTCAGCAGCGAGCCGCTCGGCACCGACAAGGACGGCGCCCCCGTGTTCCTCTCGGACCTGTGGCCCAGTGACGCCGAAGTGGCGGACGCGGTGCGCGCGTCGATCACCCCCGCGATGTTCGAGCAGCGCTACGCCAGCGCCTTCAGCGGCGACGAACGCTGGCAGGGCGTGCCCACGACCAACGCCGTCACCTACGACTGGGACCCCGCGTCCACCTACGTGAAGTTGCCGCCGTACTTCGACGGTCTCACCATGGAGCCGGGCGTCGTCAAGGACATCGAGGGTGCCCGGGTGCTCGCGAAGCTGGGCGACTCGGTCACCACCGACCACATATCGCCCGCGGGCAACATCCGGGCGAACGTCCCCGCCGGTCGCTACCTCACCGAGGCTGGCGTCGCGCAGGACGACTTCAACAGCTACGGCACCCGACGCGGCAACCACGAGGTGATGGTGCGCGGCACGTTCGCCAACATCCGCTTGCGCAACCAGTTGGCGCCGGGCACCGAGGGCGGCGTCACGGTGAAGTTCCCCGAGGGGACCGAGATGTCCATCTTCGACGCGTCCACGGCCTACGCCGCGCAGGGCACGCCGCTCGTGATCCTCGGCGGCAAAGAGTACGGGAGCGGCTCGAGCCGTGACTGGGCCGCCAAGGGCACCAAGTTGCTCGGCGTCCGTGCGGTGCTGGTCGAGAGTTTCGAGCGTATCCACCGTTCCAACCTCGTGGGCATGGGCATCCTTCCCCTGCAGTTCATCGCGGGCGAGTCGGCCACGACCTTCGGCCTCGACGGCACCGAGACGTTCGCGGTGCGCGGGCTCGAACCGCTGAACCGCGGTGAGATGGTGCCCCGGGTGAGCGTCACGGCCACCCACACCGACGGCACCGAGGTCGTCTTCGCGGTGCGACTTCGCATCGACACGCCGACCGAGGCCGACTACTACCGCCACGGCGGGGTGCTCAACTTCGTTCTGCGCCAACTCGCGAAGAACTGACCCCGACTACTTCGCAGTGTTCGACGCCGCGGCGTCGACGCTGTCGAAGAGTTTGATGGTTCGTATCACCTTGTCCGCGGATGTGCCCAGCTTCATCTTCACCTGTTCGTTGGCCCGAGCCATCGACACCGACACGTGGTCACGCGTCAGGTCGTCGACGATCTGGCTGAGCGCGACGAGCGCCGTGTAGTCAATATCGGAGATGGCGACGGCGTCGATGATCAAGTACTTGGTATGGGGGCGCTTCTTCAGGAGTTCGTGCAGTTCGCGGCGAAAGACCCCCGCATTGGCGTAGAAGAGGTCCTGGTCGAAGAAGACGACCAGGACGTGGTCGACGGGGCCGACGGCGTGCGCGTCCAGGGGCTCCCAACTCGTCGAACCCCTGCGCCGCCCGAGTTCAATCATCCTCGGCCGTGCCGAGCGCCAGGTCTGTTCGAGGATCGCCAGCCCGACGGCCACCGCCAGTCCCAGTTCCACCCCGAGGAACACGACGCCGAGGGTCGCGAGGATCGCGAGGATGAACTCGGCCCGGCTCGTTCGAAGCACCGCGCGCAACTGACCGATCTTGATGAGGCGCCCCGCGACGAACAGCAGGACCCCCGCGAGTGCGGCGAGCGGGATGGCGTGGGCGTAGGTCGCGAGCGGTGACAGCAGCAACGCCCCGACCGCGGCGACGAATCCGACCATCTTGGTGCGCCCGCCCGCCAGGCGGGCCACGGTCGTGCGTGCGGGACTCGCGTTCACGGGGAACGATCCGAGCAGTCCGGTCGCGATGTTCGCCAGTCCGATGCCCGCGAAGTCACGGCTCAAGTTGTCGGCGACCCCGATCTCGTCGGCGGAGCTGCGCGCCGTCGCGGCGCTCTGGCTCATGATCACGATCACCAGGGTGAGTGACGTCGTGAGCACGGTGCTCCATTCGTGCGCGCTGAACGCACGTAGCCGCCAGGTCGGACCACCGACGATGACCGCACCGAGCTCCTGGACACCGTGGCTGGAAAGCGACATGGCGACTGCGAGCACCGTCGCCGCGAGCACCGCGGCGAGCGCCCACGGCAGCCGGGCGTTCAATCGCTCACCGACGATCATCACCGCGAGCGTGCCGAGCGCGATGACCACCGACCACGCGCTCACGTGACCGAGGTGCTCGAGCACCGCGTGCAGCCGCTGGAGCACCGAGTCACCGCCGCCGGTGACGCCCAGCACTCTCGGCAGTTGGTGCACGATGATGATGATGCCGATGCCACTCAGGAATCCCGCCACGATGGGCGCCGACAGGAAGTCCGCCAGCCAACCGAGTTTGAGCAGTCCCACCGCGAGCACGATCAGGCCGGTGACGACGGCGCTCGCGGCGACCAGCGCGTAGTACTGCGAGGACGCCGGGAGCGAGAGCTTGAGCAGGGCCACGGCGAAGAGCGGGGCGATGGTCGAATCGGCGCCCACGGAGAGGATCGGGTTGGATCCGGCGACCGAGAAGACCAGCGTGGCCGCGATGAAGGCGATCATCGCGGTGAATGCCGGCACGCCGGCGAGTTGGGCGGTGGCGAGTTGCTCGGGAATGGCGATTGCGAGCAGCGTGACGCCGGCGAGGATTTGACTCGAGAAATTGTCGCGCGTCAGGCCGAGAAAGGTCTCGTCGACGCCCCGGGCGACGACGCGCAGACCGATCGGCGTTCGCTCTTCGTCTCGTTGCTTGCCAGCGTGGCCCATGGGATTACCCTACGACGGACCCCGACGTCACCCGCGCTAGTTGGTGGCGACGACCTTGAAGCCCTCGGCCAGGCGACCCTTGCCGAGTCCGGCTTCTTTGGCGGTCTTTCGAGCCCACGCCTTGAGCATCGGCTTCAAATCGTCGCGGTGCCCGACCTGGCTCTGGTGGCGCGCGAGCGCCGCATACTTGCGCTTGAAGGTCTTGGTGATGTCGACCACCATCGTCGGTTGGGCCGAGGACAGCCACACCGCCCAGACCGTGTGCGGGGCGAAACCCTCGCGCACCAGCTCGGGGAACGCGTGGGGGTTGCGGGCGTCGGGATAGACGGCGCGCATGGTCGCCTCGCCGGTCGCCAGGTGATCGGGGTGGCTCGCGAAGATCCGCTCCCAGTTGCGCTCGGGACTCTGGGTGATGACCAGGTCGGGCTTGTGGGTACGGATGACCCGGGCGATCTCGCGACGCAGCAGCAGCGTCGGCTCGACCTGACCGTCGGGCCAACGCAGGAAGGTCAGGTTCGTGACACCGACCTCACCGGCGGCGGCGGTCTGCTCGGCTTCGCGGATGGCCACCCGCTCCTCTTTCGTGTGCGTCGAGTCATCGCCACCGGCGTCGCCGGAGGTCACGAGGCAGTAGGCCACGTCGACGCCTCGCCTGGTGAGGGCGGCGATGGTGCCGGCCGAGCCGAAGTCGATGTCGTCGGGGTGGGCCACGACGACGAGCGCCCGTTTGAGCGACTTGTGGTACTTGAAGACCGGTAGCGACCGCGCGGACTTGCTCATGCGACGGACTCCTCCTTGGTCGGGTCCCAGTTCGCCAGGTCCCGCAGGTGCGGGTCGTTGGAGAACACTTCGACGATCGGGCGCTTGAGGGCCAGTCGTCGCATGATGATCTCGGCCTCGATGGTCTGGTTCCACAGGAGGAGTGACACCACGACACCGGCCGACCCGGCCCGCGCGGTTCGACCCGAACGGTGGATGTAGGCCTTGTGGTCCTCTGGGGGATCGAAGTGCATCACGCAGTCGACCCCGTCGATGTGCAGGCCTCGCGCGGCGACGTCGGTCGCGACGAGCACCGAGAGCTTGTCGGCGGCGAAGTCGGCGAGCGCCTTCTCGCGCTGACTCTGGCGGAGGTCACCGTGGATGGCGGCGACGTCGACGCCCTCCTTCTGCAGCTGCTCGACGAGACGGTCGGCGCCACGCTTGGTGCGACAGAAGATGATCGTCTTGTCGAACGACTTGCAGATGGTGGCCGCCACCTTCACGCGGTCCATCTGGTGCACGGTCAAGAAGTGGTGCACCATCAGTGAGACGGTCTGGGTGTCGCTCGCCACCTCGTGGAAGACGGGGTCGGTCAGGTAGCGCTTCACCAGGCGGTCCACCGCGCCGTCCAGCGTCGCCGAGAACAGGAGCGTCTGGTGGGCGTGCTCGGCGATGCGACGAAGCACCCACTCGACCTGGGGCATGAAGCCCATGTCGGCCATGCGGTCCGCCTCGTCGAGCACGAGCACGTCGAGGTTCTCCACGTTGAGCTCGCCGCGGTCACCGAGGTCGATGAGTCGACCGGGGGTGGCGATGATGACGTCACAACCCCGGCGCAGCGACTTCACCTGACGCTCGATGTCGGCGCCGCCGTAGACGGCGTTGACGTGGAGCCCGAGGGCCTTGCCCAGAGGTTCGAGCACTTCGTGGACTTGCACGGCGAGTTCGCGCGTCGGCAACAACACCAGTCCGCGAGGGCGCGCGGGCCCCCCTTCGGTGGTCCCGAACGACGTGCCGGCGGCCACACGCTGGAGCATGGGCAGACCGAAACCGAGCGTCTTGCCCGAACCGGTCTTGGCCTTGCCGCAGATGTCGCGCCCGGCGAGGGCGTCGTGGATGGTCATGGCCTGGATCGGGAAGGCGGTGGAGATGCCCTGCTTCTCGAGCACGGCGCACAACTCCGCCTGGACGCCGAGCTCGGCGAATGTTTTGTTAGTGGCGTATGAATCCTGTGACGACGTCACGGACTCCGGGTTTTGACTACTCACGGGACAACGGTCTTTTCTCGGCAGGACCCGGAACCGGCGTTCGAAAGTGTGGGCCCAAGCTCAATCCATGGAGCTTCTCTCCTAGTCTACGTGAGAGATCTGTTGTTTCGAAAGAAAACTTAAGGGGAATCATGGCTCGACTCGAAGTTGGAACCACGGCACCGGCCTTCACGCTGGCCAACCAGGACGGCAAGAGCGTGTCCTTGAAGGACTTCGCGGGCCACCGCGTGGTCGTGTACTTCTACCCCGCCGACGACACCCCCGGCTGTACCAAGGAGGCGTGCCAGTTCAACGACGAGCTCCTCAACTTCAAGGACCTCGGTGTCACCGTGCTCGGCGTCTCACCTGACGCAGCGGCCGCCCACGTCGCGTTTCGCGCCAAGTACGGGCTCCGGTTCGACCTGCTGAGTGACCCCTCGACGGCAACAATGGCGGCCTACGGGGCCTACGGCGAGAAGATGAACTACGGCAAGACCATCGTCGGGACGATCCGCTCGACGTTCGTCATCGGACCCGACGGACGCATCGAGCACGCCTGGTACGGGGTGCGCACCGACGGCCACGCGCAGCGCGTGCTCAAGGCGCTCGCCGACTAGCTAACCGGCGTTGTGGCGGCGCACCGCGCGAAGGCGGTGCCAGAAGGCGAGTCCCAGCGCCACAACGATCAGCACGATGATCGGATACTGCGCGTAGTGGAAGTCCTTGCTCACGCGGTCCCAGTTCGATCCCGCCGCGTAACCGAGCCCCGCCAACAGCGCGACCCACGCCGCCGAGCCGATCGTCGTGAGCACCACGAAACGTCCCCGCTTCATCTCGGCGAGTCCCGCGGGCACCGAGATGAAACTTCGCACCACCGGTAGCACGCGCCCGACCAGCACCGAGATGGCCCCGTACCTGGCGAACCATCGCTCGGCCGAGTCGAGGTCCTTGTGGGTGAGCAGCAACCACTTGCCCCAGCGGTCCACGATGGTGCGCCCCGCGGTACGTCCGACCTCGTAGGCGATCACCGCACCGACGAGCGACCCCAGGGTGCCGTCGATGATGACGCCCACGACCGTGAACTGCGCGTGGCCCGTGATCGCGGTGGTACAGAGTGCGCCGGCGAAGCCGAAGGCGACCTCCGACGGGATAGGCAGGCACGCCGAGGACAGTACCGACAGGACGAAGATACCGAAGTAGCCGTAGTGATTGATGAATGACTGCATCCGACCATTCTGCCCCATCACCGATGCACTACGGCGTCGGGCTCAGGCCATCGTGGCGCGAAGAGGCGCCGAACGCCGCGAGCCGGCTCGCCCGATCAGTGCTGGTGGTGCGAGCACCAGTAGGTGGTTCGCCCGCCGATAGTCGCGCTGAGCATCGCCGCCCCGTCGAGAGGGCAGTGCCCTCCGGGGAAGCGACCCTCCATGTGCTCGCCGGTGTGCGAACCACCCCGGCGCTGCAAGGTTCGCATCGTGACGGTGAAGGCCTTGTAGAGGCGATTTCGATCATCGGTGCTGAGCAGGCCGGTCGGGGTACGAGGGTCGACACCGGCGCGAAAGAGGATCTCGTCGCCGAGCAGGTTCCCGACACCCGCCACCACCGACTGGTCCAAGAGGCGCGCCTTGATCGCCGGTCCGTCGCCACGCGTGATGCGCACGACCTCGGCGAATTGGGTGCGGGTCAGCGTCAGGGCGTCGGGACCGAGGCCGCTGAGATCCGGATCGATCTCGCAGCGCGCGAGTCGCCGCGGGTCGTGCAGGAGGAGTCTGCGTCCGTCATCGAACTCGAGCCCGGCGCGCACCCAGTCGGCCTTGTAGGTGTGGGGACCGTAGAAGAGCCCGTCGATGCCGGCGTCCTCGTCGATCAGCAGCACGCCCGTCATCCCGAAGCGCATCCCGAGCGTGACGCCGGTGGTCTCGAGGAGCAACAGTTTGCCCCGACGCGACGTGGCGGTGATGGTGAGGCCCTTGACGCAGCGCGCCCACGCCGAGGGCGACGTGAGCTTCTTCGCGGCGTACGCGTCAGCCCAACCACGCACGATCGTGGCGCCGACGACCCGCTCGGCGAGTTGACGGTAGGACTCCACTTCGAGGACTTCAGGCACGCGCAAAGGGTACCGCCAACCGATTTTGCCGAAGCGGTTACTAAGATTGCCCGATGGCACTAGAGAAACCGCAGTGGAAGGAACTCTTCAGCGAGGTCGTGACCTCGGGGCTTTGCACGGGCTGTGCCGCGTGCGTGGTGGCGTGTCCCCACGACGTCCTCGACTACGAGTCGAACGACGGCATCTACAAGCCGTGGCACCTCGACATCGACGGCGGCCGCGAGGACTGCACGCACGGCGTGAAGGGCTGCACCATGTGCACGCGGGCGTGCCCGCGGTTTCGCAACTGGGAGGCCGAGATCGACACCCACCGCTTCGCGCGTGAACGCACCGACGACGAGGTCTACGGCATCGGTGACGTATTGCTCGCGCGCTCGAGTGACCCCGCGGTCCTCGACAACAGCCAGGACGGCGGGCTCGTCTCGACACTGCTCATCTACGCGCTCGAGAACGATGTCATCGACGCCGCGCTCGTCAGCGGCCTCGAGGGTGACGGTTCGACGTGGCGCGCGACGCCTCGCGTGGCGCGCACGCGCGACGAGGTCCTCGCGACGGCCAAGTCGCGCTACACCTACTCGGCGAACCTGCTCGCCTACCCCGAGGCCATCGAGGGCGGCGCCGAGCGCATCGCGTTGGTCGGCATGGGCTGCATGGCGTCGGCCAGCGGCGCGATGCAGTCGCGCAAGGCGGGCAAGATCGCGCGGCGACTCAGCCTCACGATTGGTCTGCTCTGCTCGAAGACCTTCGACGATTCGATCTTCGAGGAACTCTTCGAGGCGAAGTACGCCATCAAGCGTTCGGACATCAAGAAGATGAACATCAAGGGTGTCTTCCAGATCTGGACCCACGACGGGACGTTCCACGAGGTGCCCCTGAAGGAGGCGCACGCCTACACCCGTGAGGGCTGCACGCAGTGCCCCGACTTCGCGGCCCAGCACGCCGATATCTCCACCGGCGGCATCGGCGCATTCGGCGACTGGACTCTCGTCATCGTGCGCACCGAGCAGGGTCGCGAGCTCATGCGCGCGCTTCACGAGAACGGTCTCATCGAGACCCGTCCCGGTGACGACGACCCGGGCGCCGTGGCGCTGTTGCACAAGCTCGCGCAACTCTCGCGAAAGCGCTGGCCGGAGACCGCGAACCCCGGTCCGCGACGCATCCCGGTCAAGGTCAACTGAGCCAGCGTTAGGGTCGTTTCATGGCTTCACACCACTCGTCCACGACCATCCTCCTGGTTCGCCACGGCCTGACCGCGACGACGGGCACCATCCTCCCCGGGCGCGCCAGCGGACTGCACCTCGCGCCCAAGGGGATACGCCAGGCCGAAGCCGTGGCCGAGCGCATCGGCGAGCTGGCGAAGAAGCCGGTCGCCTTGTACGTCTCGCCGCTCGAGCGCGCCCGCGAGACCGGCGCACCGATCGCCAAGGTGCTCGGCGTGCGCGCGCAGGTGTCGAGGGGCCTCCTCGAGTGCGACTTCGGCACGTGGACGGGCCGGAAACTCAGTGAGCTGACGAAGAAGGCCGAGTGGAACGCCGTGCAGAACGCGCCCAGCACCTTTCGTTTCCCCGACGGAGAGTCCTTCGCCGAGATGCAACTGCGCATGTGGACGACGCTGACGACCTTGGCCCAGAAGCACCGCAACTCGACGATCGTCGTCGTGAGCCACGCGGACACCATCAAGGCCGCCGTCACCTACGCCCAGGGCGTGCCGCTCGACCTGTTCCAGCGCACCGTCATCTCGACCTGCTCGGTGAGCGCCATCGCCTTGACCACCTCGACGCCCGTGGTGCTGTGTGTCAACAACACCGGATCGCTCAAGGAGCTCGCACCCTCATGAACTACATCTTCGAAGCCCCCGACAAGGTCATGGTCGGCGTTCGCGGGGAGGTGGGCAACCGACTCTTCCTGCTCCAGGCGCGCCAAGGTCGACGCCTCGTCATCGTCAAGTGCGAGAAGCAGCAGTTGAGCGCCCTGGCCGAGTGGCTGGGGCAGGTCGTGGGTGGCCTCGGACGCCCAGGACACCTTCCCGACGATTTCGAGCTCGAGCCCGAGTACGAGCCTGATTTCACCGTCGGTGACATCGCCATCGCCGTCGACGAGGACAACGAGGTCATCGAGGTCTCGCTCGAGTCCGTGGAAGAGGACGACACGCTGGAGCTGACGTTGACCAAGGAGTGGGCCGGCGGGCTCGCCATCGCGATCACCCGGCTCGTCCAGGCCGGCCGTCCCCCGTGCCCGCTCTGTGGCGGCCCGCTCGACCCGAAGGGCCACGACTGTCCGCGCACCAACGGGCATCGTCCGCCGATTCGCTAGGTTGCGATGAATCGCGACGAGCAGCGAACACTCCTCCTCGAGGGATCCATCGACGTCGAGGGACGGGTGGCGGGCTCGTCGAATCAAGCCCTGCTCGTGCGCGTCAGTCTCGACGGCGTCACGGCCCTCGCCTGTTACAAGGCCGAGGCCGGCGAACGGCCCTTGTGGGATTTTCCCGACGGTCTCTGGCGGCGCGAGGTCGCGGCCTACGAACTCGACCTCGTGCTCGAGACCGACCTGGTCCCGACCACCGTCGCGCGCGACGACGCCCCCTTCGGCATTGGCTCACTGCAGTGGTGGGTCGACGACAATCTCGAGGATCACTACTTCACGCTGCGCGAACGCCCCGAGTTCAATCACTGGTTCGCCGAACTCGCGGCCTTTGACGTCGTGGCCAACAACGCCGACCGTAAGGCCGGCCACGTGATCTTTGACGGGACGCGTTGCTGGGCGATCGATAACGGACTCTGCTTCCACGAGGAGGAGAAGCTGCGCACCGTGATCTGGGAGTACGCCGGGCTCGACGTCGACGCGCACCTGCTCGAGCGCATCGACCGCTTCGCGCGCGGCGAGGTCGGGGGCGTCGCGAGGTTCCTCAACGCGCACGAACTGGCCTTCGCCCAGATGCGCGCGCACAATCTCGTCGAGAGTTCGCAGTATCCGACGCCCGACGACGATCGCGACTGGCCACCCTATCCGTGGCCCCTCATCTAGGCAAGGACACTAGATCAGGGGTACCAGGTCCCCTTCGAGTTCGGGAACGCCCGACTCGAGCATGACGAAGGTTATGACCGCGCCCAGCGCGAAGAAGCCCGCGGCCCACCAGAAGGCGATGGCGTAGCCGTGCAGCACGGCGCGAATCACCTCCAGGTGCGCGGCGGGCGACGCCGTGGAGGATGGGGCGTGCATCATCGCTCGCGTGGTCACCGAGACCGCGATGGTGTTGAGCAACGCCGTGCCCACCGAGCCGCCCACCTGCTGGGACGAGTTGACGAGCGCTGACGCCGCACCCGCGTCACGGGGCTCAATCCACGCCGTGGCGCTCGCGGTCGCCGGGGCGAAGATGAGGCCCAATCCGAGACCGGTGACGATGAGCCCGGGTAGGACCGACCCGAGGTAGTCGGGCGTCGGCGGCAACTTCGTGAAGAGCACCATGCCCATGGTGGCGAGCACCATGCCCACCGGCACCAGGGGACGTGGTCCCACTTTGGCGAGTAGGCGGGCGCTGGCGATGAACGCCGAGAAGGTGATCGCCCCGACCAGCGGCAGGAACGCGAGACCCGTGCGCATCGGCGAGTACCCGAGCGTGCCCTGCAGGTAGTACGCGAGGAAGAGTGAGATGCCGAAGATCCCGATAGTGGTGATGAACAACGAGATCAGTGACGCCGCGCGCGTTCGGTTCGTCAGTATGCGCAGCGGCAGCAGCGGGTGCGTCGCGCGCTGCTGCCACCAGACGAACAGCGCCAGCAGCGACACGCCGGCGACCAGACTCCCCCACGTCAGCGCGTCGGCCCAACTCGAGCTCACCGCGTGCGCGAAACCGAAGACCACGAAGAAGAGACCGGCACTGGCGAGCACGGTGCCGCGCACGTCCAGGCGGGTGTGGTGTGCGCGCCCGTCGCCGCGCACGAACAGCGCGACCCCCGCCAGCGCGAGAGCGGCGAAGGCCAGATTGATGAAGAGGCACCACCGCCACGACGCCCATTGGGTGAGCGCCCCGCCGAGCAGGAGGCCAATGGCGGCTCCCGACCCGCCGACGGCACCGAAGATCGCGAAGGCCTTGGCCCTCTGCTTGGGCTCGGGGAACGTCACCGTCAACGCCGCCAGCGCTGCGGGTGCGAGCAGTGCGCCAAAGAGTCCCTGGACGGCGCGCGCGCTCACGAGCGTGGAGAAGTTGGTCGCGGCACCGCCGGCCGCCGAGGCGAGCGCGAAGCCGGTCAATCCCACGAAAAGGGCGTTACGCCGCCCCCAGAGGTCACTGAGACGCCCACCAAGCATCAGAAGTGATCCGAAGGCCAGCGCGTAGGCCGTGATCAACCACTGGCGATTGGCACTCGAGAAATGCAGGGCCGACTGCGCACGGGGTAACGCGATGTTGATGACCGTGGCGTCAAGGGCCACCATCAACTGGGCGATGCTGACCGTCGCCAACACCCACCATCGGTGATCGCGCGAAGGGGTCGAAAAAGTGGTCATGACGTTGCGACCAGCCTAAAGAATCCATCCTGGGATTACGCGTATTTGCGATGACGCCCCGGCCAGAGGCCGGCGCGCGGGCACGGACCCTGCGGGACTACCCTCGTGCCTTCAAGGCCTCGATGAGCGCCGGCAGCACCTTGTGCACGTCGCCCACGATGCCGAAATCGGCAATCTGGAAGATGGGGGCCTCGGCGTCCTTGTTGATCGCGACGATGTTCTTCGAGCCCTTCATGCCCACCATGTGCTGGGTGGCACCCGAGATGCCGCACGCGATGTACACCGTGGGCTTGACGGTCTTGCCGGTCTGGCCGACCTGGTGCGAATACGGGACCCACCCGGCGTCGACGATCGCACGACTGGCGCCCGGAGCGCCGTTCAGCAACTTCGCGGCCTCGATGATCAGCGCGTACTTGTCCGCCTCACCCAGACCTCGCCCTCCCGACACCACGACCGCCGCCTCTTCAAGCTTCGGTCCGGTTCGCTCCTCCACGTGACTGGTCGTGATGACTGCCGCACCGGCGGCGCCGGTGTCGCCCGCAGGAGCCGCGACGATGGCCGCGGGCGCCCCGCCCGACGGCTCCACGGCGAACGACTTGGCGCGCACGACGATGATGCCCGGTCCTTGTCCGGTGAAACGAGCCTTCACGGTCTGGGTTCCACCGAAGACGGGGTGCTCGGTGACGAACCCACCCTCGTCCAGGATTCCCGTCACGTTCGTGAGCACGGGTCGGTCGAGGCGGGCCGACAGTCGGCCCGCGATGTCGCGCCCGTCGTAGCTGGTCGGGATGAGTATCGCGTCGGGAGCACCGGCGCTGGCGACCAGCGCGACGATGGCTGACGCCACCGGCACGCCCGGCAGCGCACCGTTGAGGTCGCCGACGTCGTAGAGGGTGGTCGCGCCGAACTCGCCGGCCTGCGCGGCGAGTGATGGATCGCCGCCCCAGGTGATCGCCGACACCGTCGCGCCGAAGGTGCGGGCGTGGCTGAGCAGTTCGAGTGAGGTGGTCGTGAGCGATGCGTTGGCGGGCTCGACGACGACCCAGATGTTGGTGATGGCCATGATGGTCTCCTAAAGAACTTTGATGGATTCGAGGAACGCGACGATCTTCTCGGCGCCGTCTCCTTCATCGACGTACTTCTCGCCGGCCGCGCGCGACTCGGCGGCGACGACAGCGGTGATCTCCTGGCGCGCACCCGCGGGGCCGACCTGACCGGCGAGGCCGAGGTCGTCGACGCTCAGCACCTCGACCGGCTTGGACTTGGCGGCCATGATGCCCTTGAAGGACGCGTAGCGTGGCTCGACGACGCCAGCGGTGACGGTCACGACCGCCGGCAGCGGCGCGCTGACCTCGTCGTACCCGGACTCGGTCTGGCGGTCGACCTTGACGGTGGTCGCGTCGACGGTCACGGATTTCGCGAAGGTGATCGACGGCAGCGAGAGCAACTCGGCGAGTTGAACCGGCAGCGTGCCGGTGTAGCCGTCGGATGACTCGGTCGCGCAAAGGATCAAGTCGGGCATCTCGCGGCGAATGACCGCGGCGAGCACCTTGGCGGTGCCGAGCGCGTCGGTGCCGCGAAGGCCGTCGTCGCTCACGATTACCGCCTTCGCCGCGCCCATTGCGAGGGCGTTGCGAAGTCCGGCCACGTCAGCGGCGGAACCCATCGAGACAACCGTGACCTCGCCACTGCCGGCCTTGTCGACCAGTTGCAGCGCCATCTCGACCCCGTAGGTGTCGGCCTCGTCGAGGATCAGCTTGCCGGAACGATCCAAGTTGTGCGACGCATCAAACGATTGGGGCGCAGCCGGATCAGGAATTTGTTTTACACAGACGACAACGTTCATACCCATAATCTAGGGCAACCTCCGGCATCGAGAATCCACGACGGCTCAACCGACGACGGCCATGGCTCCCACGGGGTCGTCGGTGATTATGCCTCGAACGCCGAGTTCGGCCATGGCCTTGATATCCAAGGGGTCATTGACCGTCCAGGGGTTGACGTCGAGCACCAGATCGCGGGCGATTTCCATGATCTCTGACGTCACGGTGCTGAAATAGGGGTTCACCGCGTTCAACTCCAGGACGTGCGCCTGGGTCATCACACTGCGCAGGTCCAGGTCCCACACCAGCACGGCGATTGGGATATCGGTGTCGAACGAACGAACGAACGCGCAGGTGGCGAGGTCGAAGCACGAGATGATCACCGAATCGCCCCAGTTGACGTCGTCGAGAGTCTGGACCACCTGACGCGCGAACCCCCCGGTTGGGTCGTAGGTGGGTTCGCTCGAATGCTGGATATTCTTGATCTCCACGTTGACGTGCAGACCCGCACTGACGTCGAGCACCTCGACCAGGGTGGGAACGTAGGCCGGCAACTCGCGTCGAAGGGTATTCGCGATGACCAGGCCATCGATCGTGGGGTCGTGGTGCACCACGAGTTCGCCGTCAGCCGTCCGACGCACGTCGAGTTCGACGCCGTAGACGCCGGCCGCCTTGGCCGCCAGGAACGCACCGATGGTGTTCTCCCTCTCGACGACGTGCAACCCTCGGTGCGCGTAGATCTCGGTCACGGTCACGAGTTTTACAGGGATTGGCCTCCACAAGCCGTCGTAGGCCACGAAATCCCGAAATTACCCTTGTATTCGAGGGCCCGGCTCAGTAAAATTTAAATCCCCGCCGCTGAAGCTTTCAGGGAAAGCCACGCGATTTATCAAAGGATTTTTCATGTCGTTGATCTGGAACCGTACGCACGCCTGGGACGACGCCGACTGGCGCGCAAACGCCGCGTGTCGTGACACCGAGCCAGAACTGTTCTTCCCGGTCGGCACCACGGGGATGGCGACGGACCAGATCGAATCCGCCAAGCGGGTCTGCGACAACTGTGACGCCCAGAAGGCCTGTCTCGAATTCGCGTTGGCGACCAACCAGGAGTCGGGTGTCTGGGGTGGGACCACCGAGGACGAGCGACGTAAGTTGCGCAAGCAGTGGCTCGCCGCTCGGCGCCGCTCGGCCGCGAACTAGAGCCGGGCGGTCGTCGGCACGACGACCCGTACGAACGTCCCTCCGCCTTCGGCGTAGGGAACTGAATTCATCTCCAGACTTCCGTTCAACTGTGTGCGTACGAGATCGCGCACGATCGACAAGCCGAGACTCGTCGGCACGTCGAGCGAGAAATCCTCACCGAGACCACGTCCGTTGTCGCGTATCTCGGCGACCGCGTTGCCATCCTCCTGGTAGAGATTCAAGGTGACGACACCCACCTGATGGTTCTCCGAGCCACCGAAGTTGACGAACGCGTGCTCCACCGCGTTGGTGAGCAGTTCGGCGAGCGCGACCGCGAGCGGGGTCGCGAGGTCCGTCGACAGGGTCCCGAGCTCGCCGTTCACCACTATCTCGACCGGGTGCAACGCCAGTACGGTGTCCTCGACGAGCAGGATCAGTGACCGGACGATCTCGTCGAACACCACCTCTTCGCCTGGTTCTCGCGACAGCACCTCGTGCACCACCGCGATCGACCGCACGCGGCGCTCGGCCTCCTGCAGGGCGAGGCGCGTCTCGGGCTCGTCACTTCGTCGCGCCTGGAGGCGCAGGAGCGACGAGATCGTCTGGAGGTTGTTCTTCACGCGATGGTGCACCTCTCGCACCGCGGCTTCCTTGCTCAGGACGAGGCGATTGAGTTGGCGCAGGTCCGACACGTCGCGCAAGAGCACGACCACGCCGGTGATGACGCCGTGCTCGAAGAGGGGCACGCAGTGAAAGAGGATGGCGACGTCCTGTCCCCGGTCAATCTCTTCCATCGCGGGGATGCCGTGTTCGAGCGTCCGTTCGACCACGCGAACTCGCAGCCCCATCTCGCGAAGCGTCCGACCCTCCACCGACGCGTAGACCCCCAACCGGTGCAGGGCGTTGGTCGCGTTGGGCGTGGCGAACTCAACGTCGCCGCGCCCGTCCAGAAGGAGTATGCCGTCACCCACGCGCGGCAGACCGGGACCCGCGACGTCGTCCTCGCGGAACGGGAACGTCGAGTCGGCGACCATCGAGCACAGGCGTTCGAAGATCGAGAGGTAGGCCTGCTCGTACAGCGAGGCCGGTCCTCGAAGGGGACCCTGCAGTCGCACGAGTACGGCCACGACCGTGCCGTTGAAGCGCACCGGTACGCACCAGACCGGCACGACGTCGTCGATCTTGTCGATCTTGACCTCGCCGACCACGCGAGTTCCGCTGTCGAAGGCGAGGCGAACGAGCGGCCACGCGTCGGATCGTTGCGTGGTCCCCACGAGGTCATCGTTCAGCAACGTGGACCGGTTGTTCGGTCGCATCTGACCGAGCACGACGAAGTTGTCGTCGCCCCGGTTGGTCGGTTCGTCGACCTTGGCCATCAGCAACATGTCCGAGAAGGAGAGGTCCGACAGCAACGACCACGACGCCGTCAGGCGAAGCAGATGGTCGATGACGGCGTCATCGAGCGTGGTGCGCAGCGTCGCGAGTTCGGCGAGCGTAGCCATCAGCGTGCGCGCAGGGGCACGATGGTGCGCTGGCGGTTGGTGTAGGTGGCGAGCTCGTGCACGCCTCGCGCTTCGAGCAGGTCCGCGAGGTCACCCGCGCGCTCGCCCACCCGCTCGAGTCGGTGGGCGTCACTCGCGGTCGTGAACGTCACGCCGGCGGCGACCAGACGGTCAAGAAACCCCTCCGCGGGATACTGCTCGCCGATCGGCTTCTTCCATCCCGCCGAGGAGCACTCCACCGAGACGTCGGCCTCGGCGGCGGCGGCGGCCATTCGCTCCCACTGTTCACCAGGATTCGAGGAGGTGAAGCCCGCGACCTTGATGAGGTCGGGGTGCGCCAGCACGTCGACCGAATTCGACGCGGCAAGTTCTTCGAGGGCTCGGGCGTAGTCGGACCAGCACTTGTCGACGTCACGCACGGCCCACTCGTGCATCTGCGTCTCGTTGTCGATATCGTCGAACTGCCACGTGCCAAGCCAGTGCACCGAGCCGATGAGGACGTCGAACGGGTACTGCGCGAGCAGCGCCGAGACCTCGTCCATCTGCCCACGGTAGTAGTCGACCTCGAGGCCGATCTTCACGGGTAGTCCCTGGTCCTTGGCGGCCTGAGCGAGGTTGACGTACTCCTCGAGGGAGTTCCTGGCGTGGAAGTCGAAGTACTCCGCCATCACCGGACTCGTGGGTTCGTGCCCGTAGCGCTGCCAGAACGGGCCCACCGTCGACATCACGTCGACGAAACGGTTGGCGTGCTCGGTGAGCGCGAGTTCGGTGACGCCGTGCGTCGCGGCCTCGTCGCAGTACGAGGCGATCTGGTCGATGTCGAACCAGGCCGAGGACGTCGAATGGGGCCAGAGGTGGAGGTGGTAGTCAATCACGCGTATCCGCTACGGGAGTCAGGCGTTGCCGAAGCCGACGACGCGCTCGCTGGCGGGGGTCGCGAACTCCACGTAGGCGATCCGGGCCGCGGGCACGCCGACGCGACGGCCCTTGCGGTCGGTGAGCCAGAGGATCTGATCGTTGCCGAGAGCGGTCTCGACCTCTTTCTGCACCTCCTCGCGATTGGCGTCCTCGGGAAGCTCAACCTCGAGTTCCTTCATTGATTGCACGATGCCAATACGAATATCCATTACGACTCCTCTGTCGGGGTGGCGACTTTCCCCATGTTACGGCGCTGGGGCATGATGAATGACGTGAGTACTGAATCCGTCTCGGACCGCAACCGGCGATGGGCCGCCACCATGGAGGGCTACGAGGGCGGGTCCGACGACGTCACGATCGCCCACAAGGATTCGAGCGCGACGATCAACGCCGAACGCTCGGTCAACGCCAACGTCAGCGGCACCCTCGCCGATCGCGAGGCCCAACTGGACGACCTGCTGGTCAGTGGGGCCACCCGCTCGAGCGGCGCGGGGATGAGGGCGCGCGCCGAGGCCCCCGACGAGTTCCGGACGTGTTTCGAACGCGACCGCGACCGTATCCTGCACTCGAGCGCCTTTCGCCGGCTCGCCGGCAAGACGCAGGTCTTCGTCTTTCCCGACGACCACATGCGGACCCGTCTGACGCACGCCCTGGAGGTGGCGCAGGTCGCGACCGGTATCGCGCGAGCGGTGGGGCTCAACGTGGCGTTGACCGAGGCGATCGCCCTCGGTCACGACTGCGGGCACGGACCGGGTGGTCACGCGAGCGAGGAGGCTCTTGACCCCTTCGTCGTCGGTGGGTTCGATCACGCCACGTGGGGGGCGAACGTCTCGCTGGCGCCCCTCAACCTCTGCGTGCAAACCCTCGACGGAATCCGTAACCACTCGTGGTCGCGTCCCGCACCGAGCACGCCCGAGGGCGAGGTCGTGAGTTGGGCCGACCGCATTGCCTACGTCTGTCACGACTTCGAGGACGCCGTCTCGGCCGGCATCGTCGAGCCCGACGACCTGCCGTCGCTCGTTCGTGAGCGTTGCGGCGAACGACGTGGTCAGCAACTCGGCGCTTTCATCAACGCCATGATCCGAACAATTCGCGCCACGGGCGTGATCGGTATGGACGCCCGCCACGCCGAGGCGCTCGCCGCCTTTCGCACCTTCAACTACGAGTCGATCTACCTACGGGGAGCCTCGCGCCAGCAAGCCACGGCCGTCGTCGGGATGCTTCGCGCGCTCGTCGAGCACTACGCGTCACACCCCCAGCTGATCCCCGATGTCGCCGAACGCGGCGGCGAGGTGGAGAGTCCGGCGCGAGCGCTCGAGGAAGCGGTCGCCTACGTCGCGGGCATGACCGACCGTTTCGCGTGCCGCAGCGCGGTGACGTTGCTCGAGTGGCCGATCGACCAACTCCCGAACGGTATCGACCGTTAGGGCTGGGTCGCCTTGTCGAGGTTGATGCCCGGCGGGGGTCCACCCGCCATCCAGGCCGCGCGCTGCTCGGTCGTTCGAATGGCCGCGTGCTCGTGGGTGAGGATCCAGAACGAGTTGTTCCGGACCGCCGTCTCGACGGCGATGGCCACCTCGGAGGCGTCGATGCCGGCGTTGACCGCCGCGGATGCGAAATCAGCCACGGCCTTGGCCGCCGGATTCTCGTTATAGCTCACGAGATCGTTGGGCATGTTGCGGTGCGACTCGTGGATCCGGGTCTTCACGAATCCGGGGCACAGCACCGAGACCCCCACGTTCTTCCCGCTGAACACCAACTCGTGGAACAAGCTCTCCGACATGCCGACGACCGCGAACTTGCTCGCGCAGTACGCCCCCATGCCGGGCACTCCCCCGAGGCCGGCGAGTGAGCCAGTGTTCACGACGTGACCCTCGTTCTGCTCGAGGAACAACGGAAGAAACGTGTTCATGCCGTTGACGACGCCATCGACGTTCACGCCCAGCACCCAGTCCCACACCTTCTTGGGGGTACCGATCGCCGGACCGGCGCCGACGCCCGCGTTGTTGAAGATCAGGTGCGCCGCGCCGAACTCGGCGAGCGCCGCGTCGCGCAGGGCGAGCACGTCGGCTTCTTGGCTCACGTCGCCAACGACGCCGATCACCTTGGCTCCGTCGCCACGAAGACTCTCGATCGCCGCGAACAGCGGCTCGGATTCGATGTCGCCGAGCACCAGGTTCATCCCCGATGACGCGAGTTGGCGTGCCGTGGCGAGTCCGATACCACTCGCTCCGCCGGTGATGACAGCCGTCTTGCCTCGTAACTCCACAACAACCCCCTCGTGATGGTGATTTAAACCAGTCTGAGTTCCTGACGATAGACGCGCGCGGGACCCTGCGCCGCGACATTCTTCGCGAGTTCGTGGAAAGCCTTGGCCGCCTCACTGTCGGGGGCCGCGATCACGACCGGCTCGCCGACGTCGCCACCCTCGCGCAACCGGGTCTCCAAGGGGATCTGGCCGAGCAGTGCGACGCCGAGATCCTTCGCCAGGCGCTCGCCGCCACCCGATCCGAAGATCTCGTAGCGCTTCTGGTCGTCGCCGGTGAACCAGCTCATGTTCTCGATCACACCGCGAACCGCGAGCTTCAACTTGCGAGCCGCGTACGCCGAGCGCTGGGCGACGCGCTGGGCCGCCGCCTGGGGCGTCGTCACGACGTACATCTCGATTCGTGGCAGGACCTCGGAAAGGGTCAGGGCGACGTCACCCGTGCCGGGCGGCATGTCGATGAGCAGGAAGTCCGGCTCGTCCCACCACGCCTCGGTGACCAACTGCTCGATCGCCTTGTGGAGCATCGGTCCACGCCAGATCACCGGCTGCTCGTCGGGCACGAAGTACCCCATCGACACGCAGCGCACGCCGTGCGCCAGCGTCGGGATGACGGTGTCGCCCAGCACGATCGGGTCGTTCACGGCGCCGAGCATCTTGGGCAGGGAGAAGCCGTAGACGTCGGCGTCGAGGACCCCGACCTGGAAGCCCGCCTGCGCCAACGAGATGGCCAGGTTGACGGTGACCGACGACTTGCCGACCCCGCCCTTGCCCGACGAGATCCCGAGGATCCTGGTCTTGGAGAGTTTGTCCATGAAACGCGGCTTGGGATCGTCACCATGGTCGTGGTGACCGGGCCCCTTGTCACCGGCCATCGCGCCCCGCAGGTAGTTGCGAAGATCGAGACGCTCCTCGTCGTTCATCGCGCGAACGACGACACCGGCCCCGGGGGCCTGGTCCTCGATGGCCGCCTCGAGAGCCGGGAGGTTCGGCCAGCCCGTGACGGGCAGCACCAACTCGACGCGCAGCGCGCCGTTGACCTCGCCGATGGCGCCGAGGAATCCCAGTTCACCGAGGGTGCGGACGAGTTGCGGTTCGACGATGCTCTCGAGTTGGCTGCGTACGTGGGGTTCGATGGTCACGGGGTTTCCTTTTCTGCGGTCCTTCGAGGTTACCGGCGCGGCGCGGCGATTCACTCCTAGACTCCCAACGTGTCGACTTCACCCACCGAGAATGAACTCGATCCCGCCCTCTTCACCGCCACCGTCACCAGCCTGACGCATTCGTTCGGCGACAATACGCGTCGCAAGATCTACTTCTACCTCCGCGACAACCCCGGCGCCACGGCCACCGAGTTGAGCCAGCACTGCGACGTCCACGCCAACGTCGTGCGCCACCATCTCGAACGCCTCACCGAGGGTGGCTACGTCACCTTCGACAACGTGCGAAAGACCACCGTAGGGCGCCCCGCCAAGGGCTACCGTGTCGTCGACGAGAGCCTGGTGATGGACGGTTCGATGCGCCGCGACGCCCTGCTGGTCGCCCTGCTCGAGATGGCGCTCGAACGCCTCGGACCCGACGCGTCTGAGGCAATGGCCCACGACGTCGGCGTCGAGTACGGCCGCAGCCTGGGGGCGGCGGTCACGCCCACTGATTCCACGCGTTCGGTGAAGACCGCCATGACGTCGATCGCGGGCTTGCTCACCGCCCACGGCTTCAACGCCCGCGCCGAGGAGCACGACTCCGAACAGTCCGTGGTGTCGGAGAACTGCCCCTTCGGATCGGCCGCGCAGCACCACCCCGTGCTGTGCGCCGTCGATCGAGGGCTCATCGCGGGAATGCTCGAAGGACTCGGCGCCAAGGGGACGGTCGTCACCCTCACGTCGCGCGCGCGCGGCGACGACACCTGTCGGGTCACCGCCTAAGGGTTCTGCCGTCAACCGTTCGAACGCCGCGCCGGTTCCCTCGAGTACACCCGCGGTGGCGCTGCGCACGATTCTGTTCGCGTGGACGCGACTCGGCTGTGTCGGCTTCGGCGGACCTCCCGCGCACGTCGCGATGCTGCGCGAGTTGTGCGTGGACCGGCACGACTGGATCGGCGCCGACGAGTTCGAACACGCGGTGGCGACCACGAACCTGCTGCCCGGACCGGCATCGACCCAGTTGGCGATCTACTGCGGATGGCGACTTCGTGGAGTGCGGGGAGGCCTGCTCGCCGGCCTCTCGTTCATCCTGCCCGGCCTGGTGCTCATCCTCGCCCTGTCAGCCCTCTTCCTGAGCGGTCGTCCACCGAACTGGCTGCTCGGCACGGCACTGGGCGCGGGGGCGGCCATTCCCGGCGTCGCGTTACGCACGGCGTCACAGCTCGCCGTGGCGAGCCTTCGTCGGATCGGCGACCGGCGTGGCGCGCACGTGCGCTGGGCGCTCTACGTCGTGCTCGGAGGAGGTGCGGCGGTCCTCGTGGCGCCGTACCTCGTGCTCGTTCTGCTCGTCGCCGGCTTCATCGAGGCCTCGGTCGCCGCTCGCCACGACACGGGCGCGTCGCTCGGGCTACTCGCTTCGTCCAGCCTCGCCCCCCTGGCCAGCGCGACCGGGCTCGGGGCGCTCGCGTGGGTGGCGTTCAAGGTGGGCGCCCTCTCCTACGGAGGAGGCTTCGTCATCATCCCCCTGATGCAGCACGACGTGGTGACGACCTATCACTGGATGACCGGCACCCAGTTCTTGAACGCGGTGGTGCTCGGTCAGGTGACGCCCGGTCCGGTCGTGTTGACGGTCTCGGCCGTCGGGTACGCCGCGCGCGGGCTCGTCGGCGGTCTGCTCGCCGCGTGCGTGGCGTTCACGCCCTCCTTCGTCATCGTGCTCGTCGGCGCACCCCGGTTTGAGCGCCTGCGGTCGAACCGCGTCGCCACCGGTTTCCTCGCGGGCGCCGGACCGTGCGTCATCGGGGCCATCGCCGGGTCGTCGCTCCCCCTCGCCCTTCTGCTGCACCACGTCTGGCAACTGCCTCTCGCTCTCGCGGCGGCCCTGTGGCTCTTCGTCGCTCGAAAGAGCGCCCTCAGCGCGCTCCTGCTGAGCGGCGTGGCCGGTGCCGTGATCGTCCTGGTGCGAACGCACGGTTGAGGTCGAGGTCGCCGCGCCGACGGTGCGACCCTGACGGCGATTCGATTGCTCTCGTCAGGTCATCTCGCTTTCGAGCCACGCGCGCGCGGCGCCGGGTCGCTGAGTTCGCTCAACGCCTTCTCAATGCGATTCGCGCGCGTCTCGGGTCTCGCCGCGCTCGCGATGGCGAGGACCATCTGGCGCTTGCGGCTGGGCGAGAGGGCGTCGTACGCGGCGCGAGCGCGCGCATCGGCGTCCAACGCGCGCGCGAACTCCTCGGGCTCCTCCACGACCCGCGCCGCGGTATCGAGCTCGATCTGAACCTCTACGTCGTCACCAGTGGCGACGCCGGCCGCGCGGCGATTGGCCGTACTCAGGCCGATCAACGAGCGCCCGCGCATGATCGCCACCCGGCTCTTCCAGGAGTGTCCGTTGATCGTGATGGTGATGGCCGGTCGCTTGCCCGCGCCGAGAGCCTCGACCACGCCGTCAGGAATCTCGAGACCTCGCATGGGTTCTGGAGGCTCGACCCGTGAAAGGAACTTCATCGTCAACTCCTGGCTCGATCTGGACGTCGTACTCGTCACCCGTCATCGTGCCCGCCGGCGAGGCGGTCGTCAAGGCGACCAGAGCGATTCCCGTGAACCTGGTAGCCCGCAACCGTGATCGGGGAAGGACGACGACCGCGCGACGATCAGGACGTGGCAAGTCCCAGCCGCACGAGGAAGGGCTTGGCAATCGCCAACTGGCCCGCCGAGGGCTTGAGCGCGAGGAAGATCCGGAACTGCTTCGTCGCGAGCGCCTGATTGCCCGGCGTCGAATCGGCGACAATGGCGTAGTAGAGCCTCGGTGCCGCCTGCTTCGGGGCCAGGGTGATCGCGTCGCGCAGGTCCGCGAGCCCGACCTTCATGATCGCGAGGTCCTGGTCCGAGCTCCCCGCCGAGAAGTCGAGCCAGCCGGCCTGGGTGAGGGCCTGCACGTTCTTCGGACTTATCGCCAGAACGTCCTGGTAGGCGCTGAGCGCCGCCACGACGTCGCCATTGGCGACGTCGGCCTCGGCCTCGTCGAGGTACTGCTGGACCTTCTGCTGATCGCTCAACGCGATCGAGCCCGTGATCGAGTTACCCGCCTGGCGTGGTGACAGCGCGGACCACAGGGTGACCCCGAGGGCCACGGCGAGACAGGTGAGCCCCACCACCAGATACCGGGTGCGCCGCACCCGGCGCGCCGGTGACGCGGCTCCTTCATCCGCGCGCAGCTCCTCGAGCGCCGCGCGGGCCCGTTCGATCGCCACACGCTCGCGTCGGGAAATGGCGTCGAGACGTTCACTCGAGAGTTCGCCCGCCGCGTGTTCGCGCACGGCGTCGCTGAGCGACGCTTCACGCAAGGTGATCTCGTCGAGCAGTTGCTGGATGGCCCGGTTCATCGTCGACGCCTCGCCAGGCGAAGACCGATGCCCACCAGCGCGACGAGCACGAGCAGGGGGCCCGCCCACAGGAGTGCGCCGACACCCGACGTCGGCGGGCTCAGCAGGATCGATGGACCGTAGACGTCCTCGAGGGAGGTGAGGATCTGGTTATCCGACTTGCCCGCACGAACCTTCGCGACGATCTCGTTGCGTACCGCGACCGCGGACGTGGCGTTGCTGACGGCGACCGACAGATCCTCGCACGACGGACACTTCACCAAGGTCTCGAGACGGTCGATGCGCGACGTCGACGTGGGCGCGTGAGGGGACGTGGCGACACCGAGCCCCGCGACCACGATGAGGGCCGCCACCCACAACCAGAACGAGCGCAGCGTGTTCATCCCTGGACCCGGCGCACGACCTGGTCGAGCTGGGCGACACTCACGGCGCCGAGCAGCGTGGCGGCGACCCGGCCCTTGGCGTCGATCACGTAGGTGGTGGGGGGCGAGGTGACGCCGTAACTGTTGGCGATCGTGCCACCGGGATCGATGATCGACGGGTAGAGCGATCCGTAGTGGGTGGCGAACGCGCCCGCCGACGAGACGGTGTCGTTGAAGACCACCCCCACGACGTCGACACCCTTGCCCCGCTCGTGCCACGCGAACGTCGAGAGATTCGGGGCTTCGACCGCACACGGTGCGCACCACGACGCCCAGAAGTTGACGACCACAACGTGGCCGAGTTCCCTCTTCCACGAGAACCTTCCCCCGCCGATCTCGACGCCCGCGACCGCCGGCGCCGGTTTGCCGAGCAACGGGCTCGGGGCCAGGGTCGCGTCCGAGACGGGCTGGCGCGTGCCGAGGAAGATCGAGAAGGCCACGACCACGGCGAGCACCACGAGCGACCAGATCGTCACGGTGCGCTTCACGCGGGCACCTCATCGTTGTGGCGGCGGCGCGTGAAGGAGATGACACTTCCGAAACCGACGATCAGACCGCCGATCCACAACCACGCGAGCAACGGCTCGACCGTCACCCCGAGCACCACGGACCCGGCGGGAAGATCACTCTGCACCTGGGCGCCCGACGTGGCCCCGTTGCCGCCCACCGCGTCGAAGGTGACGTAGACGTCGCGCAGGAGATTCGAGTCGATCGCCGGCGTGCCGACGGTTTGGCCCGAGCGGCCGTTGAAGGTGGTGACCGCGGGGCGAAGCGCGTGTCCGTCGACCGTGACGACCAACTGGGTCGCACTCTCGAGCGAGTCGCGCACCTCGTGGAAACCGCCGAACGTGATGTACTGTCCGCTGATCACCGTTCGCTGACCCCGCGCGAGCGTGACCTCGGTCCTCGACGTGAACGACGTGGAGACGACGATGCCCACCGCGAGGATCACGATGCCGAGGTGCACGATCATCCCGCCGGTACTCGGCGCGTAGATGAAACTCGCCGGGGAACCCCGGCGGCGCGCGGCGAGCACCGCGCCTCGAAGCGTGCGCAGCGCCGACCCGGCGGCCAACACCGCCAGGAAGACCGCGGCGAGCACCGCCACGTGGCGCACGTTGACGACGACGAGCGCGACGACGACGACGAGTGCCGCCCAGGCCGTGACGCGCATCCGGTTCCAGAGGACCGTGGCGTCAGCCGTCCGCCAGCTCACGAGCGGCGCGACGGCCATGAGCGCGAGCAACGCCACGCTGAGCGGCGCCGCGACCGAGGCGAAATACGGCGTGCCGACGGTGACCTGTGAGCCGTTGACCGCCTCGTAGAGGAGCGGGAAGACGGTGCCGAGCAGGACCACGATGGCGAAACCGACGAACAGGATGTTGTTCGCGACGAAGAGACCCTCGCGAGAGAACGGATGCTCGACGCCCACGGGCGCGCGCAGTGCGTCACCTCGCCACGCGAGCAGCCCGACGCCGAGTGCGATCGTGAAGAAGAAGAGTCCGATCAGGAGCGGTCCGAGCGTGCTCGAGGAGAACGAGTGCACGCTCTGCAGCACGCCCGAGCGCGTGAAGAACGTGCCAAGCACGGTGAGTGCGAACGTGGCGATGGCGAGTGAGAGATTCCAGACCCGAAAGAGACCGCGCCGGTCCTGGACGATGACCGAGTGGATGTAGGCGGTGGCGGTCAACCACGGGAGCAGGGCCGCGTTCTCGACCGGATCCCAGCCCCAGAAGCCGCCCCAGCCGAGCACCTGGTAGCTCCACCAGGCCCCGAGGATGATGCCAACCGACAGCGCACCCCAGGCCAGCACGGTCCAGCGTCGCTGCTCGAGCGGCCAGCGGTCCTGCACGCGTCCGGTGATCAGCATCGCGATCGCGAACGCGAACGGCACCGTGAAGCCGACGAAACCCGCGTACAGCAGCGGAGGGTGCACCGCGACCAGCGGATTGTCCTGCAGCAACGCGTTGGGTCCGGCGCCCTGGAGGACGTGGGCGGGGTTGTGAAGGAATGGGTCGGCCGGTCCCATCATCAAGAAGGTGAAGAACGCCCCGATCGCGAACAGGACGGTCGTGGCCCAGCGCACGACGTCATCGTCCGAGGAGGACGAGTAGTAGCGGATGACGCCGAGCGTGAGGGCCGCGAGCAGGAGCGCCCAGAGCAGGAGCGACCCCTCCAACGCCGACCACATGCCGGTGATCGAGTACAGCACCGGCGTGAACGTGGCGTTGTTCGCCGCCACGTAGGCGAGGGCGAAGTCGTGCGTGATGAGTCCGTACTGCATCACGCCCACCGCGGCGCACACGCCGAACAGGGCGAGCAGGGCCCACCGCAGGGCGTGCGATGCACGTTGGCGACGAATGGCGCGCACCTGCGTGAACGCCCCGCCGACGGCGCCGGCGAACGCCACGTAGAGCGCCACGCGCCCGAGCCACGAGATGATCATCGCGACGTTCCGTTCGGCGCCTTCACGCGGGTGGGATGCTCGGCGATGTAGGACGACGAGTGCTTGACCATGATCTGGGTCCCGTCGAACGCGAACGACGTGGCCGAGGTGAAGTGGCCGACGACGACGACCGGGATATTCGCCTGGAACAGTTGCGGGGGCGACCCGTGGGCGCTCACGTCGACCCGGCGGCCCTTCGAGCCCGTGAGCGTGAACGACGCGCCGTTCGCCGTTCGCGTGATCGAACCGGGTTCGACCACGCCTTCGAGGCGGATGACCTTGGTGCCGACGCTGGCGCGGTGCGCGAAGACCTGATCGACGGTCTCGAAGTAGTTCAACGAGTGCAGGATGCCCTGACTGAGGAGCGCGAGCACGGCGAGCACCAGGACGACGAGCACGCCGATCGACCGGCGCCGACTGCGGTTCTTCGAGACCGGAGGTGCGACGGGCGAGAGGTCGTGCAGGGCCTCAACGCCGGCCACGGTGTCCTCGCCACCAGATCGACAGCGCGTAGAGCGTCAACCCACCGAAGGCGAACCCGTAGCCCGCCGCCACGTAGCCCATTAGAGCGCACCCTCGCTTCGTCGGGCGGCGAGCGCGTCGTCCAACGTCGCCGCGCAGCGGCTCTCGGTCGCGACCTCGAGACGGTAGCGGGCGCGCAGTAACCAGAAGAACGACAGCGTGAAGCCGAGGAAACTCATGAGCAGCGTCCAGGCCATGGTGCCGTGGACCTTCAGGGTCCGGTTGTCGGTGAACACCGTCGCGCCCTGGTGCAGCGTCTTCCACCACAGCACCGAGAAGTGGATGATCGGCACGTTGATCGCCGACAGGATCACGAAGACGGCCCCGCGGCGCGCACGAAGCGACGGGTCGTCGTTGGCGCGACGAAGCGCCAGGTAGCCGAGCGCGAGGACCCCGAGGATGGCGGTCGAGGTGAGACGGGCGTCCCAGGCCCACCAGACACCCCACGTGGGTCGTCCCCAGATCGAACCGGTGATGAGGGTGAGCGCGATGAACACGGTGCTCACCTCGACGGCGCAGTAGGCGATGCGGTCAACGACCAGGGACCTCGTACGCCTCCACAGGTAGAGGGCGCTCGCGACGGTGGCGGTCCCGAAGGAGACGTAGAGCGCGACCCACGCGATGGCGGGGTGCACGTAGAGCAGGCGCACGAGATCACCCTGCACCTTGTCGGGGGGCGTGACCCAGAGGCCGAAGCCGAATGTGAGTCCGAGCAGCACCAGCGTGACCGGTCCGAGCAGGCGTTGAGTGAGCGTCTTCATCATGATTCCTCCAGTACACCGTAAAGGAGAACACCGACCGCCAGGTACGCCACCAGCGCCACCACGAGGATCACCCACCATTCCCAGAGGGCGCCGCCGTGCAGGGCGGCGCTGAACGAGCGCTCGCCGGCGATGAGCAGCGGTGCGAACGCCGGCAACGCCAGGACCGGCAAGAGCGTGGCGGCACCGTCACCTCCGGTGCTCAGCGCCCCGTAGAGCGTCCCGGCGCACGCCATCGCCGCGAGGCCTATCGCGATGCTCGGCAGGGCCGTCAACGCGCCGGCCAGGGCGGTATGCAGCACCAGCACCGCCCCCGCCAAGAGCACGACGCCGGTCACCCAGAGTTCCAGCGCCAGCGCGAGCGACTTGCCGAGGAAGATCCCTGCCGGATCGAGCCCGAGGGTCGCGATCGACGCCTTGGTGCCCGGCCGGCTCTCGAGCGACTGCGAACGATTGATCATCAGCAGTGCGACGAAGAGCATCACGAGATAGAAGAGACCGGGCCCGGCCGACGAATGGCCGGCGTGCGTCGGACCGAGCGCGAGGCCGCTGAGCAGCAGCGCCATCACCCCGAAGGGCACGACCTGCCAGAGCAGCACCCGCGAGCGCAACTCGATGCGCAGGTCCTTGGCCGCCACCAGCAGCGCGGTGCGGATCACCGATCGTCGCCGATCACGCGACCGCCCGCGAGGACGATCGTGCGCGGGGTCAGCGCGGCACTTCGCAACTGGTCGTGTGCGCTGACCACGACGGAGGCGCCACTCGCCACGACGTCCACGAGCAGGTCGTCGAAGAACTCGCGGCCGCTGTCGTCGAGCGACGCGTACGGCTCGTCCAACAGCCACAACTCGGGACGACGGATGAGCAGCCAGGCGAGTCCGAGTCGGCGGCGTTGGCCGGCGCTCAACTGCTTGGTCGTCGTGTCCGTGCGGTGCTCGAGACCGACGCGCTCGAGCGCCGGGCCAATGTCACGGACCGGCCGCTCGAGGGCCCGGGCGGCGAAGGTCAGGTTCTCTTGAACACTGAGGTCGTCGTAGAAGGACCCCTCGTGTCCGAGCCAACCGACGCGGCGGCGAAGTTGACGCAGGTCGCCGTTCGCGAGATCGATTCCCGCCACCGTCGCGCTACCCGACGTCAGTGACACGAGTCCCGCGAGGAGTCGCAAGAGGCTGGTCTTGCCGGCTCCGTTGGCCCCGGTGACCACGCACAACGACCCGGCACCCAGCGAGAGGTCGACCCCGCTCAGGAGAGGGAATCCGTTGGCGACCACCACCGCATCGCGCAGGCGAACCACTTCAACCGCACCCGTCATCGAACAGCTAACCCTCGATGGCTTGCAGGTCTGAAGCCACCATCATCTCGATGAGGCTGAAGAAGTCGGTGTCGCACTTCCAGCCCAGAACGTTGAACGCCTTGGACGCGTCGCCGACGAGCAGGTCGACCTCGGCGGGTCGGATGAACGCCTGGTCGATCACGACGTACTTCTCGTAGTCGAGACCGGCGGCGCTGAAGGCGACGTCACAGAGTTCGCGCACCGAGTGAGTCTCACCCGTCGCGATGACGAAGTCGTCGGGGGTGTCGCGCTGGAGCATGGCCCACATCGCACGCACGTAGTCCGCCGCGTAGCCCCAGTCGCGCTGGGCTTCGAGGTTGCCGAGGCGCAGTTGCGTATCGCGTCCCGCCTTGATGCGGGCCACGCCGTTGGTGACCTTGCGCGTCACGAATTCGAGCCCGCGCCGAGGTGACTCGTGGTTGAACAGGATCCCGCTCGAGGCGTGCAGGTTGTAGCTCTCGCGGTAGTTGACCGTGATCCAGTGGCCGTAGACCTTGGCGACGCCGTACGGGCTCCGCGGATAGAAGTGGGTCTCCTCGGTCTGAGGTACTTCGCGCACCCGTCCGAACATCTCGGACGAACTCGCCTGGTAGAAGCGGATCTCCGGGTCGACGGTGCGAATGGCGTCGAGCATCCGGGTCACGCCGAGCGCGGTCGCCTCGCCGGTGAGCACCGGCTGAGACCACGACGCCTGCACGAAACTCTGGGCGGCGAGGTTGTAGACCTCGGCGGGACGAAAGTCGCGCAGGACGTTGATGAGCGACACCTCGTCCATCAGATCCCCCGACACCAGCGTGAGTTGGTCCTGGATGTGGCTGATGCGGTCGAAGTGCTCGGTGGAGCTGCGTCGCACCAGTCCGGCGACCTCGTAGCCCTCGCTCAGCAGCAGCTCGGCGAGGTAGGAGCCGTCCTGACCGGTGATGCCGGTGATCAGAGCACGCTTGGCCACGGAAAGTCCTCCAGATAAAGGCATTGACCCATGGCCACCACCGTGAGCAACTCTACTACCGGGCCGCCAATTGGGCCCCTGCGCCTAGCCTTTACCCGTGGCCCGCCTCGTACTCGTCAGCTTCCGACTGGGCGGCACCGACGGTGTCGCCATCGAGGCGACCAAGTGGACCACGGCCCTGCGTTCCATGGGCCACGACGTCGTCTGGGTCGCCGGTGAGGGCGAGGTTGACGTGCTCGTTGCGGGCCTCGCCCTCGGCGCGGGCACCGCTCCGACTCTCGACGAGCTCGAACGCGCCTTCGCCGGAGCCGACCTCGTGATCGTCGAGAATCTGGCCTCACTGCCGCTCAATCCCGCCGCGCGCGACGTGCTCTACGCGGCGCTCGCCGATCGACCCGCACTCTTTCACCATCACGACCTGCCGTGGCAGCGCAGTCACCTCGCGCATCTCGACGGCCCCCGTGACGACCCGCACTGGCGCCACGTCACGATCAACGAGCTCTCGCGCCTCGAGCTAGGCGAGCGCGGCATCGACGCGGTGACCCTGATGAACAGTTTCGACTGTGATCCACCGCCCGGACGCCGCGGCGCGGCGCGAGAATCACTCGCCCTCACCGACGAGGTCCTGGTCCTCTTGCCGACGCGCGCCATACCTCGAAAGAACGTGGAGGGAGCGCTCGCCCTGTGCGCGGCACTCGGCGCGACCCTCTGGCTGCTGGGGCCCGCCGAGGATGGCTACGAAGCTGCGTTGGACGAACTGGTCGCGCACTCGGGCCTCGACGTGCGCCGTGGACTCGCCGAGGGGCTCGACATCCACGACGCGTACGCGGCCTGTGACCTCGTGGTGATGCCGTCGACGTGGGAAGGCTTCGGCAACCCGGTACTCGAGTCGGTCACCCACCGGCGCCCGCTGGTGCTCAACCCCTACCCCGTCGCGCGCGAGATCATGCGCTACGGGTTCACGTTCTTCGAGCTCACGGACGTGACGTCCATCAGGGCCTTCCTCTCGTCGCCGAACCCGCAGGTCCTCGAGGAGAATCTGGCAATCGCGCGCCAGCACTTCAACATCGAGTCACTCCCGGCGCGACTCGAGACGATCCTCGTCCAGTCGGGCGTGCGCTAGGGCGAACTAAGGTTTTGGCGATGGTTATCAATGAGGACCGACCCGCGAATCACGAACGGCGCGCGTTGCTGCTGACGGTGGCCACGAAGCTATTCGCCGAGAGCGGCTTCCAATCGACGACCATGGACGACATCGCCAAAGAGGCGGGCTTCACCAAGCCGATCCTCTACCAGTTCTTCGACTCGAAGACGGATCTCTACAAGGAGATCGTCGCCGACGTCGCCCAGGAGCTTATTGACCAACTGGCACGGGCCGTCGCCAGCGCCGACACGCCGCGCTCGAAGATCGAGGGCGCCTTCCGTGTCTACTTCGAGTTGGTCGTGAGCGACCCCGACGCGTTCCGCGTCCTCTACCTGAACTCCCACGATGGCGAGAACGCCAACGAGCTTCGCAAGGTCGAGACGTTGATGGTTTCCTTCGTCGAACCCTTCATCGACGTCTCGATCAGCGACGAGCACCGACGCCAACTGGCCGGTGCGGTGGTCGGGCTCGCCGAAGGCGGCGCCGTCACGTGGCTGGTGCAACAGGAGGCCAACGGTTGGCCGACACTCGCCCCCGGCGAGGCCCACCGGCTCGCGGTACGGATCGCGACGCTCGCCTGGGGCGGTCTGCGCTCCGTGCAGCGCGACTAGAACTCTTCGTCGCCCACGAGGGTCGCGACGACCTGCGCGAGTTCCCACAACCCGTCCGCGCATCGGCTGACCACCTCGAGGTCGGCATCGTCGAGCCCGCGACCGCGAAGTCATCGCTGGGCTCTATCAACGACACGGTGGTCGACTGATCGGAGAATTCCGCGTCCAGCGGGGCGAACCTCTCGAACTCGTAGGTTGGGCCGCCTGGTACCGGAACCCGCGAAGTGACGGCGCACGAACTGACAACACGTCATCTCCTAGGGCTCGAGCGAGCCAGGGCATCGCTGGGCGCGAATGGCTCTCACGCCAAACTCCTGCTCTTCGTCGAACGCATGGTCGAGAAACTGGTACAACGTGGCGCAGAACGAGACGACGTCGCGACAGTCGATCTGGACCGCCTCCACGCAGGGAACTGATGCAGCGGTTTCGCGTCGGTGGGCAGGCGTCAACAATCCCCGACTGGGGAATCAAGGTCTGGCGACTGGGGGACGCTTCGAGCGATGGACTTTCGTCCCTTGCATCCAAGTACGTTGCCAAGAAAGGTGAGGTTGAGAGCGACGGTCAATCGTGCGCCACTTTTGCTCGCGTGGCCTTCCGCCCTTGAGAGAGAGGTGGGCACATGAGTAAGGCCACTATTCGTCGAGTACTCGCAATGACGGGCGCTACGACACTGATGGTTGCGATGACGGCTGTGTTGCCAGCTGGAGCGGCACCGGGCCCGAGTAGTCATGGCTACACGTGGACGGCGGTCAACGTACCGGGTTCACTTGTGACCGAACCGCTTCAGATCAACAACGAAGGAGTGGTGGTTGGCGTCTACTCAGACGGCAACGGTCCGAACGGCTTCATCGAGCGGAGCGGTCAGTACACGACCGTAAACGATCCAATCGGTCCAAGTTATCTCAACGGCATCAACGACTTCGGTGAGATCGCTGGGACGGTGTATCCAGGCTCGTACAGTGACGGCTTCATAGACGTGGGTGGACGGTTCACGACAATTCAGGATCCTTCCGCTGACAACAGCGTAGGTAGCGGCTACGGCACCGAAGTAGTGGGCATTAACGACTTCGGGCAGGTTGTCGGGACCTACATGGACTCCGTGGGAACTCTTCACGGCTTCATCTACAGCAATGGTCACTACTTCACGCTCAACTGCCCAGGTGCCGGTACGGGCTTCAATCCGAACAGTGACGCCGGCTCGAACGGTACGGTGATGAGTTACGTGAGCAGTTTGGGAGCGATCTCGGGATCGTGCATCACAGGTGCATCAACCGGGAACTACTACTACAACTTCATTTACAGTAACGGTCACTACACGACCCTCCCCTACGTCCCTGGAGCAACGCTCACCGAACTCAGTTGGGTCAATGACCTTGGGGTGTCAGGCGGATGGTACGAAAACAGTGGCGGAATCTGGAATGGCTATACGTACAACCAAGGCCAATTCACCACGATTGTCGATCCCGCTGGAGCGTACGGCATCTACCCGGTCGGCGCCAACGATGTTGGGGCAATGGTCGGCTACTACTTGGACAGCGACGGTAACATCAACGGATTCCTCATGACACCTAATGCATTCGGACATTGAGAATGTTGATGCCTTTGACGAGTGAGCGATTCACGTCGTTCTGTGGAGTCTTGACGTAGGGCCATTGACTCGACGTCGCATTGCACCCGATTCCGAGGGTTTACGTCCTCTCCGATCCGGTTTGCCTGCAACGGATCGGGGAGGACGTATCCGCGTCCCGACGTGGACCCTTACGCGGATCGTGGCAGAAGTTCAGCACCCAACACGAGACGACTGCGACGGCCTAGCGCGAGCCACGGTGCGCCCTCAATCCGATGGTGCCCGAGCTCGATCAACAGCCCGTCTCGCTGACAACTCATCGCGACGATCTTCAACGAATGTGCACACCCGAGATGGCGCGTGAGATGATCAAACGTTGGATCTCGCTGGTGCCTTCGAAGATCGTGTAGGTCATTGGAGAGTCGCATATTATCGCTGGTCTGGGGCACTATTTCTGAATTACAGCCCCACGAACTGTTGGTCTGCCCCGGTGAGTCCCCACCAGAGGCCCACCACGCCCCACGTAGTTGGGGAGGTGCGTGTCTCATCGCGCGACTTTGGCCCTCTCCGCAATGCCAATTCCGAATCCCCGAACCTACCGCTGGCCTACAACATCGGCACCACGGATTTGCACACTTCTGACGCCGTAGAAACCTGCGCACGCGATACTCAACGCTTCTTTGTTCGATGGTGTCGTTGCGCCCGGGACTTCCTGAACCTTCCTGCGACATTCTCGTCCGGTGATAGGCACAAGTCTGAGGGGGCATCCGGCGGACTTGGTAACCCTCCATCTCACCAGGCTGTCGAACTCAACCAATCCTGCGTTGGAGCCGGCAGTCACCCCATGCACGGCGTCGTGCACCAAATAGATGACGCCACCCGCTGAGCAAGACCGTTGTTAGCAGCGCAATGCAGATGGCACTGTCAGAAGTTGGCAGCGCCGTCTGCGGGCGGAAACCGAGGTCCAGAGCGGAGATTCGCGACTACATACTATGCGGTTACATAGTATGTAGTCGCATAGTATCTAGGAAGGCCTGAGCAGCCCAGTGAAAGAGGACGTGCGCCGCATGAGAGACCAGGACAGGGCAGCACTCGAGACGTTTCTGGATAGTCCCACCGACCGTCCACTTCTTGGTCTCGTTTACGGTCGCCGCCGCATCGGCAAGTCGACCATGCTCGTCGAGCAGGCCGAACGGCGGGGCGGGTTCTACTTTGAGGCAATCCGAGCAGAGACACCCGTCCAGTTAGAGCGACTCGGGACCGCGCTCGGTGAGCACCTTGGAGTCGGGCGCTTCGCGTTCGATGACTGGGAAGAGGCGGTAGGCGCCCTGCTGAGGCTCGGGGAGCAGTTGGCCGTTCCGGTGATCCTTGACGAGTTCGGACACATCATCGCCGCCGACCCTTCTGTCGAGTCGATTCTCACCGCTGCCCTGGGGCCAGGTGCGTTGCGCAAGTCCACGAGCAGGGCTCGGCTCATCCTTTGCGGATCGGCAATTGCCATGATGCGCGCACTCACCGAAGGGGAGGCCCCGCTGCGCGGACGCGCGGGCCTTGAGTTGATCATGCAGCCAGACGACTTCCGGATAGCAGCGACGCGACTGCCTGTGGGCGCGGGGTTTGAGACCGCCATGCGCGTCTTCGCGGTCATCGGAGGAGTCGTCGGGTACGCCACCGACATGGTCAACTTCGACCTGCCAAGTGGCAAAGCCGACTTCGATCGCTGGATAGTTGATCGTGTGCTCAGTCCGGCCGCCACGCTGCAACGCGAGGCGACGACACTGCTGGCCGAGGACCCGTCACTGAGCGGCAAGAACAACTTGCTCCATCATGCCATCCTTGGTGCGATCGCCAATGGCTCGGTCACTGCAGGCACCATCGCCAGCAAAGTCGGGAGACAGGTATCAAACATTGATCTGGTCCTTCGACGTCTCATCGAAGCGGGGTTCATCGTGCGACATGAGGATCCGATTCGAAAGAAGCGTCCCCTCTACGCATTGGCCGACTCCTTCTTGCAGTTCCACTACGCAGTCATCGAGCCCTACGGTGCCACACTTCGTGAGCGGGATTTGCGCGCAGTGTGGTCCGACCGTCTTGAGGCGGTATTCAGTTCCCGGGTTCGCGGTCCGGTCTTCGAGGAGATGGCCCGAAGGTGGGTGGCGAACTTCGCGAGTGACACGACCATACCGATTCGAGACCACGTGGGGCCATCCTTGGTGAGTGTCGACGGGGTTGGCCACGAACTCGATGTGTTGGTCGCGGGGACCGGCGATGTTCCCGCTGATCGTGAGATCGTGGCCCTGGGTGAGGCGAAGTCGGGCGAAGTAATGACCACGCGTCATCTACTAAGGCTCGAACGAGCCAGGACGGCGCTAGGCGCGAACGCCTCTCACGCCAAACTCCTCCTCTTCGGCGAACGTGTGGACGAGAGACTGGTACAACTCACGGCAGAACGAGACGACGTCGAAATAGTCGATCTGGATCGCCTCTACACGGGGGACTGATTCGGCAGTTTCGTGTCGGAGTCCCGACGTGAACCCGCACGCGGATCGTGCCAGAAAGTCATTGACAAGGACGTGAAAATTACGACGGCCTACCGCGCCTGATACTGCGCCCCCAATCCGATCGCGTTTGCGGGACGATCGACGGGTCTACTCGCCGACGACCCATCGCAATATTCCTCAACGAATGTGCACTCCCGAGATAGCGCGTGAGATGATCAAACGCTGGATCTCGCTGGTGCCTTCGAAAATCGTGTAGATCTTCGAGTCACGGTGCCAACGCTCGACGGGGTGTTCGCGGACGTAGCCGTACCCACCGAGGATCTGGATCGCCTCTTCGGTCACCTTCACGGCGGTCTCGCCGGCGAAGAGCTTGGACATCGAGCCCTCGCCGTTGAGGAACGGTTTGCGATTGGCGGCCATCCACGACGCGCGCCACACCAGGAGCCGCGCCGCGTCGATCTGGGTCTTCATGTCGGCGAGTTTGAAGGCGATCGACTGATTCTCGATGATGGCGCGCCCGAACTGGTGACGCTCCTTGGCGTAGTCGAGCGAGTACTCGAAGGCGGCGCGAGCGATGCCGAGCGCCTGCGCGCCGACGGCGGGACGCGACGCCTCGAAGGTGGCCATCGCGGCCTGACCGGAGGTCTTCTTGCCCTCGCGCACGCGCGCCAACTTCTCGTCCAGCTTCTCCTTGCCGCCCAGCAGACACGCACCCGGGATGCGGCATTCCTCGAGGATGACCTCGGCGGTGTGCGACGCGCGGATACCCATCTTCTGGAACTTCTGTCCCATGCGCAGACCCTTGGTCCCCTCGGGCACGATGAACGACGCGTGGCCCCGACTGCCGAGCGAGGGGTCGACGGTCGCGACGACCACGTGCACGTTCGCGATGCCACCGTTGGAGATCCAGGTCTTCACGCCGTTGAGCACCCACTCGTCGGTGGCCTCGTCGTAGACGGCGCGCGTGCGCAGCCCCGAGACGTCACTGCCGGCGTCGGGCTCGCTCACGGCGAAGGCCGCGATCTTGATGTCGTCGGGCGTGCCGAAGCACTGCGGGATCCACTCCATCTGCTGCTCAGGCGTTCCGTTGGCCATGATGCCCGCCACGCCGAGCGTGGTTCCGAGCAGGGCCATCGCGATACCCGCGTCACCCCAGGTGAGTTCCTCGAGGGCGAGCATCATCGAGAGTCCGGTCTTGTCCGCGACCAGGTTCGCGAAGAAGTCGAGCCCGTAGATCCCGACCTTGGCGGCCTCTTGGATGATGGGCCACGGCGTCTCTTCGCGCTCATCCCATTCGTGGGCGGCCGGACGGATCACGTTCTGGGCGAAACCGTGGACCCACTCCTGCAGCGTCGTCTGGTCGGCGTTCAGTTCCATCGAGAATTCGGTCATGTGCTCACCTTTAGCGATTGAGGGTTACTCGTCAGTAATGGAAGGATACAACGTAGGCGAATCCTCCGTGGTGACGAGTTTCGACCGCTCAGGATCAACACCGCCAATTCCAGGGTCAGCGAGGGGGTTGACGTGTGGCTGAGTGGCATCCAACGTTCGCTTGAACGTTCTACCTCATTCACGTGAAGACGACGCGAATTCGCTGAACGAATCTCGCGTCCGTGTGCGAAATCCCAAGTGCCACGCACCGGCTTTCGGGTGCGCGACCGCACGACCGACGCCCGCTCGACCGTGCCGTCGACAGCACGTCGACCTCGAGCGACTCCCCAGGACCCGCGTACCAGCCTTGTGGACTACTGGTGGCGCGTCGGGCTATCCACCCGCGCGGGTGTTTGCGGGCACGCTAGCTTCGTGACGGCCGTCTCGACGGGTTCGCATGACGAGTGCACGAACTGGGTCTGGTCGCGGTCGCAACATCCGTGATGTGAACCGAGGCGCTACCGGCGCGAATGGCGGAATCACACTTTCACTGCGTTGGCGAGAGCGCAATGACCACCTCGCGTCGACCGAGCCTGCCCCGATCCCTCGGCGCCCGCGATGCGTGACCTCCGCTGTCGAAGAGTGGTGCCACAAAGCACAACCGCCGCCCGAAGGCGGCGGTTGCGTACTGCGAATTAGTTTGGTTAATTCAGGATGACGCGCTTGGCGAGAGGGCCGCGATCGCCCGGCTCGATGTCAAACTCAACGGTCTGACCCTCGACGAGTGTCTTACGACCTTCACCCTGAATCTCCGAGTAGTGCACAAAGACGTCTGGCTGGCCATCGACAGCGATGAAACCCCAACCCTTCTCGTCATTGAACCACTTAACGGTTCCTACAGCCACTGGGGCCTCCTTGTTTCTTTGAACCCGACCTGCGTCGGGTCCGGAGGGAACCACAACGGCAACCTCAAGGGGATACATTACTTGGTCGAGGGACAGAGGTCCAAATATTTTTTCAGGGTCGCCGGATGAGCGTTCCCGACGGGGAATCCTCGACCACCCAGCCCCGACCCTGGAGTTCATCGCGTAAGCGGTCCGCCTCGGCCCAATCCTTGGAGAGTCGTGCTGCGTCACGCGCGCTGACCAGAGAGGAACTCACCGCGTCGACGTCGTGGCTGCTCGCGTCGAGGCGGAGCCCGAGGGCGCCGAAGAGCGTGTTGATGGCGGTGGCGATCTCCAGAGCCTCCTCATTCTTTCCCTGATCAGCGAGAGTATTTGCCGCGCTCAGCGCTTCAAACAGCACCGCGACGGCGTTCGGGGTGTCGAGGTCGTTGTCCATGAGGTCCCCCACCCGGTCCGTGAGGTCCCGGGCGCCAGCACCGACGTCACCGACCGGAGCGCTTTCGAGCGTCGCCCCGGCGAGCGCGACCAGGTTGAAGCGGCGCGCAAAGGTGTCGAGGCGCCCAAGAGCTCTCTCAGCATCGCCGATGGTCGACGGCGTCACCTCGATGGGCGAGCGGTAGTGCGAACGAAGGACGAGCAGTCGGTACGCGCGCGCGTCGGTCGTCTCGAGCATGTGGGTGAGCGAGGTGAAGTTGCCGAGCGACTTGCTCATCTTCTGCGAACCCACCATGACCCACCCGCTGTGGGACCAGTGGCGGGCGAACTCCCGGCCGGCCGCCACCGCCTGGGCCCTCTCGTTCTCGTGGTGAGGGAACTTGAGGTCGAACCCGCCCGTGTGCAGGTCGAAACCATCGCCCAGCAGGCCGAGCGACATGACGACGCACTCGGTGTGCCATCCGGGACGCCCGTCGCCGAAGGGTGCGGGCCACGTGGGGTCGCCGGGTTTGGCGAACTTCCAGAGCGCGAAATCGAGCGGTGAACGCTTCTCGTCATTCGCCTCGACGCGCGCGCCCGCGCGCAACGAATCGAGGGGCTGACCCGCCAGAAGGCCGTAGTCGTCGACGCAGCTCACGTCGAAGTAGATCCCGTCACTCGTCGGGTACGCGACGCCGCTACCCAGGAAACTCGTGATCAGTTCGACCATCTCCGCCACGTACTGGGTCGCGTGGGGGGTCTCGGTGGGCCGGGCCACTCCGATGCGGTCCATCGCATTCCACCAGGAGCGCTCGTTGGTCGCGGCGACCTCGGACTCGGTGGTGCCGTCGCGCAGGGCGCGGTTGATGATGTTGTCGTCGATGTCGGTGATGTTGGAGACGAAACGCACGTCGAGGCCGCGAAAGCTGAACCAGCGTCGGGCCACGTCCCACACCAGGGTGTAGCGGCCGTGGCCGAGGTGGGGAAGGTCGTAGACCGTCGGTCCGCAGACGTACATCGAGACCTGACCGGGGTCGCGTAGCTGGAGTTCGCGGATCTCACCATGGACTGAGTCGAAGAGACGAATCACTGTTCTAAACTACGCCAACCATGCCCGACGCACTCACTCCCCAGCCCCAAGCCCTCCCCGAAAAGCCCACCATCGACGGGTTGGAGGGCGCGTGGATCGACCGCTGGGACGCCGACGAGACGTACCGCTTCGACCGCGACGCACCCCGTGAGCGCGTCTACTCCATCGACACGCCACCACCGACCGTGTCGGGATCGTTGCACATCGGCCACGTCTTCAGCTACACCCAGGCCGACGTCATCGCGCGCTACCAGCGCATGACGGGCAAGAGCGTCTTCTACCCCATGGGTTGGGACGACAACGGGCTGCCCACCGAGCGTCGCGTCGAGAACTACTTCGGGGTGCGCTGTGACCCCTCACTCCCCTACGACCCCTCCTTCGAACGGCCCGAGAAGCCGAGCGACCAGAAGGTGTCGATCTCGAGGAAGAACTTCGTGGAGCTCTGCCACTACCTCACCGCCGCCGACGAGGAGGTCTTCAAGACCCTGTGGCGCCATCTCGGCATCAGCATCGACTGGAGTCTCGAGTACTCGACCATCTCGAGCCGCGCCCAGAGCGTCTCCCAGCGCGGTTTCCTCGAGATGCTGCAGCGCGGCGAGGTCTACTCGAGCGAGGCGCCGACCTTGTGGGACGTGGACTTTCGAACCGCCGTCTCCCAGGCCGAGCTCGAGGACCGCGAGCGGCCCGGTAACTACCACCGCATCGCCTTCGCGCTGGCGAGCGGTGACGGCACCATCGAGATCGAGACCACCAGACCCGAGTTGCTCGCGAGCTGCGTGGCACTGGTCGCCCATCCCGACGACGAGCGCTTCAAGGCCCACTTCGGATCCTTCGTCATCACACCGCTGTTCCACGCACCCGTGCCGATCGTCGCGCACGAACTCGCGGACCCCGACAAGGGATCGGGTATCGCGATGATCTGCACCTTCGGCGACACGACCGACGTCACGTGGTGGCGCGAGTTGTCCCTCCCGACCAGGGCGCTGATCGGTCGTGACGGCCGGTTCCTCCCGTGTGAATTCGGCTCCGAGAACTACCCGTCGATCGACGCCGCGGCGGCCAATGCGTTCTACGCGCAACTCGAGGGCAAGACCGTCAACCAGGTTCGTGCCACCGTCGTCGAAGCCCTTCGCGACAGCGGCGAGCTCATCGGCGAGATCCGCGCCATCACCCACCCGGTCAAGTTCTACGAGAAGGGTGAGCGTCCGCTCGAGATCGTGACCTCGCGCCAGTGGTTCGTCGCCACGCTCCGACACCGTGAGGACCTTTTGGCGCGTGGCGAGGAACTCCAGTGGCACCCCGACTTCATGAAGCACCGCTACAAGTCCTGGGTCGAAGGGCTCAACGTCGACTGGAACATCTCGCGCCAGCGCTTCTTCGGCGTGCCGTTCCCGGTCTGGTACCCCACCGACGAGAACGCCGAGATCGACTTCGACGCGCCCATCCTCGCCGAAGCGGCCGACCTGCCCGTCGACCCGTCGAGTGAGGCTCCGCGCGGCTTCAGCGAAGCCCAGCGCAACCAGCCCAACGGCTTCGTGGGCGATCCCGACGTGATGGACACCTGGGCGACGAGTTCACTCTCGCCCCAGATCGCCGGCCACTGGGGCACCGAACTCTTCGAGCACATCTTCCCGATGGACCTGCGTCCCCAGGCTCACGAGATCATCCGCACGTGGCTCTTCTCGACGGTCGTGCGAAGCCACTTCCAGCACGACAGCCTGCCCTTCAAGAACGCGCTCATCTCGGGCTGGGTCCTCGACCCCGACCGCAAGAAGATGAGCAAGTCCGTGGGCAACGTGGTCACCCCGATGCCGCTGCTCGAGACTCACGGCGCCGACGCGCTGCGCTACTGGGCCGCGTCGGGACGACCCGGCACCGACACCGCCATCGACGAGGCCCAGATGAAGATCGGACGGCGCCTCGCCATCAAGGTGCTGAACGTCTCGAAGTTCGTGCTCGGGCGCCTCGAAGGCGCACCACTGCCCGGACCGGCCGACGTCACCGAGCCGCTCGACCGCGACCTGCTCGCCCTGCTGAGCGAGTTGATCGGTGACGCCACCAAGGCCTTCGAGGGTTACGACTACGCGCGCGCGCTCGAGCGCACCGAGGCGTTCTTCTGGTCGTTCTGCGACAACTACGTCGAACTGGTGAAGGTTCGCGCCTACGGCGACGCGCAGAGCCCCGCCACGCGCTCGGCCCGGGCCGCGCTCGCGAGCGCGCTGTCGGTCCTGCAGCGTCTGCTCGCGCCGTTCCTCCCGTTCGTGACCGACGAGGTGTGGCACTGGTGGCACACCGGTTCGGTGCACCTCGCGCCGTGGCCGAACCAGGACGAACTGCACGCCACGCCCGTGGCGGGCGAGGTCTTCACGACGCTGTGCGACGTGCTCGAGGCGGTACGTCGCGAGAAGAGCACCGCCAAGGTCTCCCAGCGCGCGCAGGTCGAGTTGCTGTCGCTCAGCGGGCCCGCGGAATGGCTCGACGACGTCCGCGCCGGTCGGGGCGACCTCGCAGACGCCGGCGGCGTGCTCGCCTTCGAGTTCAACGAGGCGAGCGACGTCGCGGTGGTCGTCGCGCTCGCACCCGTACCCGCGAAGGACTAACCCGCGACGAGCAGACTGGCGTCGACACTTCGGCGCACCCGCACGCCCTCGTCGCTGACGTCGTAGAAGGCGAACTGGTCGAACGCGGTGCTCAGCGCTCGTGCGAACGCCAGGTCCTGGCCCGCCACGACGAAGCCTCGTTCGTCGGGCCACCGGCCCGACGGGTCGCGCGCGATGCTCGGCCTGACCTCGAGTCCGTGACCGACGAGCAGGTGCTCGAGTTCGCGGCGGCGCGCGTCGTTGCGGGCGACATCGAGCTCACGCGAGAACGGATTGTCCGAGGTCACGACGTAGAAATCACCCAGCGTGCGCGTCGCCTCGAGCGCGGGGACCCAGAAACCCGGCGACAGTTCGACGATCAACATCGTGGGCGGTGACTGGTAGTTCGCCACCAGTGCGGGCGAGAGCGCCGGGTGGGCGGTGGCGACCGATTCGGCGAACACCACCGCGGCCCGGGTGGTGGCCGACGTGCGAGGACTCGCCGTCACGTCAAAGGCGTGCTGGGTGAAGGGGAGCTCCACGTAGTAGATCACCGCCAGCGCCACCTCACGGAACTTCTTGACGAAGTCGCGCGCGACGTGCACGTCGACCAGGGTGTCGTTGCCGCCCTGGACGACGAGGAACGGTGGGGCGTCGACGGGAATCCGGTGGTACGGCGACATGGCCTCGTAGAGCTCGGGACTCTCGTCGTAGGGTCGACGAACGACCCGGTGCTCGAGCAGCCCGCGTAATCCCTTGCCGAGTCCGTGCCAGTGATCCTCGTCACCGGTCATCTCGAGCACGCCGTAGAAGGGGATGCAGCCGCGAACCGACCAGTCGGTGACCCCCTGGACGTCCGCTGGCCGCCACGTGGGGTCGTGCGCGCTGAGCGCGAGCAGCGCCGCGAGGTGCCCGCCCGCCGAGCCGCCCGCGACCACGACCCGCTCGGAGTCACCGCCGTAGGTGGCGATGTTCTTCTTGATCCAGGCGAGCGCGCGCGTCACGTCCTCGATCTGCGCGGGCCAGACGTGGCGCGGGGCCAGGCGGTAATTGCACGCGACCGCCACCCAGCCACGGCGCACGAACTCGTGCAGCATGGGTCGTCCCTGCTCGCGCTTGTCGCCGAACGTCCAGGCGCCCCCGTGGATGTAGAAGATGACCGGTGCGTTCTTGGGCGTCGTCGACGTGCGCCACACGTCGAGTCGGTGGCGGGACTGCGGTCCGTAGGGGACGTTGTGCACGAGTTGCATGTCGCGCGGGTGGTAGGGGACCTGCAGCGCGGTGCGCCACCAGGCCCCGAAGACGTCGTCGCGCGGCCGGGGCAGCTCGAGCGGCTCGCGCGGACTGTTCGCGAGCTGGCGGCGAACGATCGTGCGTGAGTGGAACTGGATGGCCACGAGAGCGAGATTCTCCGCTACCACCAGGGCCGCGATCACGAGGATCGTCGTTCCCAGCCAGCCCGTGCGGGGCCATCCCCACCACCAGAGAAGACCCAGGAGGGCGCCCTCGGCGACGATGGCCTGCGCCGGCAGTTCGCCGGCCGCCCAACCAACCGGGTAGGCCAACGCCGCGAAGACGCCGCGACGCCCCGGGCGCAGTCCCGTCGACGCCGACAGCAGCAGCCACGCCGAGAGCAGCGCGACGAGATAGGCCATCCACCATTGTCGTCGTCAGGGTGAGCGTCAAGCAAACTTTGTAAACTTGGCACCATGTCGAAACTTCCCTATTCCCTCGAGCACCTTCGCGGCACCGTCGGCGTGTGGACGAGCACCCACGAGAGTCTGCCCGCGGGCCAGAGCGGCGAGATCGCCGCCGAGCTCGAGACCCTCGGCTACGCGGCCATGTGGATACCTGAAGCGTGGGGCCGCGAAGCCTTCACCAGCTCGTCGCTCCTGCTGGCAGCGACCTCGCGCATGACGATTGCGACCGGCATCGCCAACATATTCGGTCGTGACGCGGTGAACGCCGCCAATGCCGCCAAGACCTTGAACGCCGCCTTCGCCGACCGCTTCGTGCTCGGACTCGGCGTCAGCCACAAGCCGCTCGTCGAGCGCCTTCGTGGTCACGAGTACGCGACGCCCCTCGAGAGCATGCGGGCCTTTCTCGTCGCCATGGACGCAGCTCCCATGTTCGCGCCCGAAGGTCAGCACGAGTACGGCCGCGTCATCGCCGCACTCGGACCGAAGATGATCGAACTCGGCGCGACGTTGGCGAACGGCGTGCACACCTACCTGGTCACCCCCGAGCACACCGCGGTGACCAGGAACATCGTGGGCGACCAGTTCATCGGCGTGGAGCAGGCGGTCGTGCTCGGCCAGGACCGTGAGGAGTTCCTTCGTCGTGCCCACGCGCACCTCGACATCTACACCGGCCTCGACAACTACCGCAACAGCTGGCGACGCTACGGCTTCGGCGACGAGGACTTCGTTCGCGGGGGCTCGGACCGGCTCTGTGACGCCATGGTCGTGCACGGCAACGAGACCGCGGTTCTCGAAAGGATCGGCGAACACCGTGACGCCGGCGCCAGTCACGTCTGTCTCCAGGTGCTCGGCGCCGACCTCGCCACACCACCCGTCACGGAGTGGCGTCACATCGCCGAGGCCCTCTACCGCTAGTGGCGAGGATCACCGTCTCGGCGCTCATCGCCGTGACGCCGTCGCGGCTGTGGGAGGAGCTTCGTCACATCGAACGACACGTGACGTGGATGACCGACGCGGTGTCGATCGAATTCCTCAGCGAGCAGCGTGAGGGCGTGGGCACATCATTTCGTTGCGTGACCAAGGTCGGCCCCTTCGTCACCAACGACATCATGACCATCACCGAGTGGCGCGAGAACTCGTCGATGGGGGTCACGCACCAGGGCATCGTCGAAGGTCGCGGTGTCTTGCGCCTCGAGGCCGAGGGGACAGGCACCCGGATGACCTGGAGCGAACAACTCATCTTCCCGTGGTTCGCTCTCGGTCCGGTCGGAGCGTTCGTCGCCGCGCCCGTGCTGCACGTGCTGTGGAAGAAGAACCTCGCAGCCCTTGGTGTGCGCGTCGCCGCCGATCAGCGCTAGTTGTTGGTTCCGTCGACTCATCAATGGAGTGGGGGCTCAAACGCACGGGGCGGCTTCGCCGCCCGCGTTCTGAGTGGCGACGGCTACTTGCCGTCGGGACCGAAGATCACCACGTCAGGCTCACCACGGTCACCGGGGCCGCGCAGCAATCTGACCAGGAACGCGACGAGACCTAGCCACACGAACTCGGTGGCGCCGATTCCCAGCCAGCCCACGGTGATGAGGAACAAACCAACGAAGAAGCCCTTCACGACACCGTGATGGATCATTGCGGCGACCATGAGTGGGAACCACGCGAAGAGCCAGCTGACGAGTGGCGCCACGAAGACCGCCGCGCTCCGACGTCGCCAACCCAGGTAGACGCCGAGCAGGGCCGTGACCGCGAGCCCGACGGCCAGAGCGTGCTCCTGGGGCACCGCGCGCGCTTCCCAGGTGAACAGCACGACGGCCATGGTGACGGACCAGAGCACCATCGGTGTCGTGACGTTGCCCCTCGTTCGTTCTCTCACCTCGAAGATGACGCCGCTCACGCCCCCAACTTAGCCAATCGACGTCACCGCACGACCGCACGGCCGGTACGCTGAGGAAGTGAAACGTGGCGTGCTCGCACTGTTGGGATCGGGCGAGACCGCGCCGGGCATGACCAAGGTGCACCGTGCGCTCCTCGAGCGTCTCGAGCACCCGCGGCTCGTCAATCTGGACACCGCCTACGGCTTCCAGGAGAACGTTCCCCAGATGACCGAGAAACTGGTCAACTACTTCGAGACCTCGTTGCACGTGGACCTGGAGCCGGTCTCCTTCACCTCCTACGACGCGTCGAGCCCGCTGGAGCGAACCATCGTGAAGCAGCGGGTCCGCGAGGCCACCTACGTGTTCGCCGGTCCCGGCAGCCCGAGCTACGCGCTCGCGCAGTGGCTGCCGCTCGAACTCACGGGTGACCTCGAGGCGGTGCTCGCCGCAGGTGGCACGCTCTGCTTCTCATCGGCCGCCGTCGCGACCCTGGGGGCCTTCAGCCCCCCGATCTACGAGATCTACAAGGTCGGCCTCGCCCCCTACTGGAACGACGGTCTCGACCTGATGGCGGCCGTGGGGCTCAACTGCGTCGTCATCCCCCACTTCGACAACAACGAGGGTGGGAACTACGACACCAGCCGCTGCTATCTCGGGGAGCGTCGACTCTCGCTGCTCGAGAAACGTCTGCCCGAGGGCGTCGCGACCCTCGGCGTCGACGAACACACCGCCTTGATCTTCGATCTGGCCAACGACACCGTCGAGGTGCAGGGTCGGTCCCGAGGACACTGGCGTCTCGGGGACTCGACTCGCGTGCTCGAGAACGCGACGATCACGCCCCTGTCGGAACTCCGCGACGATCTGGACGGACACGTTCTGGCGGCACGCGTCGCCGTGGATGCCCCCCTGGCGGTCACCACCACGATCGACGACCCGGCGCGACTCGCCCAACAGGTACTCGATGGTGGACCCGACGCCCTCGAGGCGCTCGCCCAACTGGTGCGGCGCAGCGAAACCGGTGGCGACGGCCACATTGATCCAACCCTCCTCGTCGAGGGCGTGCTGAAAGCTCGCCGCGACGCGCGCGCGAGCGGCGCCTACGCGCTGGCCGATGAGTTACGCGACGTGCTCGTGCACGCCGGCATCGACGTCCAGGATGCGCCCGGTGGTTCCACGTGGTCGATCAGGAGCACGCCCTGATCCCAGGACGTGCTCCGACGACGAACCTCGTAGGAGCTACCTCGCGACGTTGAAGCGGACCGATGTCCGCTTCCCGTTCGCCAGCACGATTGTCAGCACGTGCACCCCGGGGGTCACGCCTCGATTGACGGTGATGACAACCGTCAACACCGTGCCACTGTCACGAAGGACCTTGGCGCTCACGCCGGCCACGTTGAAGATGATCCGGGGCTGTCCCGTGAACCCGGTGCCCAGGATGGTCGACGCGTTCGCGCGACCCACGTAGATCGCGCTGCCCACCTTCAAAGCCTTCAGGGGCTGAGGGGAGAACGTCACGGTCGTCGCGACCGAGGAGGCTGCGAGGTAGGTTCCGCTCGCCGCCTTGGTAGCGGTAACCACGCACGTGCCCAATGTCGACGAAGTGAGGACCAACCCGACCAGCGAGCACGTGCTCGACGTCCCGTTGGCGACCGTGAACGACACGACACCCGTGCCCGATCCGCCACTCGTTGAGAGCGTCAGGGGCAGACCCACGAAGCCCGACATCGATGAAACCACCAGCGTCGCTTGCGGCTGGCCCACGATCACGTTGGCGGACGCCGTCGTAAGAACCCGGCTGTTGTCGGCCGCGACCAACGCACAGGTACCTGGAGTGTTCACGACGAGTCCGCTGAACGTCGCAAGTCCAGCCACCGCAGGCGCGCTCACCACACCTCCCAGTGAACAGATCGAACTCAACGTGATGACGTCGGCGGCACCGACGCCACTCGTCACGACGTTGTTATAGACATCGTAAACGCCAACCTGAAAGGACGGTATGGGCGAACCCACACTGTTGCCGGTCTGTCCGGGTAGTACGGCGAAGCCGACGTGCGTTGGCGCACCGGCCACCACGTAGGTTCCGAGGCTCACCGCAGTGATCAGAGTGCGCGTAAGGTCGGTTGCTGTGAAGTAGCAGATTGATGCAGTGGTCGAAATCACACCGACGAAGGTTGCAACACCACTCACTGCCGCGACCGAGGTGACGCCCGCAAGCGAGCACGTCGACGTGATCTTCACGATGTCATTGACCCCGGGTAACGTCGTCACAACAATCCCATTGCTCTGCTCCACCGCAACCGAGAAAGTTGTCATGGGCACGCCAGCCGTGGCGAGGCTGGGAGGGTACACCACGAATCCGAGTTCATATGGTGCCGTCGTGGCGACTACCACTGGGATGCTCGAAGCGGTCAGCAGTGTGCGCGAAGTATCTGTCGCGAGGAACTGGCAGGTGTTGGCCTGGACGAAGGCGAGACCCGTGAAAGTAGCGGTCCCGGCCGCAGCCACCGACGATGACGTCGGGGTGAACGCGCAATAGGTGACTGAACTGAGACTGATGGTGTCAGTCGCTCCTGTTCCTGAGGTCACAACATTTCCGTACTGATCCTCAATACTCACCGCGAACGTCGACATCGGCACTCCGATGGTTGCCGCAGCAGGAGGCTCCGTCGTGAACTTCAACTGGTAGGCGGTAGCGGGGCCAAGCGTCAGCGCCGAGCTTACGGCCGTCGTCAGTCCGGTATCCGGGGAAGTACCATCTGCTGCCGTCAAGATACATGAAGTGCCAACCGTCAGAATCAACGACGAGAATGTTGCAACCCCGCTAGTCGCAGTGGCCGAGGCGCCGCTAGCGATCGAACAATTCGATGTCACCGTGATCGTATCGGCGAGCCCCGTTACCACCACGTTCGAACTGTCCTCAATCGACACGGCAAACGGAGCGAGAGCCACTCCAGCCGTAGCCGGCGACGTCGGTGCAATGGAGAAAGCCAGGTGCGTAGCCGGTCCCGGCGCACCCGCGAGGGCTGGAGTGGCGCCAAACGCGAAACTGGACAACACAATCAAGCACGACGTAACCATTGCCAGCCAACCCATCGGCAACTTCCTACCGATCCTCGCCGCCGTGGTCCGTTCAACTGAACTCATACAAACCCCATCTCTACGCACTCACGACATTCTCGCACCAAACGAGATGAAATGACCGTTCAAATGAGTAATCGCAGCGGTTTGTAACAAACTTGTCACGTATGACGCTAATGACTGGATACGACCTGGTCCAATGAGAAAGGCCCCCTCCGAAGAGGGGGCCTTTCAAGAACTTCTAAAAGCTAAGCGTTACGCAATTACCTTGTAGTTCGCCCTGGCAACTTTGCCATTGGCCAAGGTAACGGTGAACGTACGCTCACCAGTACGACTACCAGCATTCACAGTGACGCGCACTGAGAGCAACGTACCGCTGTCGCGTGCAACAACTGCACTGACGCCAGCACCCGTGCTCGTGATCGAGGGCTGGCCGTAGAAGCCGGCACCCGAAATCGTCAAGGTCACTGTCCGGCCAACAATCGCAACACCCTGTGAACCAGTGGTGTGGAATACAGGCACGACTACGACTGGTGCAACCGCTGCGGGCAGCAGGACAGCTGAAGTAGCTGTTCCACCGTCAACATTGGTAACGATCGCGCTGACCGCTGCTGTACCCGCGGCAAGGAAGGTGCACGAGACGGTGATCGAGGTTGCAGATACAACCTTCGCAACGCCACATGTACCACCATTGTTCAGCGAAACCACAGCGCCCGTTGCGAAGCCGGTACCAGTGATGGTCAAGGCGTTCACGGAATTAGCGGTCGCCGTTGCAGGCGAGACGGAGGTGACAGTCGGACCAGCGTTGATCAACAGTGCTGAACCAACAGTCACGGCGGTAACGGGCAGTGAAGCACCGCCGTTTGCATTCGTCACCGTGTAGCCATCAGCGAAGTTCGTGTCTCCGGCCGTCACGGCGATGGTCGCCGTGATGAGCGTGCTGGTCACCGCAGTCACTGTTGCAGTGACGTTGGGGTCAGCAACACCGTTACCGTTAACAAACGTGCCAACCGTGGCACCGGTAGCGAAACCAGTACCGGCAATCTTCACGACCTGAGCCGTAGCACCATTGCCGACGCCCGTACCAACCGCGTAGGTGAGCCCTATGACGTTAGGCAGGTTCCCGACTGAAACGGTGTATGGCAACGACGCGACCGAACCGGTGGCCGATGGTGTGGTAACGGTCACCGTAGGAGCAGTTGCCGCAGCCGCGTCATCTTTACTGGGTGCGATCGTCACAACGAAGTTGATGGTCGTAGCGTTCACGTACTCAAACAGACCCTTCAAAGTACCAGCACCACGATCGGTGACGAGACCAGTAGTCAGGTTGGTGAAGCCAGTACCCGTGAGGGTGATCACCGTGCCGACGGGTGCGCCGACAGGAACTGACGCGGGCGACTGAGCGGTGATGGTCGGTCCAGCGATGGACAACGCAGCCACGAGGGGCTTGCTGCCGTCGACGACAACGTCAACGGTGTCAGCGAGCGCCGGGGCGCCAGCTGAAAGGTAGCAAGTGAAGGCGACACCGGTCGTGCCACTGCACGCAGTTGCCGTTACAGGAGCACCTGTAAGAGCTGTCGTGTACGTGAACGTCGGAGGGGCGGTGTACTGGCTGAATCCGGTCCCGGTGAAGGTCACCAACTGCGCGGCGCCTCCGGCAACAAGGGGAGTCGTCGTCGAGACCGAGGTGACTGTGGGAGCAACAGCGCTGTCTACACCAACGCCGAGTCCACCAGCAAGGGTGAATGTAGCGCCGTTACCACCGACTGCGGGAAGGGGGTTGGTCACATCAACATCGCAGAGACCGGCGGCCGCAGGGGTACCGACCTTGATGCTGGCAGTGATCGACGTAGCAGTCGCGACGGAACTACCAGCAACGATTGTGGGAGCCGTAGCACCGGGGCTGCACGCGAAGGCGACAAGAGCGCCAGTCTCAAAACCGTTACCAGCAATCGTGACCGCAGTGGTACCGGCAATGTTCGCAACGGCCGAAGGCGTCACGTTCGTCGCGCCGTACGCGGTGACAGTCCAAACCGGTCCAGTCGTGATGACTGATCCGTCGTCACCAAAGATGGTTGCAACGTATGAGCCTGCGGAAAGAACCGCGCCCTTGGTTGTAACAGCTGCGGCGTTGAACGTTATCGACGTCGCAGTGGGAGTCGCAATCAACGTTCCGACGTGCGTGAGGTCACTGGTGTTGGTCAAGAGAATCGATGAAACACCACCGACGCCAGCAGCACCACCGACGCCAGGAACTGCCAGCAAGTTGGTTCCTGTGAGAGTCTCGGTAACCGAGGGGTTGCCCTGACTCACCGTTGTTGGTGACAGCGACGTAACAGTCGGCGCGGCATCCACGGTGAAGGCGTTCAATGCAGTGAACGTACCGTTGTTGTCGGTGACCGTCAGGTCGTAGCTACCCGGAGCCGTCGTCGTGCTCACGGCAAACGACGCCGTCGCCATCGTGGTAGTCGTTTCAGCACCGTTCGTGAACGAGATGCCGGAGGCAGCCGTGCTGCCATCCAACGTCGCACTCAGCGTCACGTTGAGGCCTCCGTCGTTGGCGAGAACTCCGCCGACTTCGGTGTAAACAAGCGTGCCTGAACTGCCGTCACCTACGACATGGCCCAACGAAGTGGGCAAAAGGGTCTGTGAGTAAGGCGCTCCAGCTGTGAAGGCCAGCGAACCGACAGTAACCGTCGTAACCGACGCACTGGCGGCCGAGGCCAATCCGAGCGGCAGGGCCGCTGCGGCGAGTACGGCGCCGGCTGCGAGAGCCTTCACCAAACTCTGAGGTATCCGTCTAAAAGTATTCACTGGGAATCCTTCCTTTTCTTTTGTCTTCTACATACATCATTTATCGATATTGACGGTTGTCAACATCGCACTTCGATCCTGCGGTACCGCGTGTCACTACAAAGACGGCGTCTCAAGACATGACACGGCCGTTACCTCTGGGCTTCAGTATACGTAGCCATCAGGTGTGAAAGCGAATACCCAGCCTTCGCGACTTCTCAGCATCGTCGGACCACGCGTATGCCTGGTCACATCAAAGTACCTGATGAAAGACAACTTCATGACGCATCGGCGACTCGTGTTCTCGAGCCCCCTAGGCAGGTTTCGAATTGTTACATGATCGTAATCGCGGATTTCGCTCTTTTGTATGCGCTTGCCCGGGTCGAATCGACACGAGGTTGTAATCAATCAGGGCAGATCGCGTATGGGTTTCGTCATCAGTACCACGCATCGCGACTCTCGACCAAGGAATGGGGTCGAAACCCCTCGAGTGGGCGACGACGCCGTCGCGGTCATCGCAGCGTACGTCGTGAGCACGCGCGTCGGACAACGACAGACGAGGAGGGTGATGCAATTGGACGGTCAGACGTTCACTGTCCGAGTCCCGGTACGGGTTCTTGGACGGTCAGGAGGGTGCGAGTGGATTCGGGTCGGCGATCGCACACCGATTCGGACCCAGTTCGAGCGCCGCCGCCTCGTCCCCGACGTCCTCGGTACCCATATTGACCCGGACGATCTGCTGGTAGTTCGGTGGGCGGTCCTTCACGTTCGCTATGGCCCACGCCACGAATTGCGTCTCGCTGAGCGCGAGCGCCGGAAGCGAATTGCGCAGCTCGCCCAAGGGGCGCGCCACGAAGACACCAGTCTTCACCGGAACCCCGGCGCCGTAGTGCGCGGGAAAGACCATCATCTGGTCCCCCAGGGGCAGGACCCGCTCGTGGAGGCTGTGGTAGAGGTGGTGCGCGAAGGATTCGACCTGGTCGGCGAGGTCGGGGCGCCCGACGCTCTCCAGGAACAGGGTGTCGCCAGTGAAGATCGCCTCGTCACCCAGCCGGTACATCGTCGAACCTTCGGTGTGTCCCGGGACGCTCACCGCCTGGACGGTCAGCGCGACGCCGGGCGACAGGTCGATCGAACGGCCGTCCGAGAGGGGCTCGTACGCGAAGCAGAAGGGATCGGCCGGATTGAGCCAGAGTGCGGCGCCGGTCGCGAGAGCCAGAGCGCGCGCTCCGCTCAGGTGATCGGCGTGCAGGTGCGTCTCGACGATGTGGGTGATGGTCCAGCCCTGTTCGAGCGCCACTTCCTCGTAGCGCTCGATGTCGAGTGAGGGGTCGATCACGACGGCCGAGTCACCGGCCCCGATCACGTAGGAGAGGCATCCCTTGCCCCGTCGGCGCAGCTGCACGACGACCGCTCCGGCGAATGTGCCCGTCACGTGGTCGTACGTGGACGCCCACGCCTCCATCCCGCCCTGCAGGACCGAGCTCGCGATGCCGTGTGCGGCCAGGATCTCGGCACCCTGCTGGGCGCGCGCACCCTTGGCGCAGATCACGACCACGTGGGCGCCGCGAGCAATGACGTCGAGTCGCGACGCCAGTGTGTCGAGTGGGACGTTGTTCGCTCCCGGTATCTCCCAGTCGGCGACTTCGTCGGGATTGCGCACATCGAGCAGGTAGAGGCTCGGGTCGGTGTCGAGCAGCGGGACGAGTTCGTCGGTCGTAATGGTCGAGATGAGTTCACTGGTCGTCACGAGCGAAGTCTAGGAGTAGATTGACGCAGTTCGACGATGTCGTCGTCCCCCGACGAAAGGCCCCAACGTGACCCAGATCACCAACGTGAGCGTCGACGAAGCCCGCGAGCTACTGGCCGGCGGTGCGTTGTTGCTCGACGTGCGCGAGGACAACGAATGGAGCCTCGGACACGCGCCCGAGGCCCGGCACATCGCGCTCGCCGAGGTTCCCGACCACCTCGAGGAACTCGACAGGAACCGCCGCATCGTCTGCGTGTGCCGCTCGGGGGGGCGCTCGGCGCGCGCCGGCGAGTTCCTCCTCGAACAGGGTTTTGACGTCGTGAACCTCGACGGCGGGATGACCGCGTGGGCCCAGCAAGCTGGGCCACTCGTGGCCGAGCACGGCAACCCCGTCATCGGCTGATCGCGTCATGGCCGCGACCCCTGGTCCCCTCACCCGCCTGAGCGACGCCGTTCGCGAGGGACGGCTCAGCGCCACGGCGCTCGTCAGCGAATCACTTCGTCGCCTCGAGTCGACGAGTGCGACGCTCAACGTCGCGACCGATCTCTCGCCCGACGAGGCGCTCGAGGCGGCCAGTCGTATCGACCAAGGCGGACGACGGGCCGGTGTCCTGCTCGGGGCTCCCCTGCTGATCAAGGACCTCGAGGACTGGCGGGGCCACCCGACGCGCAAGGGCTCACTCGCCCTGGGCTCGGTCGCGCCGGCGACGTCCGACGGCGTCACTCCGGGACGGCTGCGCAACGCGGGCGCGCTCGCCGTGGGCAAGTCGACCTTGCCCGAATTCGCCATCGAAGGCTTCACCGCGAACCTGACGACCGGCGTTACGAGGAATCCCTGGAACCGCGACTACTCACCCGGCGGATCGAGTGGCGGCTCGGGCGCCGCGCTCAGTGCCGGCCTCGCGCTGATTGCGACCGCCACCGACGGCGGCGGTTCGGTGCGGATCCCCGCGTCGCTGTGCGGGCTCGTCGGTCTGAAGCCGACCAACGGCATGATCGGACGATGGCCGGCTCCCGACTGGATCGACTACTCGACCGATGGACCGCTCGCCACCTCGAGCGACGACCTTCGTCTGTTGTACGACGTGATGATCGGTCCGGTCGCGGGCGACCCCACGACCCCGACCGCGTCGATGGTGCGAGCCATGGGCCGGCGCGATGATCTGCCGCTCATCGTCTTCGCGGCCGAGCGCACGTCCCCACTCGGGCCGCTCCCGGCGGGCGTCGCGTCGGCGTTCCACGAAGCGGTGAGCGCGTTCAGCGAATTGTTCTCGATGCGCGTGATCTGGAAGGAGCCCGACAGCTTCTTCGACGGTGGCGAACCCGACCTTGATTGGTTCACCGTGTGCGCGGCCGAGCACGTGGCGTCGCTCGGACGCGAGTGGGTGGTTCGCCACATGCACGAGTTCCACGTCGCCACCCAGGAGTTCCTCGGGCTCGGGCTCGAGATCGAGATCGACGCCTACCTCGAGGCGAGGCGTCGTCGCTACCTCTACGTGCGCCAGATGGACGAGCTGCTCGGCCAGAACGGACTCCTGCTCACGCCGAGCGTGGCCAGTGAGGGCTGGCTCGCCGACGGTCGACTCACGTCCAGCGACGTCGTCGCGGGGCTCCCGCCCCACGTCTACTCGACCGCGATGCAGAACGTCACGGGCAATCCCGCGATCAGTGTGCCCATGGGTTCGGTGTCGACCGGTCTCCCCTTCGGGATGCAGATCACGGCACCGCACTACCGCGACCACCGCCTGCTCGACATCGCTGAAAGGCTGGAGTCGGCGTACCCGTGGCCGCGTTACGCCCCGGGTTACGAATCGCTGGAGTCGGTCCTGCTCGACTGACGGTGCGTGGCACAGGTGTGGTCCACGACGAGGGTGTGGCGTGCCAGTCGACTACAGCAAGAATTGGCCTGAACCCCGGTACGGGGTTCAGGCCAACACGCAGTCCCAACGGGATTCGAACCCGTGCCTCCACCTTGAGAGGGTGATGTCCTAGGCCACTAGACGATGGGACCATGAAGCGACTAGATCGTTACATCTACTCATTTCGCTCGGGGGCAAGGACTCGAACCCTGAATAACTGGACCAGAACCAGTTGTGTTGCCAATTACACCACCCCCGAAGGGCTTGGCAATCTTATAGGAGCGAGCGTTCAACCGCCAGACGGCATCGAAACCTTCAGTGAACTGGTGGTCCAGGAGCTCAATCGACCGTAGCCAATGATGCGTCCCACCCCAACATCCATGGTCTCCTTGAGGTAGTAGCGCCAGAGCGAATGCTTCACCGTCGGCGAATTCGCCACGGGCGACGCAACGGGCTTCAGGCCCTGGGACGAGGAAATGGCCATGGCCCGGTACTCGTGGAACGGGTCGGTCACCGTGATCACGGTGACGAGATGGTGCGCCTTCATCGCCGGCATCACCGAGACGACGTTCTGCCAGGTGTCGCCGCCCGAGCCCACCAGGATGTGCGACTGCGCCACGCCATGCTGCTCCAGGTACACGGCCGACACCCCGGCCTCGGTGTAGACGTCGCCCGGTCGCTTGCCACCGGTGACGACGATCCAGGGGGCTAGACGTTCGCGGTAGAGCACGAGTGCGTGGTCCAGTCGGGCCTGGAGCTCCTGGGAGGGGACGCCATTGTTCTCGGTCGTGCCGAAGACCACGATGGCCTGAGCGTGACGGCTCGAGTGCTCGTGCCCGGTCATCCAGATCTGGACGAACGTGACCCCGAAGTAGAGGATCGCGAGACTGAGCAGCGTCGAGACGATCCGCAGCACCAACTTGAACGGACCGAAGATCACTGCGAACTGCGCGCCAGTGCGTCACCGAGCCGGGCCAGGGTCTCGTCGCGACCGAGCAACTCGAGCGACTCGAACAACGGGGGCCCGACCAGGGTGCCGGTCACCGCGCAGCGAATCGGCGCCTGCGCCTTGCGCAGGGCCAGCCCGAGCGCCTCGCCGATCTCGATGGTCGCCTCGTGCAGCGCCGCGCTGTTCCACTCGACCTCCTCGAATCGTTCGATGGCGACCGCCAACAACGCCTGACCGAGCGGGTCGTTGCCGATCGACTTCGCGAACGCCGCGTCGTCGAAGGTCACGCGGTCACAGAAGAAGAACCCGACCATGGGGACGATCTCGGCGAAGGTGGTGACCCGTTCCTGGACCAGGGGCGCGATCTTCTCGAAGAGGGTCTCGTCGAAGTCGGCCTCGCCCCAACTGGGGCCGCGGTCGGTGGGCTGCCAGTCGCACGACCAGGGGCGCACCCACGGGGCGCAGCGCTCGACGAACTGCTCGAGGGAGAGCGCGCGGATGTACTCCCCGTTCATGTGGTTGAGCTTCTTCACGTCGAAGAAGGCCGGCGAGTGCGAGACGTCCTCGAGTCGGAACTGCTCGATCAGGGTGGAGCGCGGCACGATCTCCTCGTCGCCGCGCGGGCTCCACCCGAGCAGCGCCAGGTAGTTGACGAACGCCTCGGGCAGGTAGCCCTGATCGCGGTAGGACTCGGTCGCGACCGGGTCCTTGCGCTTGGACAGCTTCTTGCGCTGCTCGTTCACGAGCAGCGGCAGGTGTGCGTAGACCGGCAGCGCGACGTTGTCGTCGGTCGCGGCGTTGAGCGCCTCCCAGAGCATCATCTGCTTGGGCGCGTTCGAGAGGTGCTCCTCGCCGCGGATGACGTGGCTGATGGCGTCGTTGCGGTCGTCGGTGACGTTCGCGAGCGCGTAGAGCACCGCGCCCGAGGACTTGGCGATGACGAAGTCGTCGATGGTGGTGTTGGCGAATTCCACGTCGCCGCGGATGACGTCGTGCACCGTGGTGACGCCGTCGTGGGGGGTCTTGAAACGGATCGCGGTCGTCGCGCCGCGGCGCAGCCCCCGGTCGCGACAGAACCCGTCGTAGCCGGGGGTCTTGTTGTCACCCTTGCGCGCCGCGACGTCCTCGCCGGTGCAGTCGCAGTAGTAGAGGCGACCCGCGGCGTCGAGCAGTTCGACGCTCGTGGCGTACTGGGCGTGATTGTCGCTCTGGCGAAAGGGGCCCGCGTCGAGGTCGAGGCCCAACCAGTCCATCGCCGAGATGATGCCGTCGACCCACTCCTCGCGGTTGCGCTCGGTGTCGGTGTCCTCGATGCGCAGGATGAAGACCCCGTCGTCGTGCTGGCGCGCCACCAACCAGTTGAAGAGCGCGGACCTCGCCGAACCTACGTGGAAGTAGCCGGTGGGCGACGGGGCGAAACGTACCCGGGGTCCCGACACCGCCTAGTCCTCGATGGAGATGGCGCCGTTGGGACAACTCGCCACCGCGTCGCGGACCTTCTCCTCGAGCTCGGGACCGGGGTTCTCGTTGAGCACGTAGAGGTAGCCGTCGTCGCGAACCTCGAAGACCTCGGGCGCGATGCTCATGCAGACGGCGTTGCTGGTGCACAGATCGAAATTGACGTTGATCTTCATGACGGCTCCTTCACGTAGTGGGTCCATCGTAGTGGCCGGTCCCGCGCGCCGGGGCTGGCGCCGTGGTGCGTATGCTTCGTGACGACACAAAGGACGGCCATGGAACAGCGCTCACTCGGCTCATTGCGGGTCTCGGTCGTGGGGATTGGTTGCAACAACTTCGGGGCCCGGCTCGACCTCGCGGGCACCACCGACGTGGTGAGCGCGGCGATCGACGCGGGCATCAACTTCTTCGACACCGCCGACATCTACGGGGCCACCCGCTCCGAGGTGCTGCTCGGTCAGGCGCTCGGCGCGCGTCGCGCCGACGTGATCGTCGCCACCAAGTTCGGCATGCCCATCGATGACCAGCACTTCGGCGCCGAACCCGCGTACGTGCGCCAGGCCTGCGAGGACTCGCTTCGTCGCCTCGGCACCGAGTACATCGACCTCTACCAACTGCACTACCCCGACGACACCGTGCCCATCGCCGACACGCTCGCAGCGCTGCACGAGCTCGTCGAGGCGGGCAAGGTCCGCGAGATCGGTTGCTCGAATCTGAGCGCGGACCAATTGCGCGCCGCCAAGGTGGCGGCCGGTGACGGCGCCTCCTTCGTCTCGGTCCAGAACCAGTACTCGCTGCTCGCGCGCGAACCCGAGCGTGACGGCGTCCTCGCGGCGTGCGACGAACTGGGTATGGGCTTCCTGCCCTTCTACCCGCTCGCCAACGGTCTGCTCACCGGCAAGGTCCGCCCCGGCGAACCGCTGCCCGAGGGCAGCCGGCTGGCGGCGATGCCCGCCGAGCGCAGCGTGCACTGGCTGAGCGACGAGTTCCAGGACCGGGTCGCCGCGCTGCTCGCCTACGCGCAGGAGATCGAGATACCGATCCTGAGCCTCGCCTTCTCGTGGCTGGCGAGCCATCGCCAGGTCAGCTCGGTCATCGCCGGCGCGTCGAGTGCCCAGCAGGTCCACGCCAACGCGCAGAGCGTTCGCACGCTGGACGAGACCGTGATCGCGAGACTCAACGAACTGACGGCGTGATCCGTCGCGAGTGAAGGGCAGGACGAATGCCGGCAACGATTGATCCGCGCGTCCTGGACGGGTTCGAGAAGAGCACGTTCAGCACACACGACGGCACCCACGACGTGTACCGCATCGGTTCGGGTCCCGCCGTGATCGTGATCCACGAGATCCCCGGCATCACGCCGCTCGTCGCCGCGTTCGCGCGCACCGTCGCGAAGCGTGGCATGACCGCGGTGGTCCCGAACCTCTTCGGCACCCCCGGTCGCGAGATGACGATGCCCTACGCGCTGAGAGAGATCGCCCGGGCCTGCGTGAGCCGCGAGTTCGTCACGTTCGCCACGGGAAAGACCAGTCCCGTCACCCGCTACCTTCGCGCCCTCGCCGCTCACGAACTCGCCACCTGTGGCGGCGAGGGCGTGGGTGCGGTCGGGATGTGCCTGACTGGAGGCTTCGCGCTCGCGATGAGCGTCGATCCGATCATGGTCGCGCCCGTGCTCAGCCAGCCGTCGCTGCCGCTCGGATTCAACGCCGCGCACCGCCGCGCACTCGGCATCGCCGACGAGGACCTGGAGGTGGTGAAGGACCGGGTGAAGGACGGACTGTGCGTGCTGGGACTGCGCTTCACCGGCGACACCGCGGCGCCCGCGGCGCGCTTCGAGCGACTACGCGAGGAGCTCGGCGAGAACTTCATCGGCGTCGAGATCGACTCGTCCGAGGGCAATCCCTGGGGTTACCGCAAGGCCGCGCACTCGGTGCTCACCGAGGACTACTCGGACGCGCCCGGATCGCCGACCCGAGCAGCACTCGATCAAGTGCTGCTCTTCCTCGCCAGCAGGCTCGGGGTCGACTGAATCCGTGCAACCGTTGGAGCGTGCGACTAGCCGTTCTTCACCGTCGCGAGGATCTTGGTGAGCGTGTCCTTGGCGTCACCGAAGATCAGCATCGTCTTGGGGTTGTAGAGCAACTCGTTCTCGATGCCCGCGAATCCCGGGCGCATGGAGCGCTTGAGGAACAGCACGTTCTCCGCGAGGTCCGCGTTGATGATCGGCATGCCGTAGATGGGCGAGTTCTTGTCGTCCTTGGCCGCCGGGTTGACGGTGTCGTTCGCCCCGACCACCAGCGCCACGTCGGCTGTCTGCAACTCGGAGTTGGCCTCGTCGAGCTCCTGGAGCTGCTCGTAGGGCACGTTCGCCTCGGCGAGCAGCACGTTCATGTGACCGGGCATGCGTCCCGCCACCGGGTGGATCGCGAAGAAGACCTCGATGCCCTTGGCCTCGAGCTCCTCGGCGAGTTCACGCAGGACGTGCTGGGCCTGGGCGACGGCGAGACCGTAGCCGGGGATGATCACGACGCGACTCGCGAAGCTCATCAGCACGCCGGCGTCCTCGGGTGAACCCGAACGCACGGTGCGGCCGTCCTCACGCACACCGTCGCCGGTGGCGGTGATGTTCGAGCCGAAGGCCGAGAAGAGCACGTTCGACAGGCTGCGGCCCATGGCCTTGCTCATCATGCGCGTCAGCAAGATACCCGACGCGCCGACCAATGTACCGGCGACGATCAGGAGGTTCGAGCCGAGCGTGAAGCCCGAGGCCGCGACCGCGAGACCGGTGAACGCGTTCAGCAGCGAGATCAGGACGGGCACGTCCGCGCCACCGATCGGCAGCACGAAGGCGATGCCGAGGACGAAGGCCAACGCCAACAGCACCCACAGCAGCGCCGACGAGTTCGTCGAGAGGATCGTGACGATCAGGACCAGAGCACCGAGACCGAAGACCCCGTTCAGGATCTGCTGGCCCGGGTAGGTGATGGGGCGCCCCGTCATCAACTCCTGCAGCTTCGCGAACGCGATCGCCGAACCGGAGAACGACACCGTACCGATCAGCACCCCGAGCAGGACCTCGAGCGTGACGTAGGTCGCGGGGTGCGTCGACTTGATGTGGACGAACTCGGTGATCGACACCAGCGCCGCGGCGCCACCGCCCACACCGTTGAAGATCGCCACCAGCTGGGGCATGGCGGTCATCTTCACGAAGCGCGCCGTCGGCACGGCGATGAGCACGCCGATCGCCATGGCGAGCACGATCAGCCACACGTGGTGCAGCGGGTGTCCGTCGGCGGTGTACTTGAAGAACGTCGCGACGATGGCGACGAGCATGCCGACCGCGGCGACGCCGTTGCCCATTCGTGCTCGCTTGGGACTCCCGAGGCCCTTGAGCGCGAGGATGAACGTCGTCGCGCTGAACAGGTAGAGGAGATCAATCAGTGTTTCGCGACTCATTGAGCCACCTCGTCAGTCTTCTTCACAGCCGCCTTGGGCTTGGCTTTAAACATCTCCAACATTCGGTCGGTGACCACGAAGCCACCCACCACGTTCAGCGTCGCGAACAGGACCGCGAGGAATCCGAGGATCTCCTCGAGGTTGGTGTTCGCCGAACCGAGGACCAGCATCGAGCCGACCAGGATCACACCGTGGATCGCGTTCGACCCACTCATCAGCGGCGTGTGCAGAATACTCGGCACCTTCGCGATGATCTCGATACCGACGAAGATGGTCAGCATCAACACGGTGGCGTACTGCAGTAAGACGTTGCCCATTAGGCGTTCTCCTTCACTTCAGGGGTGATTGCGACGTGGGCCACACCGAGGGCTTGCGCGGTGGGCGCGTGATTGACTTCACCGTTCCTCGCCACCGTGACGCCGATGACGACCTCGTCATTCCAGTCCGGCGCGAGTTGTCCCTTGGTGCCGAAGAGCGCGAGCAGTTTCAGGACGTTGTTCGCGTACATGAAACTCGCGTGGGCGCCCATCTCGGCGGGCGGATTGGCGAGTCCGACGACGCGCACCCCGTGGTGATCGACGACCTGGCCGACCTGGGTGAGTTCGCAGTTACCGCCCCCGTCGGCGGCCATGTCGATGACCAGTGATCCCTCGCCCATCGCCTCGACCATGGCGGCCGTCATGAGGATCGGTGCCTTGCGCCCCGGAACGGCGGCGGTGGTGATCACGATGTCGGCGTTGGCGACCTCGCTCAGGAGAGCCGCTTGCTGCTGGGTACGCTCCTCGTCGGTGAGCTCGCGGGCGTAGCCGCCCGCGGCGTCGGCGGTGACGCCGAGCTTCACGAAGACGGCGCCCGCCGACTCCGCTTCCTCTTTCGCGGCCGATCGGACGTCGTAGGCGCGAACCTTGGCCCCGAGGCGCTTCGCGGTGGCGATGGCCTGCAGGCCCGCCACACCGACGCCCATGATGAGCACCTTGGCGGGACGGATCGTGCCCGCGGCGGTCGTGAGCAGCGGGAAGAAGCGGTCGAAGTGCGAGGCGCCGGCGAGTGCCGCCCGGTAGCCCGAGACGGTCGCCTGGCTGGAGAGGGCGTCCATGTACTGCGCGCGAGAGATCCGTGGCAGCAGGTCAAAGGACAGCACCGTCACCCGGCGGTCGTTCAGGATCTTGACGATGTCCTGTGCGAGCAGCGGCGAGAGGAACGATAGATGCAGCGACCCCTCGGGGAGCGCGGCGGCCTCCTCGGCCGAAGGCGGGTTCACCCGAAGGTTGACCTCACCCGTAGGCGCGTCAGCGATCGTGGCACCGACAGCCGTGTAGGCGTCGTCGGAGAAGTGAGCGCGTTGACCGGCACCGCGCTGCACCACAACATCCCAGCCGTCGCTCACAAGGGTTTTCACGGCGTCGGGCGTCAACGCGACTCGTGTCTCTCCGGTGCGCGACTCTTTAAAGAGCGCAATTTTCATAACCTAATTTCTAGCAGTTTAAAAATTGCTCCCTATCAATTCTGGGCGCGGTCACTAGATGCAAAGGTCACAATCTCGCGCGCGAGTCGCCCCGGCGCCTCGATGGGGAGCCAGTGGCCGTGGTCCTCGAGGCGCACGAACTCGAACGAAGTCGCGCAATGCTCAGCCGAGTTCTTCATCTGTCCTTCACTCAACGCCGCGTCACCGCTCGACCAGATGCCGAGCGTGGGCGCGAGGATCGGTGGCAGCACGGGTGGAGGAGCAACGAAGGCCTGGGGCGGTATGTTCGCCCGATACCAGAGCAGGTGCGAGGTCATCTGTCCGTCGCGTTCGAGCTCGTCGATGATCTGCTCGACCCGGGGGTGGCGCATCCAGACGCGCATCGCCTCGTAGTCGTTCTTTCGAAGGAACGCCTCGCCGACGCCCTCGTGGAAGAACAGCAGCGTGTACCAACTCTTGACCTGCTGCTCGAGTCCGGCGGAGCGGAACGAGGTGGGGTGACCCACCGAGATCGCGACGAGGTGGTCGACGCGCTCGGGCAGGTACGCGGCCGTCGCCCACGCCAGGTTGGACCCCCAGTCGTGACCCACCAGGGTCACCGTGGTCTCGTCGACGGCGTCGATGATGCAGCGCACGTCGTCGATCAGGTGGTGCATGGCGTAACTCGAGGTCGTGGCGGGTTTGGAACTCTGGCCGCACCCGCGAAGGTCCGGCACTATCACCCGAAAACCCGCCTCGAGCAGGTCGGGGACCATGTCGTCCCACAAGGCCGAGGTGTCGGGCCAGCCGTGCAGCAGCAGCATCGCCGGCCCCGCACCGCCCACCTGCACCGACAGCGTGACGTCGCCGTTACTGACCGAGAGCCGTTCCACAGTCACGACCGTACTTCGGATAGAAATGCTTCGTGCAGAACTTCCGAGTGAACGTGACCTCGCCCGTCGGGACCTGGGGCGTCGAGGGCCACGACGCCGGCGTGGCGCGCATCCTGATGCCCACTGAGCGGGGCCGGGCTTCGAGCGGCCGCGCGCCGTCGTGCGTGGCCGAGGCCGCCGCCCAGCTCGAGGAGTACTTCGGGGGTTCGCGTCGCGATTTTGACGTCCAGTTCGCCGAGGTGGAGTCCACGTCGTTCCAACGCGACATCTGGTCGACGTTGATCGCAATCCCCTACGGTGAGGTCCGCACCTACGCGCAGGTCGCCGCCAGCGTGCGACGACCCCGCGCCGCGCGCGCCGTCGGCAACGCCAATCACGCGAACCCGTGGCCCATCATCGTCCCCTGTCATCGCGTCGTCGCCGCGACCGGACTCGGGGGCTACGGCGGCGGCGTGGACGTCAAGCGCTACCTTCTCGATCTCGAAGGCGTCCGCGAACCCTAGAGATCCTCGGATGATTCTTCAATACGTATCGGCACGGTGATCTTCCAGATCGGCAGGCCACCGAAGATCTCGCGTGACAACTCCTTGATGGTGCGCCGCGCCACCCAGAACAGGATCAACGACCAGGGGACCTCGAGCACCAGCGCCATCACGAGACTCTGCGCGAAGTCACCGCGACGCGCGGTCGTGACGTCGAACCACGCGTCGATGAGCAGCAGCGTGGCGGCCGAACTGGCGAAGAGGATCAGCAGTGCGCGTCGCTGCCACGCGGCCCACGCGGCGCACAGGAGCATCACCACCTGGGCGACGTCGAGACCCACCCACGCCAGATACCAGTGGTCGGCCACGTAGTGGCGCGGAAGTCGCCAGCCGATGTAGATGGTCCACGCCGTTTCGGCCAACGCGGCCACCGTGAGAAGCGTCAATAGGCTCGAACGCCGCAGCCTCACCACGAGCGGCGCGGTCATGTCCCTACGGCGCGACCGGTACCGGGTTCTTGAGGGCCGCCTCCATAGCCAGTGCCCCCTCGCGAACCGCCGCGCGCTCGTCGTCGCTCAGGACCTCGAAGTACCGCGCCATCGTGGTCGAGGTGATCTCCTCGGCGCGCTTCTTCTTCGCCTCCAATTCGGGGGTGACCGTCGGCACGTCCTCGTCGGTGTAGCCGTGGAGTTTGAAGATGCCGGCGTCCTGGAGGTACGCGGCCTGCGCCGCGGTGATGCCGGCTTCAGCGATCGCGTCGATGTGCACGCAGCCGCGCAGCTCACGCAGCAAGATGGCGCCGAGGTAGGCCGAGTGGACCGGATTGGCGGGCGTGTCGAACTGCTTGTAGCCGTCGAAGAGCGCGTGGTGACCCGACGGCACCGCCGCGGCGAGTTTGTGGACCGCGAGCGCGAAGTTCGCCAGCACGTCGGTGGGGATCGCACCGAAGGTGTCGTCGGCGAACGCGTACGCCGCCGCCACGTGCGCCGCGGCGCTGACGACGGGATCACCCTTGGCGCGCGCGTCGGTCCAGAGCATGCCCATCGCCGAATGTGAGAAGAACGTGAACGCCTCGAAGACGGTCTCGTAGTCCGCGTCGCCAAGGACGCCCCCTCGCCCGAGTCCGTAGAACTGGAAGACGTTCAAGCCCAGGTCCGTGGCGCGCTGCGCGGTCGACGGCGCGAAGTAGTAACTCATCCCCACCAGTTGGATTGGCTCGGATGTCGTGTTCGAAAGGTCTGTCGTGTCCATCACGCCGACTCTAATGGGACCAGAAGGTACCCGGGGTGACGCCGAATTCACTCGAGCGGCGAGTCGCGCCGTACGCGAAGCTCGATGGAGGTGCCCTTCTCGACGACGACGAATCGCGAACTGCCCCCGTGGCGCGCCACGATCTCCGACACGATGGCGAGTCCTAGGCCGGTACCCCCCGAATTGCGACTTCGCGCGGGGTCGGCGCGAACGAAACGCTCGAAGAGGCGCGCGCTGTCGGCGACGTCGAGCCCCTCGCCGTCGTCGGTGACGGTCACCACCGCGTCATCACCTTCGTAGTGTGACTCGAAACGCAATTCGCGGGTGGCGTAGCGCGCGGCGTTGTCAACGACGTTGCGGATCATGCGCTTGAGCATCGCCAGGTCGCCCACCACCCTCGTCGGGTGCACGGCGGTGGTATCGACGGTGAGGTCGCTGATGGACCGGATCCGATGCGACTCCTCGAACAGTAGATCGTCCAGGTCGACGTCGTGACGCGGGGTGTCGACCTGCTGCTCGTCGTTGCGCGCGAGCCAGAAGAGATCGTCGATGAGGACGTCGAGGCGTCGACCCTCACGAATGATGGTCGCGGTGACCTCGGACCAATTCGCGTGTTCCTGGTCGCTCGCCGCCCGGTCAACGGTCGCGAGCAGCGTCGTGAGGGGACTGCGCAGTTCGTGGCTGACGTTCGACACGAACTCCTGCTGGAAGCGCGAGGACGATTCCAAACGGTCGAGCATCTCATTGACGGTGCGTGCGAGACGCGCGATCTCGTCGTCGCCCCCGGTCACCGGGACCCGCTCGGACAGATCCTCACCGGCGATCGCGTCGACGCGGCGACGGATGGACTCCACGGGCGCCAACGCCAGGCCGATGCCGAACCATATGAGCCCCCCCGACATCAGGAGCAGCAGCGGAAACGAGATCGCAACGCTCGCCAACAGGATCGTGACGCTGTGGTTGATGGGTCCGCCGTACACGAAGCCGAAGACGAGACCCGGACCGCGAGGGGTCGTGATGGTCTGGACCTGCGCGAAACTCAACTCACTGGTGAAGGGTGACGTCCGCAGGTCACTGACGAGGCGAACGTTCAGACCATTGCTCGACGTGAAGTCGGTGGTGGGGTGGGCCAACACCGGCGCGTTCACGATCGCCGAACTGGCGGCCCACACCTGGTTCCCGGCCACGTTGGTCACCTGCACCACGACGTCGCCGTGCATGGGCAGCGCGATCACCCGAGATCCCGGCATGGGTCCGGTGGCGAACCGTTCCTGGGTGAGGCTCATCGCCTCGGCGACCTGGTTCGAAGCGCTCGTCACGAGCGAGCGGTGCACCAGACTCACGAGCGCCACCCCGGTGAAGGCCAGCACGAAGGCGATGGCCAGCACGAAGAACAACGTCAGGCGGGCTCGAATGGACAGTTGATCCCGCGACGCCATCAGCCGGCGGACACGGTATAGCCGACCCCACGCACCGTTCGGATTATCGAGGGTTGACCTTCGACGTCGATCTTGCGGCGCAGGTAGCCGATGTAGACCTCGACGATGTTGGGATCGCCGTCGAAATCACTACCCCACACCGCACTCAGGATCTCGCTCTTCGCAATCGAACTCTCCGAGTGGGTCATGAGGAATTCGAGCAGCGCGAACTCGCGTGGCGTCAACATCGCCTCGCGGTCGTGCGAGCTGACCCGACGCCGGAGGGGATCGAGCGTCACCCCTCCCACCGAAAGCCGCTGGGGTCGCTCCCGGTCGTGACGGCGCAGAAGTGCGTTGACGCGCGCGAGCAGGATCGACCGCTCGAAGGGCTTGCGCAGATAGTCGTCGGCGCCGACCTCGAGGCCCTCGACCTCGTCCATCTCGCCATCCTTCGCGGTCAGCATCAGGAGCGGCGTGTTGACGCCCGCGCGGCGAAGGTCCTGGCACACGCTGAAGCCGTTGCGCTTGGGCAACATGATGTCGAGCACGATCACGTCGTAGGCGCCGTCACGCGCGGCGGCGAACCCGCTCTCACCGTCGTGGCGTTGCTCGACGATGAACCCTTCGTCGCCCAACAGTCCCGCCACGGCACTCGCCAGGTCGTGATCATCCTCGATTAGGAGAACCCGGCGTTGGTCATCACTCATTTGAGGTAGAGGTTACCGTCCGAACCTTCGACGATGGTGAGCTTGGTCAGTCCGTGGGGTGCGGGGCCGGAAATGACGTCACCCGTGGAGACTTTGAACTCCGAGCCGTGGCAAGGGCACGCGATGATGTCGTTGGACGCCATAAACGCGACGGTGCACCCCATGTGGGGACAGACGGCGTCGTACCCGAGGAAGGTGCCGGCGCTCGGCTGCACGATGATGCCGGGGTCGCCCGAGGTCGGGATGGTGAACGCTGCCGATTGGCCCACCGGGACCTTGCTGGCCGCGCCGATCAACGTACCCTCACCGGCCACGGTCGTGCCGGTCGTGCCGGTCGTGCCGGTCGTGCCGGTCGTGCCACCGGCGTTGAGTGGACCGGTCGTGGGGTTCAGTTTCGCGCCGCCGATCAACTTGCCGACGTCGGCCGTGGCCGCACCGAAGATGACGGCCGTCGTGCCGACGATGGCGGCGGCCGTGCCGCCGAGCACCAGTGCCCGACGGTCGATGTGATCGATCGCGACGCGCGTCGCGATGGGCGCGTGATCGCCCATCAGCACCGGACAGACCCCCGCATCACAGGCCAGACCGGCGCGCGCGGCGCAGGTGTTCGTGGTCGTCGAGTACTTGCCGCAGAGTTTCTGCACCGCGGTGAAGGCGATCGGGACCAGCTCGGGTGAGGTCACACCCTCCTTCTTCGCCGCCCGGTTGGCGATCCACGCGTCGAGCGACAGTCGGGTACCGGCGCCGGCGACGACGAAGGGGATCCACGCGAAGAAGAAGACGATGTCGGCGCCAGTGAAGTACGGCGAGGAGTGGAAACTCACCGTCAAGAAGAGGTTGAACGAGAGCAGGGCTCCACCGATCGCAGCCACCCGGGTCCAGAGGCCGATGAGCACGCCCACGCCGATCGCGACCTCGCCGAACGCGATGACCATGCCGAGTGGGTTCGCGATGCCGACCAGGTGGCTCAGCAGCGCGTGGATGGGGCTGGTCCGGATCGAACCGAGCAACTGCGCGTGCATCGAATTAGGGGCCTTGTTATTGAAGAAGGTCGGGTTCGAGAGCTTCTGAAGGCCAGCGAAGAGGAATGTGACGCCGAGGAATAGCCGCAACGGCAACAGCGCCCACTCCGCGAGGGCCCATGCTCGAACGGGCGCGTTGAAAGGGAGCCGCCGTTCCTTCGTCGCGCGCTGGTGCTGTGGGGTGTTTGTAGGCATACCTGTATGTTGCCACAGCAAAAATCAGCGAAACCAAGCCAAAGTCAATGGTTTAGCGAATCCTTATCCGCCGCCGACATCCACGTCGACGAGGATCGCGAAGGTCGTGAACGTGCGCGGTGTCGCCATCAACGACAATGGTCAGGTGCTGAACGCCACCGTGGTCACCTTCATCTTGGACAAACTCCAGAGCCTGCCCACCGGCCTCGTCTACGGACTGGTCGCCCTCTTGGTCTTCGGCGAGGCGGCACTCTTCATTGGCTTCGTGCTCCCGGGTGAGACGGCGGTCATCGTCGCGGGCGTGGTCGCGAGCCAGGGTCACGTCAACATCGTGGCGCTCTGCGCGCTGGTCGTCGCCGCCGCGATCGTCGGCGACTCGGTCGGGTACGCGGTGGGCAAGCGCTTTGGCGACCGACTGCTCGAATTGTCGATGCTGCAGCGGCGACGAGCGCAACTCGATCAAGCCCTCGACGGGCTCCGCCGACGGGGACCCGCATACGTGTTCGTGGGACGCTTCACCGCCTTCCTGCGAGCGGTGATGCCCGGCCTCGCCGGGATGAGCAAGATGCACTACCGACGTTTTCTGATCGCGAACGCGCTCGGCGCGGTGATCTGGGGGGTCGGCTTCACCTTGCTCGGTTACTTCGCGGGCGGCGCGTTGACCAGGATCGAGCATTACGCCAGCTGGTTCGGCGTGTCGTTGCTGGTGCTGGTGCTCGGTGCGGTGGTGGGTTTTCACTTCTACCGCAAACGACACGACGCACAGCACGCGAACGACGACTGACGTCGTCGGCCTAGCTGTAGTACCTAGCGCGCGTCGAGAACCGCCGCCGCGGGGCCGATCGCCCACTGGCCGTGGTGCTTGACCAGGAGTCCGCTGGCGGCGCTCGTGGGGCCCGCGCCCTTGACGAGCGAACGCAGGTGGACCTCATCGAGTCGCGCGTCGGCGCGCGCGACTCGAAGCGCATCGCTCTCGAGATCAAGGGTCATCGCGTGACGAACCATCAGCGGACCGACGACGTGGTCGTCGACCAAGAGTCGGGTGATCTGCTCGATCTGTGCCTCGGCCGACCTCGCATCGGCGAGCGCCCCACGACGCCACGGCGGCATCGTCGCCTCCAGGTAGCCGCGCTCGACGAGCTCGTTCGCCCGCGCGAAGGCGATCACGCCCTGCACGTCGGCGCCGAGGTGCTCGACGACACGCTGAGCGTGACGAAGGACGTGTGGCACGACCCAGGGCAACAACCACGCTTCGAGCCCCAGCCACGCCGGCCACGCCGCGTCGACGAGGGCCAGGGTCACGTGAAGTCCCTGGCTGCGCGCGTGACGCACCACACCGGCGTACCGGTCGAGCGCGGCGACGTCGACCTCGCCCCGGTGCGGTTCGACGCGCGCCCACTCGACGCCGAGTCGAACGCCGTCGAGCCCGAGTTGCGCCGCCAGGTCGAGCACGACCTCGTAGTCCGACCAGAGTCCGTCGGCGAGACCCGGTCCGGCGTGACGGCCCAGGGCGACGGTGGGCGAGAAGCACGTCGCCGGCTGAAAGGGATGATCGAATCCACCCTCCACGGCGTAGCCCTCGAGGGTCGCGAGTAGGAGCGGGCGGTTGGTCATCGCGACAGTTTCGCACGCTCGCGCGGCGCGAACTCAACTAGCGTCGTCGTTGGTGCCCTCAGGGCCGTGACAAGGAGAACCCATGGCGAACGAAGTACTACGCGAACGACGCGGACACGTTGAGATACTCACCATCAATCGGCCCGAGGCCCGCAACGCGATCAACCGCGCGACCGCGGTCGCGCTGAGCGAGGCGCTCGACGACTGTGAGACCAACGACGACGTCTGGGTCGTGGTGCTCACGGCCGCCGACAACAAGGCGTTCTCGGCCGGCATGGACCTCAAGGCGTTCGCCACCGGCGAGTTCCCCATCACGGACAAGGGCTTTGGTGGAATCACCAAGCGCGACTTCCCGAAGCCCCTCATCGCCGCGGTCAACGGTTCGGCCCTCGCGGGCGGATTCGAGATCATGATCAGTTGCGACATGGTGATCGCCGCCGATCACGCGAAGTTCGGCATCCCCGAGGCCTCGCGTGGCCTCATCGCCGGAGGTGGCGGCCTCATTCGACTGCCCAAGCTGATTCCACTGGCCGTCGCGTACGAGATGGCGCTCACCGCCGACCCCATCGACGCGCAACGCGCCTACGAGCTGGGACTGGTCAATCGCGTCGTACCGGGCGAGCAGGTGCTCGAGACCGCGGTCGCCCTCGCCGAGCGCATCGCCCAGAACGCCCCCCTCGCCGTTCGCACGTCCAAGAGCGTCATGAAGCAGGCGACCGAGATCACCGAGGCCGAAGCCTGGACCGTGAACGACCGCGCCTTCGGGGTCATCGGGGCCAGCGGCGACGCCCTCGAGGGCGCCGTCGCCTTCGCCGAGAAGCGCACGCCCAACTGGCAGGGTAAGTAATGAGCGTGATCGCGGCCTCGCAGCTGCAGCTGGCCGACACCACCTCGGTGATACGCCTCAGTCTCCACGTGCTCGCGGCCTCGGTCTGGGTCGGGGGGCAGTTCGCGTTGGCGGGCCTGGTCCCCACCATCCGTGGGCTGGGCGACGGTGCCGCGCAGAAGGTCGCGCGCGCGTTCGGGCGGCTCAGTTGGCCCGCGTACTGGCTACTGATCGTCACCGGATTCTGGAATTACGCCTCGGTGGACCACCAGCACGCGTCGAGCGGTTGGAATGCGGTCTTCGGGATCAAGATGCTCTGCGTCGTCGTGGCCGGTGTCGGCTCGTACATGCACACCAAGGCGTCGTCGGCCAAGTTGCGCGGGATCTACGCGGGTGTCGGCATGCTCGCCTCCATCGCGGCGCTCGTGCTCGGCATCGCGATCGCGGGTTAATGCAGGTGGTACACCAGCGCTGAACTGAGCGCCGCAGCGGCGACGACGACCGGGAAGGGCGCCTTGGCGAACAACGCCGCGAGCGCGACGGCGAGGCCCGCGAGCCGGTGGTCGATCACGACGTGGGTCTTGACGGCGAGGCCCTGGGCGACGACGAGCGCGCTCAGCAGCGAGATCGGGATGAGCGCGTTGATGCGTTGCAATCTCGGGTGCCCGAGCCAGCGCTCGGGCACCGAATGACCCGCCAACTTGATGGCGAAACTGCACGCACTCGTGGCGATCACGACAGTCCACATCGCCGAGGAACTCACCGGGGGCTCCACCCCACCACGATGGCGACCGCGACGGTGGCGACGATGGGCAGCCCCGCGGGCAGCCACGGCGTGGCGAGGAGGGCGAAGACCATCGACGCGACGGCGACGAGGCGCAAGAAGCCACTGTCGAGCCGGGGCCACAGGAGTCCGAGGAAGGCCGCCGGCACCGCCGCGTCCAGTCCCCACGACGCGGGATTGCCCAACTCCTTGGCGCCCACGGCCCCCAACAGGGTGAAGATGTTCCAGAAGAGGAAGACACCAAAGCCGGTCAGCCAGAACCCGGCGCGCATCGCGTCGCTCCCGCGTGGAGCCTGTGAGAGCGCCACCCCGGTCGACTCGTCGATGGTGACGTGCGCCGCGGCGGCGCGGCGAGCACCCGTGACCCGCAGCAGCGGCGCCATCTGAATGCCGTAGAGCGCGTTTCGCGTCCCGAGCATCGAGGCGGCGGCGACTGCGCTCAGCGCCGCGCCGCCCGAGCCGACGACGCCGACCGCGGCGAACTGGCTGGCTCCGGTGAACGTCAGCAACGAGAAGAGGCAGCTCTGCAGAACCGAGAAACCCGCGGCGATGCTGGCGGCGCCAAAGGCGACGCCGTAGACCCCCACGGTCAACGACACACTGAACGCGTCGCGCAAAGTGGCTCGTGGTGGCTTCGGCATGGAATCCTTCCTGTTGAGTGACCACATTTGATGATGCGGTTACCGGCTCCGCCTAGGAGCACTACTGTGGCTTCAGGAACGTCAAAGGAGAAGACAGTGTTCTTAGGCGAAATTTTTGGGCCCGATCTCTTGATCGTGGTCATCGTAGTTGCGGTGCTGATCTTTGGCGGCTCGGCCATCCCGAAGTTGGCGCGTAACCTCGGCTCGGCCAAGACCGAGTTCGAAAAGGGCCTGAAGACCGCCAAGTCCACTGACGCTGCGGCCACCAAGACCCCCGAGGCCGGAGAAACCAAGGCTCCCGAGACCGACAAGTAGCGCTCCGGCGGTTGCTGGCGACGCCGACCCTCCAAACGGGGCGAGGACGGCCGGTTCGTTTCCCCGCCGGTGTCTTCTGCGTGCCGGGCGGTGCTGCACCGGTTTCGTGCGGCTCACTCGCGCTTGCCCCGGTCGCGCGTCGCGACCCGTCGCGACTGGTCGCCCTTGGCCGCGGTCGACAATCCGAGCGTCGAATACGCTCAGTCGCGCGTCGCGCGACCACCCGTTGGTCTGAACCGGGCGCGCTATTGAGACGCGACACGGCTCGCACCCGACAATCGTGCCGCTCGCGACATCAGTTCCTAGCAGCGATAAGGGTTTTCAAATAATTACGAAGTCGCCGCCTCCCCAGGAGTGAGTAAGGTCTAATCGTGCAAACACCCGCCCTGCCCCCTCAGGGTGCGACGGTTCGTGCGCGCCGTTGGCGCCAATTACGACGTGCCGTTGCGCTCCCCCTAGCCGCCCTCGCCCTCTCGGGCTGCACTCTGCCGTCCTTCGGCGCGAGTCCGGGCGTCACGTCGAGTTCGAAGTCCGTCTACCACCTGTGGCAGGGTTTCTCACTGGGCGCAGTGGTCATCGGTGCACTGGTCGTGGCGTTGATCCTCTACGCGGTGCTGCGGTACCGACGCAAGGGCGACAACATCCCCGCGCAGTCCCAGTACCACCTCCCCCTCGAAGTGATCTACACCGTCGTGCCGATCCTGATCGTCTTCGGTCTCTTCGCCGCCACGCTGGTCGTCGAGAACAAGGAAGTCGCCAACCCGAAGACCAACGTCATCGTTGACGTCAACGCCTTCCAATGGGGTTGGAAGTTCACGTACCCGGGCACCAACGCGCTGGTCTACGGTCAGACCACCCAGGACCCCGTCATGGTCATTCCGGTGAACACGAACGTTCACTTCAATCTGACCTCGTCGGACGTGCTGCACGGCTTCTACGTGAAGGCGTTCAACTTCTCGCGTTACGCCCTGCCGGGTGTCGACAACAACTTCACCATCCGCGCCCAGAGCACCGGCACCTACTTCGGTCAGTGCACCCAGCTCTGCGGGCTCTACCACTCGCTGATGTGGTTCCGCGTCAAGGTCGTATCCCAGAGCGACTACGCCGCGTGGATCGCGACGTTCAACAACCCCACGGCCGAAGCTGCCCTGAAGGCAGCCAACAAGACGACCGCCCAGCAGACCTCCAGCATCGTTCCATCGAAGTCCTCGTCCACGAAGTTCGGGAGATAACTGAATGACTGACGTCCTCAATCCGCCAGTTCACGTCGCCAGCGATGACCACGGTCACGACCACGACGAGCACCACGGTCCCACCGGCATCCTCAAGTGGCTGACCACGACCGACCACAAGGTCATCGGCCTTTCGTACACGATCACCGCCGTCGTCATGCTCGTCATCGGTGGTGTCTTCGCCGAGATCATCCGCGCGCAACTGGCCACCCCCAACGGCAACCTCGTGTCACTCGCCCAGTACAACGAGTTGTTCACGATGCACGGTTCGGTCATGATCTACCTCTTCGCGGGGCCCTTCGCCTTCGGCGCGCTCGCGAACTTCATCGTGCCGATCCAGATCGGGGCGCCCGACATGGCGTTCCCTCGTCTGAACGCCCTTTCGTACTGGCTGTACCTCACGGGCGCGATCACGATGCTCGCGGGCTTCTTCGTCTCGGGTGGCGCGGCCAACTTCGGATGGGTCGCGTACGCGCCACTGTCGAACTCGATCAACACCCCGGGTGCCGGCGCGGACCTGTGGATCGGCGGGCTCCTGCTCACCGGTTTCTCCGCGATCTTCACCGGCGTGAATCTGAGTGCGACGATCTTCTACCTGCGCGCGCCCGGCATGACGATGTTTCGCATGCCGATCTTCACGTGGAACATGCTGGTCACGTCGATCCTCATCCTGCTGGCGTTCCCCGTGCTCACCGCCGGTCTCGTGATGCTCTACGCCGACCGTCACTTCGGTACGCACATCTTCTCGGTCGCCGGAGGCGGTGTACCGGTCCTCTGGCAGCACCTGTTCTGGTTCTGGGGTCACCCGGAGGTCTACATCCTGGCCCTTCCGTTCTTCGGAATGGTCACCGAGATCATCGCCGTCTTCTCGCGCAAGCCCGTCTTTGGCTACAAGGGCATGATCTTCGCGACCCTGTCGATTGCGGCCCTGTCACTCGGCGTCTGGGCGCACCACATGTTCACCACCGGGGTGGTCCTGCTGCCGTTCTTCTCGATCATGAGCCTCTTGATCGCGGTACCGACGGGAATCAAGATCTTCAACTGGATCGGCACGATGTGGCGAGGCGAGGTCTGGTTCTCGACCGCCATGTTGATGGCGCTCGGATTCCTCGTCACCTTCCTCATCGGTGGACTGACCGGCATCTACCTCGCGAGTCCGCCGCTCGACTTCTTCACGCACGACACGTACTTCGTCGTCGCCCACTTCCACTCCGTCGTGATGGCGCTGGTACTCGCCGGTATGGCCGGCCTCTACTACTGGGGTCCGAAGATGACCGGCTACCTGCTCAACGAGCGGATCGGCAAGCTGCAGTTCTGGTTCCTGTTCATTGGTTCCCAGGTCTTCACGTTCCCGCTGTACATCCTGGGTCTCGAGGGAATGCCACGACGCATGGCCGTCTATCCCCACGACCCGCAATGGAAGGCGATGAACGAGCTCAGCACGCTCGGCGCCATCATCATCGGCGTCTCGACGCTGCTCTTCGTCGTCAACGTCATCGTGAGCTGGAAGAAGTACCCGGCGGGTGACAACCCGTGGGACGGCCACACGCTCGAGTGGTTCACCACTTCCCCGCCCCCGCACCACAACTTCTACCGCCTGCCCCAGATCCGCTCCGAGCGTCCGACGTGGGACTACAACCACCCCGGCCACCAGGCACTCGCCCACGGCAAGCATGACGAGCCCGCTCAGCACGAGGAGGCGCCAGTCGCATGAAGGTAGAAGCAAAGATCCTCTTGGGCCTCGGACTCTTCTTCGGTCTGATGTGCGCCGTCTACTGGAACTGGAGTCTCGAGAACGCTGGTGGCGTGATGATGTTCGCCGCGATGCTGCTCTGCTTCCTTCCGGGTGGCTACTACTACTGGTGGAGTCGACGCATGAAGTCGCGTCCCGAGGACGACCCCAACGCGACCCAGGCGGGTGGCGCGGGTGTTGTCGGAGCATTCCCCGGGACCTCCATCTGGCCCTTCACGCTCGGCATGGGCGCGTTCTTCGTCGTCCTGGCGATGGTCTTCGGACTTTGGTTCCTCGTGCCCGGCCTCGGCCTGGTCATCTGGGCCATGCTCGGCGGAACTGCTGAAGGTCGCCGAGGCGGCAAGGTCTGATCACGCAGAGTTGAGAACGCCCCTCGGGATTTCCCGGGGGGCGTTTCTTCTTTGGGCGACTCTCGAAACACCCCCCGCCGCCGCAAAGCACCGGGTCGTCGGGCGCCGCCGCGGGGGCCTCAGGCGCCCGCGGCGCTCTGGGCGTCCAATATCTCTAGGGTGCCCTCGTCGCCGACACCGCCGAAGAAGAGGTTCAACGCGTCGCGAAACACCGGGTCGTCGGGAGCCGCCCGCGAGAAGAGCGTGACGCACGAGTGGAACTTGATGTCGTCAGGTCCGAAGATGGCGCGCGCGGGGGTCGGCGCGTGCTCATTGGCGAGCGTCGTGATCTCGTGCAGCCGACCTGCCAGCAATGGATCGCGCAGGTACGCCCTGGCTTCCTCGATCGACGAGATGGCGAACTCGCGCGACATTTGGCTCTGGCCCAGTCCCACAATCTGGGGAAAGACGTACCAGATCCAGTGCGAGCACTTGCAGCCCTCGCGAATCTCCTCCTTGGCCACTTCGTAGCTGTTCGCGGCGTTCTGCGCACGGACGAACCGCTGCAGGTCATGAAGCTCCGTCACGGTCCTCCTCCATTGGCCACCGCCAGCCCATGTCTAGTCCGTCGACGCTCTGGCGAGGCCGCCGAGAACGACGACACGGCGACGAACAGCACCCGCTCGCGCGACTCGCGAAGGCTACCGACGGGTTCGTGACGCGAGCCATTCATGCGCGACGCAAGATGGACGCTCATCGGTCCGAATCAATAGGACCGTCCCTCATACTTGCCTAGTATGTATGTCGTTGCAATTTCGTGAGACGTCCAACGACTCGCGCCCGAATTGACTGACAAGGAGAAGCTGTGGCTGTCACCGAAAGTTCGACGAAGGTTGTCCTAGGGGGAACGCGCGGAGGTCCCGATGTCGCGACCCTTCGTCAAGACCGCTGGTGGTTACAGCCCGTCATCACCGTCTCGGTACTGACGGCATTCGTCATCTACTCCACGTGGGCGGCGTTCCAGAACAAGTACTACTACGTGGGCGCCAACGTCAACCGCGACCTGATCAGCCCCTTCTACTCGCCTTGTCTCGCGAGTGACTGCGTGCCCGGGTCCAAGGCCGGCTTCGCCTTCAACGGGTGGGCCCTGTCACCGGCGCTGTTGATCCTCATCTTCCCCCTGGGCTTTCGACTCACCTGCTACTACTACCGCCGCAGCTACTACCGCGCGTTCTGGTGGTCGCCACCCGCGTGCGCCGTGGCCGACTCGCACGCCTCCTACACCGGTGAGACCCGGTTCCCGCTCATCATGCAGAACCTGCACCGCTACTTCTTCTTCGCCGGTCTGGTCTTCAACGCCCTCTTGACCTACGACGCGCTTCGCGCGTTCCGTCAGCCAGGCCTCGGCTGGGGCGTCACGGTCGGCACCGTGGTGCTGTGCGTGAACGCCACGCTGCTCTGGGCCTACTCGCTCAGCTGTCACGCCTGTCGCCACTTGTGCGGCGGCCAGGTGAAGAGCTTCTCGCAGCACCCGATCCGCTACCGCTTCTGGAAGCTGCTCACGCCGCTCAACGCCAAGCACATGAACTTCGCGTGGGCGTCACTCGTCTTCGTGGCACTCACCGACGTCTACGTGCGACTGGTCGCATCGGGCGCGATCACCGACTTCAAACTCTTCTAGATCTAAGGACACCTTGTGACGAGTACTTACGAACACCACGACTACGACGTACTGATCATCGGCGCCGGTGGCGCGGGACTGCGCGCCGCCATCGAAGCCAAGCAGCGCGGCCTGAAGGTCGGCATCATCACCAAGTCGTTGCTGGGCAAGGCGCACACCGTGATGGCCGAGGGCGGCATGGCCGCGGCCATGGGTAACGTCTACGCCGACGACAACTGGAAGGTCCACTTTCGCGACACCATGCGCGGCGGCAAGTACCTCAACAACTACCGCATGGCCGAGTTGCACGCGAAGGAATCCCCCGACCGCGTCCACGAGCTCGAGCAGTGGGGCGCGCTCTTCGACCGCACCAAGGAGGGGAAGATCCTCCAGCGCGACTTCGGCGGTCACCGCTACGCGCGTCTCGCCCACGTGGGCGACCGCACCGGCCTCGAACTCATCCGCACCCTCCAGCAGAAGGTCGTGTCGATGGACACCGACGTCTTCATGGAGTGCAAGGTCCTCAAGCTCGTCCACGACGGCGAGGGCCGCATCGCCGGTTGCGTCGCCTACTGGCGCCCCACCGGTGAATTCGTGACCTTCTCGGCGAAGGCCGTCATCCTCGCCACCGGCGGGGCCGGCAAGTCCTGGAAGTTCACCTCGAACTCGTGGGAAGGCACCGGCGACGGCCACGCCATGGCCCTGTGGGCCGGCGCGCAGCTGATCGACATGGAATGCATCCAGTTCCACCCGACCGGCATGGTCTGGCCGCTCAGCGTGCGCGGGCTCCTCGTGACCGAGGGCGTGCGCGGCGACGGCGGTGTCCTGCGTAACTCGGAGGGCAAGCGCTTCATGTTCGACTACGTCGCCCCGATGTTCCGCGACGAGACCGCCGAGACCGAGGAGGAGGGTGACAAGTGGTACGACGACCACACCGCTGGTCGTCGCCCGCCAGAGCTCCTGCCGCGCGACGAGGTCGCGCGGGCCATCAACGCCGAGGTGAAGGCCGGACGAGGCAGCCCCCACGGCGGCGTCTTCCTCGACATCGCCTCGCGTCGCACGCCGGAGTTCATCCGCCGCCGGCTGCCCTCGATGTACCACCAGTTCATGGAACTCGCGGGCGTCGACATCACGAGCGAGTCCATGGAGATCGGACCGACCTGCCACTACATCATGGGCGGCGTCAAGGTTGACGCCGAGACGGCCGCCACGCTGGTGCCCGGCCTGTTCGCGGCGGGCGAAGTCGCCGGCGGCATGCACGGCGCCAACCGCCTCGGCGGGAACTCGCTGAGCGACCTGGTCGTCTTCGGACGACGCGCCGGCATCGGCGCCGCCGAGTACATCGCGTCCGGTGAGGCCGCGACGTCCTTCGACATGGCCGAGGCCGAGGAGGCGATCCGCGAGGCGACCGCCCCCTTCGACCGCACCGAGGGCGAGAACCCCTACGACATCCAGCGCGACCTGCAGGAGATGATGCAGCTCAACGTCGGCATCATCCGCACCGCGAGCGAGGTCGAGGACGCCATCGCCCAACTCGAGGTCTTCACCGAGCGGGTGAAGAACATCGCCGTGAAGGGTGGTCGGGCCTACAACCCCGGCTGGAACCTGACGACCGACCTGCCAGCGATGCTCACGGTCTGCAAGACCGTCGCGCGTGGCGCGTCACTGCGAAAGGAATCGCGCGGCGGTCACACCCGCGAGGACTTCCCACTCGCGGACCCCGAGTTCGCGAAGTTCAACTTCGCCCACACCACCGACGGCGGCAACTGGGACAGTCCGATCGTCACGGTCGAGTCGCCGTTGCTCGCGATGCCCGAAGAACTGAAAGCCCTACTTGAGGAGGCGAAGTAATGACTGACGTCACATTGCGGATCTGGCGCGGCGACGCCAGCGGCGGCGACTTCGAGAACTACAGCGTCGAGAAGAACGAGGGTGAGGTCGTCCTCGACGTCATCCACCGCATTCAAGCGACCGAGGCACCCGACCTGGCGTGCCGATGGAACTGCAAGGCCGGTAAGTGCGGCTCGTGCGCCGCGGAGATCAACGGCAAGCCCGGCCTCTTGTGCATGACGCGCATCGACCAGTTGCCCGAGGGGCCCGTGACGGTGACGCCGATGAAGACGTTCCCGATCATCCGAGACCTCGTCACCGACGTCTCGTTCAACTTCGAGATGGCCAAGAAGGTCCCCGCGCTGCTTCCTCCCCCGATGCCCGAGGGCGGCTACGTCATGTTCCAGGAGGACGTCGAGCGTGGTCAGGAGTTCCGCAAGTGCATCGAGTGCTTCATGTGCCAGGACGTGTGCCACGTCATCCGTGACCACGAGGAGAACAAGCAGCACTACGCCGGACCGCGGTTCTTCATCCGCTACGCCGAGCTCGAGATGCATCCCCTCGACACCAACGACCGTCGCGACCTCGTGCGCGAGGAGATGGGACTCGGCTACTGCAATATCACCAAGTGCTGCACCGAGGTCTGCCCCGAGCACATCAAGATCACGGACAACGCGATCATCCCGCTGAAGGAACGCGTCGTCGACGCGCACTACGACCCCGTCGCGTGGCTGGGTCGCAAGATCCTTCGTCGCACCACGAGGTCCAGTTCGGACGCCGCGGTGCAGCCCGCACCGTGATTCGTGGCTGAGTTCCTCTCCGACGACTGGTTTGAGAGCCTCAACGACACACTGCGCGCCGCGGGACCGGTGCCGGACGTGGACGGAGTATCGGTCCTCAGGATCGTCTTCGAGTTCCCCGACGCCCCCTCCACCGGGCCGCACGCCATCACCTTCACGGTGAGCGGCGACGGTGCGACCGTCACACCAGGCGACCACCTCGCCGCCGACGCGCTCGTCAGCCTCAGCTTCGCCGATGCGGCCGCGCTCGCCAACGGAGCGTTCGACAGCGCCACCGCGCTGCGTGAAGGTCGCATCAAGGTCCGTGGTGACATCAACGCGATCGTTCCACTCGTCGGATGGCTCCAGCACGCCCATCCCAACGCCACCGACTAAGAAGGAACCGTGGAGCCACTGCCCCTGTTCGAGAACGACCTCACCGAGCCCGGGGTACTCCAGGCGCACATGCTGCACGACGAGGACGTCACGATCCCCCACGTGGCCGTGCTGTGCTTCTTCAACGAGCTCCTCGAGCAACTCGCCGCCGAGAACGTCCTCACGCCGATCTACACCCTGCGCAGCGAGATCGGCAAGAACCACGTCTACGAGTTGTCGACCGATTTCGGGACCGTCGCCGTCGTGCACCCCGGCGTCGGTGCGCCACTCGCCGCGGGCTTCGTCGAGGAGATGGCCGCGCTCGGCGTGACCACGTTCGTCGCGTGCGGCGGCGCCGGCGCCCTGGTCGAGGACCTGGCCCTCGGGCACGTCATGATCGTCCCCTCGGCGCTACGCGACGAGGGGACGAGTCTGCACTACGCCGCGCCGAGCCGCATCATCGAGGCCGACCAGATGGGCGTGCGCGTCCTGGAACGGATTCTGGGCGAGCTCGACGTCGCGTACTACGTGGGACGCACCTGGACCACCGACGCCTTCTTTCGCGAGACCCGCAGCCGGGTCACCCGTCGCATCGACGAGGGCTGCACCATGGTCGATATGGAGTCCTCGGCGTTCATCGCCGTCGCCCGGTACCGGGACCTGCGCTTCGCGCAGATCCTCTACGCCGGCGATTCGCTCGCGGGGGCCGAGTGGGATTCACGTCACTGGGAGCACGCTCGAGCGATTCGCGAGCACCTCTTCTACGTGGCGGCTCGCGCGGCACTCGAACTGCACAAGGCCCCCGGCCATCACGACACCGCCACCGGCTGAGGACCTCTCCGGCGGCCACAACCCGACAAGAGAGAACGGGCCGCCGAAAGTGGAATCTTTCGACGGCCCGAACCTCTGATTATAGTCTGAGTCCTAGATCAGCCCCAACGCCCGGACTTCATCGCGCTCGGCGATCAATTCGTCAGTCGTGACCTTGATCCGCTCCGCGGCGAACTCGTCGATGGCGAAGCCTTCCTTGACCTTCCAGTCACCCTGACCGTCCGAGGTGATCGGGAAGCCGAAGGTGAGGCCTTCGGGGACGCCGTACTCGCCGTGACTGGTGACGCCGATCGAGGCGCAGTCGTCACCGGCGGTCGAGGTCACGAGACTCACCACGGTGTCGATCGCCGCGTTCGCGGCCGAGGCCGCCGAACTCGCGCCACGGGCTTCGATGATCGCCGCGCCGCGCTTCTGCACGGTCGTGATGAAGTCGCCGCGCAGCCAGTCGTGATCACTGATGGCGTCGAGGGTCTTGGCCCCGGCGAGGGTGGCGTTCGCGAAGTCCGGGAACTGGGTCGCCGAGTGGTTGCCCCAGATGGCCAGGTTCTTGACATCCTTGACCGGCACACCGGCCTTCTTCGCCAACTGGGTCTCGGCACGGTTCTGGTCGAGACGCGTCATCGCGAACCAGCGGTCCGCGGGGACCTCGGGCGCGTTCGAGCGGGCGATGAGGCAGTTCGTGTTGCAGGGGTTGCCCACGACCAGCACGCGCACGTCGCTCGAGGCGTTGGCGGCGATGGCCTGGCCCTGCGGCCTGAAGATGCCCCCGTTGATGTTCAAGAGGTCGCCGCGCTCCATGCCGGCCTTGCGCGGGATCGAACCCACGAGCAGCGCCCACGAGGTGTTGGTGAAGGCGTGCTGCAGGTCACTCGTGGCCTCAATGCCCGCCAGTAGCGGGAACGCGCAGTCGTCGAGTTCCATGACGACGCCCTCGAGTGCCTTCATCGCGGGCTCGATCTCGAGCAAGCGCAGCACGACCGGGGTGTCGGGACCGAGCAACTGGCCCGACGCGATACGGAACAACAACTGGTAACCGATCTGACCGGCGGCGCCGGTCACGGTGACGTGGACGGGGGTAGTCATCATGCTCCTTCGGGTGTGGGTTGAATTACAGACGGTCGACGATGGCCGAGGCGAACTCCGAGCACTTGACCTCGGTCGCGCCCTGCATCTGACGGGCGAAGTCGTAGGTCACGACCTTGTCGGCGATGGTCGCCTCGAGGGCTCGAACGATGTCGTCCGCGGCGCCCTGCCAGCCCAGGTGCTCGAACATCAAGACGCCCGACAACAGGACCGAACCGGGGTTCACCTTGTCCTGGCCCGCGTACTTCGGTGCGGTGCCGTGCGTGGCCTCGAAGATGCCGTGGCCGGTGACGTAGTTGATGTTCGCCCCGGGGGCGATGCCGATGCCGCCCACCTGGGCCGCCAGAGCGTCCGACAGGTAGTCACCGTTCAGGTTCATCGTGGCGATGACGTCGAACTCGGCGGGGCGCGTAAGGACCTGCTGGAGCGTGATGTCGGCGATCGAGTCCTTGACGAGCAACTTGGAACCGGGGTTGCCACCACAGTCGTCCCAACCAACGGCGACGTCGGCGAACTCGTTGCGCACGAGGTCGTAACCCCACTTCATGAAGGCGCCTTCGGTGAACTTCATGATGTTGCCCTTGTGCACGAGGTTGACCGACGGACGGTTGTGCTCGAGCGCGTACTTGATCGCCGCGCGGATGAGTCGCTCGGAACCCTCCTTCGAGATGGGCTTGATGCCGATCCCGCTCATCTCACGGATGTCCCAGCCGTAGCTGTCCTTCAAGAAGGAGCGCAACTTCTCGACCTCGGGCGTGCCCGCTTCGAGCTCGAGGCCCGAGTAGACGTCCTCGGTGTTCTCGCGAAAGATCACCATGTCGACCAACTCGGGGTGCTTCACGGGCGACGGCACGCCCTGGAACCAGCGCACGGGGCGCAGGCACACGTAGAGGTCCAGAATCTGACGCAGCGCGACGTTGAGCGAACGGAAGCCGCCGCCGATGGGGGTGGTGAGGGGACCCTTGATCCCAATCAGGTGGCTGCGGAAGTCCGTGATCGTGTCGTCGGGGAGCCAGTTGCCGGTCTCGTTGAAGGCCTTCTCGCCCGCGAGGACCTCTTTCCACTCGATCGTCTTGCCGTGCTTCTTGGACGCGGCGTCAAGGACCAGCTTCGCGGCGGGCCATATGTCCACGCCGGTGCCGTCACCCTCGATGAAGGGGATGATTGGATTGTCAGGAACGGTAAGTACGCCAGAGGCGCTCATTGTGATTTTCTCAGCCATACCAATATCCTACGACGATTCGCCGGGGTCTCCCCTAGGGTCAGAGGGCCTGTTCTGTCCCACCAGACTCACCCGAACAGGACGCGGTGGATCTCGCGGGTCGCCGTCGACTGGTTCAACGTGTAGAAGTGCAGGCCGGGCGCGCGGGCCTCGAGCAACTGTTCGCAGAGCTCGATGGCAGCCTTGATCCCCTCGGCTCGCACCTCGGCCGGACCGCCGCGAGCGGACGCTCCCACGAGTCGCTCCTGGAGCGCCACGGGCACACGCGCACCCATGGCGGCCATGCGTTCGATGCCCGACAACGTGGTCACGGGCATGATGCCGGGCAGTACCGGCTTGGTGACGCCGAGCGCGCCGAGCTCGTCGACGAGCCTCGTCCATTCCTCGAACTCGAAGAAGAACTGGGTGACCGCGAAATCGGCCCGTGCCAACTTCTCGGCGAGGTAGCGACGGTCCGTCGCGAGGTCGGTCGATCGCGGGTGACCCTGCGGATGGGCGGCGACGCCGATCGAGAAGTCGCCGACCTCGCGCGCCAACTCGACCAGATCGATGGCGTGGGAGAACTCGGAGGTGACGCGCGACCCGTCGTCGGGGATGTCGCCGCCCAGGGCCATGACGTTGACGACGCCCTGGTCGAGGTAGTTCTTCAGGATGTCGCGCATCTCAGCGCGGCTGTGACCGACGCAGATGAGGTGGGCCATCGCGGTGATGTGCCCGCTGCGTTGGATCTGCGTGACGAGGTCGAAGGTTCGCTGGCGCGACTCGCGACCGCCCCGGTACGTGACTGACACGAATGACGGTTCGAGCGGTTCGAGCTCGGCGAGCGTCGTGCGCAGCTTCAGCCCTTCCTCGTCGGATTTCGGCGGGAAGAACTCGAATGAACGAGTGGTCCCTGCAGCGAACATCGTGTCGATACGCACGAAACTAGTGGGCCCGTCCGAAGTCGTCCTCGAGGCGCACAATGTCGTCCTCGCCGAAGTATGTACCGTGCTGGACCTCGATGAGCACGACCGGCGAGGTGCCGCGGTTCTCACAGCGGTGCGCCTGACCGATCGCGATATCGATGCTGCCGCCCGGGGCGATGACGTGCTCGACGCCGTCCACCACGACGGTGGCGTTGCCGTTCACCACGAACCAGTGCTCGGCGCGCTTGGCGTGCAGCTGGTAACTCAGCCGCTTGCCCGGCGCGACGACGATGCGCTTGACCTTGTGGTCGAACATCTCATCGTCGAGAACTGTGAAACTTCCCCACGGGCGTTCATCGAACTCCCGGCCCAATGCATCTCTTGTCGTCATCGCACCTTCTCGGCCGCTAGCACTGCGTTGCGCAACAGCATGGCACGGGTCATCGGTCCCACGCCACCAATACGCGGCGTGATCCAACCGGCGACGTCGGCCACCTCGGGCGCCACGTCGCTCATGAGCTTGGTGCCCGACCAGCTGGTACCCGCGCCGACGACCGCGGCCCCGGGCTTCACCATGTCGGGCGTCACCAGTCCCGCCACCCCGGCGGCGGCGACGATGACGTCGCCCAGCCGGGTGAGCGCCCCCATGTCCTCGACACCCGTGTGCACGACCGTCACGGCGGCGTTGCAGCCCGGTCGACGCATCGCGAGCAGGAGCGAGAGCGGGCGACCAATGGTGAGCCCGCGCCCGATGATGACGACGTGCTTGCCCTCGACGGGGACGTGGTGGGCGCTCAGCAACTCGACGATGCCCGCCGGCGTGCACGGCAGTGGGCCCGGGGCGCCCATGACCAGGCGACCGAGGTTCGTCGGATGCAGACCGTCCACGTCCTTGGCGGGGTCGACGCGCAGGAGGACCTGCGTCTCGTTGATGCCGGCGGGTAGTGGCAGCTGGACGAGGATCGAATGGACCGCGGGGTCGGCGTTCAGACGGTCGATGACCGCCTCGACCTCCGCCTGCGTCGCGCTCGACGCCAGGTGCTCGTGGAACGACGTGATGCCGATCTCCTCGCAGTCAGCGCGTTTCATGGCGACGTACTTGGCGCTCGGACCGTCGTCGCCCACCAGCACGGTGCCGAGTCCCACGGGTCGCCCGGCCGCGGCCAGACGCCGGGCCCGGTCCGCGAGTTCCATCTTGATACGACCGCTCAGGCGCTCGCCGTCGAGTAGTTCTGCTGGCATGGTTCTCCTAGTGCCTGAAGTGTCGCTCACCGGTGAGCATCATGACGATACCCGCGGCGTTGGCGGCGTCGATGACTTCCTGGTCGCGCACCGAGCCGCCCGGCTGGACGACCGCGCTCACCCCGGCGCTGGTGAGTGATTCCAGTCCGTCGGCGAAGGGGAAGAAGGCGTCGGACGCCGCCGCGGCCCCGTGGGCGAAGTCCCCGGCCTTGGTCGTGGCGATACCGGCCGCGACGACTCGCGACTGTTGACCCGCACCGACGCCCACCGCGACGCCGTCGCGGGCGATGACGATGGCGTTGGAGGTCGTGCGCGCGCACACCCGCCAGGCGATGCTGAGATCCTGGAGCTGTTGCGCGGATGGCGTGGCGTCGGTGACGCAGCGCCACTGCGAGACTGGCACGAGCAACTCGTCGGCGTTCTGCACCAGGGCGGTGTCACCGAAGGTTCGCACCGACAGACCCAAGGGCTCGGGCGCGGGGGCGCTCAGGAGACGCGTGGCCTTGCGCCGACTCACGAGGATCGCAATGGCGTCCTCGTCGAACGACGAGGCGATGATCACGTCCGCCTGCGGGCCCGCGGCGATCAAGCCCGCGAGCTCGACGTCCACGACGCCGTCGATCGCGACCACCCCGCCAAAGGCGCTCTGGAGGTCCGCGTCGAGTGACTTCTGGAACGCGTCGGCGAGCGTGGCGCCGAGGGCCGCACCCGAGGCGTTGGCGTGCTTCATGATCGCCACCGCCGAGAAGCCTGGCCAGTCGCTGCGCAACTCGTGCACCAGCCGCCAGGCCGCGTCGGCGTCGAAGAGGTTCAGGTACGACAGAGCCGTGCCGGCGTGCTGTTCGACACCGTCCCACCACGGGGTCGTGCCGGCCATGCGGTAGCGGCCGCCGATCTGGTGGGGGTTCTCGCCGTAGCGCGTCACCGTCGCGCGCTCGAGGGTCAGGTGCAGCGTCTCGGGCAAGACCTGGTCGGTCGCGCTGGGCGGTTCGCCGATCTCGCCACCCCCGTCGAGCCAGCGCACTATCTGCGCGTCGTAGGCGGCGGTGTGCGCGAACGCCGCGCGCGCCAGGTGGTGACGGGTCGAATGTGACAGCTCCCCGTTCGCGCGCAGCTCGGACAACACCTCGTCGTACTGGTCGGGGCTCGTCAGGACCCCGACGTGCTGATGGTTCTTCGCCGCGGCGCGCACCATCGAAGGCCCGCCGATGTCGATGAGCTCGATCGACGGGTCCGACGTGAACGGGTAGAGGTTGCACACCACGAGGTCGATCGCCGCGATGTCGTGCTCCGAGAGCGCCGCGAGGTGCTCGGGCTTGGAGCGGTCCGCGAGGATGCCACCGTGGATGCGCGGGTGCAGGGTCTTCACACGGCCGTTCAACATCTCGGGGAAGCCGGTCACCTCGGCGACGTCGAGGTGGGCCACGCCCGCCTCACTGAGCGCCGACGCGGTGCCACCGGACGCGACGATCTCGACGCCGAGGGCCTCGAGACCCTTCGCGAACTCGATGAGTCCGGCCTTGTCGTACACACTGATCAACGCGCGCATTTAACTCTCCTCTAGTGTGCCGGCGACTGAAACTGGCTCCGAGCCCTCGCTGAGCGACGCCATCACCCTACCGAGGACCAACGGATAGAGCGAACGCTCGACGATCTTGATCCGCTCGTGCAACGAGTTCTCGTCGTCGTCGTCGAGCACCGCGACGCGGCGCTGGGCGAGGATCGGACCGGCGTCGAGCTCCTCGGTCGCGACGTGCACGGTGCAGCCCGATTCCTTGGCGCCCGCCGCAATGGCCGCCCCGACCGCGTGCCAACCCTTGAACTGCGGCAGCAGGCTCGGGTGCGTGTTGAGAATCCGTCCCGGGAAGGCATCGTGGAACGACGCGGTCACGACCGTGCCGAAGCCCGCCATCGCGACCAGATCGACGTTGCGGGCTCGCAACTCCTTCGCCAGGGTGGCGCTGTAGGACTCGCGGTCGAAGGACGCGGAGAACCCTCCGAACGCGCCGCGATCGAGGAGCAGGGCTTCGACGCCGGCGTCGCGCGCGACGTCGAGTCCGCGACACGGCCGGTCCGACGCCACGAGGGTCACTTCGATGCCCGCGCCCAGTATGGCTTCGAGGATCGTTCCCGATCCCGACACCAGCACACAGAGGCGAACGGAGTTCAACGCGTTACAGCGCCTTGACGATTTCAACCATCTTCTGACCGGCCTCGGTGGGGTTGAGGCACACGTGGACACCGGCTTCGCGCAGTGCGTCCATCTTGGCCTGCGCGGTTCCCTTGGAACCCGAGATGATCGCGCCGGCGTGACCCATCTTGCGTCCCGCCGGGGCGGTGACCCCCGCGATGTAGGAGACGACGGGCTTGGTCATGTTGAGCTTGATCCACTCGGCGGCGCGCTCCTCCTCGGAACCGCCGATCTCGCCGATCATCATCACGGCCTTGGTCTCGGGGTCGGCCTCGAACGCGGCGAGGCAGTCGATGAAATTGGTGCCGGGGACCGGGTCTCCGCCGATGCCGACGCACGTCGTCTGACCGATGCCCTGCTGGCTCAGTTCGTGCAGCGCCTGATACGTGAGTGTTCCCGAACGAGAGACGATGCCCACCGGGCCGCCGGCGAGCGCGATGTCACCTGACGTGATGCCGATGTTGCACTTGCCGGGGCTGATGATGCCCGGGCAGTTCGGTCCCAGAAGTCGCACGCCCGGGTATTCCTCGACCAAACGGTTGAAGACGATCGCCTCGTCGTGCGCGGGGATGCCCTCGGTGATGCAGACGATGAAGGTGATGCCGCCCGCGGCCGCCTCCATGATCGCGTCAGCCGCGAACCTCGGTGGCACGGAAACGAACGACGCGGTGGCGCCGGTCGCGGCGACCGCTTCTTTGACGCTGTTGAAGACGGGAATGCCCTCGACGTCGGTGCCGCCCTTGCCGGGAGTCACGCCCCCGACAATCTTGGTCCCGTAGTCGCGGTTGCGCAGCCCGTGGAACTTGCCCTGTCCGCCGGTGAGGCCCTGGACAATGACTTTGGTGTTTTCGTCTACAAAGATGCTCATGGTTCGTCCTTAGGCGTTCGCGATGTCCACGGCCCGGCGGGCGGCGTCCAACATGGTGGGTTCGGTGATCAGGTTGTCATTGAGGTGAGGCGCGAGAATCGCTCGCCCCTCGATTGCGTTGGTGCCGTCGAGGCGAAGCACGATCGGTGAGGTGATGCTCACGCGCTTCAACGCCTCCAGGACGCCCTTGGCGACCTCGTCGACGCGGGTGATACCACCGAAGATGTTCACGAAGATGACGCGCACCTTGGGGTCCGAGTTGATGACCTCCATGGCTGACGCCATCACGTCGGCGTTCGCGCCGCCACCGATGTCGAGGAAGTTCGCCGCGGTGCCACCGACCTGGTTGACGACATCGAGCGTCGACATGGCCAGCCCGGCGCCGTTGGCGATGATGCCGACGGTCCCCTCGAGGCCGATGTAGTTGAGCCCCTTCTCCTTCGCCATCTTCTCGCGGGGGTCTTCGGTCTCGGTCGCGCGGAATTCCTCCCACTCGGGGTGGCGGAACGAGGCGTTCTCGTCCAGGGTCACCTTGGCGTCGAGCGCGTGCACCTTGTTGTCGGGCGTCAGGATCAACGGGTTGATCTCGGCGAGGTCGCAGTCACCCGTCGTGTAGCAGTCGTAGAGCTTGACGAGCATCTCGGCGGCCTGCTCGCGTGCCACCTCGTCGAGTTCGGCCTCGGCGACCCAACGGCGCGCGGTCGCCAGGTCGAGTCCGCGAACTGGGTCGATCTGCAGGAACGCGATGGCGTCGGGGTTCTCCTCGGCCACGACTTCGATCTCGACGCCGCCCTGGGCACTCAGCATGCCGAGGTGGGTCTTGTTCTGGCGGTCCAGCGTGAACGACGCGTAGTACTCCTTGGCGATGTCACTCGATCGCTCGACCCAGACCCGGTGCACCACGTGGCCCTTGATGTCGAGCCCGAGGATGTTGCCGGCGTGCAAGCGCACGTCGTCGATGTTGTCGGCGAGCTTCACGCCTCCGGCCTTGCCGCGACCGCCGACCTTCACCTGCGCCTTGATGACCACGGGATAACCCACGCGCTCGGCCACCGCCACGGCCTGCTCAACCGTGTCGGCGACGTCACCAGGTGAGACCGCGATACCAAAACGCGAGAAGTACTGCTTGCCTTGGTACTCGAAGAGATCCATTGACTTCCACTTTCATTTGATTGGCTGTCGAGCGACACCCAGCTACGGACTACTGCACTGCCTCTCGAGCGTCGAGCGCCCCTTCGAGCCAGTTCCCGATGTCGGCCAACGAGGCACCGGGCGTGAACACCTGGGCGACGCCTCCCGCTTCGAGCGGTGCGATGTCGTCGTCGGGGATGATGCCACCCACGATGAGCAGCACATCCTCGCGGCCGGCATCCTTCAGAAGATTGACGATTCGCGGGACCAGCACCAGATGAGCGCCCGAGAGCAGCGAGAGTCCCAGCGCGTCGGCGTCCTCTTGGATGACGGCCTGCACGATCTGCTCGGGGGTCTGATGCAGACCGGTGTAGACCACCTCGAACCCCGCGTCACGAAGAGCCCGGGCGATGACCTTCGCTCCTCGGTCGTGACCATCAAGACCCGGCTTGGCGACTACAACTCGATAGGTGCGATTCATCAATAGACAATCATAGAGCCCACGAGAAGGGCCATAATCCACGTCGTGAACCCGTCAAACGCCGCGAGTAGCGTTGGCCTCGTGACGATGACGACTCGAGCCCCGCGGGGAAAGGCACACGCGCTGCTCTCAGCGATGCGTCCTCGCCAGTGGGTGAAGAACGGGCTCATCACGGTGGCGCCGGGGGCCGCGGGGATGCTGAGCCACGACAACGTGATCGGTCACGTCCTGGTCGCGTTTCTGGCGTTCTGCGCCGTGTCCTCAGCGATGTACCTGCTGAACGACATCCGCGACGTCGAAGCGGACCGCACCCATCCGAAGAAGCAGTTGCGCGCCATCGCCGCCGGGGAGCTCTCGGTGCGCCGGGCCGTGATCGCGTCGTTGGTCCTGCTCGCGGCCGGCTTCCTACTGCCCCTGACGCTCGTGAAGCCCGAAGGGTTGTTGTTGATCCTCGGCCTCTACGTCGTGAGCACCACCCTCTACATCCTCTGGCTGAAGACCGTCGCGGTGATCGAACTCGCCTTCGTGGCCGCGGGATTCTTCCTGCGCTCCTACGCGGGTGCCGTGGCGTGCCATATCTACGTCTCGTCCTGGTTCCTCGTGGTGGTGTCCTTCGGGGCCTTCTTCCTCGTCGTCGGCAAGCGCTCGAGTGAACTTTCCCAGGAAGGCGCCGGCACCACCCGTAAGGTCCTCGGCGAGTACACGCCGGAGTTCCTGCACTCCGCGCTCACCATGAGCGCCACCGTCGCCGTCACCGGCTACTGCCTGTGGGCCTTTGACACCTCATCGACCGGTCTTTCGTCGATCCACCACCACATCGTGCCGATCCGACTGACCGTCGTACCGGTCGTGCTCGCCATTCTCTTCGTCATGCGCACGTCCGAGGCGACCGACGGCCAGTCCCCCGAGGACCTGATCCTGAAGGACCACACCGTCCAGTCGCTGCTGGTCCTGTGGGCGGCGCTGCTCACGATCGGCATCTACGCATGAACCGCGAGACCCTCCACGGTTGGGGCCGCACGATGCCGGGCGTCGCCACGGTCCTGAGCCCGTCGGACGAGACCGACGTCGCGGCCCAACTCGCGGCCCACCACGGCGTCATCGCCCGGGGTCTCGGACGCAGTTACGGTGACGCTGCGCAGTTGAGCGGTGGTTTCGTGATGAGCAATCTCGATCTCGGTGGCGTGAGCGCCATCAGCGAGCAAGGGGTCGTCACGGTCGGGGCGGGCGTGTCGATCGACGAGTTGCTCGCGCTGTCGATCCCCCAGGGCTGGTTCGTACCGGTCACGCCCGGAACCCGTCAAGTCACCATCGGCGGGGCTATCGCCGCCGACGTCCACGGAAAGAATCACCACGTGGACGGTTCCTTCGGCGCGCACGTGCTGGCGATGCGCATCGTCACACCGGTCGGTACGTTCTCGATCACGCCCGAGCGCGACGCCGAGCTCTTCTGGGCAACCATCGGCGGCATGGGCCTCACGGGTGTCGTCACCTCGGCCACCCTGAGGATGTCCCCGATCGAGACCAACCAGGTCCTCGTCGACACCGAACGCTTCGCCAACGTCGAGGACGTCATGGCCTCGATGCTCGAGCGCGACGCGCAGTACCGGTACTCGGTCGCCTGGGTCGACTGCATGACCAAGGGCGCGCGTATGGGACGCGCCATCCTCACGCGCGGACGCCACGCATCACGCGACGAGGTCGACTCGCCCAACCTGAAGGCTCCGGGCACGCCACGCCTGTTCATCCCGTTCAACGCCCCGAGCGGCCTCTTGAACACCGCGTCGGTGAAGGTCTTCAACGAGCTCTGGTTCCGCTCGGCCCCGAAGCGCCGCGAGAACGAACCCCAGCCGCTCGCGACGTTCTTTCACCCACTGGACGGTGTGCGCGACTGGAACCGTCTCTACGGCCGGCGAGGTTTCGTCCAGTACCAGTTCAGCGTGCCCGACACGGCGTCGGACACCGTCGTCGCCGCCATTGAACGCCTCTCCTCTTCGGGCGTCCCGAGCTTTCTCGCCGTCCTCAAGCGTTTCGGTCCCGCGAACCCCGGGCTCCTGTCGTTTCCGATGCCCGGCTGGACGCTCGCACTGGACCTGCCCGTGGGGCCTGCCCCGTTGCCCCAGGTGCTCGACGATCTCGACGAGTTGGTGCTGTCGGCCGGAGGACGGATCTACTTCGCCAAGGACGCCCGGCTCAGCCCCGACAAGGTGCGCGCCATGTACCCCCAACTCGACGCGTTCCTCGACGTCAAGCGACGCGTCGACCCCGAACATCGAATCAGCAGCGACCTCGCCCGTCGCCTCGACCTCACAGGGAGATAATCATGGAAAACGCATTTGGACAGCCCCAGAACGTCGTCGTACTCGGTGGGAGTTCGGACATCGCGCGAGCGATAACGAAGAAGCTCGCCGCCGCGAGGGCCCACACGATCGTCCTCGCCGGACGCAACCAGGACCTGCTCGACGCCGCGGCGTCAGACGCACGCGACTACGGTGCGACCACGACCGACACCGTGATCTTCGACGCCGAGGATCCCTCGAACGCCCGACGCACGGTCAGTGAGTCGTTCGACAAGGTGGGTGAGCAGGTCGACCTCGTGATCATCGCCATTGGCCTGCTCGACGACCAGGCACTGATCGAGGACGACGCCGAGGCGGCGGCGCGTATGGCGATGGTGAACTTCACGTGGCCGGTCGCCGCGCTCGCCGAGATCCGCCGACGACTCGTCGCCCAGGGCAGCGGCCGGATCCTCGTGATCTCCTCGGTCGCGGCGGTGCGCGTGCGACGCAGCATGTACCTCTACGGGGGTGCCAAGGCCGGTCTCGACCGACTCTGTGACGGTCTCGCTGATTCGCTCGAAGGAACCGGCGTGACGCTGCAGCTGCTGCGCCCGGGCGTCGTGCGCTCGAGGATGACCGAGGGCCAGAAGCCGGTCCCCTTCACCACCGGCGTCAACGAAGTCGCCGAGAACGTCATGAAGGGCTTGGCGAGTGGCGAGCGGATCATCTGGAGTCCGCCGTTGCTCCGCTACGTCTTCGCCGTACTTCGCCATCTGCCCGCGCCACTGTGGCGCAAGGTGATGGACCGCTAACCGTTCGAGGTCGCCTTCGCGGTGGATTTCGAGAGTTCATTCGCTCGCAGGCTCATGGTGAAGAAGTCGCGGTTCCACCAGTTCGCGAAGTAGCGCGACGGCGACTGCATGCCCGTGAGCAGCACGCTGGCGTTGCTGCCGTTGAGCGTCGTGCCGATCGCCCCGCTGAACACCGAGTACTGCACCCAACCGGTGTTGATGTCGAGCTCCATGCCCCGCACCGCCCCCGCGCGCACGAGCACGTTGGCGAGGTCACTGATCGAGAGGGCCGGACCACCGACGTAGACGAGAGCACCGTTCTTGGTCACGCCCATGCCCGAACGCCACACGTTGAACGTTCCGCCCAGTGTGATGCCCCACTTCTTGGTGTTCTGTGCCAGAAGTCCGGGCACCGCTTTGCCGTTGTCGACGATGAGGTCGAGGTTCTGGCGCACTGATTCGATCTGGTTCGACATCGTGAAGTCACGACCCCACTTGCCCACCGACATCGTGCCGTCCTTGAAGATCACGACCGAGGCGGCGCCATCGCGCAGTGGCTTCACCATTTTGGCGTTGGTGAAATAGCCCCCGTTCGCGTCCTGAATCCGGAACCCGGCGTTGAACGCGGCGACGAGCGACTGGGACGCGATCGCCTTGATAGGAGCGGTGAACTCGTAGGGGCCACCACCGGGGATGTACGACCCCGAGTAGAGCTGGGCCTTCAGGACCGTGGGATCCATCCAGGCCACCCCGACGACGTAGCTGGTGTGCACCGCGTCAGGACGCACGAACGCCTCGTAGACGCCCGGGACCCCGTTGGCGCTCTCGCGCCCCGCGACGTGCCAGACACCTTCACCGGGCAAGGGCGTGCCCGCGGGCGACGCGATGCGCGTCGGTGCCGGCAGGTGACCAGAGAGTGGGATTGTGACCTTGGTCGGTCCGGAGCCGAAGGATCCCTTCGGGGGCGCGCCACCCTTCTTCGGTGGATTGAGTCGGTAGGCCTCGGCCTCGGCCCAGTTGACGATGAGACCGAGCCCGTGGGACCGGCCCCACTCTGCGGCGCGCGCGGAGAGCGAGTTCCCGTAGCTCTGATTGGTGAGCGCGACCCCGAGGGTGACGGCGTAGTAACCGAACAGGGTGATCGTGACCAACGCGAGAGCGACGACGGCCCGGCGCAGCCAGTAGACCGAAGCGGGCTGGCGAGATGCCTTCGGGGCCGCGGGGGGTCGATACACGGGCCGCGAGGAATTCATGGATTTCCATTCTGGCACCTCATCGAGCCTCGACTCCCGTTAGGCCGTAATTCTCAAGTAAATATGCCCTAAGAAGCTCAGGCCCGGCGAAGTGGGGTCATCGCGAGCACCAATTGCTTGGTGCCGTGCTCCTGGAAGTTCACCGCGGCCCGCGAATGCGCGCCCTGTCCCTCGACCTTGACGACGACGCCCGCGCCGTAGCGGTCGTGCACGACGCGCTCACCGACCTGGAGCCCCAGGTTCTCCGCGCCCGTCGACCTCGCCGCCGGTGCCGCCCCCGTGCCAAAGGCCCGACCCTCGGTGAATTCGGTGCCGCGACCGATGAAACCGTCGTTGTCGCGCGCGAAACTCGAGCGACGCGCGGGCAGCGATGCCGAGATGTCGTGCACCAGTTCGGAGGGGATCTCCATGAGAAAACGACTCGCGATCGCGTCGACGTGGTTGCCCCACATCGTGCGACTCCACGCGTGGGTCAGGACGAGGTGACGCATGGCGCGCGTGATCCCGACGTAGCAAAGCCGTCGTTCCTCTTCGAGTTCCGCCTCGTCAGAGAGTGCGCGCCGATGCGGGAAGATCGTCTCTTCGAGACCCGTGATCACCACGGCCGGGAACTCGAGGCCCTTGGCCACGTGCAGGGTCATCAACGAGATCGCACCAGCGCCTCCGTCGAGTTGATCCGAGTCAGCCACGAGGGCCATACGCTCGACGAACTCCAGGAGCGTGTCGTACTGCGCCGCGGCCGACGCCAACTCGCCCAGGTTCTCGAGGCGCGAGTAGGACTCGTCGGAATTCTCCGCACGAAGCGCGTCGCCCATGCCCGACTCGCGCACGATGCCGTCGATCATCTCGCGCGGGCTCAAGTCGTTCGCCATCGCCCGGAGTTCATCGAGCATGAAGGAGAACTTCTCGGCGCCGGCGAGCGCCTTGGACGTCAGCCCGGCGTCTTTCGCGTAGTGCGACGCCTCGGCGAAGGAGAGCCCGTGCTCGGCCGCGAACGCGCCCAGTTTCGCCTGGGCCGCTTCGCCGATGCCGCGCTTGGGCTCGTTGATCACCCGTCGAGCCGAGGCTTCATCGCGAGGGTTGACGATGAGGCGCGCGTACGCCAGCGCGTTCTTGATTTCCTTGCGATCGTAGAAGCGCGTGCCCGATATCACCCGGTAGGGGATGGTGGCGCGCAGCATCTCCTCCTCGAGCACCCGGCTCTGGGCGTTGGTGCGGTAGAAGACCGCCATCTCGTTCCAGCCGAGCCCCGATTCGCTGCGCAACCGGCGCAGTTCGCTCGCGACCCAACGGCCCTCGTCGTACTCATCGCCCGCTCGGTAGAGCCGGATCTTCTCGCCCTCGGCACCCTCGGTGAAGAGATTCTTCGCGTGACGGCTCGCGTTCTTCTCGATGACCGCGTTGGCCGCGTCGAGGATCGTCTGGGTCGATCGGAAGTTCTGCTCGAGCAGGACGACGTCGGCGTCGGGGAAGCGCTGCTCGAACTGCAGGATGTTGCGCACGTCGGCGGCACGGAACCGGTAGATGGACTGGTCCGAATCACCCACCACGCAGAGATTGCGGTGCTCGGCGGCCAGCATCATGACGAGCTCGTTCTGCACGCCGTTGGTGTCCTGGAATTCGTCGACGAGCAGGTACTTGAAGCGGTGCTGGTACGAGGCGAGCACGTCGGGATCACGTTTCATCATCTCGACCGCGTTGAGGAGCAGGTCGTCGAAATCCATGGCGTTCGCGAGCTTCAACCGGTCGGCGTAGAGACGGTAGATCTCGGCGACCCGGCGATGGTGCGGATCGTCGCCGTGCAAGTTCGCCTCGTAGGCGGCCGGGCTCAGCATCTCGTTCTTCGCCGCCGAGATGGCGCCCGCCACGCTTCGCGGTGAGAGCCGCTTGGTGTCGAGGTTGAGCTCCTTCATGATCCGGTCGACGGCGCTCTCCGCGTCGCCGGCGTCGTAGATGGTGAAGCCCCGCTCGAAACCGAGGACGTCGGCGTTGGTGCGCAACATCCGAAGGCACGCCGAGTGGAAGGTCGAGACCCACATGCGGCTGGCTTCGTCGCCCACGAGATCGATCACCCGTCGGCGCATCTCGTCGGCGGCCTTGTTGGTGAAGGTGATCGCCATGATCTCCCACGGCCGTGCGTCACCGGTCGCCAGGATGTGCGCGATACGCCGCGTCAGGACACGCGTCTTGCCCGATCCGGCTCCGGCGATGACGAGCAGGGGACCGCCACGCTGCAGCACGGCGTGGCGCTGGGGCTCGGTCAGTCCCTCGAGCAGCGCCGAAGGGTCCGGGCGTGCGGGTGAGTCCGCGGGACCGTTACCCCACAGTGACTCGTCGGAGAACGACGATCTCTTCACTCCCACTCAATGGTGCCCGGCGGCTTGCTCGTCACGTCGAGCGCCACACGATTCACGCCCTCGACCTCACGGATCAAGCGGTTGGCGATCGACTCGATGACGTCGTAGGGCAGACGCGCCCAGTCGGCGGTCATCGCGTCGTCACTCGTCACGGCCCGGATGATGATCGGGTACGCGTAGGTTCGTCCATCGCCCATGACCCCCACGGTACGCACGGCCGGTAACACTGCGAAACTCTGCCAGAGTTCACGGTACAGGCCGGCCCTCTTGATCTCGTCGAGCACGACGTGGTCGGCGTTGCGCAGGATCTCCGCACGTTCGCGGGTGACCTCGCCAATGATTCGCACGCCGAGTCCGGGTCCCGGGAACGGTTGGCGCCAGACGATCTCGGCGGGCAGTCCGAGTTCCTCACCGACGTGACGGACCTCATCCTTGAAGAGACTCCGCAGCGGCTCGATCAGGTCGAAGGAGAGGTCGTCGGGGAGCCCACCGACGTTGTGGTGGCTCTTGATGTTCGCCGCGTGGCCCGATCCTGATTCAATGACGTCGGGATACAAGGTCCCCTGCACGAGGAACCGGGGTCCGTCGCCGTCCTTCTCGAGGTCGCGCGCCACAGCCTCGAACTCGCGGATGAACAGCTCGCCGATGATCTTGCGCTTGCGCTCGGGATCGGTGACCCCGGCGAGCGCGTCGAAGAAGCGGTCCTGGGCCTTCACGTGGATGAGTTCCACCCCGAACTGGCGAGTGAACGTCTCTTCGATCTGCTCGCCTTCGTTCTTGCGCATCAGCCCGGTGTCGACGAACACGCACGTCAGTTGCGTTCCGATGGCCTTGGTCACGAGCGCGGCGGCGACGGCCGAGTCGACACCACCCGACAGCGCGCACAGCACCTTCTCGTCACCGACCTGGGCGCGGATGAGGGCCACCTGGTCCTCGATGATCGACGTATTGGTCCAGGTCGCGGGGATACGCGCCACGTGGTGCAAGAAGTCGGCGATGAGTTCCTGTCCGCGCTCGGAATGCGCGACCTCGGGGTGGAACTGCACCGCGTACAGGCGACGCGTGGCGTCCTCCATCGCGGCGACGGGCGCCTCGGGCGACGAGGCGGTCACGACGAAACCGTTCGGTGACGTCGCGATGGCGTCCCCGTGGCTCATCCACACCGCGCTGGTCGTCGGCCACTCGTCCATCAGCTGTGACGGTCCCTCACGGGTCAACTCGGTGCGACCGTATTCGCCCGCACCGGTCTTGGCGACGTCGCCACCGAGTTGCAGCGCCATCAACTGTGCGCCGTAGCAAATCCCGAGGATCGGGATACCGAGTTCGTAGATGGCTGGGTCCAACGCTGGCGCCGGCACCTCGTAGACGGACTTCGGTCCGCCCGACAAGATGATCGCCGAGGGGGCCTTGGCGCGAACCTCGTCGGCACTGATCGAGCTCTGGACGATCTCGGAGAAGACGTGCGCCTCGCGCACGCGACGGGCTATGAGCTGGGCGTACTGGGCGCCGAAGTCAACGACGAGGACGGTCGAGCTCAATGGCCCATGCCTACGCCCTGGGAGCGCTGCAACTGCTTTCCTTCAGTCTGGAGTGACGGTGCCAGCATGATCTCGGCCTTCTGGAATTCCTTGAGTGTCTCGTACCCGCAGGTGGCCATGGACGTGCGCAACGCACCGAAGAGGTTGAGTCGGCCGTCGTTCTCGTGTGCGGGCCCGAGCAACACTTCCTTCAAGGTCCCACGTACCTGGGTGCGCACACGCGTACCGCGCGGCAGGGTCGGGTGGAACGTCGCCATCCCCCAGTGGAAACCCCGGGCGGGAGCCTCGACGGCGCTCGTCAGTGGCGAACCGATCATGACGGCGTCAGCCCCGCAGGCGATGGCCTTGGCGATGTCGCCACCCTTGCTCATGCCGCCGTCGGCGATGACGTGCACGTAGACACCGGTCTCGTCGAGGTGGCGCATCCGTGCTCCGGCCACGTCCGCGATCGCGGTCGCCTGCGGCACCCCGATGCCGAGAACGGCGCGCGACGTGCACGCGTTGCCGGGACCGACCCCGACGAGCACGCCGGCCGCGCCGGTGCGCATGAGGTGCAGCGCAGCCTGGTAGCTCGCGCAACCACCCACGATGACGGGAAGTTCGAATTCGCGGATGAACTTCTTGAGATTCAACGGTTCGACAGTCTTCGAGACGTGCTCGGCCGAGACGACGGTTCCCTGGATGACCAGGATGTCGAGGCCGGCGTCGAGGATGGTCTTGGTCATCCACTCCGTGCGTGCCGGGGTCACCGAGGCCGAGGTCGTGATGCCCGCGGCCTTCATCTGCTTGATCCGCTCGGCGACGAGTTCGAGATTCACCGGCTCGAGGTACATCTGCTGCATGCGCGCGGTCGCCTTGTCGTCCTCGAGTTCGCAGATCTCCTCGAACAGCGACGTCGGGTCCTCGTAACGGGTCCAAAGGCCTTCGAGGTTCAAGACGCCGAGTCCGCCGAGGCGGCCGAGCTCAATAGCGGTGGTCGGCGAGATTGCGCCGTCCATCGCAGAGCCCAACAATGGCAACTCGAACTTGTACGCGTCGATCTGCCACGAGATGTCCACGTCCTCGGGGTCACGGGTCCGGCGTGAGGGCACAATCGCGATGTCGTCAAAGCCGTACGCCTGTCGCGCCGACTTATAGATTCCGATTTCCACTTCCGCCATGGTGACCTCCGTCTAAGAAAACGCACCCCAAATCGAGTGTGCTTTCGTTCCAATCTACTGGACTTCGTTACGCCCACACTCGGCTGGCGTCGGGCCACACCACACCAACCGCCGCGCACAGCAATTCGGTCAGGACCCGGGCGGTGGCACCCCACACGACGTCACCGGGAACCTGGAAGAAGTAGATCGGGAAGAATCCGTCGGTATCCGAACCGGGCCGCTGGAGCTCGCGACGCCACCGCTCCTCGACGAACGCCCCCTCCTTCAGTAGATCCGCCAATGCCACGGTGAAGACCCGCTCCACCTCGTCGGGGTCCGCGACCATCGTCGGGCGCCCCTCGAGCACGCCGACGACCGGCCACATCGCCGATCCGGAGGCAAAAGTGACGATCGGGTTGAGCCAGGCGACCGGATCGACGAGCGATGGTTCGAGCCCGACTTCCTCCTGCGCTTCACGAAGCGCGGCCTCGATGAAGGTTTCCGCGCCATCCACGCGACCCCCCGGGAAGGCGATCTCGCCACGGTGCGATCGAAGCTGGAACGAACGGCGCGTCAGGATGACGTGGGTCTCGCCCTCCTCTTCGAAAAGCCCGACGAGCACCGCCGATCGACGGCTGATGAGTGTGGACACGCTCTCAGCCACGCCGGCCATCTCGCGCGGCTCGGCGGGTATGGACGCGACGTCGAACGTGCGGCCTTGCTCTCTCAAGCGTCCCAGCACCAGCGACAGCGACAGATTCGAACGCTCGGACTCGCTCAGATCCGCCCACGGGGCGGGGCCGCCACGTCGAATCTCGTCCGGCACGGGGATCACCTGAGGATACTGATGACCCCCAAAACGCGACGGCCGATCGGCGTTGCACGACATGAAAACTCCCCTAGGCTTAGAAGGCGACTCGTGCCTCCGAGCATTTTACTCGCCCCCACCGCAACTCGAAAAGGCCCCCATGAAAGCTCTCGCCCAATTCTGCGTACGTCACCGCTGGTATGTCCTCGTCGGCTGGATCGCGCTCTTCGTCGGTATCAACGTGGCATCCTCGGTCGCCGGTTCGGCGTTCGCCAACAACTTCACCTTCCCGGGCACCAACTCGACGCACGCCGAGCTGCTGCTCGCCAAGGGGTTCGCGCAGAAGTCCGGTGATGCGGACCAGATCGTCTTTCACGTGACGTCGGGCACGGTCGCGGACCACGCGAAGGCCATCCAGTCCGAGCTCGCCACGATCGCGACGCTTCCCGAAGTCGGTGGCGTGACCTCACCCTTCTGTCCGAGTGGCACCCCGACCTGCCTGGGTTCGACCCAGGTGAGCCACGACGGCACCATTGCCTACGCCACCGTCAACTTCAAGAAGCAGGGCTTCGCCCTCACGTTGCCCCAGATCCAGTCCGTGGAGACCGCCGGCGCGACGCTGCGCTCGAGTTCACTCGAGGTCGAGTTCGGCGGCAACGCCTTCGGTCAACTCGCGGCGCCCAAGGGCAGCCCCGGTGAGATCTTCGGCTTGCTCGCCACGGCCGTGGTCCTCGTGCTCGCCTTCGGATCGTTCTTCGCCATGCTGCTGCCCCTCGGCATCGCGCTCTTCGCCCTCGGCATCGCCTCGGCCGCAACGACGTTGCTGAGCCACGGCCTCGCCATTGCGAACTTCGCACCGATCCTCGGATCGCTGATCGGCCTCGGTGTCGGTATTGACTACGCCCTGTTCATCGTGACGCGAAGTCGCCAAGGCTTGAAGCGCGGTCTCAGCGTCGAGGATTCGGTCGTGACCGCGGTCAACACGTCAGGACGCGCCGTCCTGTTCGCCGGCTCCACGGTGTGCATCGCGCTGCTCGGCATGCTCGTGCTGCGCCTCTCGTTCCTCAACGGCGTCGCCATCGCGGCGTCGGTGACGGTGCTCATCACCATGTTCGCCTCGCTCACCCTGCTGCCGTCGCTGCTGGCCTTCCAGAAGCGCCGGGTACTCAGCCGCCGGGAGCGCCGCTCGCTCGACGCCGACGGCCCCGAGGCCATCGTCGTCGAGGGTGGGTGGCAGCGCTGGGCGCTCTTCGTCGGGCGCCACCCCCGCATCCTTTCGGTCGCCGCGTTGGCCCTGATCCTCACCGCGACCGTCCCCTACTTCTCCCTACACCTCGGCAATGCCGACCAGGGTTCGGACCCGTCGGGCTCGACCACCCGCAACGCCTACAACCTCCTCGCGCAGGGCTTCGGTCCCGGCTTCAACGGCCCGCTGGTCGTGGTCGGTGCGCTGCACTCGCCCGCCGACATCACCACCATGCAGAAGCTCGACGCGAGTCTCTCGGGCAAGCCCGACATCGCCGCGGTGCTCCCGCTGCGCGTCAGCCCCAGCGGAACCGTCGGCGTCATCACGGTGATCGCGAAGTCGAGTCCCCAGGCGACCACCACGTCGAATCTCATCGACTCGATCCGTAACGTCTACGTTCCGGCCGCGGCCACGACCACGCACACCGCCATCTTCGTCGGCGGCAGTACCGCGATCTTCTACGACTTCGCCTCGGTCCTGTCGAGCAAGATTCCGCTCTTCGTCGGCGTCATAGTCCTGCTCGGGTGCCTGCTCCTCATGGTCGCCTTTCGAAGCGTCCTCATTCCGCTCGTCGCCGCCGTCATGAACCTGCTGGCCGCCGCCGCCTCGTTCGGGCTCGTCGTCGCCGTCTTCCAGTGGGGTTGGGGTAGCAACCTCATCGGTGCCGGGAGCGGACCCATCGAGTCGTTCCTTCCCGTCATCATGATCGCCATCCTGTTCGGGCTCTCGATGGACTACCAGGTCTTCCTGGTGTCGAGAATGCACGAGGAGTGGCTCAACACCGGTGACAACGAGGAAGCCATCGTCCGCGGTCAGGCGAACACCGGGCGCGTCATCACCGCCGCCGCGCTCATCATGATCTGCGTGTTCTTCTCCTTCGCGTTCGGTGGCCAACGCATCATCGCCGAGTTCGGTATCGGTCTTGGTGGTGCGGTCCTGATGGATGCCTTCATCCTGCGTACCGTGCTCGTGCCGGCGTTGATGCACTTCTTCGGAAAAGCCAACTGGTGGATGCCGGCGTGGCTCGACCGGATCGTCCCCCACGTCGCCGTCGAGGCGACCGAGGACGCGGCCTGATTCGCGAGGTGCTTCGCGGGCGCCTCAGCCCACGTGCAGGTCGCGAAGCACCTGGAACGCGGCCCGGCGTCCACTCACGAGGGCACCCTGGATCGAAGGCGTCTGCAGGTGATCACCCGCGATCACCACACCGTTGACCTTTTGGGACCGAGCGAGTTTGAGCGGAGTGGTGACCACCGGTAGCGCCCGTCGCACCACGCTTCGTTCGATGATTGACACGTCATTCGTGCTGAGCCCGTAGAGACGGCTCGCCCGCTCGATGACGGTGCGGTCGAGCGACGTCGTGTCCACCTCACCCACGGCCGGCACCCCGATCAACGACGACCCTGCGGGTGACCGCTCCGGCGCCACCGACGAGATATCGAGCATGCTCGCGGTGCTGCGGTCGTCGAGGTCGAGCAGCAGCCGGGCGGGACCGGTGCGCCGGGGCATTGCGAGCCACCAGGTCGTCTGACTTCGCCACGCGACGTCCGACGAGCCGGTGAGGTCGTGCGCTACGGTCCCGTCGGTCGCGACCACCACCGCGCGCGCATCGTAGGCGCCACGGTCCGTCACGACCCGGCCCGGGTTGAGCGACAGCGCCGCCTCATTCAACTGCACGCACGTCGAATCGAACTGTGCGGCCAGCGCTCGGGGCAGCGCCGCGACACCCTCGGGGTGCGTACCCGGTCGCCCGCGGACGAAGCTGCGCAACAGCAACTGCACGTAGCGCCACGACGTGACGAGTTCGTCGTCGAGCAAGGTACCGCGAAGGAACGGCTGGAGGAGATCGTCGATGATGTGCGCTGACAATCCCGCGGCCTCGAGTCCCTCGCGCGTGGACACGTCGCGGCGAGCAAGGAGTGCCCGCGTCGAAAGGACGCCGCAGCGCGCGAAGAGCAGCGCCACCTTCTCGAGGTCGCGCAACGAATAGTCGCCCCTGGTCAGAACGCCGAGTGCCTTGACGGGCGACGCCCGCGGATCAACGATGTCAACGACGTTTCCATCACGCACCAGCCGCAGTGCCGACTCGAACGAGCGGAGGTCGAAGTTCGACAGGACCCCCGTTGCGCGCAGCTCCGGGTACGAGGGATTGATGAGCTGGAAACCCTCATCGACGGTGAACCCGTTCACCACGTGCGACGCCAGCCGCCCGCCGACGACCCCCGACTTCTCCAGCACCAACACCGAGAGGCCGCGTTGCTCGAGGACTCGGGCGCAACGAAGACCCGCGAGCCCGGCCCCCACCACGATCACGTCATAGGAAGACACCATTCTCGTCACGACCCGCTTTCGATGAACGTCAGATTAGCGACCTGACGCGAACCGGTGCCGACAGTACTGTTGATCCGTGCGCCGATTCCTCGTCACCCTCGTCGGCCTGGGCGCCATGGGCGCGGGCGCGCGCCTGTTGATCGAACAGACCACGCACGAGGCCGCCTGCAACAGCGCCGCGAGTCACAGCGCACGCCTGTCGCCACTCTGCCAACACGCCGTCAACTCGTACCTCGGCGGCTTTGGCATCATCGGCGCGGGATTCATCACGTTGGTCTTCAGCGCGACGATCATGAAGAAGAAGAACATGCGCCGGCACGGCCCCAAGCAGCCGATCAAGTTGAAATCGATGCCGGCGGCCTTCGAACACCCGATTCGCCGACACCCGAACAAGTAGACATCGAGACCTGTGCCGGAGACGGCCCGGCGACTCGCGTCCGACGCAGATCCGCGCGACGGCAAGTGACTTTTTTCCCTAGCGCATCGTACGACCGACTCTGATACTGAGGGTGGCGGCGCGTCAAGGAGGTGGCCGTGTCGATGGATCGGGTTCGAAGGCTTCTCGTGGTGGGTGTCGCGTCACTCTCGCTGCTCTCCACGCTCGCGCTGACGGGCCCGGCGGCGGCGGCCAAGCACAGGGTGGTGGTGGCGACCGGAAGTATCACGTGCACGAAGGTCACGGGCTCGATCACCTTCAGCCCACCGGTCCACCATGTGGCGACGGGACCTGAGACCCAGACCTTCTCGTTCCACGCCAGCGGATGTACCACCAGGAAATCGAACGTCAGGTCCGTGACGAGCGGTTACCTCTCCTACAGCGTGCACCGTCCCAACAACAGTTGCCTCGGTCTCTTGGCGGCCGAGCCCTCCACGGGGTCTGGCACGTGGACGCCGCGTTGGATTCATGCGACGACCGCCTCGTTCTCGGGCTTCACGTTCGTCGATAACACCACGGGCGACGTGGGCTTCACCGTCCCCAATACCAACGGAACGGCCAGGACCACCGGGTCGTTCACCGGGGGTGACCACGGAGCGCGCTCAACCGCCACGATCTACATCAACATGACCGCCCTGCAGTTCCGCGATGCCTGTCTTTCCCCGGCGGGGGTCGCCAGGCAGATCGTCACGGGGGGTACGGCGCACTTCGGGTAAACGGGTCCGCGTGGACGACGTCGCGAGCGCTACAGGTCGAGGTTCACCAGGTCGGCGACCGAATCAAGGGTCACGTCGGCGCCATTGGCCCTCAGGCGCGTCGCGTCGTCCGTGCCCGTGAGGACGCCGACGCAAAGCCCCGCGCCGGCGCGCGTGCCCGCCATCATGTCCGACGCCGTGTCGCCCACGGCGACCATCGAACCGACCGAGCTCGCCCGCAACTTGAGTACGCACCAGAGCAGCATGTCGGGCGCCGGGCGCCCTCGGCCCGCGTCGGCGGGTGAGACGCGCAGGTCGAACAGGTCCGACCAGTCGAGCGTGTCGATCAGCGCCTCTCGCGTCGCCGCCGAGAACCCTGTGGTCAAGGCCACCTTGATGCCGCGGGCTCGCAAGACTTCAACGACGTCCCTGGCCCCGGGGACCTCGCTGACGCCGAGTTCTCGAGCCGCGTCCACGAAGTGTCCCTCGAAAGCGCTGTTCGCTCGTTGCGCGCCGTCATCGAAGATGTGGGTGAAGACCTCGATCTTGGACTGACCCATCGTCTCGATCACGTACTCGCGCGCCACGTGGGCCGCGTCACCCTTCACGCCCATCTCGTCGATGGTGCGAGCGAACGCCTCGAGCACGAGACCGCCGTCGATCATCGTGGTCCCGGCCATGTCGAAACAGACAAGTTCAAATTCATTCATTGCTTCATCTCTCGAACGGTGGGCGCGACCGATTGCCGCGTGAGCCAATGTACGTCGCGCAGGTATGACGTCGGTGACCGATGGGTGTCAACGTCACGAAATCTCCCCCACCGGGTCCCGATCCGCTGGACCCACGCGCAATGAGCGCCGATCAGCGCGGCGGTTGCGATCGTGCCTACGGGTCTCGCCCCGCGCGAGCATGGCGCCTCACGGCGAACTCGTCACGCGCCGTTCACCCGGCCGTTGCCCGCGCGAAAGTCGCGCGTTCTAGGCTCGGCCCCGCGGCGTCACCACGGTGGAGTCAGCGAGACCGAACGAGAGCGTACTGCCATGACGATTCCCCTTCTCCTCACCCCCGGACCCCTGACCACATCGGACACGGTGAAGGGGGCGATGCAACGTGACTGGGGGTCTCGCGACGAGGAATTCATCGCGATGAACCAGAAGGTTCGCGACCGCCTCGTGGATGTGGTCCACGGCGAGGACACGCTCGTGTGCGTGCCCATCCAGGGATCGGGAACATTCGCGATCGAGGCGACCATCGGCACCCTGGTGGCGCGCGACGCCAAGCTCCTGGTGCTGGTCAACGGCGCCTACGGCACCCGGATGGCGACCATCTGCGCGACCATCGGGCGCGAGGTGACGACGCTGAAGTGGGCGGAGGACGAGGCCGTCGACCCCGCCGCCGTCGACCGCTACCTCGCCGATGACCCCGACGTCACCCACGTGGCGCTCGTGCACTGCGAGACCACGACGGGCATCCTCAACCCGCTCGACGCGGTCGCCGAGGTGGTAGCCCGTCGCAATCGCCTGCTCATCGTCGACGCGATGAGCACGTTCGGTGCGCTCGAGATCGACGCGCGCGTCACCCCCTTCGCGGCCGTGGTCGCTTCCTCGAACAAGTGCCTCGAGGGTGCCCCGGGTGTGGGTTTCGCCCTCATCAACCGTGCGCTGCTCGCCGACTGTGCGGGTAACGCCCACTCGCTCAGTCTGGACCTCTACGACCAGTGGCTGGGATTCGAGAAGAACGCCCAGTGGCGCTTCACACCGCCCACCCACGTCATTGCGGCGTTCAGTCAGGCGCTGAAGGAGCACGCTGGTGAAGGCGGGGTGCTCGCGCGTGGCCAGCGTTATCGTGAGAATCACCGGATCCTCGTCGACGGCATGGAGGCCATGGGATTTCGTTGCCTCCTGGAACGGACGCTCCAAGCCCCGATCATCGTCACCTTCCTCATGCCGGGCGACCCGCAATTCGTTTTCGGCGACTTCTACGACCACCTGGCCCGCAAGGGATTCCTGATCTACCCGGGCAAACTCACCACGGCCGATTCCTTTCGCGTTGGCTGCATCGGCCACCTCGGACCCGCCCAGATGCACGACGCGCTCGGAGCCATTCGCGAGTCGCTCGACCAGATGGGCGTCACGAACGGCGCACCGACACCCGTCAGCGGCGACGTCGTCACGGCGAGCGACTAAGCGCCCGCGCCCGCTCGCGCGGGCTCTCCCTATCGTCCGTGACCGACGTGCCACTTGTCGCACGTGGAGCACCGGTAGACGTTCATCGCCACCCCGTCGCGCTCCATGAGGCGTCGCGCCTGCTGGTCGGCGTCGGCCCGTTTCGCGTAGCCCACCTTCGCTCGGCCCCTGGACGTGGTGTGCGAGCTCGGACCGCGGCGAAGCGAGGTGCCCGTGCCGCGCGACCCACCTCCGAACCGGCCCGCCCACGAGAGGACGACGCCAATGAGTGCCACGGCACCGAGCAGCACGACCAACGCGCTCATGACTGCTCGCGCGCCAGCCGACGCTCGGGACCGCTCGCCCTTGGACGACACCCAGTGCCCGTCACGTCCGTGATCCCGTGAACACGCCCTCGGCGTCGTCGGCGGCGATCTGGCCGGTACTCTCGGTTCGTTGCGTCGGGCGAACGCGTCACCGTCAGTGAACGATGCTCAACAGGTAGAGCACGCCGAGCGTCACCAGGACGAGGGTCATCACCCTTCGCCCGAGACGCCGACCGATCCCATCGATGAATCGCGACGACTGGATCCACGAGCCCGCGGGGCTGAAGGGGTCGGGTTCGAAGCCCGAGCCCGCGCGAGGCAGCCCACCCGGGGGTTCACCCGGGGCGTGTCGCGCCGCGCTGAAGTCGTAGCGCTGACGCGTGGGTTTGCTTCGTCGCGTTGATCCCACGTCCTCAGACGTCCCGCTGCGTGCTCGCGATCATGGCGTCATCATGGCACGTCGCACGCACCGGCCCGGCACCCGTGATCGGCGCGTCCCCGTGGTCCGGCTTCGAGCACCCGCTCAACACTGAAGAACCACGGAATCGTGCGGCCTTCGTGGTGTCATGATCACGACGGGTTCGAGGTCGTCGTCAGAGGTCCGCCACGATGCACGACGCCGGGCCCCTCACGGGACCCGGCGTCTTCACGTCCTGATGGACGGATGATTACATCATCCCGCCCATGCCACCCATGCCGCCGTCGCCCATCGGGGCGCCAGCAGGCTCGGGCTTGTCGGCGACGATCGCCTCGGTGGTCAGCAGGAGTGCCGCGATTGACGCCGCATTCTGCAACGCCGAGCGGGTCACCTTGGCGGGGTCGATGACGCCGGCCTTCACCAGGTCGACGATCTCACCCGTCGCGGCATTGAGTCCGAATGAACCCTTGGCGTCGGAGACTTCACGCACCTTGACGGCGCCCTCGTAACCGGCGTTGGCCGCGATGTGACGAAGCGGTGACTCGAGCGAGTTCGCGACGATACGCGCACCCGTTGCCTCGTCACCGGTCAACGTCGCGACGAGAGCGTCGACGGCGATGCGGGCGCGAACCAGTGCGGTTCCGCCTCCGGCCACGATGCCTTCGTCGATCGCCGCACGCGTGGCGCTCAAGGCGTCCTCGATACGGTGCTTCTTCTCCTTCAACTCGACCTCGGTCGCAGCGCCGACCTTGACGACGGCAACGCCACCGGCGAGCTTCGCGAGGCGCTCTTGCAACTTCTCGCGGTCCCAGTCGGAGTCGGTGTCCTCGATCTCACGCTTGATCTGGGCAACGCGTCCCGCGACGTCAGCCGCGGTTCCGGTCCCGTCCACAATCGTGGTCGCGTCCTTGGTCACGACGATGCGGCGCGCGCGACCCAAGAGGTCCACGGTCGCGGTGTCGAGCTTCAGGCCGATCTCTTCCGAGATGACCGTTCCGCCCGTCAGAATCGCCATGTCCTGGAGCATGGCCTTGCGGCGCTCTCCGAAGCCAGGCGCCTTGACGGCGACGGAGGTGAAGGTGCCACGGATCTTGTTCACGACGAGTGTCGCGAGGGCTTCGCCCTCGACGTCCTCGGCGATGATCAACAGGGGGCGTCCCGACTGCATGACCTTCTCCAGGACCGGCACGAGGTCGTGCACGGCCGAGACCTTGCCACTGGTGAAGAGGATGTACGCGTCTTCGAGCACAGCTTCTTGACGCTCGGCGTCGGTCACGAAGTACGGCGAGAGGTAGCCCTTGTCGAATTGCATACCCTCGGTGAGCTCGAGCTCGATGCCGAAGGTGTTGGACTCTTCGACGGTAACGGTACCGTCCTTGCCAACCTTGTCAATGGCGTCCGCGATGACTTCGCCGATCGACGCGTCCGCCGCCGAAATGGTGGCGACCTGCGCGATCTGGCTCTTGTCCTCGACGGGCTGGCTCTGCGCGGCGATTGACTCCACCGCGGTCTTGACCGCCTTCTCGATGCCGCGCTTCAGACCTGACGGGTTGGCACCCGCGGCAACATTGCGCAGGCCTTCCTTGATCAGCGCCTGTGCGAGCACTGTCGCGGTCGTGGTGCCGTCACCGGCGACGTCGTTCGTCTTGGTGGCGACTTCCTTCACCAACTGGGCGCCCATGTTCTCGAACGGGTCCTCGAGCTCGATCTCGCGAGCGATCGACACACCGTCGTTCGTGATGGTGGGAGCACCGAACTTCTTGCCGATGACCACGTTGCGGCCCTTGGGCCCGAGGGTCACTTTGACGGCGTCGGCCAACTTGTCCACGCCGGCCTCGAGGCCGCGACGGGCCTCTTCATCAAACTTGAGTAGCTTCGCCATGATGCTCCTCGTTACTTCGAGATGGTGGCGAGAACGTCACGGCTGGAGAGGATCAAAAGGTCCTCGCCGTCCACGGTGATCTCGGTGCCGCCGTACTTCGAGTACACGACTGTGTCACCGACGTTGACGCCGGTAGGGATGACATCGCCGGTGCTCTCGGTGCGACGACCGGGACCGGTGGCGAGGACTTCACCTTGCTGGGGCTTCTCTTTCGCAGTGTCGGGGATAACCAGACCTGAGGCCGTGGTGGCCTCTGCGACGTTCGGACGGACCACGATGCGGTCTTCTAGTGGGTGTAGCTTCATAATTTATTGCCTCCTGTGCAATTGGCACTCGAAACCTGTGACTGCCAATTTAGCAGCCTACGCGCCCGAGTGCCAAGCCCGTGCCGACGGGCGTTTTCTATGATGCACGTGAGCCGACTTCGAGGATATCCGTGCAGAAACTGAACAGGATCGCTGCGCCGAGCCGCGGTCGCGTGGGCGCCTGACGTGGACGCGGACCTCCAGCGCCGCGACATCCTGCTGATCGCGTATCTGCGAGGGGCGTCGCTCCTGGGCGACACGGTCGCCCTGGTGGCGCTCTTCTTGCGCCTCGCGCCCGTCGGCCACGCCTGGGCCATCGCGGCGCTCGCGACCGCGGGCACCCTCCCCCTGGTGCTGCTCGCCCCGCTCGCCGGACACGTGGTCGACCACGTCCCCGCCAAGCGAATGCTGAGCGCACTCGGATTGGTCGAGGCGCTGCTCTGCGTCGGCATCGGCCGCTGGCACGGCATCGCGGTGACACTGGTCCTGTTGTCGCTGCTCAGCTGCGCCGTCGCGTTCTCGCTCCCCGGGTACTCAGCGCTGATCCCTTCGATTGCGGGCGAGGAGAACATCGCGAGAGCCCAGGGCACCATCCAATCGGTCCAGGGCGTGGCCGGAGTGGCCGGACCCGCGCTCGGCGGTCTCCTCGTGGGCTGGAGCGGGCAGAGCTGGCCCCTCTACCTCGACGCCATCAGCTTCGTGCTCGGCGCTATCGGCACGACCCTGCTGCATCACGACCGTCGCCCCTCGCCGCGCTCCACGATTGAGACCATCGATTCACCGCGACTCATGACCGGCGTGGTCATGCTCTGGCGTGACCCGATCCTTCGCCCCATCACCGTCTCGATCTCGATCTTCATCTTCGCGCTCGGCATGATCAACGTCGGCGAGGTCTTCTTCGTCACCCAGACGCTTCACTCGACGGCCACCTACTACGGACTCATCGGCGCGAGTTTCGGACTCGGGTCCGTCGGCGGTGCGATGTACGCGGGACGCATGCGTCAAGAGACCGTTGCCCTGGTGGCGGCACTCCTCGGTTCGATCGTCGTCATCGGCATCATGATCGCGGGCGTCGGTCTCGTCGAGCACGTTGGCTACATCTACCCACCGATGGTTGTCGCCGGGTTCGCCGCGGGGATCGCCAACGTCTGCTCGTCCACCTTGTTGGCGTTGCGCACCCCCGAGCACCTACGAGGCCGGGTGTTCGCCGCCTTCGGGGCCATCTTCAACGCCGGAGAGATCGGTTCGTACGCCGCGGGTGGATTGATCCTCATGGTCATCGCGCCCCGTACGGTGTTCCAGGTGGCGGGTATCGCGGCGACGATGACGGCCCTCGCGATTGGACCCTTCGCCTTCACGGCGAGTCGGCGTGCCCACCGACGCGAGACGGACCTCTGAGCGACGCTCACGATGGGCGCGAATCCACATCCATGGATCGTGTCCCGATCCGCACGCTGCCGACCAGCGTCTCGGCCGAGGTCGGACCGTGCGAACCCCGCGAGCGTCGAGCAATGGCGCGCTGGCTGAAGTCCGGTTCGGGCGACCGCGTCACGGACTGGCGGGCGAACCCGAGATTGCGACGTGACGATGTGCGCGGCGCGCAATCGGCCTCGCCGCGCTGCGTTCCTCGAAGCTACGAGCGCCTTCTACGGCGCGTGGCGCTCGCGGTGCCACGCCGCGCCCTCGGGGATGTAGAAGACCCGGTCGTGGAGCCGGTCCTCGCGGTGCTGCCAGAACTCGAAGAAGGTCGGCGTCAGCTTGTACCCGCCCCAGTGGGCGGGACGGGGGACGTCGCGATCCTGGAAGAACGTCTCGAGCTCGAGGACCCTCTCTTCGAACACTTCGCGCGACGCGAGAGGTTGGCTCTGGTGGCTCGCGTGTGCGCCGATCTGGTGACCGCGCGGACGCGAGGCGAAATACGCGTCGGATTCGGCCTCGCTCATCGTGTCCACGCGGCCCTCGATGCGGACCTGGCGACCCAGCGGTTCGCAGTACCAGAGGAGCGACGCGAACGGGTTCTCCGCGAGCTCGTGACCCTTGCGCGACAAGTAGTTCGAGTACCACCCGAAGGAGTGCTCGTCGATGTGTCGCAACAACACCATGCGCGCGCTCGGGTGACCGTCAGAGGTCGAGGTGACGAGTGCGATCGCCTCGCGTTCGCGCATCAGGTCCTTCGCCTCGTCGAACCAGAGTGCGAACTGGACGAAGGGGCTCGCGTCGCAGTCCTCGACGTGCAGCGGGGTCCAGCGCGGGCCCATCAGACGTCAGCCAACTGCCAGTTGGGACGAGCGGACAGCGTGAGCGGGCTCGGCCCGTCGTGCTGCAATCGGTAGAGTCCGGCGGCGGCGATCATTGCAGCATTATCGGTGCACATGATCAAGGTCGGCAAGTGACCAATGACCCCAAATTCCTGCGCGAGGCGAACAACGCCCTCACGAAGGGCCGAGTTGGCGGCCACCCCTCCGGCGAGCGCGACGCCCTTGACGTCGTGGCTCGCCATGGCGGCGCGCAGTTTTCGCAGCAGTTGCTCGGCGACGGCCGCCTGGAACGAGGCGGCCACGTCCGCCAGCGCGACGTCGCGGTGCTTCTCGGTGGCGCGAACGACGGCGGTCTTCAGCCCCGAGAACGAGAGGTCGTAGCCCTCGCCGGTCATCGACATCGGGAGCTTCAGCGACCCGGCCTTCCCCTCGCGGGCCAGGCGGTCGATCTCGGGTCCGCCGGGGTAGCCGAGCCCCAGCCAACGCGCCACCTTGTCGTACGCCTCGCCGGCGGCGTCGTCGATCGTCTCGCCCAGCACCTCGTGGTGCCCGGGTCCCGACTGGTAGACGATCATGCTGTGACCACCCGACACCAGCAGCGTGAGCAGTGGCCATTCGAGGTCGGACTGCTCCAGCAACGGTGCGAACAGGTGGCCCTCCAGGTGGTTGACGCCCACGAACGGAACGTCCCACGCGAGCGCGTAGGCCTTGGCCGCCGAGAGCCCGACCAGCAGCGATCCGACCAGCCCGGGCCCGCTGGTGACCGCGATACCGGCGATGTCGGGGCGGTGGGGGTCGAGACCGGCCTCGTCGAGGGCTCGTCGCACGACCGGACCGATGGTCGCGACGTGCGCGCGGCCCGCCAGTTCGGGCACCACACCGCCGAAGGCCCGGTGCTCGTCGATGGACGACTCGATGACCGACGAACGCACGTGGAAGTCCTCGTCCACCACGGACGCCGCGGTCTCGTCACAACTGGTTTCGATACCGAGCACGAGGTTCACCGGTCCAGCGTAGGTCCGACTCAGACCTCGGGGATCAGGTCGGCCCAGAGCACGAGCGCGTCCTCGTGGGTCTTCTCGTAGTAGTTCTTTCGTACGCCGACCGGCTTGAAGCCGTAGCGGTAGTAGAGGTTCTGCGCTCTCGTATTGCCCACCGCCACCTCGAGCGTGGCCCGGGTGATGGCGCGCGATCTCGCCTCGATCCAGGCCTCGTCGAGCAGGGAGCTCGCGATGCCGCGCCCCTCGAAACCCGGCCGGATTCCGATCGTGTTGATGTGCAGCTCATCGAGCACGTACATCACGCCGAGGTAACCGACGATGGTCTTGTCCGCGACGGCGACGGTGTAGCGGCGGGTCTCGGTGTTGGTGATCTCATCGAGCAGCATCCCCTTGGTCCACGGTTCGGGAAACTGCGACTGCTCGATGAAGAGCAGTTCCTTCACGTCGCGGCGCTCGGCCGGGCGGATGGACCACGGGCTGCTCACGGCTGGCGCTCACGGGTGGTGAAGTTCGCGACCGCGTCCGCCTCTCGAAGGTAGAGCGGCGTCACGGTCCCCTCGGGGCCGCGCGCCATCGCGAGCGCGAGCGCGATGTGCGGGTCCGGCACCGACTGGACGAACAGCGAGCCGTTGGGCACCGCGTTGAAGTCGGCCAGGTAGCGATCGACGCCGTCGCCCGTGAACGTGACCGCAGCCCCGTTGGTCGCCCATTCGATGACCACGTCACGCGCCGTCGCCACCGAGGGCGCGCCCAGCGGTTCGACGTCGTCCCCGAGTCGAAAGGTCTGGACGAAGACCTCGCCTCGTCGCCCATCGACCGCGCAGACGAGCGTGGCGCGCACGCCCGCCTCGTAGGCCCCGTGCGCGAGCAGTTCCAGCGAGGTGACGCCGACCAGTTCACAACCCAGGCCCTCGGCGAAACCAATGGCGGTCGCGATCCCGACGCGTAGTCCCGTGAAGAGACCGGGGCCCCGGTCGACGACGACGCGCTCGATGTCGCGCGCCACGAGCCCGCACTCGTCGAGCAGTTCGACCATGCCGAGCGCCAGCACCTCGGTGTGACGACGGTCCAGGTCGAGCACGCGCGTCACCTCGACGCCGTCGCTCGTGCGAACTCCGAGGGCGCAGGCCTGGGTCGCGGTCTCAATGGCCAGAAGGTTCACGGGTTCGCCCATCGTGTCAGTTGCTCTCGACGACGCTCGTCGATGACGCCACTCACCTCGATCGTGCGCACCTCGTCGTCGCCCGTGCGCAGACTCACCCGCAGCACGTCGGTCCCGAAGATCGACTCGGCGAGCTCGCCCCATTCGACGAGCGCCACGCCCGACTCCTCGACCAACTCGCCCAGGGCGAGATCGAGAACCTCGCCCAGGCTGGTGACGCGATAGACATCGCAGTGCTGGAGCGTCGTGATGCCGAGATCGTTGGCGCAGGCGTGCTCGCGCACCATGGTGAACGTGGGGCTCGTCACGCGCTCGCGCACACCCAGACCCTTCGCGACACCCTTGGTGAAGGTGGTCTTGCCCGCGCCGAGCGGTCCGCTCAGCAGCACGATGTCGCCGCTGCGCAGCACCCGCGCGAACTGCTCACCGGCCAGTTGGGTCTGCGCGTCGGTGACGCAGCGTCGGGTGAAGGTCACGGGGCCACCAACAGCTGGCGCACGATTCGAAGGTCGGCGCGCATCGTGTCCACCACGCGCGAGCCGCCACGCAATGCGGCGGCCGGGTGATAGGTCGCGATACCACTCGCCGCGTCGAGCGCGACGACGCGACCGTGGGTCACACCCACCCCCTCGACGTAGCCGAACACCGCGCGCGCCGCCGTGTTGCCGAGCGCGAGCACCACCTTGGCGGCGCTCTCCTCCAGCTGGGCCAGCAGCCAGGGCCGGCACGCGGCGATCTCGTCGCGCCTCGGTGGTCGGTTCGCGGGCGGGCGGCACTTGACGACGTTGGTGACGAAGCACTCGTCGCGGGTGAGTCCGGTCTCGTCGTGCACCAGATCGAAGAGGAGAGCTCCGCTCCGCCCGATGAACGGCTCGCCGCCCTCGTCCTCATTGCGTCCCGGCGCCTCGCCGATGATCATGAGCGGCGCGTGGCGTGGCCCCGAACCGACGACGACGCGTTGGCGGGTGACGCTGAGGTCACACCTGGTGCACGAGCGCAACTCGCCGAGATCGATCATGCCTAGTCCACGAGGACGCGCGGGACCCGGGCTCCGATGCCACAGAGGATCTCCCACGTGATGGTCTCGCCGTGGCGGGCCCACTCCTCGGCCGTGATCTGCTGGTCGCCCTGACGCCCCAGCAGCACGACGTCGTCGCCGGGCGCCACCTCGTCGTCACCGCAATCGACGAGCAACTGGTCCATCGTCACGTTGCCCGCGAGCGGGAATCGCTTCTGGTTGATGAGGACCTCGGCGCCCGCGTCGAAGAGGCGACGGGGATAGCCGTCGGCGTAGCCGAAGGGCACCGTCGCGATCGTCGCCGCGTGCGCCAGGACACGCCGCCTTCCGTAACTCGGTCGCTCCCCCGCCTCGACGCGACGAACCGCCACCACCTGGGCGTGAAGGCTCAACGCCGGCACCAACGTGAGCCCGAGCCGCTCGAGTTCGCCCGACAGCCAGCCCTCGGGCAGGTAGCCGTACAGCGCGAGCCCGACGCGCACCATTGACCGGCGGGCCTGCGGGTAGCCGAGCGTGCCGGCGCTGTTGGCGAGGTGGACGACCCGGGGTTTCACGCCGCGTGCCGCGAGGTGCGCGAGGACCACGTCGAACGTGTCGATCTGCGCCCGGGTGAAGGTCCGGTCCTCACCGCTCGATCCGTCCGCGACACTGAAGTGCGTGTAGATGCCCTCGAGGTCGATGGTGGGGGTGGCCGTCAGTACGTCCACTACCTCGTCGATCGACGCCGGCTCGACGCCCATGCGGTGCATGCCGGTGTCGACCTTGAGGTGTACCCGGTGCGTGCCTCCGAGTTTCTCGGCGGCGGCGACCGCGGCGCGCGCGCCCTCGAGTGACCCGATGGTCAGGGTCAGCGAGTGACTCAACGCGTCAAGGATGGTGTCCGGCGGGATCTCGGCGAGCAGGAGGATCGGGGCCGAGATTCCGCTGCCGCGAAGCTCGATCCCCTCGTCGACGATCGCGACGGCGAGCGAATCAGCCCCGCCGGCGAGCATGGCCTTGGCCGCGAGCAGGGCACCGTGACCGTAGCCGTTCGCCTTCACCACCGCGCACAGCGACGAGGCCCCGAGCAGCTCTCGCATCACGGCGACGTTGTGCGCGATCGCCGACGCGGAGATCTCGGCCCACGCGGGACGGCGAACGCCCTCAACCGGCACGGGTGACCCCTGGGGCACTGGCGACGACGAACGCCGCGGCGGTCTGATCGGTGTGCGACATCGAGAGATGGAGTTCACCGACACCGTGGCGGTCGGCGAGGTCGCGCGCCGATCCGTGCAAGCGCACCGACGGTGCGCCGCTCGGCTCACGGTGGATCTCGATGTTGCGCCACGACGTGGCACCGATGCCCGAACTCAGGGTCTTGAGCACCGCCTCCTTGGCGGCGAAACGGGCCGCGAGACGTTCGGGCGCGAGCCTGGAGTCAATACGTTCCTGATCAGTGAAGAGTCGCGTCAGGAGTGCTGGCCGCCGTTGCAACGCCCGGCTGAAACGGGCCACGTCGACGATATCGATTCCGACGCCGACCGTGGTCATTACTCCACCGTCACGGTCTTGGCGAGGTTGCGCGGGCGGTCCACGTTGCGCCCGAGATTTCGCGCCAGGCAGTAGGCGAAGAGTTGCAGCGGCACGATATCGACCATCGGCGTGAACATCGGCTCGGTGGCGGGCACTCGAAACACGTAGTCCGCAATCGAGTCGATGACGTCGTCGTCGTCGGTCGCCACGGCGACGACGGTCGCGCCTCGCGCCTTCACCTCGGCCAGGTTGGACATGATCTTGTCGTGCATCGCGGGATACGTGGCCACCGCCACGACCACGACCCCGGGTTCGATCAACGCGAGCGGACCGTGCTTCAGCTCGCCCGCGGGATAACCCTCGGCGTGCAGGTACGTGAGTTCTTTCAGCTTGAGCGCGCCCTCGAGCGCCGTGGGGAAGCCCACGTGTCGCCCGAGGAAGAAGAAGTCGTGCGCACCGACCAGTTCCTTGGCCACGAGCTCGACCTGGGCGCGACGCTCGAGCGTCGTCGCGACCTGGGCGCTCACGGCGTTCAGACCGAGGAACATCGCGTCGATGTCGGTCGCGGGCAGCGTGTTGCGCAACTGCGCCAGGCGCAGCGCCAAGAGCTCGAGCGCGGCGACCTGTGCGACGAACGCCTTGGTCGAGGCGACCGAGACCTCGAGACCAGCTCGGGTGTAGATGACCGCGTCGGCTTCGCGCGCGAGCGACGAGTCGACGATGTTCGAGATCGCCACCACGCGCGCGCCGCGGCGCTGGGCCTCACGGGTCGCCTGGATCGTGTCGATCGTCTCGCCGCTCTGGGAGACGCCGATGACCAGGGTCCCGATCTCGACGATCGGGTCACGGTAGCGGTACTCACTCGAGATGTCCACGTCCACGCTCAGACGGGCCCAGCGTTCGATGGCGTACTTCGCGACGAGCGCGGCGTGGTGCGACGTGCCCGCGGCGACGAGGACCACCCGCTTGACGTCGCGTAGTTCTTGATCGCTGATGCGCAGTTCGTCGAACACGATGTCGCCGTTTCGTCGGCGACGGTCCAGCAGGGTCGAGCGGATCGCGTCGGGCTGTTCACCGATCTCCTTGGACATGAAGTCATCGTGCCCGCCCTTCTCCGCGGTCTCGAGGTCCCAGTCGATCTGGAGCTGGCGCAGTCGCACCGGTGCGCCTTCGAGATCGACGGCTCGAAAGCCCTCGGGCCCGAGCCGCACGATCTCATCGTCGTTGACGGCGTAGAACGCGGTGGCGCGGTCGAGGATGGCGGGCACGTCACTCGCCAGATAGGTGACACCCGGAGCCGTTCCGACGACCAAGGGCGAGATGCGGCGGGCGGCGACGATCACGTCGGGCTCGAGGGCGTCCATCGCCGCGAGCGCGAACGCCCCGCGCACCGCGAGCAGACTCTGGCGCACCGCCTCCATGAGTTCCAGTCCGTCGCGGCGGAAATCCTCGATGAGGTGCGCGAGCACCTCGGAGTCGGTCACCGACGTGAAGACGTGTCCGCGCTGCTGCAGTTGCTCCTGCAGGTCGGTGTGATTCTCGATGATCCCGTTGTGGATGATGGCGATGTTGCCCGAGCAGTCGAGGTGGGGGTGGGCGTTCACGGCCTCGGGGGCGCCGTGGGTCGCCCAGCGCGTATGGCCGATACCGGAACTGAAGCCCTCCGGCGCGGTCTCGCACTGGACGCGCAGGGCGGCGACCGACTCGGTGCCGGAGGCGGCGCGCGCGCGCCACGTCTGACCTTGTCGTACGAGGGCGACCCCCGCCGAGTCGTAGCCGCGGTACTCCAGTCGCTGGAGGCCTTCAAGCAGTGTTGAAAGCGTGTCGGAGGATCCAACGACCCCGATGATGCCGCACATGATGCCAGCCTACTCGCGACCCTTTGACGTACTTCGAGCGCCTACTCGGCGAAGTGCGACGTCATGCGAGAGGCAAACTCGTCGACGAACGCGGCGTTGAGCGCCTCGATCATCACGCGAACCACCGGCTCGGTGCCCGACGGCCGCACGAGCAGACGAACGTCGTCGTCGCAGATCTCGAAGTCCGCCTTCAACGTCGTGAAGAGCGCCTGCACGGTCTCGTCGTCGAACTCGCTCACGCTCACGTTGATGAGTTCCTGCGGCACGCGTTGCCACGCGGCGCTCGCCTGCTCGCACAGCGGACCGCGGCGAACCACCAGGTCGGCCAGCATGAGCCCCGTCAGGAGTCCGTCGCCGGTTGGCGCGAGGTCACGGAAGATGAGGTGTCCCGACTGTTCGCCACCGAAGCGCCAGGCGTTCTCCTCGAGAGCCAGCAGCACGTTGCGGTCGCCCACGTCGGTCTCGACGATGGGGACGTCGTGCTCCGACAACGCCTGGCGCAGACCCAGATTGCTCATCGTGGTCACCACCAGTCCCCCGCCGAGCTGGTGTCGCTCGAGGAAGTCGAGAGTGAACAGGATCATCATGTCGTCGCCGTCGCGCACGTGACCCTGCGCGTCGACCGCGATCAAACGGTCCGCGTCCCCGTCGAAGGCGAGGCCGAGGTCCGCGCCGAGCTCGAGCACCTCGGCGACGAGCTGCTCGACGTGGGTCGATCCGCAGTTCTCGTTGATATTGCGGCCATCGGGGTGATCGTTGATGGTCGAGATCCGTGCGCCGGTGCTCTCGAACAACTCGTGCGCCACGTGCGACGCCGCACCGTTCGCGCAGTCGAGCACGATGTGCAGCGACGAGATGTCGCCCGGCACCAGTTCTCGAAGGTGCGCGGCGTAGTCGTGCTCGGCCTGGGTGTCGATGGCGAAGTCCTCGAAGGTGTCACTCGTTGGCGATGGCGCGCGGTTCAGCGCCTCGGTCACCGCGAGCTCGGTCGCGTGGTCGAGTTTCGAGCCGCCCGGGCCCAGCACCTTCAACCCGTTATCGAAGAAGGGGTTGTGCGACGCCGAAACGACCACCCCGACGCCGGCGCGTTGCTGGGCGATGACCGCAACACCGGGTGTCGTGAAGTAACCGAGATTCACCGCCGTCGCGCCCCCGTCGCGCAGCCCGCAGAGCACGGCACTGGCGAGCAGAGGTGAGCTCTCGCGGGTGTCGTAGCCCACGAAGACCGGGACCGCGAAGACGTTGGCCACTGCCCGACCCAGCCGGTACGCCAGGTCGACAGTGATCTGTTCGAACGCTCGCCCGCGAATACCGTCCGTGCCGAAACGCACGGGCACGGCCATTAACGCTTCGAGTACTGAGGAGCCTTACGCGCCTTCTTGAGACCGTACTTCTTGGTCTCCTTCTTGCGCGAGTCACGGGTCAGGAGTCCGGCCTTCTTCAGCGAGGGACGAACGTTCTCGTCGATCTCGAGCAGCGACCGCGAGATGCCGAGGCGAAGGGCGCCGGCCTGACCGGCCACGCCGCCACCTTCGATGGTGGCGTCGATGTCGTAGGTCTGCTGCGCGTCGATGAGGCGAAGCGGCTCCATCACCATCTGGCGGTGTGTCGCCGAGGTGAAGTAGTTATCGAAGGCGCGCTTGTTGATGGTGATCGTTCCGGTGCCGGGACGAAGACGGACGCGGGCGACCGCTTCCTTGCGGCGACCGGTGGTTTGGGTGAGTGGACTAGACACGGACTGTTCTCCTCTTAACCGCGGCGGATTGCCGAGGTGTCGTACTTGGTAGGCATCTGAGCGGCGTGCGGGTGCTCGGCACCGGCGTACACGAAGAGCTTGCCCATCTGCGCGCGTCCCAGACGGTTCTTGGGGACCATGCCCTTGACGGCGTCGAAGACCAGCGTCTCGGGGTCGTCCTCGAGCAACGTCGCCCACGACGTCGAACGCAGGCCGCCCGGATAGCCCGAGTGGTGGTACGCGAAGTTCTGCGCGGCCTTGTTGGCGGTCACGACGATCTTGGCCGCGTTGATGATGATGATGAAGTCGCCGGTGTCGACGTGGGGTGCGAAGAACGTGCGGTGCTTGCCGCGAAGCATCGAGGCGGCGACCGTCGCGACGCGTCCGAGCACGAGGCCCTCCGCATCGATGACGCGCCACTCGCGCGTGATCTCGTTAACCTTTGGTGTGTAGGTGCGCACAGTTCTTCCTTCAGCGATCTTTGGGACAGCCACTTCGATGAGACTCCCAAGGGACTCTCTACCTTACAAAACCTGAGGGCCCGCCGGCAAATGCATCGAATCCCACCCCGATGAGGCTTAGACCCCCGGCGGGCGCCGGCGGAGGCAAATGGTCCCGTTCTAGGCTCTCCAGGCGCTCTTTTACGGCATTTTGCTCCAACCGTCCCTGGCCGATGGCGACCATGGTCGAGGTCAGACAGCGCACCATGTTGTGGCAGAAGGACTGGGCCCTGATCGTGAGGCGCACGGCCGACGCGTGGTCCGGGCTCATCCCCCACTCGTCGTCCAACCGCTCCCATCGCGCCGACACGACGTGGCGCCGGAGTGGTTCACCCGGTTCAGAATTGGTCGGACGCCGACAGAAGGCGCGGAAATCATGCGTGCCGATGATGTCATCACACGCGGCGTTCATCGCCGCCAGGTCGAGGGGACCCTGGACCGTCCAGGACCAGGCGTCGGTCAGGGCGAGCCCGGGCGGGGTCGACTCGAGCAGGAGATAGCGGTACTCGCGCCACGTCGCCGAGAAGCGGGCGTGGAACTCGTCGCTCACCGGCTCGGCGCGCATGACACGCACGCGACCCCGGAGTTGCTTGTTGAGCGAGCGCATCAGGCGTTCGGGGTCGGGACCGCGATCCTTCGCGAAGAGCCTCGTCGGCAGATCGACGTGGACGACCTGCGCGAATGCGTGCACGCCCGTGTCAGTTCGTCCGGCTCCGACGACGACGGGTTCCGCCTCCAGGGCGAGCGTGCTCGCCAGCGTTTGGCGCAGGAGCCCGACGACCGTCGTGAATTCCGGCTGAAAGGCAAAACCATTGAAACCGTTGCCGTCGTAGGCAAGGTCAAGTCGCCACCGTTGGGTGGTGACTACTGGTTGCTCAGACGAACTCAATACGAGCCATGGGCGCGCGGTCACCCTGTCGCGGCCCGAGCTTCAAGATGCGCGTGTAGCCACCCGGACGGTCGGCGTAGCGAGGTGCGATTTCGGTGAAGAGCTTGTGCGTCATGTCCTTGTCGCGAATGAACGCCACGACACGACGGTTCGCGTGAACCGAACCCTCGGGCGAGTTCTTCGCTGCGGTCACGACTTTTTCGACGATGGGACGCAAGGCCTTCGCCTTGGCCTGGGTCGTCACGATTCCTTCGGCCGCGATCATCGAGGCGACGAGGTTTCCCATCATCGCCTTCTGGTGAGCGCTGTCGCCACCGAACCGCTTGCCTTTTGTAGGTGCTCCGCGCATGTGCTTATTCCTCTATCCGCAGTGAGAGACCGCGCTCTTCGAGGCGGTCGTTAACGTCCTTCAGCGATGTGGCGCCGAAGTTGGTGATCGATGTCAGGTCACGCTCGGTGGCGTTGACGAGCTGGGCGATGGTGTTGATGCCAGCGCGCTTCAGGCAGTTACGTGAACGCTCGGTGAGCCCCAGCTCCTCGATACGGATGTCGAGCTCGCTGGCGGCGGCCTGAGCCGTGCCGACGTCGCCCAATTCCAACGATGGAGCCTCTTCGTCGAAGTTGCCGATGAGCCCGACGAGCGAACTCAGCGTCTTGCCCGACGAGGCGAGCGCCTCGCGTGGGCTGATCGAACCGTCGGTCTCGATCGAGATCACGAGGCGGTCGAAGTCCTTGGACTGCTCGACGCGCACGGGCTCGATCTCGAAACTCACGCGACGTACGGGGGTGAAGATGGCGTCGAGGGGGATCACACCGATGGTCGATGAACCCTTGTTGCCCTCGGCACCGACGTAGCCCTTGCCACGCTCGACCGTCAACTCGAAGGTGAGCGCACTCTTGGGGCTGGTCAGGTAGGCCAGGTGCAGACCGGCGTTCAAGATCTCCACGTCGGCGGTCGTCGACAGGTCGGCGGCGGTCACGGGACCCTCACCCCTCTTGTCGAGGCGCAGGGTGACGGGCTCGTCACTGTGCACGATGAGCAGGAGGTCCTTCAGGTTCAGACAGATGTCCTGGACGTCTTCCTTGACACCTTCGATGACACCGAACTCGTGGAGCACGGCGTCGAACTTCACCCGCGTCGCCGCGGCACCAGGAATCGATGAGAGCAACGTGCGACGCAGCGAGTTGCCGAGGGTGTGACCGAAACCGGGGTCGAGCGGCCCGATGCCGAAGGACTGACGGTTGTCGACTTCTTCGCCGAGCGCTTCGATGATGGGTCGTTGGATGATCAACATGGGGACTCCTTAAAAACTTTGAAAGTTACGATTACTTCGAGTACAGCTCAACGATGAGCTGCTCGTGGATCGACTCGGCGATCTGTTCACGCTGCGGCACGACGCGCACGGTGACGTTGAAGCCGTTCTCGGTGACCTCGAGCCAGCCCGGAACCGTACGGTCCAGGACGTCGAGGTTGCGCTTGACGTTGAAGTTCTCACGCGTCACGTTCTTGAGGCCGATGACCTCGCCGGGGCGCACGCGGTACGAGGGGATCGTCACGCGCTTGCCATTGACCGTCACGTGACCGTGGCGAACGAACTGACGGGCCTGGGCGCGCGAGGCGCCCCAGCCGGCACGGTAGGCGACGTTGTCCAGGCGCAGCTCGAGGAACTGCAGCAGGTTCGTACCGGTCATGCCGGGACGACGACTGGCCTCTTCGTAGAGGTTGCGGAACTGCTTCTCCAAGAGGCCGTAGATACGACGGGCCTTCTGCTTCTCACGAAGCTGGGTCAGGTACTCCGAGCCCTGGCGCTGACGGTCGCGACCGTGCATGCCCGGGGGGAACGCACGCATCTGACGGTCCGAGTTCTCGGCGACGGGGCACTTCATGGTGAAGCAACGCTCACCCTTGAGGTACAACTTGGTGCGCTCACGACGACAAAGTCGGCACACGGGTCCTGTATAACGAGCCATAATCTTCCTTAGCCTCGACGACGCTTTTTGGGGCGGCAGCCGTTGTGGGGTAGCGGGGTGACATCCTTGATGGCCACCACTTCAATGCCGGCAGCGGCAATTGATCGGATCGCGGTTTCGCGGCCGGAGCCGGGACCGCGCACGAGAACGTCAACCTTCTTGACGCCGTGCTCCATCGCGGCACGGGCACACTTCTCAGCGGCCAGCTGTGCGGCGTAGGGAGTTGACTTACGTGAACCCTTGAAGCCAACCTGACCCGATGACGCCCACGAGATGACGTTGCCCTCGGGGTCGGTGATTGACACGATGGTGTTGTTGAACGAGCTCTTGATGTGCGCGACACCGAAAGCGATGTTCTTGCGCTCCTTGCGGCGGCCCTTACGAGCTGTAGTCGGCTTAGCCATTACTTCGATACCTTCTTCTTACCGGCGACTGTGCGCTTTGGTCCCTTGCGAGTACGAGCGTTGGTACGGGTGCGCTGTCCGCGAACGGGCAGTCCCTTGCGGTGGCGGATCCCCTGCAGGCAGTTGATCTCCATCTTGCGCTTGATGTCCTGGGCGACGTCACGACGAAGGTCACCCTCGACGGTCACGCTCTGGTCGATGTACGCACGCAGCTTGTTGACGTCGGCTTCGGTGAGGTCCTTCACGCGAATCGACTCGTCGATACCCGTCGCGGCGCAGATCTGCTGTGCGGTGGTGGGTCCAACTCCGAAAATATAAGTAAGTGAGATCACCGTTCGCTTTTCGCGTGGGATGTCTACTCCGGCAATACGGGCCATAATCTTCCTCTCCTAGCCCTGGCGCTGCTTGTGACGCGGGTTCTCGCAGATCACGCGGACGTGACCCTCCCGGCGAATGACTTTGCACTTCTCACACATCGCCTTAACGCTGGCGCGAACCTTCATGTCGTTTCTTTCTCGATCTTTGCGGAACTTGAGTTATTTGTAGCGGTAGGTGATGCGGCCGCGGGTCATGTCGTAGGGCGTGATCTCCACCTGGACTTTGTCGCCGGGGAGAATACGGATGCGGTGCATGCGCATTTTCCCGGAACTGTGAGCGAGGACGGTGTAACCGTTCTCCAGTTCGACGCGGAACATAGCATTGGGTAGAGGCTCGACGACGGTTCCCTCAACGGTAAACGCGTCTTCCTTTGGCTTGCTCAGGTTCTTTCTCCTTGTTGCGGCACTGCGACGTGGAGGAGCACCATGCTCCTTCACGAACGGACCCCTAGAGTTTCCAAGAGGTCGGCTGACCATTCTACCGAAAATCCTCCGGAACGCAAAACCCAACTTTTTGACCCGCCGAAATCGGGCTCGAAATCGGCCAGAAATCCAAATTGTGACTGGAGACCCTAGTGGCTGTTTGGGTTTTGCCACCATGCTTGGTGGATGACAGAGCCTCGTAACTCTAGGGCAACCGGCGCGATCGAGCGTGAGGCATGCCTCGACCTGCTCGAACAGGCCGCGCTGGCCAGAGTGGTCATCTCCGTCAAATGCCTTCCCGTGGCCCTGCCGGCGCGGATTTCTCTCATCGGGCGCGACCATGTACTACTCGCCAGTAAGGATCCCGCGGTCCGCCAGGCCGCGGAGCACGCCGACGTCCTGTCCATTCAGATCGACGGCCTGGACGACCAGGGGACCGTATGGTCGGTCATGGTGTCGGGTATCGGTACGGTGGCGCACGAGGGTGAGACGTTGAGTGCTCCGCTGCTCGACGCCGTCGCCAACGGTGCCTCACTGGTCTCGCTGCCGCTGTCGGTGGTGGTCGGACAACACGGTTGACATTTCTTCGGCGTTGCGATTGTGCGATGCTGGTGCATGGCGTTTCACCAGATTAGGGAGCCCGAGCGGCTGCACGCGCTCATCGACGCCATCTTGCTCATCGAAGCCGACGCCAGCCTCTCGACGCTGCTGAGTCGAATCGTCGAGACCGCCACGAAGTTGGTCGGTGCTCGCTACGGCGCCCTCGGCGTGTTGTCGAGCAGTGGCGAGAGTCTGTCGCGCTTCATCACCTACGGCATCGACGACGAGTTGCGCGAGAAGATCGGCGAGAGTCCCCACGGCGCCGGTGTACTCGGCGAGACCATCCGCAGCGCGTCCCCGATGCGGATCGAGGACCTGAGCTCGCACGCGAGTTCGGTCGGCTTCCCCGCCAACCATCCTCCCATGCACCAATTCCTCGGGGTGCCCGTCCGGACCGGTAACGGAAGGATCTACGGGAATCTGTACCTGACCGATCGGCTCGACGAGGCGCCGTTCTCCCAGGGCGACCAGGACCTCGTCGATGCCTTCGGGCGCGCCGCGGGCATCGTGATCGATCAGGCGCTGCTGCGCAACCACATGCGCGAACTCACGCTCAGCGAGGAGCGCGAGCGCATCGCGCGCGACCTGCACGACACGGTGATCCAGCGCCTGTTCGGCGTGGGCCTCTCGCTGCAGTTGTCGCTCGGTGCTGTGACCGAGGACTCGGTGCGCGAGCGCATCGACAAGTCGCTCGACGACCTCAACGAGACCATTCGCGAGATTCGAACCACGATCTTCGAGATCGATCAGGACGACGTGCAGCAGCTCTCGTTCGAGCGTCGGGTCGGCGCGCTCACCAGTGAGGTCGGATCTCGACTCGGGGTGTACGCGCACCTGGTGATGGCGCCCGGCATCGGCGACGACGTCGGCCCGTCGTCCGCACAGAACACCCTCCAGGCGCTGCGCGAGATCCTGTCCAACGTGGTACGGCACTCGCAGGCGAGTATGGTCGACGTGAACCTCGGCGTCGAGGGCAATCTGCTGGTTCTCACCGTCAAGGACAACGGCGTCGGCTTCGACCAGACGAGCGGTCGGGGTAGCGGGTTGCGCAATCTCGAATCGCGCGCGAACGACCTCGGCGGTGAATGTTCCATCAACTCTGAACTCGGTCGTGGCACACTGGTGCGATGGACCGCCAATCGATTGGACTGACGTGATTCGACTTCTCCTCGTTGACGACCACGAGATCGTTCGGCGCGGGCTGCGCGAGCTTCTCGAATCAAATGAGGACATCCGCGTGATCAGCGAGGCCGGTTCGCTGGAAGAAGCCCTGGCCCTCGAGCTCGACGACGTTGATGTGGCGGTGCTCGATGTCCGACTGCCCGACGGCAGCGGCGTCGACCTCTGTCGCCAACTCCACGAGAAGCGCGCCGATCTGGCCTGTCTCATGCTGACGTCCTTCGCCGACAATGAGGCGCTCAACGCCTCCATGCTCGCGGGAGCGCGCGGCTACGTCCTCAAGAACGTGCGCGGCGACGACCTGGTCGCCTCGATCCGCCGGGTGGCGTCGGGTGAGATGCTGATCAGTGACGAGCAGCTCGAGCGCGCCCGCGAGCGACTGCGCCGCCAGATCACCGAGGACATCCGCCTCGAGAGCCTCAGCAGCCAGGAGCACAAGATCCTCGAGTTGCTGAGCGAGGGGCTGAGCAACCGTGAGATCGCCGAGGTCATGTTCCTCGCCGAGAAGACGGTGAAGAACTACGTATCGAACCTGCTCGCCAAGCTGGGATTCCAGCGCCGCACCGAGGCCGCGCTCTTCGCGCAGCGTCAATTCGACCGCACGCACCCGATCGATTAGGCCAGGGTGAAGACCTCGGGACCATTGTCGGTGACGGCGATGGTGTGCTCGAAGTGCGCTGACAACTGACCGTCGCGGGTCATGACCGACCACCCGTCGTCCAGTTCGTAGGTCTCGTAGGAGCCGGCGTTCACCATTGGCTCGATGGCGAAGACCATCCCCTCTTTGAGGGTCGGCCCGGGTGAACCCGGCCAGTAGTTCGGCACCTGCGGGCTCTCGTGCATTGCCGTGCCGATTGCGTGACCCACGTACTCGCGCACGACCGAGAACCCCGCCGCCTCGGCGACGTTCTGGACGGCGCGCCCGACCTCGTGCAGTCGGTTGCCGATCGTCAACTGCTCGATGCCCGCCCACAGCGAACGTTCGGTGACGTCGATGAGGCGTTGCGCGAGGGCGCTGATCTGGCCGACGCCAGCGGTGTAGGCGGCGTCGCCGTGATAACCCTCGACGATCGCGCCGCAGTCGACCGAGATGATGTCGCCCTCTTTCAGCACGTACTCGCCGGGGATGCCGTGGACGATCATGTCGTTCGGACTGGTGCAGATGACCGCCGGAAACCCGTGGTAGTTCAGGAAGTTCGAGCGCGCGTTGCGCTTGGTCAGCACCTCGACGGCCACCTCGTTGAGGTGCATCGTCGTGACGCCGGGCCGGATCGCCGCGCGCGTGGCCTCATGCATCTCCGCGACGACCTTGCCGGCCTTGCGCATCTTGTTCAACTCGTCGGGCGAACGCCTCACGCCAGACCCTGCTCGCGCACCACCGCTTCAATCGCGGCCGTCACCTCATCGGGACTCTGATCACCGTTCACGGTCACCAGGAGGCCTCGCGACTCGTAGAACGAGAGCAGGGGCGCGGTGTCGCGCTCGTAGGTCTCCAAACGCTTGCGGATCGCCTCGGGCTGGTCGTCGTCGCGCTGGACGACGTCGCCACCGCAGTTCGCGCACGTCCCCGAGATTGCCTCGATATCACTGTCGCTGTAGATCGCGCCGCACTCCTGGCAGACGCGGCGCGAGGAGAGACGCTCGGTCACCAGTTCGATGGGCACGTCGAGGTTGATGCAAAGCTTGATGCCGTCGTCGCCCAGCAGCGCCTCGAGCGCCTCGGCCTGGGCCAGCGTGCGCGGGAATCCGTCGAGCAGCGCTCCTCGTTGCGCGTCGCTTTGCTTGAACCGGTCGTCGACGAGTCGGATGACCAACTCGTCGGGCACCAACGCACCCGCGCTCATCACGTCCGCGACCTCGCGACCAAGGTTGCTGCCGGCCTTGACCGCGGCGCGCAGGATGTCACCAGTCGACACGTGCGGAATGGCGTACTTCTCCGACAGGCGCTTGCACTGGGTCCCTTTGCCGGCGCCCTGTTTGCCCAAGACCACGAGATTGAGTCGTCCGGACATGACTAACGCTTCAGGAAGCCTTCGTAGTTACGCATCATGAGTTGCGAGTCGATCTGGCGCATGGTCTCGAGCGCGACACCGACGGCGATCAACAGGGTCGTTCCGTAGTAAGGGAACTTGTTGATGTTCCACAACGCCATCAGGACGCTCGGGACCACCGCCACGGAGGCGAGGAAGAAGGCGCCCACGACGGTGATGCGACTCAGCAGCTTGGCGAAGTACTTCTCGGTGGGCATGCCGGGGCGGATACCTGGCACGAAACCACCCTGCTGACGCAGCATCTCGGCCTGCTGGTGCGGCTCGAAGGCGATGTAGACGTAGAAGAACGTGAACGCGAGGATCAGGAGGAAGTCCGAGCCGATGTAGAAGAAGCTCGTGGGGTGCAGCGAGGAGTTGACGAAGTTCTGGAAACCGGTCCAGGGCACGATGTTCGACAGCAGCACCGGGATGTAGAGCACCGACGAGGCGAAGATGATCGGGATCACACCGGACTGGTTGACCTTCAAGGGAATGTACGTGGAGTTGCCACCCATCTCCTTGCGGCCGACGACGCGACGCGCGAACGTGACCGGGATGCGGCGTTGGCCGTTGTCCATGAACACGATCAGTACCAGCAGGGCGATGGAGATGATCAGGATGATGGTGAACTTCGTCGGTCCACCCTCACTCCAGACGGCCTTACCGCCCGAGGGCAGACCCGCCACGACGTTCGCGAAGATCAAGAGGCTCATGCCCTGGCCGATGCCGCGCTGGGTGATGAGCTCGGCGAGCCACATGACGAACGCGGTGCCCGCGGTCATGATGGCGACCATGAACAGGCCCAGCCAGAGGCTGAACTTGGGGATCAGGTCGATGTTGAAGCCCAGCAGGGCCTGGTCGTGACCATGGAAGGCGTAGATGAGTCCCGTCGACTGCAGCAGGGCCAGACCGATCGTCAGGTAACGGGTCGTCTGGGTGATCCGCTTCTGCCCGACCGCACCCTGGTCGCGCCATTCGGCGAGTTTGGGGATGACGGTCGTGAGGAGCTGGATGACAATCGAGCTCGTGATGTAGGGCATGACGCCGAGTCCGAAGACCGCGAGGCGCGTCAGCGCACCGCCCGAGAACAGGTTCAAGAATCCAAGCACGCCACTCGCGCCGGCCTTCGACTGGAGCAGGGAGACCTGCGACCAGCTCACGCCGGGAATCGGCAGGTTCGCCCCCAACTGGTAGAGACAGATGATCCCGATCGTGAACAGGACCTTGTTGCGAAGGTCCGGAACACGAAAGATATTCGCGAGGCGCTTGAACACGTTGAGTCCTTAGCGGTTCTGGTGCTGGTTGCCCGACGCAGGAGGACGCACGCTGAACGGCTTGTCCAGCTCGGTCGTCGTGCCGCCCGCCGCTTCGATCGCGGCCTTGGCGCTGGCGGAGAAGCCGTGCGCCGAGACGTTGAGCGCGGTGTTCAGGGTGCCGCGGCCGAGGATCTTGACCAGATCCTTCTTGCGCGCGAGTCCCCGCGAGACGAGGACGTCAGGATTGATGTCGGTCACGCCGAGCATCACGAGCGCATCCAGGTTCACCGGTGTGTACTCCACGCGGAAGGGGTTGGTGAAACCCTTCAGCTTGGGGATGCGCTGGAGGAGTGGCAACTGGCCACCCTCGAAACCGGCGGGGATCTGACGACGAGCCTTCTGACCCTTGGTACCACGGCCGGCGGTCTTACCACCGCGACCACCGATACCACGACCGACGATCTTCTTACGCTTCCACGAGCCTTCGGGTGACTTGAGATCGTGCAACTTCATTAGTTGACCTCTTCTACTTTGATCAGGTGCGGCACGCGAGCGATCATCCCGTGAATCTCGGGACGGTCGGGCAACACGTTGGACTGGCCGATGCCACGAAGACCGAGCGCGCGCAGGGTCCCGCGGTGCTTGGGCTTGGTCGCGATCGACGAGCGGATTTGGGTAACTTTCAGCTGAGCCATGACTTAGCCCTCCGTCTTAAACAGGTCGCCCTCGCGCTGGCGTTCGCGGTACGCGCGAAGGGTGCCAGACGGGATGACGTGGTCGGCCGGCTTGTCACGCGACGCGGCGATCTCTTCGGGACGGCGCAACTGCTTCAGTCCCTCGATCGTGGCGTGCGCGACGTTGATGCCGTTGGACGACCCCAACGACTTCGCGATGATGTCCTTGACGCCGGCCATCTCGAGGATGGCGCGCGCGGCCCCACCGGCGATGACGCCGGTGCCGGGAGCTGCGGGCTTCATGAGCACGCGACCGGCGCCCGAGGCGCCGAGCACGGGATAGACGATGGTCGTGCCAGCGATCGGGACCTCGAACATGTTCTTTCGAGCTTCTTCGATGCCCTTCTGCACGGCGAGACCGGCTTCTTTCGCCTTGCCGTAGCCGAGGCCGACGTTGCCGTTGCGGTCGCCGATGACCATGAGCGCGGTGAACGAGAAACGACGTCCACCCTTCACGACCTTCGACACGCGGTTCACCTTGATGGTCCGCTCTTCGTACTCCTGCTCAGCCATTAGAACTCCAGTCCGGCGGCGCGCAGCTGGTCAGCAAACGCAGCAACGCGACCGTGGTAGTCAAAGCCACCGCGGTCGAAGACCACGGTGGTGATGTTGGCGGCCTGCGCGCGCTGCGCGAGCAGCGCGGCGACGACCTTGGCGCCGTCGATGTTTCCACCGCTGGTGCCCTTCAAAGATGCCTCGACCGATGAGGCCGCGGCCAGGGTGCGCCCGGCGACGTCGTCAATGATCTGGGCCGAGATGTGCTTGTTCGTACGCGAGATCGCGACACGCGGACGCTCTGCCGTGCCCGAGAGGCGACGACGGATGCGGGCGTGACGGCGGATGCGCAGTTCACGAGTTGTACGTGCCATTACTTAGCAGCCTTTCCAGCCTTGCGCGCCACTCGTTCACCGAGATAGCGCACGCCCTTGCCCTTGTAGGGCTCGGGCTTACGAAGCTTGCGGATAGACGCGGCCACCTGGCCAACGACTTCCTTGTCAGAACCCTTGATGATCACGCGCGTGGGGGCCGGCACCTCGAAGGTGACGCCCTCGGGCGCGGTGAACTGTACGGGGTGTGAGAATCCCAGTGCGAGGTCCAAGACGCCCGGTGCACCGGCGGCGGCACGATAGCCGACGCCGATGATCTCGAGTTCCTTGGTCCAGCCGTCGGTGACGCCGACGACCATGTTCGACACCAGCGTGCGCGTCAAGCCGTGCAGCGACCGGTACATGGTCTCGTCGTTGACACGGTCAACCGTGAGCACGTCGCCCTCCTGGGCCAGTGTGATGCCGTCGGGGATGTTGCGGCTCATGGTCCCGTTAGGACCCTTGACCGTCACCACGCCGTCGGTCACCGATACGGTCACCGCGGAAGGCACCGTGATCGGATTACGTCCAATTCGTGACATCAGCGAACCTCCTGCTGAATCGTTGGCTGGTTACCAGACATAACACAGCACCTCGCCGCCCAACTTCGCCTTGCGGGCTTCGCGGTCGGTCATCAGACCGTGGCTGGTCGAAACGACCGCCACGCCGACGCCGCCCAGCACCTTGGGCATCTGGTCAGACTTCTTGTAGATACGAAGACCCGGCTTGGAGACGCGCTTGATACCGACGATCGTCTTCTTGCGGTCCACCGAGTACTTCAGTGTGATCTCGAGCTGCATGCCCGGCTTACCCTCGACCTTGGTCACGGTGAAGCCGGCGATGAAGCCTTCTCGTTCGAGAACCTTCGCGAGGTTCTCCTTCAGCTTGGAGCTGGGCATTTTGACGCTGTCGAATGAGGCGGCATTCGCGTTGCGAATGCGCGTCAGCATGTCGGCGATGGGGTCAGTCATTGTCATAGCTGTACTCCTACCAACTTGCCTTCGTCACGCCGGGGATCTCTCCGGCGTGGATCATCTGGCGTAGACAAATGCGGCACAGGCCGAACTTGCGGTACACCGAGCGCGGACGACCGCAGCGCTCGCAGCGCGTGTACGCGCGCGTCGAGAACTTGGGGGTCTTCTGCTGCTTAATTCGGAGAGCTTTCTTCGCCATGACTATCGATTCTCCTGCTTGAAGGGGAAGCCGTAGGCGCGCAGGAATGCGCGACCCTGCTCATCAGTCGCGGCCGTGGTGACAATGGTGATGTCAAAGCCACGGGGCGCGTCAATCTTGTCGTAGTCGATCTCGGGAAAGATCAACTGGTCGTTCACACCGAAGGTGTAGTTGCCGTGACCGTCGAACGACTTGGGTGACAGGCCGCGGAAGTCGCGAATACGGGGAATCGCGAGACTCAGCAGTCGGTCGAAGAACTCCCAGGCACGGTCGCCACGAAGGGTGACCTTGGTGCCGATGGGCTGCTCTTCACGGAGTTTGAAGCTCGCGATCGACTTCTTCGCGCGCGTCACGATCGGCTTCTGACCGGTGATCAATTCGAGGTCGCGCTGGGCGCCCTCGAGCAGTGATGCCTGCTGGGTGGCCTTGCCGACGCCCGAGTTCAACACGATCTTCGTGAGACGCGGGACCTGCATGATGTTCTCGAGGCCGAGTTCTTCCTTGAGAGCCAGACGGATCTCCTGGTCGTAACGGACCTTCAAACGAGGACGGGTCGTGGTGCTCATAGCGCCTCTCCACACTTACGGCAGACGCGGAACTTGGTTCCGTCTGCGACCTTGTAGCCAACCTTCGCTGGACCTTTGTGCCCGTCGCACCACAGCGCCACGTTCGACACGTGCAAGGGCATCAGTTTGTCGATGATGCCCGCCTGCATGGTCGAACCAGCCTGCTTGGTGTGACGCTTGGCGATGTTGAGACCGTCGAGGATCACCTTGTTGGAACGAGGAAGCGCCTCTTCGACCTTCGCACGCTCGCCGCGGAACTTGCCCGCGAGGACGAGGACGTCGTCACCCTTATGGATCTTCATTACAGCACCTCCGGCGCCAGCGAAATAATGCGCATGAACTTCTTGTCGCGAAGCTCACGACCGACGGGCCCGAAGATTCGGGTGCCGCGGGGCTGCAACTGATCGTTGATCAGCACTGCGGCGTTCTCGTCAAACCTGATGTAGGAACCGTCGGGACGACGCTTCTCCTTCTTGGTGCGAACGACGACGCAGCGGACTACGTCACCCTTCTTCACCGCGGCGCCCGGGATCGCTTCCTTGACCGTCGCGATGAACACGTCGCCAATGGATGCGTAGCGGCGGCGTGAACCACCGAGGACGCGGATGCAGAGGACTTCCTTGGCGCCGCTGTTGTCAGCGACCCTCAGTCGGGATTCTTGCTGAATCATCGAGCACGCTCCACAATCTCGGTCAGGCGCCAGCGCTTGAGCTTGGACAGGGGACGGGTCTCCTGGACGCGCACGCGGTCACCCACCTTCGCTTCGTTCTTTTCGTCGTGGACGTACAACTTCTTCGTGCGCTGGACCGTCTTGCCGTAACGAGGGTGACTTACCCGCTCGTTCACCGCAACGACCAGCGTCGAAGCCATCTTGTCCGAGACAACAACGCCCTCACGGACCTTGCGGGGATTCTCGCGCGTTGTGTCGTTCGTCGAGTCAGTCATGACTACTCACCTTCTCCAACGGCCTCAGCGGCCGAAATCTCACGCTCGCGCAGGAACGTCGAGAGGCGCGCGATGTCCCTGCGCACTTCACCGAGCCGTGACGAGTTGTCGAGCTGGCCGGTGGCCAGCTGGAAGCGCAGGTTGAAGAGCTCACGACGAGCCTCGCTCAAACGCTCGACCATTTCATTGTCACCGAGGAGACGCAGCTCCGCGATGTGTTCTTTAATCTTCGCCATTAGATGGTTACCTCCGGTGTGCCGTGCGTACCGGGACGCACAACGAACTTGCACTTGATGGGCATCTTCTGGATGGCTCGCTCCATGGCGGCGCGGGCCAGCGTCTCGTCAACGCCACCGAGCTCGAACATGATGCGTCCGGGCTTGACGACGGCAACCCAGAACTCAGGGTTACCCTTACCTGAACCCATGCGGGTCTCAGCGGGCTTCTGGGTCACGGGCTTGTCCGGGAAGATTCGAATCCAGACCTTGCCACCACGCTTCACGTGACGGGTCATCGCGATTCGCGCGGCCTCGATCTGGCGAGCGCTGATCCAGCCTCGCTCGAGGGCCTGGATACCGAAGTCACCGAACGACAGCTCGACGCCACCCTTGGCGTTTCCGGTCATACGACCACGCTGCTGCTTGCGGTATGCAACCTTACGGGGCATCAACATGATTACTCAGCATCCTTTCGAAAGTGAGGCGTGTCGTTGTGGTCCTGCACCGTACGGCGCTCGATCTCTTCCTCAACGCTCAAGCGACGCTCGACCTCATCGTTCGCAGCCAGCAGGTCAGCCGGCTTGACGTCGGCGACGACTGCCTCGGTGACCGCCTCGGTCTCGACCCGACGACGTCCTCCGCCGGCGCGAACAACACCCTTGGGTACTGCGGGGCTCGCACCGACCGGGACCGCATCACCAGCGGCCATGGCGGCTTCGCGAACGATCTTCTCGTCGTTGGTGAGCTGGTAGGGCAGGATGTCGCCCTTGTAGATCCAGACCTTCACACCGACGCGACCGGTCGACGTGCGAGCCTCGCGGAAGCCGTAGTCGATGTCAGCGCGCAGCGTGTGCAGGGGCACACGGCCCTCGCGGTAGGACTCGCGACGCGACATCTCTGCGCCGCCGAGACGACCCGACGCCTGAATCTTCACGCCCATGGCGCCAGCCTTCTGCACGGTCTGGATACCACGCTTCATCGCGCGACGGAAGGCCACGCGGCGAAGCAACTGGTCACAGATACCCTGAGCGATCAGCGCAGCGTCCAGTTCGGGCTGCTTGATCTCCTGGATGTTCAGCGAGATCTTGTTCTTCTGGCCGGTGATCTTCTCGAGATCCTTCTTCAGTCGCTCGGCCTCGGCGCCACGGCGTCCGATGACGATGCCCGGGCGTGCCGTGTGGATGTCAACGCGGATACGGTCCGAGTTGCGCTCGATCTCGATACGGCTGACCGCGGCGCTCTCGAGCTGCTTGGTCAGGTAATCGCGAATCTTCCAGTCCTCGATGACGAGGTCCTTGTAGCCGCGCTCCTTGAACCAGCGCGACTTCCAGTCCGTCGTAATGCCGAGTCGGAAACCGTAGGGGTTTACCTTCTGACCCATTAGTTCGTCTCCTCAGTAGTGTCGTCTGACACCGTCTCGTCCGTTGAGGTCTCCTCAACGACTGTCTCCTCGACCGTGGTGTCGACCTCGTCGTTCACCACCACATCGGTGACGACCTCGGACTCGACGACCTCGTTCTCGATCTCTTGTACCGCAGGCTCGTTCTTGTTGAGCCTGGCGGTCTGTTCAGCCGTGCGACGCGAGGTCGCGACACGACGCGTACGCGATGCGGCGGCCTGGGCGCTGCGCGCGGCGCGAAGGATCGTCAGACGGTCCTCGTCCATGCGCGACACGATCACGGTGATGTGGCAGGAACGCTTGCGGATCTTGCCGGCGCGACCACGGGCCCGGGGCGTGAAACGCTTCATCGTGATGCCTTCGTCGGCGTAGGCCGCCGACACGTACAGTTCGTCCGCATTCATACCGTCGTTGTTCACGGCGTTGGCGACGGCCGACGCCAGCACCTTGCCGATCACGTCAGCGGCCTCGCGGGTCGTGCCCGCGAGGATCTCGCGCGCGGTGTTGACATCCTCGCCGCGCACGATGTTCAACACGACACGAGCCTTGCTCGCCGACATGTGGTAGCCGCGCAACGTGGCACGGGTACCCGGACGTTCGTTGGTCTTGGGACCGGTCATTAGCGCCTACCCGTCTTTTCCTGGCCGGCGTGAAACTTGAAGGTTCGCGTTGGGGCGAACTCTCCGAGCTTGTGGCCCACCATTGACTCGTTGACAAACACAGGAACGTGACGACGTCCGTCGTGCACGGCAAAGGTGTGACCGACCATGTCGGGGATGACCGTCGAGCGACGGCTCCAGGTCTTGATGACCTTCTTCTCGTTCGCCGCGTTCATCGCGTCCACCTTCTTCAAGAGGTGGGCGTCGATGAAGGGACCCTTTTTTAAGCTACGTGACATTGTCTACCTACCTCCGCGCGCCGCGTCCACGGCGACGACGAATAATGAGCGCGTCTGATGCCTTTGGCAAACGCGTACGACCCTCTGGCTGACCCCATGGTGATACTGGGTGACGTCCACCGGACGTCTTACCTTCACCACCACCGAGTGGGTGGTCGACTGGGTTCATGGCCACACCACGCGTCTGGGGGCGAATGCCCTTCCAGCGGTTGCGTCCTGCCTTACCAATCTTGATGAGTTCATGTTCTGAGTTCCCGACGATGCCGAGCGTCGCCCGGCAGTCGATCTGCACACGGCGCATCTCGGTCGACGGCAGTCGAAGGGTGGCGTAGTCGCCATCCTTCGCCACGAGCTGCACGCTCATGCCGGCGCTGCGAGCCATCTTGCCGCCGCCGCCAGGGCGAAGCTCCACGTTGTGTACCGTCGAACCCGTAGGGATGAAGCGCATGGGCAACGAGTTACCGGTGCGGATGTCGGCCTTGGGGCCGGACTCCACGACGTCGCCGACCTTCAGGCCGTTCGGCGCGAGGATGTAGCGCTTCTCGCCGTCGACGTAGTGCAGCAGTGCGATGCGACAGGTGCGGTTCGGGTCGTACTCAATCGCGGCAACCTTCGCCGGGATCGCGTCCTTGTTGCGCTTGAAGTCGATGATGCGGTACTGCTGCTTGTGACCACCACCGCGGTGACGCGAGGTCTTGCGGCCGTAGCTGTTGCGCCCACCCGTCTTGGGCTTGGGCGCGAGCAGTGACTTCTCCGGCGTCGACTTCGTGATTTCGGCAAAGTCCGAAACCGTCTGGAAACGACGACCGGGGCTGGTTGGTTTGCGGTGACGCAGTGCCATGTCAGTCCTTAGTTCTCGAAGAGATTGATCGAGTCACCCTGCTTGAGGGTGACGATGGCCCGCTTCGTGCCGGGGCGCGAGCCCACGACACCGGTGCGACGGTTGCGCGTCGTCTTACCCTTGCGGTTGAGAGTGTTGACGTTGGTCACCTTGACGTTGAAGGCCTGCTCGACGGCATTGCGCACGTCGATCTTGGTGGCCTTCGGGTCGACGATGAACACGTAGGTGTGGTTCTCCATCAGGCCGTAGGTCTTTTCGGACACCACGGGGCGGATGAGAACGCTCATTGCATCGCGCATTACTTGATCTCCTTCGCCACGGGCAATGTGGCGTCTGTGAAGAGGACCCAGTCGGAGTCCAGAACGTCGTAGGCATTCACTTCGCCGGCGTCGATCGTCTTCACGTTCGTCAGGTTGCGAAACGAACTCATGGCGACCGAATCGTCACGGTTCATGACGACCAGGATCTTGCCTTCGAGCCCCAGCGCGCCGAGCGCACTGACGGCGTCCTTCGTGCGGGGCAGGCTCCAGGCGGCGAAGTTGTCGATCAGAGCGATGCGCTCGAGCGATGCACGGTCCGACAGCGCCGAGTAGAGAGCCAGACGGATCATCTTCTTCGGGGTCTTCTGGTCGTACTTGCGGGGCTTGGGCCCGAGCGCAATTCCACCACCCGGGTAGTGCGGCGCACGGATGGTTCCCTGACGGGCGCCACCGGTTCCCTTTTGGTTGAACGGCTTCTTGCCACCACCGCGAACTTCCTTGCGGGTCTTGGTCGACTGGGTGCCCGAGCGCTTGGCTGCGAGCTGGGCCTTGACGACCTGGTGCATTACCGCCATGTTGGGCACGATGCCGAAGATGGTCGGCTCGAGGGCGACGGTGCCGAGATCGGCGCCGGCGAGACTCTTGCGGGTCACGGAACGGTTCTCGGGAGCGGGACGATCCTTCTTGATCGGACCACGCAGCGTAAAGACATCGCTCATCGCTTACCTCCGGCCTTCATGGGGTTCTTGACCGAGGTGCGAAGCACAACGACGCCACCGCGAGGGCCAGGAACGGCACCCTTCACCAGGACGAGACTGCGCTCGACGTCGACGCCGATCACTTCGAGGTTGGTCGTGGTGACTTGTCCGCCACCCATGCGACCGGCCATCTTCGTGCCCTTGAACACGCGGCCCGGTGTGGCGCACGCGCCAATCGAACCAGGGGCACGGTGGTGCTTGTGGTTACCGTGCGACGCACCCTGACCGGAGAAGTTGTGGCGCTTCATGCCACCAGCGAAGCCCTTGCCCTTGCTGACGGCGGTCGCGTCGATCATCTCACCCTTTTCGAGCACGTCAGCCATGATTTCCTGGCCCACGCTGTAGCCCGAGACGTCGTCGAGACGAAGCTCGACGAGCTTCTTTCCCGGGGTGACGCCGGCCTTTTCGAAGTGACCGAGCTCTGGCTTGGTCAAGGTCGACGTGCGGCGGGTGCCCCACGTGACCTGGAGGGCGCTGTAGCCCTCCTTCTCGGGAGTTTTTACCTGGACGACGCGAGCTGGACTGACACGGACAACTGTCACCGGAATAGCCCGGTTCTGGTCATCCCAGACTTGGGTCATGCCCACCTTCTCGCCGACGATCGCTTTGGTCGCCACGTTTCCCTCTCTCTACTGACTATCTGGGCATCGGTTCGTCCGACACACAGACGCTCCGCCGGGCTAAATAACCCGAACGGAGCGCTCGACTGTTTCGGTTCAGCGTTCCCTTTTGAGGCAACTGAACACATCTGCTCATTCCCCACCACTAGTGACAGGGGTTATAACCGTACACCATGAGGCCCCGTCAGCGCAAAGTCACTGACGGGGCCCCCGGTGGTACTACTAAACGTTGCGAATCTTGATCTCGATGTCCACGCCCGCGGGAAGGTCGAGTCGCTGAAGCGAGTCGACCGTCTTGGCGGTGTGGTCCACGATGTCCAAAAGGCGCTTGTGAACACGCATTTCGAAGTGCTCGCGGCTGTCCTTGTGCTTGTGGGGTCCACGAACCACCGTGTAACGGTGCTTCTCGGTCGGCAGCGGCACGGGGCCCTGCACGCGAGCGTTCGTTCGCTCGACCGTTTGCACGATCTTCGCGGTGGACTGGTCCAAGACGCTGTGGTCGAAGGCCTTCAGCCGGATACGGATCATTTGGCGGTTGTCGGCCATCACCGTACTACTTCAGGATCTTTACGACGCGGCCCGAGCCCACCGTGCGGCCACCTTCGCGGATGGAGAAGGTCAAGCCCTCTTCCATGGCGATCGGCTTGCCCAAGGTCACGGTCATCTCGGTGTTGTCACCGGGCATAACCATCTCGGTACCGGCGGGCAACTCAATGGTGCCCGTGACGTCGGTGGTGCGGAAGTAGAACTGCGGACGGTAGTTGGCGAAGAACGGCTTGTGACGGCCACCCTCCTCCTTGGTCAGCACGTAGACCGAGGCCTCGAAGATGGTGTGTGGCGTGATGGTGCCCGGCTTGCACAGGACCTGTCCGCGCTCGACATCTTCCTTCTTCGTACCACGGAGCAGTGCGCCGAGGTTGTCGCCAGCCTGGCCCTGGTCCAGCAGCTTGCGGAACATCTCGATACCGGTGACGGTCGACTTGGTCGTGTCACGAAGACCCACGATCTCGACTTCGTCGCCGACCTTGACGACTCCCTGCTCAACCTTGCCGGTCACCACGGTGCCACGGCCCGTGATCGACATGACGTCTTCGATCGACATGAGGAATGGCTTGTCCGTGTCACGGGTGGGCTCTGGGATGAACGAGTCAACGGCCGCCATGAGCTCCATGATCTTGTCGCCCCAGGCCTCGTCGCCCTCGAGGGCCTTCAGCGCTGAAACGCGGACGATGGGTGTGTCGTCGCCTGGGAAGTCGTAGGCGTCCAACAGTTCGCGGACTTCCATCTCGACGAGCTCGAGGAGCTCCTCGTCCTCGACCATGTCGGCCTTGTTCAGGGCCACGACGATGTAGGGCACGCCGACCTGGCGCGCGAGCAGCACGTGCTCACGGGTCTGGGGCATGGGACCGTCGGTCGCGGAGACCACGAGGATGGCGCCGTCCACCTGTGCGGCACCGGTGATCATGTTCTTCACATAGTCAGCGTGGCCGGGCATGTCGACGTGTGCGTAGTGACGGTTTTCCGTCTCGTACTCAACGTGGGCAATAGAAATGGTGATACCGCGCTGGCGCTCTTCAGGGGCCTTGTCGATCTGGTCGAAAGGTGTGAAGGCACTTCCTGGGACGCGGGTTGAAAGGACCTTGGTGATGGCCGCGGTAAGAGTGGTCTTGCCGTGGTCAATGTGGCCCATGGTTCCGATGTTTACGTGCGGCTTAGTGCGCTCGAACTTCTGCTTTGCCATTGTCGGGGACTAACTTTCTCTCTAGTGACTGGTCCGCTTGGACCCGTCTTGTTTGTTTCGGCCCTCCCCGACGACGGTTTGGACCTTGGTATTGCCGGTTTCCCAGCTTCTTACGCGCCGGTGGCCTTCGCGACGATCTCCTTCGAGATCGACTCAGGTACTTCTGCGTACGAATGGAACTGCATGGTGTACGTCGCGCGCCCTTGGGTGCGAGAACGCAGGTCAGTAGCGTAGCCGAACATGTCAGCCAGTGGCACAAGTGCCCTAATTGCTTGACTATTGCCCTTCTGCTCCATGCCTTCTACGCGACCACGTCGCGAGGACAGGTCACCGATGACGTCGCCCATGTAGTCCTCGGGGGTCACCACTTCCACGGCCATCACGGGCTCCAGGAGCACGGGGCTGGCCAAGCGGGCGGCCTTCTTCACGGCGATGGAACCCGCGATCTTGAAGGCCATCTCCGACGAGTCGACGTCGTGGTAGCTACCGAAGGTGAGTCGAACGCGCACGTCCACCACCTGGTAACCGGCCAGCACACCTGAGGTCAACGCCTCGGTGATGCCCTGGTTGACGGGTCCGATGTATTCCTTGGGAATGACACCACCGGAGATCTCGTCGCAGAATTCGTAGCCGCCGCCGGGGCCCGTGGGCTCGAGCGTGATGACCACGTGTCCGTACTGACCCTTACCACCGGTCTGGCGCACGTACTTCTCTTCGACCTTCTCGACCTTCTTGCGAACGGTCTCGCGGTACGCCACCTGGGGCTTACCGACGTTGGCGTCCACCGCGAATTCGCGCAGCATGCGGTCGACGAGGACCTCCAGGTGAAGCTCACCCATACCCGAGATGACGGTCTGGCCGGTCTCTTCGTCGGTGCGGACACGGAACGTGGGGTCTTCTTCTGACAGGGCGTAGAGGGCCTTGGACAACTTCTCCTGGTCCGCCTTCGTCTTGGGCTCGACCGCGACGTGGATGACGGGCTCGGGGAACGTCAGGGTCTCGAGCTGGATGGGCTGGTCGACTGAACTGAGCGTGTCACCAGTGGTGACCTGCTTCAGACCGACCGCGGCGATGATGTCACCGGTGCGGATGGTGTCGATGTCCTCACGGTTGTTGGCGTGCATCAAGAGGAGGCGTCCCAGACGCTCCTTCTTCATGCCCTTGGTCGTGTTCACGACGGTGTCACCCTTTTCCAAGGTGCCCGAGTACACGCGAAGGTAGGTCAACTTACCGACGTACGGGTCGGTCATGATCTTGAACGCCAGCGCCGCGAAGGGCTCGTCGTCCGATGGCTTGCGCTCCAGGACCTCTTCCTTGCCCGGCTTGGTGCCCGGCGTCGGAGGAAGGTCGACGGGCGACGGCAGGAAGTCGACCACCGCGTCGAGCATGGGCTGGACGCCCTTGTTCTTGAACGCGGTGCCGTTGAGGATCGGCACGCAGTGTCCCTCGAGGGTTCCGCGGCGCAGCGCGCTACGGATGTCCTGGGTGGTGATCACTTCGTCGCTCAGCACCTTCTCCATCAATGCGTCGTCGAAGACGGTGAGGACGTCGATGAGCTTCGTGTGGTACTCGTCGGCCTGCGCCTTGAAGTCGTCGGGGATGTCGATGACCTCGAGCTCTTCGCCCTTGTCGTCGTGGTAGATCGTGGCGGTCATCGAGCAGATGTCGATGATGCCCTTGTAGTCGCCCTCGGCGCCGATCGGCAGCTGAATGACGGCCGCGGTGCAGTCGAGGCGGTCCTCGATCATCTCCACGCAACGAAAGAAGTCCGCACCGACGCGGTCCATCTTGTTGACGAAGCAGATACGCGGAACGTTGTACTTGTTGGCTTGGCGCCACACCGTCTCGGTCTGGGGCTCAACACCGGCGACCGCGTCGAACACCGCGACCGCGCCGTCGAGCACGCGCAGCGAGCGCTCCACCTCGACGGTGAAGTCAACGTGGCCCGGGGTGTCGATGATGTTGATGCGGTGGCCGTTCCAGTGACAGGTGGTCGCAGCCGAGGTGATGGTGATGCCACGCTCTTGCTCCTGGACCATCCAGTCCATGGTGGCGGCACCTTCGTGCACCTCACCGATCTTGTAGTTCTTGCCCGTGTAGAACAAGATGCGCTCAGTCGTCGTGGTCTTACCCGCGTCGATGTGCGCCATGATGCCAATGTTGCGAACCTTGTCGAGGGGGAATTCGCGTGCGGTCATTTCAAATACTCTCTTTAATTACCAGCGGTAGTGCGCGAACGCCTTGTTGGACTCGGCCATCTTGGCCATGTCTTCGCGGCGCTTCACTGCGGCGCCGACGCCGTTGCTGGCGTCGATGATCTCGTTTGCGAGTCGCTCGGCCATGGTCTTCTCACGGCGCTTCTTGGCGAAGTCGGTGAGCCAACGGATCGCCAACGTCGTCGAACGACGGGGGCGGACTTCCATGGGGACCTGGTAGGTGGTTCCACCAACGCGACGGCTCTTCACCTCGAGCTCGGGACGAACGTTCTCGAGGGCGCGCTTCAGCGTGGCGACGGGGTCCGTGCCGGTCTTCTGCTCGACCATCTCAAGGGCGGAGTACACGATGCGTTCGGCGATCGTACGCTTGCCGCGCTCGAGGATCTTGTTGGTCACCTGGGTGACGAGGACCGACTTGTAAATCGGGTCAGCGGGTACCTCACGACGAATGGCTGGGCCTTTACGGGGCATTAGCTCTCCTTCTTCGCACCGTAGCGGCTACGGGCTTGCTTGCGGTCACGCACACCAGAGGTGTCGAGTGCGCCGCGGATGATCTTGTAACGCACACCAGGCAGGTCCTTCACACGTCCGCCACGCACGAGCACGATGGAGTGCTCTTGCAGGTTGTGGCCGACGCCGGGGATGTAGGCCGTGACCTCGACGCCGGACGTCAGGCGCACACGTGCGACCTTTCGAAGGGCCGAGTTCGGCTTCTTGGGCGTCACCGTGTGAACACGGGTGCAGACGCCTCGACGCTGGGGAGCGCCCTTGAGCGCCGGCGTCTTGGTCTTGGATACTTTGTCCTGCCGGCCTTTTCGGACCAACTGTGCAATTGTGGGCACGCGGAACCTCTTCTAGTTGTGCTTCGATCATGGAACGTACAAATGGTGCCTGTACGCGGACTTTCTATCCTAGGACAAATACCCTTCTAACGGCAAGCCCGCTGCCGGCGCGTCGGCCGGCAGCGTCGCTTATCGTTACAGGGCTTGGTTGCCGAGCTCGTTTTCGGGCCTGACTTCATCGTCTTCGGGCAATGCCGACTCGTCGTACGTGGCAGTCCCGATGTTCTGGAACGCCGACAGATCGGCACTGAATGTGTCATCGCCGCCGATTTCGCCCAGGAGACTGGCCAAATCGAGGTCATCGTCCGACACCTGCGCCCAGGCGGGCAGCAATTCGGCGTCGGGCATGTCCAGGCGGAGTTCACGCTTGTTGTAGTACTCAAGACCAGAACCAGCCGGGATCAACTTACCGATGATGATGTTCTCCTTCAGACCAACGAGGTGGTCCCGCTTGCCCTCAATGGCGGCCTCGGTCAGGACACGAGTGGTCTCCTGGAAGGACGCGGCTGAGAGCCACGAGTCGGTCGCCAACGAAGCCTTGGTGATACCCATCAACTGGGCGCGACCGTCAGCGGCCTCTTTGGAGTTCGCCTCGAGGGCGTCGTTGGCGTCGTTGAAGACCTTGACGTCAACCATCGCACCGGGTAGCCACGAGGACTCACCGGCATCGACGATCTGGACGCGGCGGGTCATCTGACGAACGATGAGCTCGATGTGCTTGTCGTGAATGGATACACCCTGGTCACGGTAGACGTTCTGGACCTCTTCGACCAAGTACTGCTGGGTCTCACGGGTACCACGGAACTTCATCATCAGCTTGGGGTCGAGCGGACCATCGTGCAGCGGGGTACCGACTTCGACCTCTTGGCCGTCCTCGACGTGCAGGTGGCGGGCGATCGAGATCGACTCCTCCTGTACTTCTCCCTCGTTGCCGATGACCGTGACCTTGCGCTCACGGCCGATCAGCTCGACGCGCACCACACCGGAGAACTCGGCAACCTTGGCGGCACCCTTCGGGGTTCGGGCTTCGAAGAGCTCGACCACGCGGGGCAGACCATGGGTGATGTCGCTCTCGGTTACACCACCGGAGTGGAAGGTACGCATGGTGAGCTGGGTTCCCGGCTCACCAATGGACTGAGCGGCGATGACGCCGACCGCCTCACCCAACTCGACGAGCTGGTGAGTGGCCAGTGAAAGGCCGTAACAGGCTGCACAGACGCCCTGAGCCGCGTCACAGGTGAGTGTGGTGCGGACACGGACACGACTGACGGCGGCGTCATCGCGCAAGCGCTCGACGTCGTCGATCATCAACATGGTCCCCGCGGGGATGGTCGAGCCGTCCGACAAGGTGACGTCTTCTGCCGACACGCGGCCCCACAGCTTGGTTTCGAGGTGAGCGCGCTGACCACGGGTGTCCGCGGCGACGTGCTCGATCCACATGCCACGCGAGGTGGCACAGTCGAATTCCTTGACGATGAGTTCCTGGGCGACGTCGACGAGTCGACGGGTCAGGTAGCCCGAGTCAGCGGTTCGCAGAGCGGTGTCACCCAGCCCCTTACGGGTACCGTGGGTCGAGATGAAGTACTCGAGGACCGACAGGCCTTCGCGGAACGACGACTTGATGGGTCGAGGGATCATCTCACCACGGGGGTTGGACACGAGGCCCTTCATCGCGGCGATCTGGCGGATCTGCTGGCTGTTACCTCGCGCACCGGAGTCGACCATCATTCGGATCGGGTTGTCGAACAACGCGTTCATGGCGCGGTCGGTGGCGTCACCGACCTCCTTGTTGGCGTTGGTCCAGATCTCGATCTCCTGCTGGCGACGCTCGTCGTCGACGATCACGCCTCGGCGGTAGTTGGTCTCGACCTTGGCGGCCTGCTCCTCGTACTTCTCGAGGATCGCGGCCTTCTCCGAGGTCGTCACGACGTCGTCGATCGAAATCGTGAGTCCCGACTGGGTCGCGAAGCGGAAGCCCAGCGACTTGATGGCGTCGAGCGCCTCGGCGACCTCCTGACGGCCGAAGCCCCCAGAGATCTCCTCGACAATGGTCCCGATCGGCGTCGCGTTCTTACCGATGAGCTCGTTCACGTAACGGAACCCGAAGGGCAGCGCCTCGTTGAAGAAGACTCGACCCGGCGTCGTCATGATCGAACGGCTGGCGCCGACCACTTCGATACCGAGGGCGGCCAGACGCGAATCCAGCGACGATCCCTCGAGGGGACGGATCTGGATCGGCGTGCGCAGCGTCACCGTCTTGTCGCCCAACGCGTTCTCGATCTCGTACACGTGGCGGAAGACTCGAGGGTTCTCGAATTCCTCATCCGCGGGCAGGGTCAAGTAGTACGCGCCGAACACCATGTCCTGAGCGGGCTCGGTGATGGGACGACCGGTGGCGGGCGTGAAGATGTTGTTCGTCGAGAGCATCAAGATGCGCGCCTCGGCCTGTGCTTCGGCCGAAAGCGGCACGTGCACGGCCATCTGGTCACCGTCGAAGTCAGCGTTGAACGCCTTGCACACGAGGGGGTGGATCTGGATGGCCTTGCCGTCGACCAGTACGGGCTCGAAGGCCTGGATACCGAGACGGTGCAACGTCGGCGCACGGTTCAACAGCACGGGGTGCTCGCGAATGACTTCTTCGAGCACGTCCCACACCACGGCCTTGCGGCGTTCGACCATGCGCTTGGCGCTCTTGATGTTCTGCGCCATCTGCGTCTCGATGAGACGCTTCATCACGAAGGGCTTGAAGAGCTCGAGAGCCATCATCTTGGGAAGGCCGCACTGGTGCAGCTTCAGTTGGGGACCGACCACGATGACCGAACGGCCGGAGTAGTCGACACGCTTGCCGAGCAGGTTCTGACGGAACCGCCCCTGCTTGCCCTTCAACATGTCCGAGAGACTCTTGAGCGGACGACCGCTCTGTCCCGCGACGGGTCGACCACGACGGCCATTGTCGAACAACGCGTCCACTGCCTCTTGCAGCATCCGCTTCTCGTTGTTGACGATGATGTCGGGGGCGCCCAGGTCGAGCAGACGCTTCAGACGGTTGTTGCGGTTGATGACCCGACGGTAGAGGTCGTTGAGGTCACTTGTCGCGAAACGGCCACCGTCGAGCTGCACCATAGGACGCAGGTCCGGAGGGATGACCGGGACGGCCTCGAGGATCATGGCGCGCGGGTCGTTCAAACGACGTCCCTGGTCGTCACGACGGTTGAACGACTGGACGATGGCGAGACGCTTCAGGAACTTCGCGTGACGTTGCGCGCTCAACGGCTTGCGGCCGTCCTTCGCGTCGATCATCTCGCGCATCATGCGCTCTTCCTCGTCGAGGTCCATGCGGTCGATCAGTTGAAGGATCGCGAGGGCGCCCATGCCACCTTCGAAGTACTCGCCGTAGCGGAAGTCCATCTCTCGGTAGAGCACTTCATCCTCGATGATCTGACGCGAGTGCAGCCCTTCGAACGTGTCGAACGCCTGACGTGCGAGTTCACGCTCCTCGGAGAAGCGTGCACGCACCCCGTCGAGCTCCTTCTCGGTGCCACGCTGCAAGGCGCGAAGCTCTGATTCCTTCGCCCCGTCGGCTTCGAGTTTCGCCGCGCGGGTCTCGATCTCCTTCAGCTTGTTGTCGATCGCCTTCACTTCGCGCTCGGCGATCTCGGTCAGTTCCTCGGCGAGGCCCTGACGGAGCTCGGCGAGGTCCGCGTGGCGCTTGTCGATGTCGATGTACGTGACCATGTGCGCCGCGAAGTAGATGACCTTCTCCAACTGCTTGGCCTTCAGCTCTTCCTTGGGTGCGGTGCCCATGAGCAGGTAGGCCAACCACGAACGGGTGCCGCGCAGGTACCAGATGTGCACGACCGGGGCCGCGAGGGCGATGTGGCCCATGCGGTCACGGCGAACCTTGTCACTGGTGACTTCGACACCACAGCGCTCGCAGACGATGCCTTTGAACCGTACGCGCTTGTACTTGCCACACGCGCACTCCCAGGCCTTCTGAGGCCCGAAGATCTTCTCGCAGAAGAGTCCGTCCTTCTCGGGGCGCAGGGTGCGGTAGTTGATCGTCTCAGGCTTCTTCACTTCTCCTGATGACCAGCTACGGATATTCTGCGCCGTAGCGAGACCAATGCTCAGTTCATCGAACTGGTTGACGTCTAGGGGACTCATGACAACTTCCTTTCGGCGGCACGGCGGGCGTCCTCTTCGTCACTGCCCCGCTCGGGACGACTGATGTCGATACCGAGTTCGCGGGTGACGGAGAAGAAGTCCTCCTCGGTGTCAGCAAGGTCGACGTGGGCACCGACCTTGTCGCGCACCTCAACGTTCAGACAGAGTGACTGCATTTCCTTGATCAGTACCTTGAACGACTCGGGGATCCCCGGTTCGGGCAGGTTCTGACCCTTGACGATCGCCTCGTAGGCGCGCTCGCGACCCTTCATGTCGTCGGACTTCACCGTCAACAGTTCCTGAAGGGCGTAGGCGGCGCCGTAGGCCTCGAGGGCCCAGACTTCCATCTCACCGAATCGCTGACCACCGAACTGCGCCTTACCACCAAGTGGCTGGGCCGTGATCATCGAGTACGGGCCGGTCGAGCGGGCGTGGATCTTGTCGTCGACCATGTGGGCGAGCTTCAAGATGTACGCGTAGCCCACCGAGATGGGGTTGTCGTACTTCTCGCCGGTCCGACCGTTGAACAACGTCACCTTGCCGTCGTTGTCACCGGCGAGCAGGCGCTTGCCGTTGGCACCGTCGACGTTCAACGTGGCGAACGTGTGCTGGATCGTCGGCTTGTCCTTCGCGCGCTCGGTCTCGTCCCAGTGCGCACCGTCAAACGATGGCGTGGCGACGTAGACCGCTGGCTCGGTACGGGGGCGGGTCTTGCGGTAGGGACGCGACGCGGGGTCCGACTGGTCGGAGTGACCCGAGGTGCCAACCGCTGGGTTGACCTCGACGCCTTCCCAACCGAAACGAGCCGCGTAGCCGAGGTGACTCTCGAGCACCTGACCGACGTTCATTCGACTTGGCACACCGAGTGGGCTCAAGATGATGTCGACGGGCGTGCCGTCCTCCATGAAGGGCATGTCCTCTTCGGGAAGGATCTTCGAGATGACACCCTTGTTACCGTGGCGTCCGGCGAGCTTGTCGCCCTCGGAGATCTTTCGCTTCTGGGCGACGTAGACCTTGACCAACTGGTTGACGCCGGGCTGCATTTCGTGGTCTTCGTCACGGCTGTAGACCTTGACGTCGATGACCTTGCCCGACTCGCCGTGGGGAACCTTCAGCGAGGTGTCACGCACTTCGCGCGCCTTCTCACCGAAGATCGCTCGCAGCAATCGCTCCTCTGGTGACTGCTCGGTCTCGCCCTTGGGCGTGACCTTTCCGACGAGGATGTCGCCGGGCTGGACTTCGGCACCGATACGGACGATGCCGCGGTCGTCGAGGTCGGCCAGGATGTCGTCGGGCAGGTTCGGGATGTCACGAGTGATCTCCTCGGCACCAAGCTTGGTGTCGCGGGCGTCAATCTCGTATTCCTTCACGTGGATCGACGTCAGCACGTCGTCGCGAACGAGTCGCTCGTTCAAGATGATGGCGTCCTCGTAGTTGTAGCCCTCCCACGGCATGTACGCCACGAGCAGGTTCTTGCCGAGCGCGAGCTCACCGTTCGACGTACTCGTTCCGTCGGCGAGTAGATCGCCGGACTTCACGATCTCGCCACCGAAGACGAGGGGCTTCTGGTTGATCGAGGTGTCCTGGTTGGAACGGCGGAACTTGTTCAGGTTGTACTGCTTGCGTCCGAGTGCCTTTCCGTAACGGTCAGTGACTTCCTTCTCGTACTCGACCACGATGCGGTCGCCCGAGACGGACTTCACGACGCCATCGCCCTCGGCGATCAGCACGTCACCCGAGTCAAGCGCGGCGCGTGCCTCCATGCCGGTCCCGACGAACGGGGCCTCGGGCATGATCAACGGCACGGCCTGCTTCTGCATGTTGGCACCCATCAGCGCGCGCTGGGCGTCGTCGTGCTCGACGAACGGGATCAGCGACGTCGCGACCGAGATGACCTGCTTGGTCGACACGTCCATCAACTCGACCTCGTCGGGCTTGACGAAGTCAATCTCGGAGGTGGTCGATGACGACTTGTTGGACGCACCGACGCGAAGTCCGGTGCCGATGGGGCCACGGCGTACGAGCACGCGCTCGGCCTTGATGTGGCCCTTCTCGTCGAGTTCGGTGTTCGCCTGGGCGATAACGAAACGCTCTTCCTCGTCAGCGGTGAAGTACCGGATCTCGCCGGTGACCTTGCCACCGGTGACGACGCGGTACGGCGTCTCGATGAAGCCGTATTCGTTGATGCGTGCGTAGTTCGCGAGGTAGCCGATAAGGCCCACGTTCGGGCCTTCGGGCGTTTCGATCGGACACATGCGACCGTAGTGCGAGGAGTGGACGTCTCGAACTTCGAGACCGGCACGCTCACGCGACAGACCGCCCGGCCCCAGTGCCGAGAGACGACGCTTGTGCGTCAGGCCCGACAAGGGGTTGTTCTGGTCCATGAACTGACTCAGCTGGGAGGTCGCGAAGAACTCCTTGATCGCCGACATCACGGGACGGATGTTGATCAGCGTCTGGGGAGCGATCGCTTCGACGTCCTGGGTGTTCATGCGCTCGCGCACGACGCGCTCCATGCGTGAAAGACCGGTACGCAACGCGTTCTGGATCAGTTCGCCCACGCTGCGGATGCGGCGGTTGGCGAAGTGGTCCTGGTCGTCGATGTGGTAGGTGGTCTCCTTGGCCGTGCGGTCACGCGCGAGGTTGAGCAGGTACGTCGCGGTGGCGAGCACCTCAGCCTTGGAGAGCACGTGCAGCGTGGGGGTCGGACGTTCGAGGAGGTCGCCGAACAACTCGAGGTTCTTGGCGACTTCGCTCCCCAACTTGCGATCGAGCTTGTAACGGCCGACGCGGCTCAGGTCGTAACGCTTCTCGGAGAAGAAGGCACCTTCGAAGTACTGACGGGCGGCTTCGATGGTCTGCACTTCACCCGGACGGGCGCGACGGTAGATCTCGAGCCAGGCGGTCTCTTGGCTGGCCTTCAGGAAGTTCTCGGGCGAGTCCTCCATGTTGTACTTGTCCATGTGCTTGCCGATTTCGAGGTGCGCCTTCTTCCAGTCCGAGTGGAACTGGTCCTCGAGGAAGTCGAAGTGCGCCACGAACTTCTCGAAGAACGACTCGTCCATCGAGGTGTCGAGGGCGCGCAGCAGCGTGAAGATCGAGATACGGCGCTTACGGGCGATTCGAGCACCCGCGTTCGCAGCCTTGTTCTTCTTCTCTTCGAGGTCGACCTGCAGCCACTCGCCACGACTCGGGTGGATGGTGCCCTCAAAGGCGACCTTCTCATCCTTGCCGGGCTGGAACAGCACACCGGGTGAGCGGACGAGCTGGGAGACCACGACGCGCTCGGTGCCGTTGATGATGAACGTTCCCTGCTCGGTCATGATCGGGAAGTCGCCCATGAAGACCGTCTGTTCCTTGATTTCTCCGGTTTCGGAGTTCAAGAAACGTGCACGCACGAAGATGGGCTGCGAGTAGGTGGTCGCACGCTGGCGGCACTCTTCGACTGTGAACTTTGGGGGGCTCTTCAAGTCCGCGTCATCAGGGTCGAACTCAAGTTCGAGTGACAGGCGACCCGTAAAGTCAGAGATCGGCGAGAGGGCTTCAAAAGCCTCGCGCAGACCCTGCTTCATGAACAGGTCAAAGCTATCTCGCTGAATTTCGAGGAGGTTGGGCAGGGGGTGTGCTTCACCCAGTGCCGAGAAGTTAAAGCGCTCCGGGCTAGTGGACCGAGACGTCAACGGTCTATCCTCCGTGTGAGTGGGTGGCTACAACAGGTTTTTCCAAAGACCACGTGCAAAACGGTGTCAGGGGATGACAAAGTTGGGCACACGAACAAGGTCTTTCGATGCTAGTCCCTTTTCAGGGCGATGCGCAAGTGGCGCTCCCCCGACGGGATGCGCGGCCGCCAAGCGGTTGCGCTCACCCTAGGCAGAAAGCGGGCCGAGGTCAAGTATCTTCCTCGGAAAAGCAAAACCCCCGACCAGCGGACCGGTCGGGGGTTTTCGCCTACAGCGTGAACTACTTGACTTCCACCGTCGCGCCGGCGGCCTCAAGGGCAGCCTTGGCCTTGTCGGCGTCGGCCTTCGAGACCTTCTCGAGCACGGGCTTGGGAGCGCCGTCCACGAGGTCCTTGGCTTCCTTCAGACCCAGGTTGGTCAGTGCACGCACTTCCTTAATTACCTGGATCTTCTTCTCGCCTCCGGCCGTCAAGATGACGTCGTAGTCGCTCTTCTCCTCGACAGCAGCGCCGGCGTCGCCGCCGCTCGCTGCTGGTGCCGCAACGGCCGCAGGGGCCGCGGCGGTCACGCCGAACTTCTCTTCGAACTCTTTGAGCAACTCGCTCAGCTCGATGACAGAAAGCTCAGCGATGCCGTCGAGAATCTGTTCCTTGGTCAGGGATGCAGCCATGGTGATTCCTTTCTTTTCTTCGTTTCGGGTACTGCGTTGATTGGGTTATTCGGCCGGTTCGCTCGCGGCGTCCGCAATGGGAGCCTCGGTGGTTTCGGCTTCGGCGTCGGCGACGGGCGCCTCGTCCTCAACCGCGACCTCCGCGACAGTTGCCGCGGCGTCGTCGCTCGCTGCGGGTGCAGCTTCCTCGACCCCGGCCGGAGTCTCGGCGGCCTCGTCGACCTCGTCGACGGCCGGAGTCGCCACAGGGCCACCCTTGCTGTCGATGAGGGCCGAGATGCCGTAGGCGAGGTTCTGCGGGATGGCCTTCATGAGGCCAGCCATGGTGCGCAGTGGAGAAGCGATGAGTCCCGCGAGCTGCGCCAGCAGCACATCACGGCTGGGCAGGTCGGCCAGAGCGGTCAGATCGCTGAAGGACAAGGACTTCCCGTCGGTCACGCCACCCTTGACGATGAGCTTGGGCGACTGCTTCGCGAAATCGCGCAGCGCCTTGGCGACGGCCGACACGTCACCATCGACGAACGCGATGGCGGTGGGACCCTGAAGGAACTCGCCGATCGGCTCTACGGCCGTACCGGCGATGGCGCGCAGCACCAAGGTGTTCTTGAAGACCTTGTAGTCCGCACCCAACGTGCGCAACTGGCGTCGCAGCGTCGAGATCTCGGCAACGGTGAGGCCTCGGTACTCGGTGACGACAGCCGTCGAGGTACCTTGCACCTTTGACTTGAGTTCGTCGATCGTTGCGACCTTGTCGGCGTTGATCTTGGCCATTCTGACTCCTTCACCGGATGCCGCCCGGTACGGGCCTCGACATCCAAGCGAGTGAGTCACCCGAAGGCGAACTCGAAACCCTAGTCAGGCTGACCCTTCGGTCACTTAAGTGGGAAATCCCACACCGGATGTCTTCGGCGTTCTTCAAAATCTGTCGCACAAACGTCGTGCGGGTACTCCATCGTAGTGACGGGACCGTGGCCCCGTCAAAACGATGGTTACGCCGAGGCCGAGGCCGAGGCGAGAACTTCTTCTTCGTGACGGGTGCGGGTCGGGTCGATCTTGACGCCGGGGCCCATCGTGGACGAGACGGTGATGCTCACGAGGTAACGGCCCTTGGCACTCGACGGCTTGACGCGCACGATCTCGTTGACCACGGCCTGCACGTTGCGAACCAGGTCGTCACGGCTGAAACTGACCTTGCCGACGCGAAGCTGCACGTTACCGATCTTGTCGGTGCGGTACTCCACGCGGCCACCCTTGAACTCGGTGACGGCCTTGGCGACGTCCATGGTGACCGTGCCCGTCTTGGGGTTTGGCATCAGACCGCGCGGTCCGAGGACGCGTCCCAGTCCACCGACCTGGCCCATGAGGTCAGGTGTGGCGATGGCGATGTCGAAGTCGAGGAAGCCACCAGCGACCTTGGCCACCAGGTCCTCGGCTCCGACGATGTCGGCTCCGGCGTCTCGGGCGGCCTGTGCGGCCTCACCGGCGGCGAACACCGCGACTCGGTTGGTCTTGCCGGTGCCGGCGGGCAGCGAGATAGTGCCGCGAACGATCTGCTCGGCCTTGCGGGGGTCCACGCCGAGGCGGATCGCCAGCTCGACGGTCTCGTCGAACTTCGCGGTCGCCAGGTTCTTCACCTTGTCGAGCGCCTCGGTGATCGTGAGGAGTTCCTCGCGGTCAACCTGCGCCAGTGCGTTGATGTATTTCTTACCGTGCTTCATGTTCTTCTCTCCTAGCCCGCGACCGAAATGCCCATGGAGCGGGCGGTGCCGGCGACTTGCAACTTGGCCTTCTCGAGGTCATCGGTGTTGAGGTCCTTGATCTTGGTCTTCGCGATCTCTTCGACCTGTTCCATCGTGACCGACGCGACGGTCTCGCGACCGGCCGTGTGGGCACCCTTCTCGACACCGGCGGCCTGGCGCAGCAGCACCGGCGTGGGTGGGGTCTTCAGGATGAACGTGAACGAACGGTCCTCGTAGATCGAGATGTCGACGGGGATGACCGTGCCACGCATGGACTCGGTCGCCGCGTTGTACTGCTTGCAGAACTCCATGGTCTGAATACCGTGGGGCCCTAGGGCGGTACCAACCGGCGGTGCGGGGGTAGCTCCACCCGCCTGCAGCTGGATCTTTACTACTGCAACAACTCTTTTAGCCATGGCTATCTCCTTACAAGTTCTCTAGAGCTTCGTAACCTGCGTGAAGTCGAGCTCCACGGGGGTTTCGCGTCCGAATATGTCGACCAGCACCTTGACCTTGAGCTGGTCCTCGTTGATCTCGGCGACGTGGCCCGAGAACGTGGCGAAGGGGCCGGTCTTGATCTGTACGGTGTCGTTGACTTCGAATTCGTGGGTCGGCATGCGGCGCTTGGCGCTCGGCTGCTCGACGCCCTCGACGTGCGGTCGGATGATGTTGTCCACCTCGCGGCGCGTCAGCGCCGTCGGACGGGTCTTCTCGGCACCCACGAAGCCGGTCACGCCCGGCGTCGAGCCGATGACGTAGAAGATCTCGGGGTCCGGCTCACAGCGGATCAGCAGGTAACTGGGGAACATGCGCTTGGAGACGGTGACCTTCTTGCCGTTCTTGAACTCGGTCACGTCCTCTTCGGGCAGGTAGATCTCGTAGATGCTCTCGCCCAGCTCGCGGCTCTTGATGATGTTGTTCAGCGCGCCGATGACCTTCTGCTCGTGACCGGCGAACGTGTGCACGATGTACCAGCGTCCGGGACGGTCGAACGCGCTCTCGACGATGGGCTCTTCGTCGAGCCCGTCCTCCAGGATGGTGACGTCGAGGATCTCCTCGTCGTGGGCGTCGGCGGCGTTCTGGTCTTCGTTCACGGTGGTGTCGATCTCATTCATTGTCGTTGCCTTACTTCTGGAAGAGGAACGTTACGAACTTCGAGAAGCCGTAGCCCAGGCCGAAGATCAGGAGGGTCATGAAGATGAGCACGAAGAGGACGATGGTCGTGTAGTTGATGACCTCGGGACGCGTCGGCCACGCCACCTGGCGCATCTCTTCACGGATCTCTCGGAAGAATTGACGGGGCTTCGTGCGCGAGCTGCGGCGCCGCTGCACGTCCTGCGGCGAAGTACGACGCGACGAAGTCGCGCCGTCGGCGCCCACCTGTCCCTGTCGCTGCATCATTCGCTTTTGTTCGCGGTTCATTTCACGTCTCTCGTTGTCACATCGGTTACTACGTGTCGAAAAAATCTTCGAGCAGGGCAGGAGGGACTCGAACCCCCAACCCCCGGTTTTGGAGACCGGTGCTCTACCAATTGAGCCACTGCCCTCTGCGGCCACTCACCACTTCAGGTGGGTGGCCGTAGGGAAGATGAATCTTACCACCCTGCAGAGCGATGCTCCTTAGCGGGTCTCTTTGTGCAGTGTGTGCTTGCGCTCCCACTGGCAGTACTTGGACATCTCGATACGCTCGCGGTCGTTGACCTTGTTCTTCATCGTGATGTAATTACGCCGTTTGCAGACCTCACAGGCCAGGGTGACCTGTATGCGCTTCTCGTTCTTAGCCATCGTTCTCTCCTCTTCGGTACTTCGTTCACTGCATGGACCCCTCGGGTCCTGCCTGGTAGCGGCGGCGGGACTCGAACCCGCGACAACACGATTATGAGCCGTGTGCTCTGACCACCTGAGCTACGCCGCCTGGCGAGCCCTCTATCGGGATTGAACCGATGACCCCTTCCTTACCATGGAAGTGCTCTACCACTGAGCTAAGAGGGCGATCGTGTCAAAAAGACACGGAGGCAGATTGTACTCCGACTCGGGTGGTCCTTTCCAACCAGACGAAGAGTACCCTTGAGACTCATGAGAACTCGCCTGGTCGAAACAGCCGATGCGCAGGCTCTGATGAACATCTACAACCCCGAAGTCATCGAGACGACGGTGACGTTCGATCTCGTTCCTCGGAGCCTCGACGAGCAGGAGGCCTGGATCAGCACGCACCTGGCCACCCATCCCTGCATCGTCGCGGTCAACGAGGAGGACGATCTCGGCGAGATCGGCGCCCGGGGCGAGAAGATCCTTGGATTCGCCCTCGTTTCACCGTTTCGCCTGCGTCCGGCGTACGCCACGACCGTCGAGAACTCGGTCTACGTGCACCGCGGGGCCCGGGGGCGAGGCGTCGGCGAGAAGTTGTTGCGTGAACTCATCGCCACGGCGGGAGAGTCAGGGTTCCATTCGCTCATCGCGCGTATCGTGGGTGAGAACGACGGATCGATCCGCCTCCACGAGAAATGTGGGTTTAGCCTGGTCGGGACCGAAATTGAGGTCGGCCGCAAGCACGGGCACTGGCTCGACGTCGTCGAGTACCAGTACGTCGTGAGCGACCGTCACAACTAGACGGATATCTCGACGTCGCTCTCGGGCCAGGACCACTGCGTCCAGCGACCCATCGGCGCCACCAGCACCCCGCCGAGCAGCGCCAGGGCGAGCGCGATCAGCAAGGGATTGTTGTGGATGAGGCCCGCGAGGAGCTCACGGCCGCCCGGCAGGCCAATGAAGGGGCCGGTGATGGAGAGCGCCAGCAGCCAGAAGTGCTCACGGCCCTCGTAGCTCGCCGCGAGCAGCACCAGTCCCCACGCCAGATACCAGGGCTGGACCACGGGACCCAATTCCACGAAGAGCACGAGGGCCACGCCCAGAGAGCGCACCCAGCCACGTCGCTCGCCCTTCAAGAGGAGCCACAGCGTGAAGATGACCGCGACCAACAGACCGATGAACCGGGTCACCGACAGCACCGAGCTCAGGCCGATCGAATGGAGTCCGATCGCGTGCAGCGTGTTGGTGATGGCCATCCCCACGCCGGTCGCGGGGGCGGCCCAGGAACGGACCGTGCCGTTGGAAAGAAGGTTCTTCACCCATCCGAAGCCGAAACCAGCCAATTCCGTCCAGACGACCAACGTGGCGCCGGCGACCGCCGTCGCGATCAGAATCGGTTTCACGCGTTGACGCACGCTGGCCTTGGGTCCGAGCCACGTCCAGGCCACGAATGCCAGCCCGAGAGCTGCGGGAGCCTTGATCGCCGCGGCGCACGAACAGAAGAACAAGGCCCAGATCGGGCGTTTCTGCACCGCGAGCGCCACGCCCACGACGAGAAAGCCGGTCATGAGCGCATCGTTGTGGGCGCCGCCGATGAGTGTCAGCAGCACCAGTGGGTTCATCGCACTCAGCACGAAGGCCTCACCCGGGTCGCGATTCAGGCCTCGGGCGAGCAGCACGACGCCGTAGCCGATCATCGCGACGGCGAACACCTCGAGCAGGCGCAGGCCCACCACGGTGGCTAGTTGGTGGTGGCGGGTGATCTTGTCGATCGAACCGTCGAGGAACAAGAAGAACGGACCGTACGGGGCAGGCGTGTTACCCCACAACGGGTCGACGGGGTTCACGTACGGACTCGAACCGAGCGAAAAAGGGCCAAGGATGTAGGGGCTCAGGTGGTAACTGGTCATCTCGCCCTGGGCCGCGTAACTGAAGATGTCGCGCGAGAAGAGCGGTGGCGCGATGATCATGGGGCTCGCCCACAGCAACAGCATCCACCAGAGCGACTTCAGCGATGCGCCCGAGTGGAGCTTCATCACCTCGGCGAGGCGCAGCCAGACCCTCATCAGCAGGAGCAGCCCGCCGTAGACGAGCACGATCGACAGCAGGAACTTCGTCTCGCTCGTGGACGCCACCGACTGTGCGGTGACCGGTTCGCCGAAGAACCAGGTGTTGGGGAAGTCGATCTTGAACGGTGAGTTCGTGAACGACACGCCCGCGAGCAGCAAGAGCATGGCGACGAAGCCCAGAACGGCCGGTTGCCAGAGGAACGACCAGCCCTCGAAGACGCCGGGACTGAAGCGACCGAGCGGCGTGTAACGGCGTTCGAGGAGCTGGATGCCCGACTCGATACCCCCGACCACTCGCTCGTAGTTGTGGCGCACCGCGCGGGCCCACGACTTCAGTCGATTCACGCCACTCCTCTCGCCTGGTCCAGAGACACCGTACTCCGAGTCCAATTTGGGCGTGGCCAATCCAGCAAACGCTGAATTGGCCTTGGTGGGCCGGGAGGGATTTGAACCCCCGTAGGCAAAGCCGTCTGGTTTACAGCCAGATCCCATTGGCCGCTCGGGCACCGACCCGTGGAGAATCCTACTGCCAAGGAGCAACCCACTTCCAATGGAGCCGGAGCCTCTACGATTCAGCCATGCCCAGTTTTGACATCGTCTCCGAGATTGACCTCCAAGAAGTTCGCAATGCCGTCGATCAGGCCAACCGTGAAGCCACCACCCGCTTCGACTTCAAAGGCACCAACGCCACGATCGAATTCGGTGAGAAGGAGCTCTCGTTGTCCGCCTCGACCGAGGACCGCATCCGGGCCCTCTACCAGCTCCTCGAGGAGAAACTGGTCAAGCGCTCGGTGTCGTTGAAGTCGCTCGACCCGGGAAAGATCGAGGAGGCGAGCCAGGGCGCCGCCCGTCAGAAGGTCGCGCTCAAGGCCGGCATCTCCCAGGAGGTCGGCAAACAGATCAACAAGATGGTCAAGGAGATGGGCATCAAGAATCTCAGTTCGTCCATCCAGGGTGACCAGGTGCGCGTGACCGGCAAGCAACGCGACGATCTGCAGCAGGCCATGGCCAACTTCCGAGAAGCCAACATGAGCGTGCCCCTGCAGTTCACCAACTTCCGCGACTAACTCGCCACGTGCTCCTCGGCGGTGAGGTGCTCGTCGATGTCGTGCAGCCGGTCGGTGTGGAAGATCCGGTTGAAGAGCAGCATCTTCAAGATCCAGAAGATGGCGAAACTCAAGAGGTTCACGCCGGCCACCAGACCGGTGTTGATCAGGTGATTGAAGTTGTGCGAGTGCACGAGGTGCTTGACCCACGTCGCACCCACCAGTGAGAACGCGATGCCGAGAAACGACATGCTCCAGTAGGGGATGACCTCGTTACGGAAATGGCTCTTGCCGCGCTTGCCCCACGCCCACATCCGATTCAGGTAGTAGGAGGGGACGATGGCGACCACGTTGCCGAACAACGTCGCGGTGATGACCCCGTGGATGATGTGAAAACCGTAGGTGATGAGGATCGCCGAAAGCGACACGCCCGTGGTGACCACGGAACTCAACGTGAATCGAATCAACTTCTTGCCATTGTGAGTATTCGACCACGCACGAAGGCTGGCGATTCGTTTGAGCATTCCAACAATCGTAGTTCCTGCGTCGCGCTGGTGACGTTGAGTGACATAGTGGAGGCATGTCTGAATCCTTAGATTTTCTTGTGAATCTGCTCGATCTCGAGACCATCGAGGTCAATACGTACCGGGGAAAGCACCCGGTCGAGGAGCGCCAGCGGACCTTTGGCGGTCAGGTCGCGGCCCAGGCCTTGATGGCGGCGGGTCGCACGGTCGAGCGCGGCAACGTCCACTCGCTCCACTCCTACTTCCTTCGACCGGGTGACCCGAGCGTCCCGATCCTCTACGAGGTCGACCGGATTCGCGACGGGCGCAGCTTCACGACGCGTCGTGTCGTCGCCATCCAGCACGGTCGCGCGATCTACAACATGCAGGCGAGCTTCCACGCCGAGGAGGCCGGCGACCTCGAACACCAGTTCACGATGCCCGACGTACCCGGTCCCGAGACGATCAAGCCCTTCGTGGAGCGGATGAGGGACGAACTCGGGCGTGACGACGAGTGGCTGCGGCGACACCACCCCATCGACCAGCGCTTCATCGGGGAGCTCCCCTGGGGACCGCTACGCGGTCGCGAGCCCCATCAGCAGGTCTGGATCAAGGCCGATGGTGAGTTGCCCGACGACCCGCTGCTGCACGCCTGCGTGATCGCGTACGCCAGCGACATGAGCATCTTCGACACGATCCTGGCGCCCCACGGTATCCGCTGGGATGACGAGAACTTCATGGGCGCGAGCATCGACCACTGCATGTGGTTCCACCGCAAACTGCGAGCCGACGAATGGATGCTCTACGACACTGATTCACCAACCGCCCACGGGGGTCGCGGGTTCGCCAGGGGCTTCTTGTTCAATCGGGCGGGTGAACTCAAGGTATCGATGGCCCAGGAGGGACTCGCGCGGATCATCGACCCTTCCAAGGCCGCGAAACAGCGCTAGATCGAGCCGATGGACCTCGCACTCGCCGCCGACGCCTACGAAATGGGAACCCTCGAGTTCCTACGGGCGGTCGATCTCGTCAATGACGCGAACATCGACCGCCGCGTCGAGGGTGGCTGGAGCGCGCGACAGGTCGTGCACCACGTCGCCGACAGTGAAACCCAGTCCTACGCTCGACTTCGACGACTGCTGGGCGAACCTCTCGGGTCGAGCGTCCAGGGCTACGACGAGGCGGCCTGGGCCGAGTGCCAGGCCCTCGGCTACCAGGAACTACCGATCGAGAACTCCACGGCGCTCATCATCGCCGCACGCCGTTCGTCGCTCGACATCGTGCGTCGCCTGGGGCCCGAACACCTCGATCGATACGGCGAGCACACCGAGACGGGGCGCTACACGCTTCGCTCGTGGATCGACGTCTACACCCGCCACCCGCTCGAGCACGCCGCCCAGCTGATCGAGGCGATCAACGCCGCCTAGTTAGTTGCGCTGGGACAACGGAACGTAGTCACGGACCTGCGGACCGACGTAGAGCTGACGCGGGCGCGCGATCTTCATGTCCTGCTGGAGCAGCTCCTGGAAATGCGCGAGCCATCCCGACGTACGCGGGATGGCGAACAGCACCGTGAACATCTCGACGGGAAAGCCCATCGCCTGGTAGATCAGGCCCGAGTAGAAGTCCACGTTCGGGTACAGGCGGCGCGAGATGAAGTAGTCGTCCTTCAGGGCGATCTCCTCGAGCTTCAGGGCGATGTCGAGCAGCGGATTCTTGCCCGTCACCTTGAAGACATCGTCGGCCGTCTTCTTGATGATCGTCGCGCGCGGGTCGAAGTTCTTGTAGACGCGGTGGCCGAAACCCTCGAGCTTGGTCTTGCCCTGCTTGACCGTCTCGATGAACGCCGGGATGTTCTCGATACTGCCGATCTTGTTGAGCATCTTCAACACGGCCTCGTTGGCCCCACCGTGACGCGGTCCGTAGAGCGCGGCGGTCGCGGCGGCGGTCGCGACGTAGGGGTCACCATGCGAGGAACCGACCACGCGCATCGCCGTGGTGCCGCAGTTCTGCTCGTGATCGGCGTGCAGGATGAACAGCACGTCGAGCGCGCGGGCGAGAATCGGGTCGGGTTCGTAGTGGGGTTCGGCGACCTTCCACATCATCGACAGGAAGTTCTGGGTGTAGCCGAGTGAGTTGTCGGGGTAGACGAACGGCATGCCCACGGAGAACCGGTGAGCGGCGGCGGCGAGAGTCGGCATCTTCGCGATCAGACGGACCACTTGGCGGTGCAGGTTCTCGGGGTCCTCGATGACCTTGGCGTCCTTGTAGTACGTCGACAGGGCGGCGATGGCCGACACCAGCATGCCCATCGGATGGGCGTCGTAATTGAAACCTTCCAGGAAGCGTTTGCGCACGTTCTCGTGGATGAAGGTGTGATACGTGATCTCCTTCTCCCACTCGGCCGACTGCACGGCGCTCGGCAGTTCACCATGGTTCAAGAGGTACGCGACCTCGAGGTAGGTCGACTTCTCGGCGAGTTGTTCGATCGGGTAACCGCGGTAGCGCAGGATGCCGGCGTCGCCATCGAGGTAGGTCACGGATGACTCGCACGAGGCGGTCGCCATGAAGCCCGGGTCGTAGAACCACACGCCGGGCACTGCCTGAGTGAAATCCTTCGCGGCGATGCCACCGTTCTCAATCGGGATTTCACGAGTTTCACCAGTACGGTTGTCGACCACGGTAATGGACTCGGTCACGGTTCCTCAATTCAACGTAGGGGGCGGTTCCATCGTAGGCGAACCGACGAGCCGCCAAAAGTGATTATCCGTTGCCCGAGGGCGAGATCACCACGGTGTAACGGCGGAGGCGCGACATCGCGGGACCACTCGGGGCTCCCGCCACCGTGATCGTGAGGGTGGCCCGTTCATTCGCGACGGATGTGAGGGGGGGCGCCACGAACGCGTACGAACTGAGCGGGCCCAACGTCGCCGTCATGGTGCGCCGGATGCTCACGCCGAGGTGATTGATCGGGGTGAGCAGGTAGGTCAGCGACACGGGTTGCTTCACGTAACTCGCGTTCGAGACGGTGACGCCGACACGGAGCGAACTCGTTGGGGGCAGGAGCAACTCACCGATCGGGGCGGGCAGCGGTGCGGGGGTCACGGACACCGCGCTCACGCCGATACCCCTCGTCACCGCCAGCGAACTCGAGTGGGCCAGCGTGCTGAGGGCCGACGTGAAGTCGAGCAGCGCACTGAAATCGGAGAGCGCGAGCAACGAGGCCCGACCGGGTTCGTGACGGAGACCGAAGCGCGCGCGGTTCCATTGCGCCCCGGTCGCGCGTAACGCGGCCTGGGCCTGGGCCGTGCTCACGACCGTGTCCACCGGCGCGGAGGAGTGCCAAGGCAGCGCGAGCGCGAGCGCGATGGACGCCAGCAGCGACTGGTAGGCGTCCACGCGTGTCTCGCTGACCAGGCCGAGCACGTCGTTGATGTCGTGAGCCAGTCGGGGGCGCCGGATCTGATTCGCCTCGATGAGCCACTGGGGCAGTTGCTCATCGAGTTGGCTCAGTCGCGCCGCGAACACGGGACGAGTGAGGGTGGCGCCGTTGGTCAACAGGTAGGTGAGATGACCGTCGAAGGCGTCCTGTTGGCCGAGCAGCACGTTCCCCATGCTGGCGAACGTGCGGTTCTCACTTCGACGCGGGCTGAGTGAGTCGTGGGCCGAGCGGCTGATGTCGCGGGCGAAGACGAGTACCACCAGCGTGGCGGCGAGCGCCACCGTGAGCACGAGGGTATGTCGGCGCCGTTGAGCGCGGGTGCGGGCCACGACGTAAGAACTTACTCACTCGCCGAAATGACCCGCCACGGACCTCTAGTACTCCTCGTCGTCCTCAATGTCGATGATCTCCGAGATGCCTTCTGCCAGCGGGTTGTCCGGGTCCAGACCCCACTTCGAGTCGTTCAGTACCAACGCCGACTCGTGGATGCCCTCCAGTTCGGGTAGCGACTTGGCGCGCTGGGCCCCGCCCAGGCGCCGGATGTCGCGGGCCGAGACGATGAGGCGTGATTCGACCGACTTCACCATCTGGTTGTAGTTGTTCACCGTGTCGTTGAGGGACTTGCCCAGTTTGGTGATCGGCTCGGCGACCAGACGGATCCGGTCGACGATTCGTTCGGCGATGTCGAGGATCTCCTTCGCGTTGATCTTCGCCTCGTGCTGGCGAAGTACGAAGGCGACCGACCAGAGCAACGAGAGCAGATTCGTGGGGCCCACCACCAGCACTCGCTCCTTCGCGGCGAATTCGTGCAGAAGCGGATCGGCGTCGAACGCTGCCGTGATCGCGGCGTCGCTCGGGACGAAACAGACCGTGAACTCGGGCGCCGGGTTGATCACCTCCCAGTAGGACTTCTCCTTCAGCGTCTTCACGTGACCACGGAGCTTGCGGGCGAATTCCTCGAAGTGGCGGCGGCGTTCAGTGACGTCGTCGGTCGCGATGGCCCGTTCGAAGTCGTCGAAGGGGAACTTGGCGTCGATGGCGATGCTGGCGCCGCTGGGCATCTTCACGATGCAGTCGGGTCGCAAGGATCGACCGGCATCATTGACCCCGGTCACCTGGAGGTCGTAGTCGATGTTGTGGCGAAGGCCCGACGCTTCCATGACGTTGGCCAGCTGGATCTCTCCCCAGTGACCACGTTGGTCCCCCCGGCCCAGGAGCTGATTAAGGCGCCGAGTCTCGTGCTGGGTCTTCTGCTGCGCCTCGAGGAGCTCGCTCGCCTTGCTCTTGACGTCCGAGAGCGCTCCCACGTGTTCCTTGTTGAAGTCGGCCAGATTGCGCTTGTACTCGTCAAGGAGGTCCTCCAGCGGCTTCAAGGTGTGGGTCAGTTTGGAATCACGCTCCTTGAGGACCTGCTCCTGGGAGAGGTTGAACTCCTGCACGGTCTGGCTGAGCACCCGGTTGGACATGTTCTCGAACGTGACCTCCAGATTCGCCAAGGCCGTCGTGTGCTCGTCGCGCTCGCGATCGAGCATCTCGTTCGCCGCTTTCAACTGGGTGTCGCGCACCGCGAGGTCCTGGTTCACCGTGGCGAGCGCGTCACGGTCTGATTGTCGGCGTCTCTGTCCGAGACCCCAGACGATGAGTGCCCCGATGAGGGCGCCGGCGACACCGGCGATGAGTACCAACATTGAGATGCCTTTCAGTTCCAGTCACACCACCCTAGAGAAGCGCTGTCACACGCCAGTATCCTCTGCGTATGTACAAACTCTTCGGACAGAACGCCGAGCGCCCGGAGAATCCGGTGGTCGATACCGGGATATCGCCGGCGATGCGTCAGGACGTGGTTCGTGTCTTCGCCCTGGTGGGAGAGGCGATCGCCGAAGCGACCCACGCGCTGCTCGCGGGCGACAGGGAATTGGCCAAACGAGTGGTCGAACAGGACATCGTGATCGACAACCTCGTCAACGAGATGGTGGTGGCCGCCGAACAGCAACTCTTCGAGAACGAGGCCCTGTCGGCCGGTACCCGACGGGTGCTGCTCACGCTGCTACGAATCCTTCCCGAGGTCGAGCGAAACGGCGACCTCGCCGAGCACATCGCGCGGCGCGCGGCGCGCGGACTGGGAAGCGAGATGTCACCGCGCAGTCGGGGACTCGTCGAGCGCATGGGTGAGGTCGCCTCGACCATCTGGCGCGAAGCGACCGACGTGATCATTGACGGCAAACTCGAGGCCGTCGGCGCCATCGAGGACATCGACGACGAGTTGGACGATCTTCACGTTTCCTTGACCGCGGAACTCACGTCGGGCTCGATGACCCTTCCGGTCGCGGTCGAGCTGGCACTGCTGGCCAGGTTCTACGAGCGATTCGGCGACCACTGCGTCAATCTGGCGCGACGCCAGGTCGGCCGTGACGGCGCCGACTAGCGAAGTTCCAGCAGCGCTTCGGCGATCTGAATCGCGTTGAGCGCCGCACCCTTGCGAAGGTTGTCGCCGCTCAAGAAGAGCGAAAGCCCGTTGGGCACCGTTTGCGCACGCCGGATCCGACCCACGTAGGTCGGATCCTTGCCCGCCACGAGACGCGCGGTCGGCAACTCGTGCACCACGACGCCGGCGGCGTCTATCAGCAGCGTGGTCGCCTGCTCGGGCGAGATCGGACGTTCGAAACTTGCGGTGATCGCGAGCGAGTGCCCGGTGAAGACCGGTACGCGCACACACGTCGCGTCCACGAGGAGGTCGGCGATCTCGAGGATCTTGCGGCTCTCGTCACGAAGCTTTTGCTCCTCGCCCGTTTCGAGCGAACCGTCGTCGACTATCGAGCCCGCCATGGGGATCACGTTGTGCGCAATCGTCGCGGGGAACTTGATCCCCAGGTCCAAGGGAAACGCGGATCCATCGAACGTGAGTACTCGCACGTCGCGCTCGAGCGTCGACTCCAACTGGCCGGCCAGTTCGTCGACACCCTCACGACCAGCGCCACTCACGGCCTGGTACGTCGACACCGTCATCGATCGCAGCCCGGCCGCCAGGTGCAGCGGTTTCATCACGGGCATCGCGGCCATCGTCGTGCAGTTGGGATTCGCCACGATCCCCTTGGGGATCGAGCGCAGCGCGTGCGCGTTGACCTCGGGCACGACGAGCGGGACGTCGGGGTCCATCCTCCAGGCCGAGGAGTTGTCGATCACAATGGCGCCCGCGGCGGCCAGACGCGGCGCGAGGGTCTTCGATGACGTCGCACCCGACGAGGCGAGGGCGATTTCAATACCGTTGAAGTCGGCGGTGGCCGCGTCCTCGATCTCGATGGACTCGCCATTCCAGTCCAGTGTGTGACCGGCGGAGCGCGCCGATCCGAAGAATCGGATCTCGTCGACCGGGTAATTACGTTCACGCAGGATCGCGCGCATGACAGTTCCAACTTGGCCCGAAGCCCCAATAATCGCTACTCGCATGCCAAGAGTCTAGAACTGGGCGGCGTCAAGGCCGAACGCCGTGTGCAGTGCCCGTACCGCGTCGCCGACCTTCTCCGCGCGCAGCACGCACGAGATCCTGATCGAACTCGTCGAGATCATCTCGATGTTGATCCCGTTCTGGGAGAGGGTCTCGAACATCAGGGCGGTGACACCCGGATTGGACTTCATGCCCGCACCGACGATTGAAACCCGGCCGATGTTGTCATCGGTCGTCACCTCGGCCGCGCCGATCTCGTCCTTCACGGCGTTGCAGACCCCGCTCGCCGCCTGCAGGTCGGTCTTGGCCACCGTGAACGAGATGTCCGTGAGTCCGTTGGCTCCGGTGTTCTGGACGATCATGTCGAGGTTGATGCCCTGATCGGCGAGTTTGCGGAACAAGGTCGCCGCGACACCCGGTCGATCGGGCACACCGCCGACGGTGACCTTGGCCTCCGACTTGTCGTCGGTGATGGCCGTTACGACGGCTTCTTCCATAGTGGGGTCCTCCTCCACAATCCAGGTACCTGGCTCCCAGGTGAAACTCGAGCGAACGTGCAACGGAACCCCGTGGCGGCGAGCGAACTCCACGGAACGAAGCATCAGCACCCGTCCACCGGTGGCGGCCATCTCCATCATCTCGTCGAACGAAACCTTGGGTAGGCGACGAGCCCTGTCGACCACCCGAGGGTCCGCGGAGAACACACCCGTGACGTCGGTATAGATCTCGCAGACGTCAGCGTGCAGTGCTGCGGCGAGCGCAACCGCGGTGACGTCCGAGCCTCCGCGACCCAGGGTCGTGATGTCCTTCTCCGTTGACACGCCCTGGAATCCGGCGACCACCGGGACGAGACCTGCGTCGAGGGCCTCGCGGATCCGGTCAGGGTGCATCTCGAGGATCTTCGCGCGGGTGTGGTCCGTCGTGGTGATGATGCCGGCCTGCGAGCCAGTAAACGATGCGGATTCAACGCCCCGAGCGCCGAGCGCCATGCTCACGAGGGCCATGGAGATCCGCTCCCCGGCGGTGAGGAGCATGTCGAGCTCGCGCGGGGGGCGCGTCGGCGACACCTCGTCGGCCAGGCGGATCAGATCATCGGTGAACTTGCCCATGGCTGAGACCACGACCACCACGTCATTTCCCGCCTCGCGGGTACGCGCCACGTGGTCGGCGACGGCGCCGATACGCTCCGCGTCACCAACGGACGTACCGCCGAATTTCTGCACAATGAGCGCCATGGCCCTAGAGATTAGTAGAGAGAGACAGGGCCCCACTTTGCGCCTACTAAAGTCGCACCCATGGCTACTACCAAACGTGAACGTCAAAAAGCTGCTCGTCGTCAGAAGCTCGAGCAAATGCAGCGCCAGGCGAAGCGGCGCCAGACCATCCGACGCGCGGTCATCATCGCCATCGTCGCCGTCGTCGTGCTGGCTTCAGCGGCCTACTTCTTCTCGGGCACTTCGACCACGACGACCACGACCACGACGACCACGACCACGTCGGTGACCACCACCACCACGGCGGGAGCCACCGCGGCCGACGTCGCCGCCCAGGTGAAGGCCAACAAGTTGGCGGTCGCGGCCGGCTGCCCGTCCTCGACGTCGGCGACCGTGAACACGCTCAAGTGGTCCGCCGCGCCGGTCATGACGATCAACAAGGCAACGAACTACTACGCGCACTTCACCACGACGGCCGGCGACTTCGTCGTCAAGCTCGACGCGGCGACTGCACCGATCACCACGAACAACTTCGTGTTCCTCGCTGAGCACAACTTCTACCACTGCGTGATCTTCCACCGGGTGATTCCCGGCTTCATGATCCAAGGTGGCGACCCCACCGGCACCGGTACAGGCGGCCCTGGCTACACCATTGCCGACGAGTATCCGAAGGCCGCCAGTCCGACCTACCCGTTGTACTCAATCGCCATGGCCAACACCGGCTCGGCGCACACCGGCGGCAGCCAGTTCTTCATCGTGACCGGCGCCACGGGCGAGAGCCTGCCCAACACGTACTCCCTCTTCGGGCAGGTCGTCAGTGGCACCGCCGTCGTCGCGACCATCAACGGCGAGGGCAATCCCAGCGCGAGCTCGAATGGCGTGCCGCCACTCGTCGTCAACCGCATGCTCAACGTGACCATCTCCAACAGCGCGAACTAGGAAACCATGACCGACCAGATCCCCAACCCCGACGGCAGTTCCGAACAGCGACAGAAGTTCGACGCCGCGCCGCCGATGATCATCGATACCAGCAAGACCTACACCGCCACCATGGTGACCTCCAAGGGGACGCTCGAGATCGTCCTGGACGCCCTCGGTGCGCCCGCGACGGTCAACAGCTTCGTGTACCTCGCACGCTGGCACTACTACGACGGCGTCAACTTCCACCGCATCATCCCCGGTTTCGTCCTCCAGGGCGGAGACCCGACGGGGACGGGCGCGGGTGGACCGGGCTACCGATTCGATGACGAACTGCCCAAGGCCGGTCGGTACGAAGTTGGTTCGCTGGCGATGGCGAACGCGGGGCCGAACACCAATGGATCGCAGTTCTTCGTCATCTCGGGCGCGGACGGCGTGCGTCTCCCGCCGCTCTACGCGCTGTTCGGCAAGGTCGTGAAGGGACTCGACGTCGTTGCGACCATCAATGACCTCGGCTCCCCCTCGGGCACGCCACGTGAGCGCGTGGTCATCGAATCGGTGACGATTACCGAGTCCTAAAGCGTCGTGGTGGCCGACCCGCGGCTCACCTCGACGTCATCGGCCACCAACACGCGCCACTCGCCGTTCGCGTAGCGAAGCGCGCCGTGCGCACCCACCACCACCAGCGCGCACTGCGTGCCGAGGAGCTGGCGCGTGCGCACGAGTTGCTCGTGGGCGCTGGGCGGGCTGAAGGCGAGGTCGTGCACAAGCCCCATACCCGTGGTCGGCGCGCCGCCGCGCGGATCGATCATCACGTCACCGAGCACCGCCGCCACTGAACCAATCGCCACGATGGTGCGCGCGGCCTCGAGAGCGGTCGCCACCGGCGTGGCCCGCCAGACGCCTCGAGCGTGCAGCGCGGATCCGTCGCAGAGCACGACGAGGTCCGCTTGAGCGATGCGCTGGGCGAAGTACGGTTCGTTCGCCGATGCCCGGTCGGTGACCATCAGGGCTTGCACGCGAGCGTCGAAGGCATCGCACACCTCGGCGATGACCACCGACGCCTGCGCGGCGCCGGTGAACGCGGCGGCGGTGGGCAGCACCACGATGTCGATCTCGTGGTCGCGCCCCGTCAGTTCGTCGTCGGCGAGGACGTCGCGGAGCAGCTCCGGTGAGCCGATGACGAAGAGCGAGTTCTGCACCCGAGAAGTATGGCACCGCACCCAGGGCTCTACCGATGAGTAATGTTCGCAGGATGACATTCCAAAAAGTGGGCGTACTGGGTTCGGGCATCATGGGCAGCGGCATCGCCGAGGTGGCGGCGGCGGCCGGCGCGACCGTGATCGTGCGGAGCCGCTCGCAAACAACGGCCGACGCGATGCTCGCGGGCCTGGAGAAGTCCCTCGCCAAGCAGGTCGAGCGCGAGAAGCGCACTCAGGAGGACGCCGACACCCTTCGAGCGAGGGTCTCGGCGACGACGAGTCTGGCCGATCTGCACGACTGCGACTTCGTGATCGAGTCGGTGGTGGAGGACCTGGCGATCAAGAAGGCCATCTTCAACGAGCTCGACCGCGCCGTGCAACATACGGCGGTGCTCGCGACCAACACCTCGACCCTCTCGGTCATCGAGCTGGCCATGGAGACGTCGCGCCCCGAACGGGTCTGCGGCGTGCACTTCTTCAATCCGGCGCCGGCGATGTCGCTGGTCGAGATCGTGCGCCCGCTGTGCGCGAGCGACGAGACGATCGACGCGGTGACGGCGTTCGCGCTCGCGTGCGGCAAGGACCCCGTCGAGGTGAAGGACCAGGCCGGCTTCATCGTCAACGCCCTACTGTTCCCCTACCTCAACAACGCCATTCGGCTGCTCGACCAGTCCGTGGCGAGCAAGGAGGGTATCGACACCGCCATGAAGGGCGGCTGCGGTTTTCCGATGGGGCCGTTCGCCCTCCTCGACCTGGTCGGGCTCGACACCTCCCTCGCCATCCTCGACGCGCTCTACGCCGAATTCGCGGATCCCAACTTCAATGCCGTGCCGTTGCTTCGTCGCATGGTGAGCGCCGGGTTGCTCGGACGTAAATCGGGTGCCGGCTTCTACGACTACCGTCGATAGCGACACGGACGGAGGCAAGTCATGGCTGATCGGACGAAACCCTGGGTGATGAGGACGTACTCGGGACACTCCACTGCAGTGAAGTCGAACGAGCTCTACCGCAACAACCTCGCCAAGGGCCAGACCGGTCTCTCCATCGCCTTCGACCTCCCCACCCAGACCGGCTACGACCCCGACTCGACGCACGCGGCCGGCGAGGTCGGCAAGGTCGGTGTCCCCGTGGCCCACCTGGGTCACATGCGCCAACTCCTCGACACGATCCCCCTCGGTGAGATGAACACCTCGATGACGATCAACGCGACCGCGGCGTGGGTGTGGGGCCTCTATCTCGCGCTGGCCGACGAGCAGGGCGTCGACTTCACGCGGTTGCAGGGCACGACGCAGAACGACATCGTCAAGGAGTACCTGAGCCGCGGTACCTACATCTTCGCCCCCGAACCCTCAAAACGACTCATCGTCGACATGATCGCCTACGCCATCCACCACGTGCCGAAGTGGAACCCCATCAACGTCTGTAGTTATCACCTGCAAGAAGCGGGAGCCACGCCGGTCCAGGAGATCGCCTACGCGCTCGCCACCGCGATCGACGTGCTGGACGCGGTGCGCGAGTCGGGAAAGATCGACGCGTCCCAGATGCCCCACGTCGTGGGACGGATCTCGTTCTTCGTCAACGCGGGCGTCCGCTTCATCGAGGAGATCGCCAAGATGCGAACCTTCACCGCGATGTGGGACGAGATCTGTCGCACCCGCTACGGGGTCGAGGACCCCTCACTACGCCGATTCCGCTACGGGGTCCAGGTGAACTCGCTCGGGCTCACCGAGCAGCAGCCCGAGAACAATGTTCAGCGGATCGTCCTCGAGATGCTCGGCGTCGCGCTGTCCGCGGACGCGCGCGCACGCGCCATCCAACTCCCCGCGTGGAACGAAGCCCTGGGCCTCCCGCGACCCTGGGACCAGCAGTGGAGTCTGCGAATGCAGCAGGTGCTCGCCTTCGAGAGTGACCTGCTCGAATACCCCGACATCTTCGCCGGCTCCCAGGTCATGGACGCCAAGGTCCACGAGCTCACCGTCGCGGCCCAGGTCGAACTCGATGAAGTACTCGCCCTCGGCGGCGCGTTCAACGCGATCGAGGAGTTAAAGGGCCGCCTGGTCGCGAGCCAGGCCGACCGGGTCGCTCGCATCGAGTCCGGCGAACAAGTCGTCGTCGGCGTGAACCGCTTCACCGAGACGGCCGAGTCCCCACTCACCAGCGGTTCGTCACTCGAGTCGATCATGACCGTCGATCCCGACGTCGAACGCGAACTCGTCGAGGATGTGCACGCCTGGCGCGCCGCACGCGACCACGCCGCCGTCGAGATCGCGCTGAACGAACTGATCCGCGTGGCGAAGAGTCACGACGCCAAGGACAACATCATGGTCCCCACCATCGCTCTCGCCCGCGCCGGAGGCACCACCGGGGAGTGGTCGGGCGCACTGCGCGAAGTCTTCGGCGAGTACCGGGCGCCCACCGGCGTGCGCGGCGCGGCGCGCAGCCGCGGCGAGGCGTTCTCCGCCCTAGTCCAACGCTCCAGGGCGGTTCAGGCTCGACGGGGGGCTCCACCGAAGTTGTTGGTCGCCAAGCCTGGCCTTGACGGCCACTCCAACGGGGCCGAGCAGATCGCGGTCGCCGCGCGCGACGCCGGTTTCGAGGTGGTCTACCAGGGGATCAGGCTCTCCCCCGAGGAGATCGTGGCCGCGGCGCGCGACGAGGACGTGGATATCGTCGGTATCTCCATACTCTCCGGATCGCATCTGGCGCTCGTGCCGCGCGTGCTCGAAGGTCTTCGCGAGGCCCACGTCGACGCCAAGGTCGTCGTGGGTGGCATCGTGCCCATCGAAGACGCCGACATGCTTCGCCGGCTAGGGGTCGCGGCGGTCTACACGCCCAAGGACTTCTCGCTCTCGGCGATCATGGACGACCTGTTGACGATCGTCGAGACGCTCAGTTAGGACGAAGTGGCCGGCGCAGGGAGTAGCGCCCCGCGTTGAACCAACGACCGGAGAAACGCCACGCCGGCACGTTGTCCGCGATGGCCGCGGGCGCGGCGATCCGCAAGAGTTCTTGCGCGGCGACGACGACCGCGGCGATTTCCTCGGCGGTGGGTTCGCGACGCGGGGTGAGACCGTAGGTCACAACGGGACGTTTCCGTGCTTGCGCTTGGGCAGTTCCTCGCGCTTGCTGCGCAGCAGGTCCAGCGAACGGCTGAGGATCCGTCGCGTCTCCGCGGGGTCGATGACGTCGTCGACGAAGCCACGCTCGGCGGCGATGTAGGGATTCGCGTACCGCTCCTCGTACTCGTCAGTGAGTTGACGGCGGGTCGCCACGGGGTCGTCGGCTTTCGCGAGGTCGCGACGATGCACGATCTCAACGGCCCCCGACGATCCCATGACCGCCAACTCGGCGGTGGGCCACGCGTACGCCAGGTCCGCACCGATCGACTTCGAGTTCATGACGACGTAGGCGCCGCCGTAGGCCTTACGGGTGATGATCGAGATGCGCGGCACCGTCGCCTCGCAGAACGCGTAGAGCAGCTTGGCCCCGTGGCGGATGATCCCCCCGAGTTCCTGGTCGACGCCGGGCATGAATCCCGGCACATCGACAAAGGTCACGATGGGAACGTTGAACGCGTCGCAGGTGCGCACGAACCGCGCCGCCTTCTCGCTGGAGTCGATGTCGAGCACGCCGGCGAGGACCTGCGGCTGGTTCGAGATCAGGCCGATCGTGTGTCCGTCGATGCGGGCGAAGCCGCACGTGATCTGCTGGGCGAACGTGGCGTGCACCTCCATGTAGTCGCCGCCGTCGACCACCGCGGTGATGACCTTCTTCATGTCGTAGGGCTGGTTGGGCGACATCGGCAGCAGGTCACGAAGTTCCTCGCAGAGCCGGTTGGGGTCGTCGCCGGTGAGGATGCGCGGCGCCTCTTCCATGTTGTTCGACGGCAGGAAGGAGAGCAGGTAGCGGACCTCGTCGAGGGCGGCCTTCTCGTCGGGCAGGACGAAATGTGCGACACCCGACTTGGACGCGTGGGTGATGGCACCGCCGAGCTCCTCCAGCGTCACGTCCTCGCCCGTGACCGTCTTGACGACGTCGGGACCGGTGATGAACATGTGACTCGAGTCCTTCACCATGACAATGAAGTCGGTCAGGGCGGGTGAGTACACCGCGCCGCCGGCGCACGGGCCGAGGATCACGGAGATCTGCGGCACGACACCTGACGCCATGGCGTTGCGACGGAAGATGCCTCCGTAGGCGTTGAGGCCGGCAACACCTTCCTGGATTCGCGCGCCCGCACCGTCGTTGAGTCCGATGATCGGCAGGCCCATGGTCATCGCGAGGTCCATGATCTTGTGGATCTTCTCGCCGTGGGTCTCGCCCAGCGCCCCACCGAAGACCGTGAAGTCCTGGGAGTAGACGCACACCCGGCGACCGTCGATCGTTCCGAAACCGGTGATCACGCCGTCGGTGTACGGCCGCGAGTCCTCGAGACCCATGCCCGACGCCCCGTGTCGCGCCAGCATGTCAATCTCCTGGAACGACTCCTCGTCAAGCAGGTACTCCACCCGTTCGCGAGCGGTCATCCGACCCTTCTCGTGATGGCGCTCGATGGCCTTCTCACCGCCCGCAATGCGAGCCTCCGACTTTCGGGCCTGGAGTCCCGCCAAACGTTCCGCCATTGAATGTTCCATGATGGGAAGGCTATCTAAATTCTTTTGTCGCACCCGATGCTCGTACCTACTGACTGGTAGCCCTCGGCCACGACCGGGGTGGGCGTCCCCTCGCGCGGCGAGGCGGGTCGAAGCGACCTCGACTCAGTTCGGGTCCTGCACCAACTCGATCAGGGTGCCGAAGGAGGTCTTCGGGTGCACGAACGCCACGATGGTGCCGCGCGAACCAGGACGGGGGGCGTCGTCGATCACCCGACCACCGGACGCCTTGACCGCGTCGAGCGCCACGGCACAGTCGTCGACGCGGTAGCCCACGTGGTGCAGCCCCTCACCCTTCTTCTCCAGGTACTTCGCCACCGGCGAGTCGTCGCGCGTCGGGGTGAGCAGTTGGATATACGAGTCCGCCACCCGCAGCAGGGCCTCGGCGACCCCGTCGGATTCGACGACCTCCCGGTGCTCGACCGTGGCACCGAAGACGTCCTCGTACCACGCGATCGCCGCGTCCAGATCGTTGACCGCGATGGCGACGTGGTCGATTTCAGTGAGCAGCGATTCCATTAGATCTCCTTGTCGTGTCGACGGTAGATGCTAAGGCGGTCTTCGCCGATCCGCGCGCGCAGTTCGGGGTCGGTGACACCGAGCCCCTCGCTCGGCGCCACGCACAGCACACCGATCTTTCCTTCGTGACGGTTGTGGTGCACCTCGTACGCCGCCTCGCCGACCTGATCGAGGGGGAAGACCACCGAGAGCGGGGGGATCACCTTGCCGTCGATGATGGTCTGATTGGCCGACCACGCCTCACGGTAGTTCGAGAAGTGCGAGCCCTTGATGCTCTTCAACTTCATCCAGAGGTGCCGGTTGTCGTACTCGATCATGTAGCCGCTGGTCGCCGCGCACGTGACGATCGTGCCGCCGCGCTTGGCCACGAACACGCTCGCCCCCATGGTCGAGCGACCGGGGTGCTCGAAGACGATCTCGGGATCCTCGCCGACGAGGGCGCGGATGTCCTTGCCGAGTCGGCGCCACTCAGACTCGTCCTGAGTGTGCGGGTCCTTCCAGAACTGATAGTTCTTCTCGGCGCGGTTGATCACGAACTCACAGCCCAGTTCACGAAGCGTGTCAGCCTTGGGCTCGCTCGAGACCACGCCGATCGGGGTGCCGCCGGAATTGAGCACGTGCTGCACGGCGAACGAGCCAATACCCCCCGACGCCCCCCAGATGAGTACCTTGTCGCCCTGGGTGACCGGCGCACCGTTGTGCGATACGAGCATTCGATAGGCCGTGGAGTTGCACAGGGCGTTGACGGCCGATTCCTCCCACGAGAGGTGTCCGGGCTTGTGCATCAGCTGATTGGCCTTGACGACGGCGATATCGGCGAGCCCGCCAAAATTCGTCTCGAAGCCCCAGATCCGCTGCGAGCTCGAGAGCATCGAGTCGTCGTGGCTGCTCGGATCCTGGTCGTCGACGTAGTTGCAGTGGACGGTGACTTCGTCACCGACCTTCCAATTGCGCACCGCGGACCCCGCTCGGAGAATCACGCCAGCCGCGTCCGAACCGACCACGTGATAGTCCAGTGCGTGTCGTCGGCCCCAGAACGATTCCTTCGCGAGCCGATCGAGGAACCCGAAGGTCGAGAGCGGTTCGAAGATGCTCGTCCACACGGTGTTGAAGTTGATGGACGACGCCATCACCGCGATGAAGACTTCGTCCGGGGCGAGTTCTGGCAGGGGCACCTCGTCGACGTGCAGGCTCCGACGCGGATCCTTGTCCCTGCTCGCGAGCCCCTCGAACATGTTCTGCTCGTCGCGGCGCACGAAGACCGCTCGCGTGGTCGCCGGCATCGCAATTCCCGCGAGGATCTCGCCCGTGGCGCCGGATCGAACTGCATCAAGTATTTCGCTCATTGGGGGGAGGTTAGTTCGCGGCGCAGCGGATTGGAAGGAGATCCTGCCTCCGGTCGCGCGCACATTCCGTAGACTTCGTCGATGTCATTGCTGCACGTGGTGCCCGCGTTCGCGCTCACGGCGCTGATTCTCGCAATGGTCCCGGGTCAAGGCGTCGCCATGGTGCTGCGCCAGACGATCATCGGTGGTTCACGGTGCGCGTACACCTCAGTCGCCGGCAACACGACAGGCCTCGTGATCTGGAGTGTCGCCTCGGCCATTGGACTCAGCCAGATCTTCGCCCACTCCCACCTCGCTTTCAACGTCTTGAAGCTCGCCGGCGTCGCCTATCTCAGTCTGCTCTCCGTCCAGACCCTGATCGAGCTGCGCAACGACTCCGGGAAGTTCGACGACCACGGCCAAGCCCGCGTCGGATTCCTCGCCGCGTTCCGTCTCGGTCTCCTCACGAACCTCACCAACGTCAAGGCGGCGGTCTTCGCGGTGGCCTTCATTCCCCAGTTCGTGCCGCGCAGCTTCTCCCTGGGCGAGGGCATCATCCTGCTCGGTGTGGTGCAGGCGATCGTCTCCACGTGCTGGTACTTCTCGCTCGTCGCGTCGATCGAGCGCGCGTCCTCACTTCTCGCGCGTCCGGCCGTTCGCCGGTGGTTGACGGGATTCTCCGCCGCCGGCCTTCTGCTGTTGGCGGGCGTCTTGCTCTTCACCGCGCCGCGATAGACCGTCGCCGCTGCGCCACACGGTGTCGGCCAGGTCGAGGACTATTTGCCATACGTCTTCGCCCGCACAGTGTGGCGAGGGGGAAGCGTCTAACGTTGGACGCAGTCACGAACCTCGCACGAAGGAGTCGCCATGTCACGAAGCGTCATTGTCGCCGGAAGCCGCACCGCCATAGGGAAGTTGTCGGGAGCGTTCGCTTCGCTGAGCGCCACCGATCTGGGCGGCGCCGCGATCCGCTCCATCCTCGAGACGACCGGCGTCGACCCCGCCAGCGTGGACGCGGTACTGATGGGACAGGTCATTCTGGCCGGGACCGGTCAGGTGACCGCACGTCAGGCGGCGGTCAAGGGCGGCGTACCGATGAGCGTGCACGCGATGACCCTCAACAAGGTCTGTCTCTCGGGCCTCCAGACCATCTACCTGGCCGACCTCATGATCCGAGCCGGCGAGGCCGACATCGTCATCGCCGGTGGCATGGAGTCAATGACCAACGCTCCGTACCTCCTGCCCGGTGCGCGTGCTGGCTACCGTATCGGCGACCAGAAGGTCGTCGACTCGATGATGTTCGACGGTCTGACGTGCTCATTCGACCAGTGCGCGATGGGTCTCGCCACCGAGCGCTACAACGCCGGACGCATCACCCGGGCCCGTCAGGACGAGTTCTCGGCGCGTAGCCACCAGCTCGCCGCCGCCGCCATCGCGTCGGGCAAGTTCGCCCAGGAGATCACCGGCGTCGCCATTGCCCAGCGCAAGGGTGACCCGATCACCATCGACACCGACGAGGGCGTGCGCGCTGAAACCACGGCCGAATCCCTCGGTCTCCTGCGCGGCGCCTTCGAGAAGGACGGCACCATCACCGCGGGTAACGCGTCCCAGATCTCCGACGGCGGCGCCGCGGTGCTCGTCATGTCCGAGGAGCGCTGCGCCCAGCTCGGCCTCACGCCGATCGGCGAGCTCGTGAGCTACGGACAGGTCGCCGGACCCGACGCCTCCCTGTTGCTCCAGCCGGCCAATGCGATCACCAAGGCCGCCGCCCGGGCCGGCATCGACGTCAAGGGTATCGACCTCTTCGAGATCAACGAAGCCTTCGCCGCGGTGGGACTCGCCTCGACGGACGCCCTCGGCATCGACGAGGACAAAGTGAACGTCAACGGCGGCGCGATCGCGCTCGGTCACCCGGTCGGCATGTCGGGCACCCGTATCGTCATCACGGCGCTCAACGAACTGCACCGCCGCGGTGGCGGCACCGCCGCGGTGGCCCTGTGCGGTGGCGGCGGACAAGGCGACGGCGCGATCCTGCGCACGCTCTAGTCCGTTCAGTCGGGGACGTAACTCGCCACGATCTCGTAACGCCCGACGCCGACCTGTTCGTTCTCGGGCAACGCGAGCACGTACGCCGCGCCGAGCGGATAGCCCCTGGTACGCAGTTCACGCGGGAGATTCGACGCGATGTGCAACAGCAGCTCGTGCACCGTCGGGTTGTGCGCCACGACGAGCAGGGACGACGTCAAGGGGTCGAACGCCGCGATCTCGATCAGCAGATCCTCCGCGGTGACGTTGCGTCGCCCGTTGTAGATGAGTTCGCTGAACTCGCACGGCCCGGCGAAGGGCGTGCCGTCAAAGGCCCGGTGGAACGTCTCCCTGGTCCGCTCGGCCGCGCTCACGAGCGCGGAGGCGGGGCCGAATCGTCCGAGCTCGTCGTCGTCGAGGGCCCACGCTCTCAGTTGCTTTGCCTGGTGTCGCCCGCGTTTGCTCAACCCGCGCTCGAAATCCGACGTCCCCGCAGCGGCTGGCGTTGACTCACAGTGGCGGACAACGGTCAGGTAGCGCATCCGTCCATTCTGGCCGATGGTGGCGGACCCGAACCCGTCTCGCTTAGCGTTGGCTGGTGCACGCTTCCTTGACATACTTCCAGGCCGTCGTGATGGGGCTCGTCCAAGGCGTGACCGAGCTCTTCCCGATCTCGAGCCTCGGCCACGGCGTCTTGCTGCCGGCCCTCTTCGGATGGCACAATCTCGAGAACAGCCAGACGGCGTCACAGTCGTTCTTCCTCGTCTTCCTGGTCGGCTTGCACGTTGGCACCGCCGTCGGCCTCATCGCCTATTACCGCCGCACCTGGTCGACCCTGGCGCGAGGACTCCTCACGCAACTCTCGCGGGTGGGTGCGAACGGCGTGCGATCGCTCTGGCAACTCGAGCGCCCCGACACCGACGCGAACTACCGCCTCCTCGTCGTCCTGGCGATCGGCAGCATTCCGGTGGGTGTCGTCGGGGTCCTACTCGAGCACAAGCTGCGCGTGCTCTTCGCCAAGCCCCTCGCCGCGGCGATCTTCCTCACCATCAACGGCGTGATCCTGATCGCCGGTGAGCGTCTGCTCCGTTCACGGGGCCGCCACGCTCGCCACGAGCAGCTCGACGCGATCACGCCACTGCGAGCGCTCGGCATCGGCACGTCACAGATACTCGCGCTCTTCGCCGGCATCTCGCGCAGCGGCGTCACCATGGTGTCGGGCTTGATGAGCGGGCTCGACCACGAGGAGTCGGCCAATTTCGCATTCCTGCTCGCCACCCCGGTGATCCTGCTCGCCGGTCTCTACAAGTTGCCCCAGCTCATGGGGCCGGTCGGCGACGGCGTTCGACTCCAAAGCCTGGTCGGTGCCCTCGTCGCCATGGTCGCTGCCTACTTCGCGGTCCGTTTCCTCACCCGGTGGTTCGCCACCAAGACACTCGTCCCGTTCGGCGTCTACTGCCTCGTCGCGGGGCTCCTCTGCGTGGTGCGCTTCGCCTAATCCGCAAGGACCCGGCGACCGTCGATCGCCCGGCCGAGAGTGAGGTCGTCAGCGAACTCCAGGTCGCCGCCGACGGGAAGGCCACTGGCGGGCTGGGAGACCACCAGACCCGGTGCGTGCAGGAGGCGGCTCAGGTACATCGCGGTCGCGTCGCCTTCGACGTTCGAGTTGAAGCACAGGATCACCTCCTTCACCGGCCCGTGCAACCGGCGCACGAGTTCTTGGATACGAAGTCGGTCGGGCGTGATCCCCTCCAACGGGTTGAGCACGCCGTGAAGCACGTGGTACGTACCGTGGAACGCGCCGGAGCGCTCGACCGCGACCACGTCTGGCGGGTTCTCCACCACGCAGATCGTGGTCTGGTCGCGACGGTCGTCGGCGCAGATGGGGCACAGTCCCCCGCTCTCGGCGATGTTGCAGCAGCGTTCGCAGAACGAGAGCTTGGTCTTCATGTCCTCGAGCGCACCGGCCAAGCGCGCGACGTCCTCATTGGGTTGTCGCATCAACCAGAACGCGATGCGCTGGGCCGACTTCGGGCCGACGCCCGGGAAGCGGCCCAACTCGTCCACGACCGACTGCAGCGCCGGCGGGTAGTTCACGAGATCTCCTCGGCGCCGGGGAACATCTCATTGATGAGGTGGTCGGCGACTGACTGGACGATGATCGAACTCTCGTCGGGCGAGTACGACTCGTCCATCGGGTACGAATCGTCAGGGGAGTTCTCGGTTGCGCGACGACGAGTGGGGCGCGGCGGGGTCGGCGACGGGTTCAGCAACGCCGCGTCCACGACCCACTCGACCAGCAGTGTCGTCTTGAACTCGTGATCCATCGCTCCCTTGAGTCCCTGCGCGATCATCTCGGTGTTCTGGCGCATCTCGTCGCTCGGGAGGGCAATCGTGAGGCGTTGTCCCTCGAGGGCACGAACCTCGGCGGCCTTCAAGAGCAACTGCGCGGCTCGCGATGTGCGCGGCACGACTCGCTGGAAGAAACGCTCGCGCACGTCGTCGACGTCGAGTTGTCCGGGCTCAACCGGTGGCGTCAACGACCGAGCCACGGCCGCCACGGGAGTCTCGAGCGGCGGCGTGGTCGTGGCCGGCTTCAGCGCCGCTGGCGCAGGCGAGGTGGGCTGCGCCACGGGAGCGGCCGGAGTGTCGGTCGAGCCGATGGGACGAAGGAGCGGTGCGGGGGCTGGTGCGGGGGCTGGTGCGCTGCGCACGCCACCCCGCTCAAGTTTCGTGAGCCGCTCGTTCAGGGCGTCGAGCGACGAATCGAGTTCAGGCTTGATGAGTCGGATCAACGCCACCTCGAGGATGACGATCTTTTCGGGGGCACTCTTCATCTCGCGCATCGAGCGCCCAATGGTCTCGAGTATCCGTACCGTGCGGGCCAGTCCTAATTGCTCCCCCCACGCGCTCAATCGCGCCCGATCCGCGTCCACCGCGTCGGCGACCTCCGGCGCGACCTGCAGGAGGAAGACCTGGCGAACCTCGGCGGCGAAGTTCTCCGCGAGCTGCTCGGGGTCCCAGCCGTCCTGTCGCAGGAGCGCGAGCGTCGTCAGTGCCTCCACGGCGTCTTCGTTGACCAACGAACGCAACAGCCCGTCGAACTGAGGCTGGGTCTCGGTGATGGATCCCGTCGCCAACAATTGGTCGAGTGCGCTCAACGCGTCGCGCGCCGATCCTCGCCCCAAACGCACCGCCGCGTCAATCGTGGCTTCGTCAGCGGTGAGGCCCGCGGCCCCCTTCACGTCGTGCAGGAGCGAGCTCAACGTGTCGCCACCGATGAGGCGGAACTCCAGGTGCTGGGTACGCGAACGGATCGTTGGCAACACCTTGTGCGGATCGGTCGTGGCGAGCACGAACACAACGTGCTGCGGTGGCTCCTCCAGGGTCTTCAGCAGCGCCGCGGATGCCGCTTTGGACAACTGGTGCACTTCGTCGAAGATGTAGACCTTCCACCGACCCGGCGTGCCGTGCCAGGCCCCGGCGGTGATCTCACGGATATCGTCCACGCCGTTGTTCGACGCGGCGTCGAGTTCGATCACGTCGAGCGACGAGCCTCTCGAGATCGCGACGCAGCTCGCGCACACGTTGCACGCATCACCGTCGATCGGGTCTTCACAGTTCAGTGCCTTCGCGAGGATTCGTGCCGTGGTGGTCTTACCCGTGCCCCGGGGTCCGGAGAAGAGGTAAGCGTGCGAGACACGGTCGTTCTTCACCGCGCCCTGCAGGGCGCGTACCACGTGGTCCTGACCACGAAGTTCGCAGAATCGGCCGGGGCGAAAACGTCGGTAGAGGGAGGTCACCCCGTCCAGGGAAGTGGGGGTCGGGGTCGAATCAGCCATGAAGCCATGCTAACGGTGCCTTGTCAGATGCCGAGGTCCAAAGCGATGGTCAGGCGATCCGTGGCACCCGACACGATCCGCTGAGAGCTGCTGGCTTCCACCCCTGACTCGGTTCACGGACGGTCGTCGCACGGGACCCGACCACCGCTGTGGACCTCGGCATCAAAAAGGCTACCGGAAGTTGGCCGGTCGTCACTCGGGTAGCCTTGCAGGCCGGTATCCATTTCACCGCGTACGTGGTGGAAATCCTGGAGGAGTGCGAGAGCGGCCGAATCGGCACGATTGGAAATCGTGTGAAGGGAAACCTTCCGTGGGTTCAAATCCCACCTCCTCCGCCGCGGGGCTTGCGCGAAAGTTGGTCCCAATTGCTGACGAACGTCCGGGCTGGCGACCTCGCCAGCGGTCCGAGTGGCTGGCCGAGGTGACCGCGTCCTCGGCCGAGTTGAAATCGTCACGTCGAGAGATCAATCGGACCTCAACGCTCAGTCCAGACGGATCGGGTGAGCTGACAGATCGTGCGGCGAGCTGATCGTGAGTACTGACCATCCGGCGCTCACCGCTCTGCCGTGTTGCACCTTGAGTGTGGTGGGCCGTGGCGTTGAGAGTTTCGTCGTCGCGGAATTTCGAGATACGCCAGAAGGGCTCGAGCGATTCTGGGCGAACGCTTGGGTGCAATTGTGAAGCACGTCGACCGAGCCGACGTCGTGCGTCGAGATAGGGCTTCGCGAACCCGCCTTGCGTGCAAATGAAGTTGCACTGTTCATCGAGCGGTTCTGACCGGGCCCGCGTAACGGTTGGTGCCTCCTGTCGCGACGACTACCGGGGGCGGTCAACCCCGAAAGTCGACATGTTCTCGTGGCGCATCCGGCCACGAGCCGTGCCCGGCCGTGCGATCTCACACACCCGGCGGCGTCGGCACTGTCCCCGCACGCAACATCCCTCATCGCAGCTGCTCACGTAGTCCAGGGTGGCGCCGAGCTACAGGCGACATCCGTTGGGAGCGTGTCAAACCGCGACTGATCGACCTCGATCTCGGCGGCTGGCGTCCATCTGAGAACTGCGGATGGCACCAACGGTTGGGAGTGTGTGCTATTCTCTACTAAATCACTAGGTTTTATAGATAAATAAGGAGAACGCTTCAAATGCAGCTATTTCACCCCTCACGCTGGAAGTTCGCCATGGCGACGCTGGCGGCGATCATCCCGCTGTCCGCGGCGTCCGCCCCGAGCCCCGCGGGTGCCGACTCGACCACCACCACGGTCGCAGGGTCCACCTCGACGACCACCTTGGCGCCGACCAACGTCAACATCGTCGGCTACTCGATCGTGGGGCCGGCGTTCAAGGCGCTCGAGGCCGCCTTTCAGGCGACCCCTGCGGGCAAGAATGTCACGTTCACTAATTCATTTGGCGCCTCGGACACCGTGACCAACAGTGTGGTCAACGGTCAGCCCGCCGACCTCGTCAATCTCTCCTATCAGCCCAATATCACCACGTTGGTCCACGCGAACAAGGTGCCATCGAACTGGACGAGCCAGGAGCTCACCTACGCGCACGTCAACGTCACGGCGAAGGGTGCCGCACAGCAGACCACCTACCCCACCCCGGGTATCCTCACCGACTCGGTCGTGGTCTTCGTCGTGCGCAAGGGCAACCCGCTCGGCATCACGAGCTGGTCGAACCTCATCCAGAGTGGTAGCCAGATCGTCACGCCCAACCCACTCACCTCAGGCAGCGCGAAGTGGAACCTGCTCGCTGGCTACGCATCACAGTTGTCGCTGGGCCACTCGGCCAAGCAGGCGCAGAACTACCTGAAGTCACTCATCGCGCACACCGTCGCCCAACCAACGAGCGGATCGGCCTCGCTCGCCGCCTTCGTCGCGGGCACGGGCAACGTGTTGCTGGCGTACGAAGATGACGCGCAGGCCGCGGTCGCCGCGGGCGACGCAGTCCAGGTCGTGACGCCGCCTCAGACGCTGCTGATCGAGAACCCAGCAGCGTTGACCACGACGGGGGTCAACAATCCCGGAGCCGTCGCGTTCTACAAGTACCTCTACTCCGCCGCCGGCCAGGGCATCTTCGCGAGCCTCGGCTACCGGTCGGTGTTGAAGAGCGTCTGGACGGGCACCGAGAACACATTCCCCGTCTTCAAGAAGGCGACCAACCTCTTGACCGTTGCCAACATCAACCACAATGGTTGGCCGGCGGTCGACCCCGAGTTTTTCGGTTCCAACATCGTCTTTCCGAGTAACGACCAGGTTCACCCGTCGTATGGCATCGTGACCTATCTGGAGAAGTTTGCCGGCACCAACTCGTAACGCACCCGCACTCAGCGCGAAACCGCCACTTCGCTCGAGGTGGCGGTTTCGTCGCGTCCGCACACTCGAGCGTGGCGGACTGAAGAGTCTGGCCGTCACCTTCATCAGCGTGACCGTCCTTATTCCCATGGCGGCCCTCGTCACCAACGCCTTCGGGCACGGCCTCGGGTCGTTCTGGGATGCGGTGGTTGCCCCCGAGTCACTCGCCGCTCTGCGCCTCACGCTGCTCTGCGCGGCGGTTGGCGCGGCGGTCAATGCCGTGGCCGGACTCGCCACCGCGTGGGTGCTCGTACGGGACCGTTTTATCGGCCAGGGCATCCTCAACGCCCTCATCGACCTGCCCTTCGCTCTGCCGACCGTCGTCGCCGGTGTGACCCTCTACACCCTCTACGGCCCTCTCTCGCCGCTACACGTGAACATCACCGGCACGTGGATTGGCATCACGATTGCGATCATGTTCGTCACGTTGCCGTTCACGGTCCGATCCGTCCAGCCCGTCCTCGAATCAATGACCTTCAACGCCGAAGCGGCGGCGGCCACGCTCGGGGCGTCGGCGCCGCGAATCTTTCGAACCATCACCCTGCCGACGTTGGCGCCAGCCCTGCTGACCGGCACCGGTCTCGCCTTCGCTCGCGCCATTGGCGAGTACGGCTCGGTGGTGTTCATCTCCAACAACCTTCCGTACCGCTCTGAAGTCGCCAGTTCCTACATCTTCTCGTTGACGACGTCGGGCCAGACGAGCGCCGCGGCGTCAGTCTCAGTGGCGTTGCTCGTCATCGCCTTCGCCTTACTGCTCCTCTTTGGCGCTCTCAGCCGACGACTTTCCCGGGGTCAGCGATGAAGCGCTCACCACTCGCTCTACGCGTGCTCGTGCTGGTCTACGTCGGCGTCCTCGTCGGTCTGCCCCTCGGCTTCGTGTTCCAGCAGGCCCTCGCGCACGGGATGCGTGCGCTGGCAGCCGCCCTGGCCGACGCCCAGATGGACCACGCCCTCTGGCTCACCGTCAAGGTGGCGCTCGTCGCGGTGCCGCTCAACGTTGTCTTCGGCGTGGGAGCATCGCTGTGGATCGTTCGCCACCCGTCGCACTTCACCAGAGTGCTCGACGCGTTGATCGACGTTCCCCTGGCCATCTCGCCGGTGATCGTCGGACTCGTCTTGATGCTGGCGTACGCGCAAAATGGTTGGTTCGGCCACGTCCTCGCCCTGTGGGGATGGCACGTGATGTTCTCGTACCCGGGCATCGTTCTGGCCTCGGTATTCGTCTCGTTGCCGCTCGTGTCGCGTCAGGTGATCCCCCTGCTGCGCGAGATCGGTGACCACGCTGAGCAGACCGCCGCGACCCTCGGGGCCGGACCGGTACGGATCTTCTTCACCATCACGATGCGTTCCATCACCTGGGCCAGCGCCTACGGCGTGTCACTCACGTTGGCGCGTGTGATTGGCGAGTACGGAGCAGTCCTCATCGTCTCGGGCAACATCGCCTTCGTGACCCAGACCCTGACGCTCGACATCGGGGCGAACTTCGAAAACTTCAACACCTACCAAGGCTTCATCGGCGCAAGCCTGCTGGCACTCGCGTCCATCGTCGTGCTGGCGATGCTGAGCGCCGCGCGCCACCGTGAAAGGAAACGTCATGAGCATCTTGCTTAATCGGGTCACCAAGTCGTTCGGTAATGACCTCGTCCTGGACGACGTCACCGATGAAATTACCCAGGGATCGCTCACCGCCCTGCTCGGACCGTCGGGGTCGGGCAAGTCGACGTTGCTGCGCATCATCGCGGGCCTCGAGACCCTCGACGCCGGTCACGTCGAATTGAACGGTCGCGACGTCACGAACGTGCCCGCGCGCGAGCGTCAGATTGGCTTCTGCTTTCAGGACTACGCGCCTTTTTACCAGATGAGCGTGTTCGACAACATTGCCTACGGGCTGAAGGTCCGAAAGATGCCCAAGTCCCAGATCCGCCGCGAGGTGGACGAGCTACTGGCGCTGGTTCGACTCGAATCGTTCACCGAGCGTTATCCACGCCAACTGTCCGGAGGGCAGCGTCAGCGCATGGCATTGGCGAGGGCTCTGGCCATCAAGCCCGAGGTGCTGCTGTTGGACGAGCCGTTCGCCGCGCTCGACGCCCAAGTGGGCGGCGAGCTGCGCAGTTGGGTTCGTTCGCTCCAGCACGAACTTGGGATCACGACCATCCTCGTGACCCACAACCAGTCCGAGGCCATGGAAATCGCCGACCGGCTGGTCATCTTGAACGATGGTCGCATCGAACAGACCGGGACACCACAAGCCGTCTACGACGAGCCGGCCAACGCGTTCGTTCAGGGCTTCCTGGGACCGATGACGACGCTGCGGGGCGTGGCCTGCCGACCTCACGATATCGAGTTGTGCTCTGAGGGCCAGGGCGTCACCGCCACCATCATCGATATCCTTCGCCTGGGTTTCGAGACTCGCGTAGTGGTTGGTGACGCCGACGGTGAGTCGTCGTGGGTGCAACTCACCCACGACCAGGCCCAGCGACTGGACCTCGCCGTGGGTGACACCGTCTCACTGCGATTGCGAGCGGGCGGCGATAACGCCCCCAACCCGGTCGAACGCTCGAGGTAGGTTCGAGCACCTTCACCAACCGACTTTGCCGAAGGGGGGTTCGAGTACTTCACTCGACGGCCGGTCTGGGGACGAGCGAGGTCGTCGTCGGTCGTCGATCCCGATGGTCAGTTCGATTCCGCTCGTTCGTCGCCCGCGACGCGTTCCGCGCAGGTGTCAACCAACGTCACGGTCACCGAGATGACGAGGTCGAGTGAGTGCACCGCGTTGACCACCCCGAAGCAGACCGAGTGCCCTCGTACCGTAGCCAATCGATTCAGGCAGCTCCGAGCACCCCATCCGCGCTCGGAGCCGTTCGATCGAACAGGTGATGGTGCGAATGGAGGAGTCGCTACGGGGCAGCGTCATGGCGATGCTGGGGGTCACGTACCCCGGACCCTCGAACCGGCACTCGTCGGTCGCGCACGCGAACCGGGCGCGGCGAGCATCAGCGAGTCATGAACCACCACGATCGGCACCGTGGGGATGAACCACGACGAGGACCTTCCACGCGCCGTTTCTTTCCGGAGCCCGTCGAGCGATCACGACAGAAACAGAACGCCTTCAGCGAGGAGCGACACTACACCAGCGTCTTGAATCTCGGGAATCGTTTGAAGGGCCTCGAGCCCGGCGACGACTGCGTTCTTGGGCACGCTGCGTAAATCGAGGAATTCAACCAGCCACGAGAGGAATTCGGTGAAGACCGTCGAATCGTCCGCATAGAGCGACGCGGCGGCGAAGCGAAGGATATACCGAAGGTCTTCGGCCGTTCTATCGAGTTGGCGCGGCGAGTAGTGCAACGCGGTTGGGAATCTGGAGCGCAACTCATCCATCGCCCGCCAGGCGTACTTGATCGAATCCCCGTCCAGCAGGGACGACGCGGAACTTCTCGTGATTAAATCGGTCCCGATCACGGGAAGGCTCGACCCGCCATCTCGCGAGCACCTCGAGTGCGGTCGTCACGTCTGGGGCGTACGCGTCGGCGCCGTTACGAAGAGCGACCTCGGGGCGACCCACGAAGGCTCGGCCGCCAACGATGACGGGCACTCCCGCGGCGTGTCCGGCCTCGGCCAGTCGGCTGACCCCAGGGATGAAGAGCGTCAGAGCGCACGAGACGACGAGAGCATCAGTCTGGTGCTCTCGAAGGAAACGACCCACGTCATCAGCCGGTGTGGAGGCGCCGAGGAACACGGACGACACGCCGCAATCTCGAAGCTGCTCGGAGACCATGTGGCCGGCGATCGAATGCCAATCACCCTCCGCGCTGGCCACGACGACCGAACCGAGTAGCTCACGCTCTGGCGAAGCGTTCGAGAGCGCGTACAGCGTCGACTCGGTGACGCTCGAGGCGACGTGCTCGTCGGCTGCGGTCAGGAGGCCCTTCTGCCACCGGTCCCCGATCTCACGCTGGGCTGGAGCGAGCACTCCGTCGATGATGCGACCGGCGGGCATGCCGTCGTCAAGGAGTCGCAACGTGTAGTCGACCGCCTCGTTGGCGTCCCCGGCGACTGCCGTCTCGGTGTACCAGGCGACGTGGTCGTGGTCAAAAGCGCTCACGTGGCCACCACCTGGAAACGACGAAATTCCCGGGCCCTGGGACGGTTGTCGCCACCCGGTATTCGACTGTGCGATTCACGGTGATCAGCCGACTGCATGTAGGCCCGGAACGCATCCCGGGATTTCCACCACGACACCATAACTAGTCTCCCTTGATCAGCCAGATCCGACCAGACTTCCAACCCGATGAATCCGGGCCAACGGTCGACCGCCCCGAGGCGGTCTCGAAATGCCTGCTGCACCTGTTCGATTCCGTCCTCTGGGACGAAGAGCTGACTGAAGGCGACAAACCTCGTCCCATCGCGGTCGGGCGAGTCAGACGTCGATACCGCAGGCCTGAGGGCAAGTCCATCGAGGGCACGGCGGGCGTCATCGAGAAATGTTGGCAGGTGTTGCTCGAGCAGCACCCACGCGGTGCTCCCCATCGGCGCCGTCGCCACAAGGGTCGGACCGTCGCCGAATGAGAGGTCGATCGACAAGGCATTGCTCGGCGCATCGTTCGCACCCACCACCTCACCTCCGAGTGACGTGACCATGTTCGCGACAACGCGACGAGTGTCATCCCTCGAAGTGATCCACAGGAGCGCCCGGGTGGCTTCAAGAAGAGCGCGCGACACGCTCCCGGCGTCCAAGTTGTCCCTCTCGGTCTGCATCTGAATCTCTTGTTCGAAATGCACAATCATCTCCCGAGGGACTTAGCCCTTCAGGCCAATGCTAGCGAGTTCGAAACCAACGAACTTGACGACCGTCGTCGATGTCGACGAGATCGATGACGAGATCGAATCATCGGCGTTGGGCGACGTGCGGGCGAACGTTACGACAAGAGTTCGGTGTGTTCCGTTCAAGACGAGTACACACTGCATGCAAAATTGTTGTTGCGCTGGACGAGCGGTTTCCTCACGATCCTCTCCGGTGAACGCACCACCCTGCTCGCGCAGCCTCGAGCAGTTTCGTACTGATCTCGGCGAGCCGATGGGGCGCAACCACGATCACGCCGAGTTCGGGAACCGCTGCGCCATCGGTCACGTGTTGACTCGTGACCCGAACACGGACGTCGCCCGCCACCGCAGCGGGTGGTGTCAGCCGACTATGGGGACGCTCATCACCGGGACCGCCTCGAAGTTGAAGCCGGACGCGAAGACACTCAGGCAACTCTCAACCACCTCGCGGTCGTAGAGCGTTCCCGAGCCCGACGCGATCTCGGCCAGTGCCGCCTCGAGGCCCAAGGCCGGCCGGTACGGGCGATGCTGGGTCATCGCCTCAACGACGTCGGCGACGGCGATGATCCGCGCGGGCAGGATGATCTCGTCGACCACGAGCCCCGACGGGTAACCCGAACCGTCGAGACGTTCGTGGTGGTCTCGGGCCACCTCGGCGATGGGCCACGGCACCGAGGCGCCGGACAGGATTCTGAAACCGGTCATGGTGTGCATCTTGACTATCTCGAACTCGATGTGGCTAAGGCGACCCGGTCGGGTGAGTATCTCCGCAGGAACGGCGATCTTGCCGATGTCGTGCACGTCGCCGCTCTGTCTGATGAGCTTGACCAACTCCGAATCCAATCCGAGTTTCGTCGCGATGGCGGCGCCGAGGGCACCGACACGCGACTGGTGGCCCGCGGTGTATGGATCACGCGATTCGGTCATGAGACCAAGGGCGAGGAGGGTCCCATCGAGGGCCTTGGCCAACCTCGCCACGGACTCCAGGTGTCGAATACCGAACTCGACTTCGGCGAGTACCCCCCTAAGGCCGTCCACTCGTGCCGGACTGGTCGCGAACGAGAACGAGGTGTACACGGCGAGGACCGCCTTGCGACCACCGGGGTTGAAGGGAATACCGATCGCCGCTCCCAGTCCGAACTGATTCGAGCGATGCCCGAAGGGTGGCGGCGTCGTGACCGACAATTGTTCGACCTGGATCAACTCCTGGCCACTTTGAACTGCCCGCATCAGCGGCGTCGATTCGTCCACGTGTACCGCGAACGGCAACGTCAGGTCCTTCGCGAGGTAGCCGGTAGCGCCGGCCGCGTGGGCGACCGTCAACTCATCGGTCGTACCTTCAACCGGGAACGCCACGTACGCGAGTTTGTAGCCGCCGGTCGTTACCAGCACTTCGCAAAGATGCTGCAGAATATCAACACTGTCCTTGGGGAACATGACGAACCTGTTCACCTCGGGAAGTATTTCCAGGATCTGCGACCTCAGGAACTTGCTGGTGACATCGACGAAGATGGACAACACACCCTTGAGCTCGCCGCCGATCATCACCGGCGACGCTTCAAGGGTCACCCATCGACGCTCGTGACCGCCTGCGCTGATTCCCACAGTCACGGGTTCTGGCGCCGCGCCCAATTTCAATGTCGCATCATCCGGGGACTTGGCAAAGTCATACGGCGCGCCGTCCGCGCTGACCACATCCAAGTCGATCTCGGCCAGATTCAGATCCGAATCGTCCGGCGGGGTGAGACCGAGAATCAACAAAGCGGCGGGATTGCACACCACCAACCGGCCGTGGTCATCGACAACGATGACGCCCTCAACCAGACTGTCAAGAGCGGTACTCACAATCACCGCACCGTCGAGGCGCTTCGCAGCTTCGTCTACCAAGTTGATTATCGCCACGGGCCCGTCCTGGGGTCTCCACAATCAGGATTTTCTTCCCAACGTCGAGATTATACCAAGATGTAAAGGGAATCAATAGTGAATTTAGTAGATGACGCTTCGGCAAACAACGAAGAGCGGAGTTCCCGGTCTAGTGACGCTGCGTTTCACGACTTCGGTCGTCGATCTCGTTAATGGACTAACCCGCCCGACCCCAACCCCGGGTCCGGGTCCGGGTCCGGGTACACCTAGGTGCTACTGATGTCCTGGTTTCCCGTGTGACGAGGGGCATTGTGACGTATTTCTCCGGTGTCACAGAAGGTGACCGGGGTCTGGTCAACAACCTGCACACCTGCGCCTTCACCGACAAGACCGATCGTGGTCCGTCCTCTTCGACGACGCCGGGCCAGCTCGTAGCACCGACCCCGCCACCGCGGCGATCTTCGCCACATCGCGCGAGAATCTCCTGACTGGCGCTCTTCACGACTCCGAATGCGGTCCCTTCAGCGATCTCGCGGGGACAGACCCAACATCGCAACGACGAAAGTTGACCGGGAATGAAGAGCATCCGGCGATCGAGGGCTCCATCCTTCGCGTGGGCCTCTCGTTCGTGGCACGACGGTGGCTGTTGGTCGCCGCGCACCCGACGACAGTGGGCGCCACAACCTCCGCCACCATCTCGGCGTGTGTCGATGTCACGCAATGAGGGCAGCACGAGCGCGGCGAGCGGATCATCGCCATCGTCAACTCCTTCGTCATGATCACCGTCCTCGAGCACGACTTGCTGCACTGGATCTACGACGAGGTGAATGAAATGGGGCTTCGCCTTCACATGGGTTTCCGTCGCCACGGGCGAGAACGACGGGATGGCACTCGCCCATGCGGGTGATCCCGAGGCACTGCTCGTACTCGCCGACGCGTTTCCCACCGCCGTGGGGGTTGATCAGTCGCCGACCAGCGACGCGATACACACCGGGACCGCTCACGTCGCCAGTGAGTTGGATCGGATTCCAGATGGGGACATGTGGTGAGAGACGATGGCCCAACTGCACGAAGGGCCGTCGCATCCGTGGCGCTGTGGGCCTGCAGATCTGACGTCCGCGATGCGACCAAGGGCCTGCGGCTAGAAAGGAACAGTGTTCATCGCCGCCACGGGCCTCACCTTCACCATTGCGGTCATCGCACCGGTCCTCTCAGTCCTTCAGTGTTTGGCGCAGGCGACACGAATCTACCGGACCGGCGCCGAAGGCGTGTCGCTTGCCACGTGGACCCTCTCGGTCTTCGTCGCTGAAATATGGATCAGCTACGGCGTCGTCTTCCACGTCCCCGCGGAGCTCTACGCCAACGTTCCCTTCTTGCTCGTCGCGAGCATCGTCGTCGTGGTCGCGGCGCGCAATCGAGACGCCGTGCGCCGTGCAGGCGCGGGCTACGCCAGCGTCACGGCGCTGACGCTGCTCAGTTCACTCTCCGGTACGTCACACCACTGGCGCTGGATCCTCGCGACGGTCGCGGTCGTCAGCTGCGTCGTGATCTACCTCCCCCAGATGCTCGTCACCTTGCGGTCGAACGATCTGGAGGGCGTGTCGGTGGTCAGTTGGTCGCTCGCGTTGGTGACGGGACTGGCGTGGGCCCTCTACGGCATCCTCATCCACCAGCCCGCGGTCTGGTTACCCTCGATCGTGATGGTGCCATCGACCCTCGTCATCTTGAACCAGGTCGGTCGGCACCGCCTGCGCGGTCGGGCGTTCGCAGGTTCCTACGCTCCCGTGCTCGAATAGTTCGAGTGGCGTCCGCGGTGCGACCGTGGGGCCTTGGCACGCCTCGACGAAGTCGTCACCTCCTGCTCACCACGCCGCTACCCACTCGCCCTACCATGGCCCCATGGTCAACTCCCTTGTCGTCACGACCAGACGGCCAACGACATCGGGTCGCCGACTCGCGACGTGCGCCGCGCACGCACCGACCAGTGCGAAGGACGAGCCATGAACACTCCCCGGACGGCGCTCGAGCTCCTCGCCCTCTACGAGCGAATGGGTGCCCAGCACTACGGTGAGTCGATCACCCAGACCGAACACGCCCTGCAGTGTGCGGCGTTGGCGCGGCGCGACCAGGCCAGCGACGCCATGGTCGTCGCGGCGCTCTTTCACGACGTGGGTCACCTGGTCGTCGACACCCAGGGAAAGGCGCACGTGAACTTGGAAGAGGACGATGACGACCACGAGGCGGTCGGTGCCCGGGTGCTGGCGCCGATCTTCGGACCCGCGGTGGCTCGACCGGTCGCCCTGCACGTCACCGCCAAGCGTTGGCGCTGCACGGTCGACCCCACGTACCACGCTGCGCTCTCGCCGACCTCCCAGGCGACACTGAAAGCCCAGGGTGGGCTCTTGAGCCCCGAGGAGTGCGCGCGCTTCGAGGCACATCCCGGCTTCGAGGATGCGATCACCCTGCGCACGTGGGACGACGTCGGCAAGGTTCCGGGCCTTGACGTCGGCGTGCTGCGCGATTACGAGACGATGATCACGACGCTGGCCGTCGCCCGGTGACGAGCACGTCGCGCGCGTTGAGCCCCAACGTGACGCGCGTACCGAGTTCGAAGGCGTCGGCCTCGCTGCTTCGAACGTCGACCTTGATCGTCGCGCCCGCGTAACCAACGTCCAGGCGGGTCGTGCCGCCGAGGAAGCTCCGGTGCGTCACGATGCCCAGCCCGTCGCCAGCGACCGTCGCCGACACGTCCTCGGGGCGTACCAGCGCGTCGAGGTCGCCGTGGGGAATGGCGTGCACGTCGCCGCGTACGGGCGCGTCGCTCCCGAAGAGGTTCACGCCCCGCGTGCTTCGCGCCACGTTGAGCCGTGACGAGACGCCGACGAACTCGGCGACGAACGCCGTACTCGGCTGCGCGTAGAGCACCGATGGCGTCGCCACCTGCTCGGCACGACCGTTGCTCATGACGCACACCCGGTCGGCCATCGAGAGCGCCTCCTCCTGGTCGTGGGTGACGAAGACTGTCGTGATCGCGAGTCGTTGCTGCAGGGCGCGGATCTGATCGCGCAACTCGGCGCGCACCTTCGCGTCGAGAGCGGACAAAGGCTCGTCGAGCAACAGGACCTGCGGCTCGATCGCGAGCGCGCGGGCAAGCGCCACGCGCTGCTGCTGGCCGCCCGAGAGTTGGTGTGGGTACTTCATCGAGTGATCACTGAGCCCGACCAGCTCGAGGAGTTCACCGGCGCGCGCGCGTCGGGCCTGGGAACGTTGGCGCCGCAACTGCAATCCGAAGGCGACGTTGTCGCGCGCGGTCATGTTGGGAAAGAGCGAGTAGCTCTGAAAGACCATGCCCATGTCGCGACGCTGCGCGGGAACCGCCGAGACGTCGCCGCCGCGCACCATGACGCGACCGCTGTCGGGCTGCTCGAAACCGGCGAGCACGCGAAGCGCGGTGGTCTTGCCACATCCGGATGGCCCGAGCAGCGCCACGAACTCTCCCGGCGCGATATCGAGCGAGAAGCCGTCGAGGGCCCTGGTCGCACCGAAGGTGCGCACGAGGTTGTCGAGTACGACGGGAGCCCCGCCCTCGGCCGACGGATCGGCGGTGACGGAGCGTGCGTGCGTGGCGACGGTCATGAGGTGCGCTTCCTTCGTTGTTGGCGTGAGGTCGAACGGTCGAGTGTGACGATGAGGGTGAGCAGCAGCCAGGTCGCCAGGAGCGAAAGCATGGCGACCGCGGTCGAGACGTGCGCGTTGGTCTGATCGAAGGCCACGATCCACACCGGCAGGGTGGACCAGAGATCGAGACTCGCCATCGTGAACTCCCCGAGTACCAGCGCGAGCGTCAGGACTGTCGCCGACAGGAGAGCGCTGCGCAGGTTGGGCACGATGATGCGCCAGATGGTCGCGACCCAGCCGGCCCCGAGCGAACGTGACGCCTCGACGAGCGTCTTCACGTCGAGGGCCCCGAGTCCGGCGTCGAGGGAGCGGTACACGAAGGGCATGGCGAGGATGACGTAGACCAGTGACAAGAGGTAGGGTGACGCCTTCAACCAGCCCGGTGCCGCTTGCAGCACGCCCAGGATGAGCACGATGGGCGGGATCACGATGGGCAGGATCGTGATCACCTCCATCACCCGACGGAAGCGGGGGAGCTTCAAGTGGACGTAGATCATCGTCGGCACCATCAAGAGCATGGTGATGGCCATCGTCACGATGGCGAGGCGCATCGAGAGGAAGAAGGCGGAACCCAGGCCCGGTTGGCTCGGGATGGCGGTGATGGGCTGCAGTGAGAAGTTCCCGTTGTTGTCCTGGAGCGAGAAGTGCAGCGCCGCGTAGATGGGCAGAAGGAAGTAGGCCGCGGCCACGAGCAGGATCAGACCTCGACCGAGGCGAATGCGGTGACGTCGCGGCGAGCGCGATGGTGTCGTCGGTGGCTCGAACTCGACGATGTTGTCCGCGACTAACGAAGCCATTTCGCCGACCTTCGCTGGAGCGTCACGTACGCGATGACCGAGATCAACACGAGCACGATCATCCCGAAACCGAGCGCGTAGCCAATGTGCTCCTCACCGGAGATGACGTTGCCCTGGAGGAATTCGCCGATCTGGATCGGCGTCAACGCGATGGTCCCGCCGGTCAGGGCCTCGGTGGTCGCGTACGCGGAGAAACCACTGCCGAAGAGCAGGAACATGCTGGCGAGAATTGAGGGCGTGAGCACGGGCATTCCGACGTGGCGCCAGAAGCGCCACTTGGAAGCCCCCAGATTTTCGGCCGCCTCGCGCCAGGCCGGACGGAGCCCGTTGAGCGCCGGCGTGATGACGAGGACCATCAGGGGAATCTGGAAGTACATGTAGACGAGCGCGACGCCCCAGAACTTGTAGAGGCTGAAGCCGTGACTCCAGGGGTTGAGACCGATGCGCGCCAGCCAGCCGGTGACGAGGCCCACGAAGCCGATCGTCGCGACGAACATGAAGGCCAGATTGACGCCACCGAAGTTGGCGAGCACGCCCGACGCCGTGGCGACGATTCGGCGCAACGTCTCGAACCGCGAGGTTGACACCGCGTAGGCGATGAGGGTTCCGAGGACGCCCGGGATCACCGAGGTCACCAGAGCGAGCTTGAGACTGGTTTCGAAGCCCGTCAGGTACTGACCGCCGCTCGTGATGGTGTTGATATTGGACATCGTCAGGTGTCCGGAAGCCGAGCGGAATGCGAGGTTGATGATGACGAGCGTCGGAATGCCGAGGCCGAGCACGACGTACAGCAGGAAGGGGAGCACTGGTGCACTGGTGCGAAGACCTCGCACCAGTGCACCAGCGGCAGTACGGACACCTCGGGCCCCGCCACTGACACCCAAGGGGGAAAGGGTGTCAGTGGCTGAGGGATTCGAGGTCTTCACGGCCGTCACTGCTGTTCGTTAGCTACCGGAGATCGCTGAAGCCCAGTTGGACGACACGGTGGTCTTCGCCGTGGTCAACTGCGTCAGTGTCGGGTAGGTGGTCACGCCAGCGGGCGCGGCGGGCAGTTGGGCCAGCCACGTCTTGTTCGCGGTTCCGTTCTTCACCAGCGTGGCGAGCTCGACGGGACGAGCGTTACCCTGCAGCCAGAGGTTCTGACCCTGCGTCGAGTAGAGGAACTCTTCCCACAGGCGTGCGGCGGCGGGGTGTGGGGCCGTCTTGCTGATCGCCTGGGTGTAGTACGCGGCGTAACTGGCGTCAGTGGGAATGTTCACCGTCCAGGTCGAGACCGTCGACTTGATCGAGTCCTGCAGGAAGTCCCACCAGATCAGGATCGGCGTGGTGCCCGATGCCGCGGTGGCGGCACTGCCACCGGGTACGTAGTTACCCGCCTTGTTGAGCGAAGCGAAGAAGTCGATGCCCGGCTGGATGTTGTTGAACGATCCGCCGTTCGACAACGACGCGGCGAAGACCGCCGAGAACGCGGCCGAGGCCTGCGTCGGGTCACCGTTGATACCGACTTCGTTCTTGTACATCGGGTTCAGCAGCTGCTTGAACGACGTGGGGCAGGTGGTCACGATCTTGGTGTTGCAACCGATCGAGACGTAGCCACCGTAGTCGTCAAACCAGCGACCGTTCGCGTCCTTCAACGCCGATGGGATCGAGGCCCAGGTGGCGACCTTGTAGGGGGCCAAGAGGTTCAGGTTGCTGGTGGCGTAGCTGGTGCCCACGTCCAGGACGTCGGGAGCCGAGGAACGGCCCTTGTCCTGCAGCACGGCGTTGATCTCGTCCTGACTCGAACCGTCGGGGTTGTACGAGTTGACCTTGATGCCGTACTTCCTGGAGAAGTCCTTGATGATGGTGCCGTAGTTGGCCCAGTTCGCCGGGAGCGTTATGACGTTCAGCGAACCTTCCTTCTTGGCGGCGGCGATCAAACTGGTCATTCCACCGCACGCGGCCGCTGACGTCGCGGTCGCGCAGTTGGTTGACGCCGCCGACGCTGCGCTGCTGGTGAGCGCCACGCTCACGAGCGTGGTGCTCAGCAAACCGGCGGCGACTGACACTTTTAGTTTGTTGACAAACATGTGTACTGCCTCCTCATTGTGAACGCACCACGATGGTGGTTCGACTGAGACAGTACGGAGGTCGAGTTAGCGCTCTGTGACGTCCCCAGGCAAACCGTGTGACAGTTCCATGGCACCTTGACGAACATCCTTGACACGTGGTTCGCTCGTCACGTGGTCGGCTTCATCGCATGCGCCATGCGCGACGCCACGTACCGCTCTGTCGTCACCCGCTCCGTAACTCGAGAGCGCCGGGGGGACCCCGCGTCCTCAGGGGCGACGAACCGCGAAGAACTCGCGCAGCAACAACTGCGATTCCTCACGCTCGACGTCGTAGGCGACGTCGATCTCGTGCAGGAGTCGCGGGTCACCGAGCACGTTGTAGCGCGAGCCCACCGCGCCGGCCTTCTCATCCATGGTCGCGATCACGACACGCGCGACGCGCGCGTTCAGTAACGCCCCGGCGCACATCACGCACGGCTCGAGTGTCACGTACGCGGTGACGCCGTCCATGCGCCAGCCGCCACCGCGCGACGCCGCGCGACGTAGGGCGACGATCTCAGCGTGCGCCGTGGGATCCTGGTCGGCTTCACGCCGGTTCTCCCCCACCCCGATCACCTCGCCGTCACGAACCAGCACGCAGCCCACGGGGACGTCGTCGTGCGAGGCCGCCTCGCGAGCCGCCACCAGCGCTCGTTCCATGAACGTGCGATCAACTGCCTGAGTATCCATGCGACCAATCCTCTCGCAAACACGGGTCCGATGCCGGTGGCCCCGACGATTGCCCTCACGCGGTGACAGCCCGGCGTCGCCTCGACCACTAGTGCCCCCGCGGGTGCGTTGTAGACTCGTCAACGGAGGGGTGCGAGAGCGGCCGAATCGGGCAGTCTCGAAAACTGCTGTGTCTACGGGCACCGTGGGTTCAAATCCCACCTCCTCCGCCAGGCGGGAACGGGTGACGAAAGTCACCCGTTTTCGCGTTCTCCTGACAAACGTGGGCGCCCGAAGTACGCTGGCCTTGTCCGATATTCGTTGGACTTCTTCTAGGAGATCATCATGGTTTCGTCAATCGATTCTTCAGTCAGCACCGAGCGCAACGTCATCACCGAACTGCCCGGACCCAAGTCCCAAGCCCTGCACGCGCGCCGCAAGGCCGTCGTGAGCGCCGGTCTCACCAACGGATTCCCGATCTACATCGAGCGCGCCGACGGGGCCATTCTCGTCGACGTCGACGGGAACCACATCCTCGACCTCGGGTCTGGCATCGCGGTGACGACAATCGGCCACGCCGTGCCCGAGCTCGTCGCGGCCGTCACCGACCAGGTCGCCGCGTTCACCCACACCTGCTTCATGGTGACCCCCTACGAGAGTTACATCGAAGTGTGCGAGGAGTTGGCCGCGTTGACCCCCGGCAGCCACGCGAAGACCTCGGCGCTCTTCAACTCCGGTTCCGAAGCGGTCGAGAACGCGGTCAAGATCGCCCGTCTCGCCACGGGGCGCCAGGCGATCGTCGTGTTCGACCACGCCTATCACGGTCGCACCAACCTCACCATGGCCCTGACGGCCAAGAACATGCCCTACAAGGACCGCTTCGGCCCCTTCGCCCCGGAGATCTACAGGGTGCCCATGAGCTACCCGTTCCTGGACGGATTGACCGGCGTCGAGGCCGCCGAGCGCGCCATCAAGGCCATCGAGGTCCAGGTCGGCGCCCACAACGTCGCCGCCGTGCTCATCGAACCGATTCAGGGCGAGGGTGGTTTCATCGTTCCCGCGGATGGTTTCCTGCCCGCCTTGTCCGAATGGACCACCAAGAACGGCGTCGTCTTCATCGCCGACGAGATCCAAAGCGGCTTCTGTCGCACCGGCGAATGGTTCGCCGTCGACCACGAGGGCGTCATCCCCGATCTCGTCACGACCGCCAAGGGCCTCGCGGGTGGCATGCCCCTCGCCGCGGTGACCGGACGCGCCGAGTTGATGAACCAGGTCCACGAGGGTGGCCTGGGCGGCACGTACGGCGGTAACCCCGTCGCCGCCGTCGCCGCGCTCGCGACGATCAGGACCATGCGCGACCGTAACCTCGTGGCGCGCGCGCGCGAACTCGAGACGATGATCGTGGACAACCTTCGCTCCCTGCAGCGCGACGTCGCCATCATCGGTGACATCCGTGGCCGTGGCGCCATGATCGCCATGGAACTCGTGCAGCCGGGGACGAAGAGTCCTAACGCCGCCGCCGCCAAGTCGATCGTCACCTACTGCAACCAGCACGGTGTGATCGCCTTGGCGTGCGGCACCAACGGGAACGTGATCCGCCTGCTGCCCCCACTGGCCATCACCGATGCGCAGTTGGCCGACGGTCTCGGCGTTCTCGGCGCCGCCGTTCGCGCGGCGAGTTAGGGAAGACAGCCCTGCGTTGACTCTTCGCCGGTGGCCGGAGTCCTCGCCAGGTCGCGCCGGACGACCGCGTCGCTGATGGCGTACGCGGTGTTGGCTTGGCTCAGCGACTTTGATTCAATGACCCCGGCCACCATCGTCCCGACCAGCACAGGGCTCCCGGAGTTACCCGGCTCGATGCTCGCCGCGACCGCCAGCACCGTGCGCTCGAGCAGCCCACCGTTGTAGATATCGCGTCCCTCGCCGCTGAGCGCGCCTTCGATCACCGCCGGCGCCCCGGTCCGGGTCCCGTTGAGGGGGAACCCGATGACCTCGGCGCGCGTACCCGGCGCCGGGGCACCGCTGAGGAAGCGAAGTGGCGGCTCGTCGAGTGACGCAACCCGCAGCACCGCGATGTCACTGACCGGGTCGTACAGGGCGACCTGCGCCGGCGCGCCGGCGACCGTCACGACCGACTGACCCGCGACGACGTGCGCGTTGGTCACCGCGACGTGTGCGCTGACGAAGAATGCGGTGCCCTCACTCGTTGACGAGCATCCACCGCTCGCGAGTACCTTGACGACATCGACCGGGCTGGCGAGCGAGGTGACCAGGGGGCCGAGCGAACCGGGTGCGACCGACACCGGCGCCGTGGGCGCGACGACCGTTGCGAACACGGTCGGAAAATCAGCGTTACGAAAGAGCGACTGCACCCTTGCCTCGACCGAGGGCAGCGGTGGCATGACCTTGTTCATCATTGTCAGGAAGCCCGAATGCTGGATACCGGTGGCGAGCGAGCCCCAGGTGGAGGCGTTCACCAGACCCGCCATCAGCCAGCAACTGAGAAGAGCACCCACCACACCAACGGCGACGCCAACGACCCGGTCGACGACCCCCAGCTTGAGCGCGTGCAGCCCCGTCGCCGCGATTCCTCCCAGGCGCCGCCCGACCACGCCCCCGACCAGCGAGGCCGCGAGGACCACGCCGATCGCCAGGGCTGGTCGCCAGAGCGCGTGGGTGACGTCCGACGAGAGCGAGGGGGCGACCATCGTACCGACCACGAAACCGACGCCGAGCCCGATGAACCGCGCGACCTGACGCAACGCGCCCTCGGCGTAACCGCGAAGACCCGCGATCGCGACGGCCACGGCGATGACGAGATCAACCCAACTCATGGGTCAAGGGTAGGCGCCGATCCCCGCGCCGGCGCTGAGACGACCCTGGAGGTGTCGGTAGCATCAACAGAGCAGTTCGCGTCGACACGAAAGAACACCCGACCACATGAGCCTCCTTCCCGTCCGACACCGCGTCCCGTGGACCATGCTCGCCGCGACGTGGATGGCGGCGGTCCTGCTCGCCGGCTGCAACGCCAGCGTGGTGACGACGAACGTGACCGGCGTCCCTTCATTGGGTCTCTCGGTACCACTCCACACGGTGGCCTGCACCACGACCGGATCATGTGTCGCCCTGGGGACGACGGGATCAGACCTCGCGCCATCGTCAGTCGGCGAGTATCGTCAGGCCAACGGGACCTGGTCGTCGCTGGTCGTGCCGAGCGCCCCGTCGTCAGTCATCACGACGGCCTCGTGCTGGAGCACCGGATGCCTCGTCGGTGGGGTCCAACCGAGCGGTGCGATGCTGTGGAACTACAACGCGTCGTCCCAGTCCATCGACACGGTGGCGTCCGCGCCCACGGGACAAGGCGTCCGCGCCCTCAGTTGTTTCGGCGAGGCTTCGTGCGCGGCCATCATCGACACCGGCGTGGACGCAGAATCGTTCCTGACCTTCAGCGCCGACGGTGGCGGGTCGTGGACGTCCCGGGTGCCGCTCGCCTGGTCCCTCGACGAGACCGTGACCGACCTCGCGTGCACGGATCCGCTGGACTGCATGGTGAGCGCCGTCACGCCGGCCAATACCCTTGACCTCGAGGTGACCCACGATGCGGGAGCGACGTGGCGTGTGCGGCCCACGCCGTCATCGTGGACGTCACTGACGTCGCTGACGTGCCGGGCGCTCGACTGCGTCGGTCTCGCCGCGACGAGTGGCACCTCAACACTCGTTCGAACGGGCACCTTCGGCCGCGGCTGGAGGACCACGACGTTGCACGCCAGAGCGAATGCCCTCGCCTGCTCGACTATCCGACGCTGCGTGGTCGGCGGACAGAGGACCGATGGGTCGCCCTGGTTGGCCACCTTCAACGATGGCGCACTCGACGTCGCGTCACTCACGTACGTCCCGTCACCGATCGTGGACGTCGCCTGTGCCACCAAGGTCTGCGTCGCCATCGGCGTGAGCACGGTACTCGCGATGCGCCCCTAGCCCTTCAGCGCCGCCAGCATCAGCCCGGGGATCTTCGCCCACGAGGGCGAGGCCTCGAACGCCAGCAGCTTGCGCATCACGGCGCCGGCGTTCGCGTTGGTCGCGAACCACGCCGGGGCGGGACTGACGACGAAGGGACCTCGCACGACCGACTTCTGGGGATGCGCGAAGAGATAGGCGTTGCCGACGAATCCACTCCCCGATTGGATGTCCGTGATCGCGTGGCCCGGATAGGCGCCCCACGCCGTGGTCGAGAACGCGAAGCTCATCGCGTGCCAGAGGTTGACGCCTATCGATCCATAGCGGAGATCCGCCACCGCCTGCTCGATCGCGGGACCGCATTCGGCGTCCTTCATCGTTCGCGGGTCGGCGATCAGGGTCATCGACAGTGTTCCCCAGACGACGTCGTTGCAGAACGACGTGGCCTTGCGAACGAAATCGGCCGGTGAGTCGGCGTCGAGCGCCGTCTCGCTCGTCAGCGCGCAAAAGGCTTCCACGTTCAGACAGATCCCGTTCACGTCCGTCGAATCAACGTCACGCACCAACGTCCACGGCATCGTGTCGCTCGTCACTTCACCGAGTTGGTGGGCGTCGGGGTGCACGGCGAGGAACGCGCTCCGACGGGTCTCGGCTCCGGGGTAGTACGCGCGGCGGGTGGGCAGCGCCGACAACACGCCCTCGAGGGCCGTGAAGAACTCGTCGCGTTGGGCCCACCCCTTGTGCGTGACGATGACCCGTGGCGTCAGGCAGTTGAAGCCGGCGTTGTTGGTGATCATCGTCGCCACGTGTCGGGCCTGGTAATCGACCTCCTTCGCCGACCACACGCCGGGAACGATAACGACGGGCGACACGTTGCCGAGCTCGCAACTCACGGGCTTGGTCACCAGCGGATCATTCGCCGCCTTCCTCCGATCACCCTCGGGTCCCACGCCAAAGACGATGGCGTCGTGCGTCTTGTCCGAACCGGTCACGTGGATGTCGGTGACGTCGGGGTGCTGGGTGAGGTAGGCCCCCACCTGGGCGCCACCGCGCACGATGCGCAAGAAGCCTCCCTCGACCAGCGCCGCCATTGCCCGCTCCCAGTAGGGAACGAGGTACTCATTGACGGGGTTGGCCTTCAAGATCACGACCTTGCCCTCTGCGAACAACTTGCTCAGCACGTCACGCGGCCCGAGCGACGCGACGTTGCCCGCTCCGAGCACCAGCGACACACCGGCGTGTGCTGCGGGCGACTTGTACGCCTCGGCCTGCGTGGCCTTCACCTGGGCTTCGTCGACGCCGGGCTCCATCCACACCTCGCCGGTCATGCCGGCGTAGAGGATCTTGTCGAACGTGCTGGCGGGCAGGACCTGGACCGCGATCCGGTCACCGGTCTTGTGGTACACGGGACCGGGGTACTGAGGGCGCCCCTTGCTCGCGATATCGAGCATCGAGTGACGAAACGCCTGCGCCATACGCACGAACGTCCCCACCCCGCTGAACAGTTCCTCGCCGCCCACGGGTCCCGACGGGTCGTAGCCCTTCGCCGCGCAGGCCGCGTTATTCCACTCCTCGGCCACGGCCAAGGTGTCACCCACCACCCGCTCGAGCAATCGTGCACGTTCACGCGGCGGGGTCAACGCCCAGACGCCCGACCGGGCACTCACGTCGGCCACGGCCTGGTCCAACGCCGCCTGGTCCAGAACACCATGGTCCTGCGCTCCCGACGTCGGCGCGGCGGCCCCTCGTACTTGGCTCATCAGTACTCCCCCCGTTCGTTTCTTATGGGAGGCTACATCGATGAGTCTCCCGACATCTCGCGGCGTCCCGCCCGGCTGGTATCCCGATCCGGGTGGCGCACGCCAGTGGCGGGTCTGGACCGGAACTACCTGGTCGGAACTCACGCGGCCCTACGGCGCACCCGTGCTCGAGGTTCCCCTGTCGAGCTCGTTGGGACTGGTCAATTCCCTGCACCGGCTCACCCGTTACGGCGTCGTCGCCCTGTACGCGGGGATCGGACTGATCGTGAGCATGCTCGCGCACTGGCCCGGAACCCACTAGCCGACGCCCCTGTGGTTCGCCGAGATCGGGACTGACGCCGGCGTCGCACTCGTGCTCGTCGGCACGGTGCTCTACGCCGCGACGCTACGCGAACTCGAAGGCTGCTGGACCTATCGATGCTTCATCCCGGGCGTCAACGCGTTGGTGGCCACCGCACTCATCACCGAGCGACTCTCGAAGAACTCGACGTGGTGGCGCGCCCTGAGCCAGGGGGCGCTGCTCGCCATCTACATGGTCAACGCGCACGCCGAGCCCTGGCTCTGCGTCGCGCCACTGATCGTGGCGCTCGACCAGATGCAGTGGGCGACCAACCTGATCGACAAACTCTGCGCACCGTCGTCCACCGCCCCCGCGAGCGCCCCGTAGGATTGTCCCAGCGCGGGCGGGGTCCGCGCGCGAGGGGGAAGCCAACGGTGACGTACGAGGAATGGGGCCCATTGGCCGGGCTCGTTGGCACGTGGGAATCCGGGTTCACCGGCCTGGACGTGGCTTTCCACAACGACAAGGGCAAGATCGCCGAGACCCCCTTTCGCGAGAGTACGACCTTCAAGCCCTTCGGCCCCGTCGACAATGGCCAGCAGTCCCTGTACGGACTCGACTACCGCACCGCAGCCTGGAAAGAGGGCGAGCAGGTTCCCTTCCACACCGAGGTCGGCTACTGGATGTGGGACGGCACTAACCACCAGGTCATCCGTTGCTTCCTCATTCCGCGCGCGTCAGCCCTCATCGCCGGGGCCACCGTCGAACCCGACGCCACGTCGTTCAAGCTCGAGGCGACCCTCGGGTCGAACACCTACGGGATCCTGTCCAACAAGTACCTCGACGCGGTGGCCAAGACCACCCGGTTCGACGTCACCGTCACCCTGGGCCACGATACATTCTCCTATGACGAGACCACCGTGGTCGAGCACCAGCACCATCCGACGATCATCATGCACACCGATAGGAACACGCTACGGCGTGTGAGCTGGGAGGCTTAAGAAAATGTACGACTGGTCCGAGGAACATCAAGCCATCATCGCGGTCGTTCGCCGCTTCGTCGACGAGGAGATCCGTCCGCACCTCGACGACCTCGAGCACAACGGCGTCCCGCCCTTTGACATCCTGCGCAAGATGTACGCCACCTTCGGTCTGAAGGAGATGGCCCAGGAGAACTTCCAACGCCAACTCGAACGAAGAGTCGCCGGTGACACGCCACCCAGCACGTCGCGGGGCTCGGACCCCTCCGCCCAACTGATCTCGACGATCGAGTTGTGTCGCGTGAGCCCCGGACTTGTCACCTCGCTCGGGGTCTCCACCGGTCTCGCCGCGGGCACCATCAACAAGCTCGGCACTCCCGCGCAGATGCAGCGGTGGGCACTCGACCTCATGACGCTCGACAAGGTCGGTGCGTGGGCCATCACCGAGCCCGACTCCGGGTCCGACGCCCTCGGTGGCATGCGCACGAGTGCTCGTCGCGACGGCGACGAGTACGTTCTGAACGGCCAGAAGACCTGGATCACCAACGGGCCCTACGCCGACACGATCGTGCTCTACGCCAAGCTTGACGACGGCAGCGGCGAGGACATGCGTAACCGCAAGGTCCTCACCTTCGTGCTCGACCGGGGCATGGCGGGCCTCGAGCAGGCCAAGCCCATGCGCAAGATGGGCCAGCACGGCTCACCGACCGGCGAGGTCTTCCTCAGCGACGTGCGCGTCGGCAAGGACCGGCTGCTCGGCGAGACCGAGGAGCCCAAGGGAGGCGGACGCCAGAGCGCCAAGGACAACTTCGTCTCGGAGCGTGCCGGCGTCGCCGCGATGTCACTGGGCATCATCGAGGAATGCGTGAAGCTCTCAATCGAGTACGCCAAGCACCGCGTCCTGTGGGGTAAGCCCATCGGTGATTTCCAACTGGTGCAGTTGAAGTTGGCCCAGATGGAAGTCGCGAGGATCAACGTGCGCAACATGGTGTTCGCCCACATCGAGCGTTCGGGTCACGGCGCGGTGCCCACGCTCGCCGAGGCGTCCGCCATGAAGCTCTACTCGGCCCAGGCCGCCTGCCAGGTCGCCGACGACGCGATACAGGTCTTCGGTGGCAACGGCTACATCGCCGAGTACCGAGTCGAACAGTTGAGTCGCGACGCACGAGTGCTTCGCATCTACGCCGGCACTGACGAGATGCAGGTGGTCGCCATCGCGAAGGACCTCATCCGCTCCTAGCGCGTCGCGGATCCGGTCACCGCTTGTTCCTGTTAGGTCGTACCACCAAGAACCAGAACACGGTGAGCGCGAGCGATGGGATGAGGATGACCACGAATCGGGCGGCGGGCAACACCGCGCCACGATGCACGTTGAAGGTCGTCGTCGTCGAGGACGCCAGCAACAGCGTGTGCGCTACGTGAACCATCGTCGCCCCTCCACCCGTAACGGGCACCGCGCGCCGGACACTGCGCGCAACCGCGCCGGGTTCACTCGGTCCCTCACGTCGCCGGCGAGCCCTTCGCCTCGGTCGTGTTCAACATCGTCTCCAGGCGCTCGACGATCGACGAAATTGCCTGGTCCTGTGCGAGAAGATGTTTCTGGATCTCCTCGGCCTCCTTCAGGACCGCCTCGGCGTCCTTGTACGTGTCCTCGGCCCGCTTGTCGGCGGCGTTGGCCTGCACGTTCTGGCCCACGATGATGATCGGCAACAGCACGAGTTGCAAGAAGCTGCTCGACAGCCAGACAATGACGTAGTAGGTGCCCTGCTTGATCGCCGACGGCAGGGCGAACAGCGCGAGGATGGTGAAGAGGTAGGCACACCACATCGTGCCGACGATGAGCGTCACCCTGAGCCCGAACTTGGCGTTCAGGCGAACGATGAAGTTCTGGTGACCGACACGTCGCATGTCCGCCGTCTTCACCGGCTTGCCCTCGCGAAGTTCCGCGGATCGCGGGTGTCGCACGTATTCGTAGATATTGTCCATCCACGGATTCTCACACACCGACGAGTGCTGCACGACGCTCGTCGCTCGAAAGAGATGGACTCGATTCCCGCTCGTGACGACCCGCGAGGGACTGTACTCCCTAGCCCTTCATCAAGTCAGGCGATGTCTCCATGCCCGAACGCCACACCGAGCGGGCGATGATCTTGGTCACGTCGGCGCGGTCACGGTAACGAACGGCGATGTCGCGCGATTCCTCGAGCAAGCCCTCCGAGAGCTTCGTCGGGTTGAGGCCCAGCGCGAGGAAGTGATTGCGACTCACGTTGAGCTCGTTCTCCACGGCCTCGCGACGCGGGTTCGGCAGCAACGCGATCTCGGCACCCGTCAACTTCGAGATCAATTCGGCGAGTTCGATCACGCGGTGCGTCTCGGTCACCTGGTTGAAGACCATGGGCTTGTCGCCGCGCTGGGGAGGATTCTCCAACGCGATCTGGATACAACGCACCGTGTCGCGAATATGGATGAACGCCCTGGTCTGACCACCCGTGCCGTGCACGGTCAGGGGGTGTCCGATGGCAGCCTGCATCAAGAACCGGTTGAGCACCGTGCCGTAGTCGCCGTCGTAGTCGAAACGGTTGATGAGTCGCTCGTCGAGCGCCGTCTGGGGGGTCTGGGTTCCCCACACGATCCCCTGGTGAAGGTCGGTGATGCGGAGCTGGTCGTTCGCGCAGTAGAACGCGAAGAGCAACTGGTCGAGCGTCTTGGTGAGGTGGTACACGGATCCGGGATTCGCGGGGTGCAGGATCTCACGGTCGATGTCGCCATCGGGCGTCGGGACCTTGACGGTCAGGTAACCCTCGGGGATGGGAGCCGAGCCGGACCACCCGTAGCCGTACACGCCCATCGTGCCGAGGTGCACGAGCGCGATGTCGAGCCCGCTGGCGACGATGGCGGTGAGGACGTTGTGGGTGCCGCGCACGTTGTTGTCCACGGTGTAGCGCTTGGCGATCGAACTACGCATCGAATAGGGTGCCGCGCGCTGCTCACCGAAGTGCACGATCGCGTCGGGCCGTTCCCTCACGAGCAGCGCCTCGAAGCGGTCGTACTCTTCGGCCAGGTCGAGGTGCTCGTAACCGATCTCGTGACCCGTCAGTTCCTTCCAGACGCGGATGCGCTCGCCGATCGGACGAATCGGAGTCAGCGAGTCGACCTCGAGTTCGAGATCGATCTCCCGGCGGCTCAAGTTGTCAACAATGATGACGTCGTGACCGATGTCGGAAAGGTGCAGGGACGTCGGCCAACCGCAGAATCCGTCTCCACCAAGAACAAGTACCTTCATCAACACTCCCATCGACGCCACCACCGTGGCTTGCACGAACGTCGATGCACCAGAAGTCGGGTTCTCGACCACACGACCTTACCAGCACCTCGACGAAATCCACTCTTCTGTCGCTCCCCGTGGCCGTGAATCCACGCGAAACGCTGACGGCCCCGATGATCGACCTGCACGTCGTGTCGTCGACCGAGGGGGCGCCCTGATCGACTCCGATGCCGCACGGCCCAGCCGGTCGCCAGGCAGCACCCCGGTCCTTGGTCGGATCGCGTCGGGTGTATCGTGAGCGTCAAGTACCGCAGCCACCGAGAAGATCGTCGAGGATTGAACATGGGTTTTGTTGAATCTGTGCAGACGTGCTTCAAGAAGTACACGACGTTCTCGGGCGCCGCGAGCCGCTCCGAGTATTGGTGGTTCGTCCTCTTCGCCGCGCTGGGTTCGACCCTGATGGCCCTGACGGGTAT